>Ga0075362_10000146_pt1 | contig 19255 bp, 22 predicted proteins | sample EndMetdeltDD1762_FD_71397 | JGI IMG/M metagenome (GOLD analysis project Ga0075362, IMG submission 71397) | Populus endosphere microbial communities from Tennessee, USA - Endosphere MetaG P. deltoides DD176-2 | ecosystem: Host-associated > Plants > Roots > Endosphere | place: USA: Tennessee...
CGCGCCGATCGGCGCGCAGGCGTAGCGACCCTTGGTTTGCGGGTTGGGGTTGGTGGCCTGGAAGCGGTATTGCTGCTTGCGCATCACCGGCATCAGGTATTTGCCGCAAAGCCCCTTGCCGCCCATCGTGCCCCAGGCGACCAGTTCCCTGTGGAGCTTGTAGGCAAAGCGCGACAGCGCAAGCCGCGAGGCCTGGACGTGGCCGATCGTCGCCGAGACATTGCCGTTGAGCGGATACATCGAGCCCTGGCAGCCAGCGCACCAGAACAGGCTGTCCGAAGGCAGTTTGGTGGTGGCGAGCACACAGTCGGCCGCGCAGGCCGCAAGCGCCAGCGGATTGGCGAACAGCACCGCCTCGGGGTTGATGATCGCGGTGAGTTCGCTGTCCTGCCACAGCGGGTCGATCTCGGTGATATAGAGGATGTCGACCGAACCCGTTTCGAGGCAAAGGAAGTCGGCGACCAACTCCATCCAGTAGATCAGCGGATAAGCGTACCAGTGAATGTTCCACTGCGAATTGTACTGGGTCGCGCCGCCGACCGCCGAGGGTCCGGCCATGGTCTTGAAACCGATGTCGAATCCCGGGTCGAGCTTGAGTCCGCCGAGGTTGACGAAGCACCATGGCTTCATCGAGACATCGGCAAGCCGGACGGGCTCCCAGAAGCCCATCGCAATCCCCGGGCGGAGACCGCAAAGGCAGACTGGCAGTGCCGGGTTATCGGGATCGGGCCGGTTCGAAGGCCAGATCTTGAGCCCCCCGATCGAGATCGGGAACAGGCACGACCAGCAGATGTCGGTGATCGGGTTGACGAAATGCCCGGTGCATTTGCCCGGAGTGCCGGCGACCGCAGGCGTTGTGACGCCGAGCGCTATCAGGCTCGAGGCGAGGAGCGTCAGGCAACGCCTTGCAAACGATGGCTTCTTGCGCGTCATGACGGCCTCGCTGGGGTGAGTTTGGGGGGCTGCTCGGTCACCAGCAGCTGGCGGCCCTGCTGCTCGATCACGGCCGGGACTGCGCGGATCGAAAAATGCTCAGTGAGCTTGCCGCCCTGGTCGAAGTAGAACCGGCGCTGCTTCGCATTCATCAGTTCGAGCGGCGCGCCGCCGACCAGGATGAATTTGGCTGGCGAGCGGCCATACCGGGCAAACGCCCAATCTATCTGCGCCTTGTCGTCGCCGTCGAGGAACACCAGGGGTGCGCGCAGCGGTACGGTGTCGAGCGGATTGACCCGGGTGCCGCGGGCGATGACCGTGCGGCCCTTGTCGTCCTTGATGTCGACATCGACCGTGATCGTCGGATCGAACGACCAGCGGCGCACGGCGCTGGCGAGCGCGATTCCGGCTACCGGGGTGGGGCGGTTGACCTTGGCGATCGTGCGGCGCTTCAGCTCCTCGTTGAGCTTGGCCGTCTCGCCGCTCGCTTCGAGGTGGAGCAGCCGGGCATGAATCTGCGCAAGCAGGTCGGGCTCGATCACCGGCCAGACCGTGCCGTGTTGACCGTAGTCGCGCGCCTGCGCCTGACCTGCGACGACGATGCTGAGCGCGGTGGCGCAGAGCGGGAAGGCGAGGCCCTTCACAGCACTGCCCTCCCGACCCCAAGCACGCGGGGGCGGCAGATCCACCCGATCGCGGCGTAGCGGCTGTCGAACCCGTCCTTGTGCTCCGTGCCGACGAAGTAGCAGTCCTTCGGTATCTTGCCCGTCGGCCCCAAGGCCAGCGGCTCGCCGAGACGGCTGGTGACTTTCGCAAGTGCCACCGGCTTGCCGTTGACGAAGAACTCGCGGTCCTTCTCGGTGACCCGGTCGCCTGCGATGCCAAGGACGCGCTTGCCGAAAGGCTGCGGCCTGGCGCCAAAATGCCGGGTGACCAGGTCCGATTTGGGCGGCGCGAACACGATCAGATCACCGCGCATGGGCGTGCCGGTGCGGTCGAGCCAGATCGCCCAATAAGGGAGCGAGGGGCTGGCGTTGATCATCAGCGCGTGATTCTCGGCAAACCGGCTCATCGCTCCGAGTGCCAGCGCCCCGGCGCCGAGCATGGCCCAAAGCGACAGCCTTGGCGCAACGGCCAGCAGGGCGCCGATGCCCCTGCTGACGCGCGGTGACGATGTATCAGCGCAGGCCATGGCTCGATGCTCCTGGGGCTCCGAGGCGGCGCGCGACGTCGGCGCGGACCTGTTCGGTGAGATCGGGTACTCCGCCCGCGACTACGGCCTCGGCGACGAGCACGGTGCGCCCGTCCTTGCCCAGCGCCGAGACCGAGGCCTCGACGGCCTTGAGGTAGACGGCGACCCGCGCCTGGGTTTCTTCGGCCGGGCGGCCCGAACGGGCCTCGGCCTCGACGAAGTCGCCCATGATGCGGGAGAGCTGAACTGTGACGACCTCGCGGCGCTGAAGAGTCACGATCTCGTGCGTAGCCCAGGCACCCCACAGCGTGGAGGCGAGCATCGAGCCGGCGAGCACGAGCGCGGTTGGGGAAAGCCCCGCGAAGCGACGCGATGCGCCAGATGTTGCCAAAATGTTCCTCACGGTACTTTCCTCCAGGTCTTGAGACCGTCGCTGACCTCGCCCAGGAAGCGCGGCAGCCGCCAGGCAGCAACCGCAGTGGCGAGCGCGATGAGAAGCCAGGTCGCCTGGCTCGCGAAGGCGTACTGGCGGTCGGGCGTGGCATCGACAAAGGCGCCGAACAGCGAACCCAAGAAGGCGAAGGTAACGTCCATCTGCCCGCCGGTGAGCAGCAGCAGGAACATCAGCGGAAGGCCCATCGCCATGACCCAGCAGGCCATCAGGTAGGCGCCCGACTTGATCACGATGTAGCAGCAGTCGGCGCCAAGCCCCCACCAATGGCGGTGCGGGCGCTTTGCGGTGCGGCTCGGGAACCGAGGGAGGTCCTCGCCCCGCTCGACCGCAGCAATGATCGGGGCGTGGGGCAGCCAATCCGGCTCGGGTTTCGCTTCAACCTCTCGGTCGAACGGGCTCTCTAGGCAGTGCGGCATGGGATCTTGGTCCTCCTGGTTGCTGGGGTTCATGAGTTGTCGGGGAAGGCGATGCGTTCGATCGCATCGGCGAGCTGGTGGCCGCGCGCGATCTCGGCATCGATCGCCGCAAAGGTCGCCGGCGAGCTCGAGAACAGCGTCGCGGAATAGTCGTCGAGCACGAGCCGGCCGATTGCCTCGGTCTCCGGGCCTTTGATGAAGACTTCGGAATAGGCCGAGCCCGAACGCTTGAGGCTGCGGATCAGCGTCTCGGTGCGCTCGTCCATGTCGAGGCGTTTGCTCGCCTTGAAGTCGGCGATGGTCTCGGGCTTCTGTTGGAGGATTAACATCCAGTCGCTGTTTTCGAGCGCCGCGGTCGCCCCGTCCGACTTGTAATAGTCGTTGAGCGACTGGGTCGCGGTGGCCAGTGCGCCGCCGTATTTGCGGCAGGTGCGGGCATAGGTCTCGACGAACTCGCCCATCGAGCCGCCCTTGAGCATCGACCAGGCCTCGTCGATCAGCAGCAGTTTCCTCACCGAGCGCGGGCTGCGGGTCATCGCCTGACTGGTCATGAACATGATTGCCGAGAGCACCACCGAGCGCAGCTCCTCGCGGGTGGCGAGGTCGGACATTTCGAACACGGTAAAATCGCTGTCGAGATCGAGGCTCGCCTGGCCTTCGAAGAAGGCGGCATAGGTCCCGCCGGCGGTGTACGGCCCGAGCGAGGTGGCAAGGTCAGAGGCAGTCTCATTGGCCATTGCCGCAAGACATTCGCCGACTTTGGTGACGCTGGCATCGGGGCCATACTCGGTCCAGACCAGGTTGACCGCGCGGTCGATCAGCCCGCGCTCGGTATCGCTCAGCCGCGCGACGTGCCGCGCCATCTGCCCGACGATGGCCTTCACCATCGCAAAGCAATCGAGCCGGTAGTCCTCGTCGTCTTCGGCGCGCGCGGCGTCGATCATCGAGAACGGGTTGAGGCAAAAGCCGGACGCCAGCGTGAACTCGATGAACCGCCCGCCCTGGAGCTTCACCGAATGCTCGAAGCTGCGCCCGTCGTCGATGACCACGACCTTGGCGCCCGCACCGCGCAGCGCCGCGCACATTTCCTGGAGGAGCACCGACTTGCCCGAGCCGGATTTTCCGCAGATCGCGACGTTGTGGTTGCCCGCCTCGTTCTCAAAGGGAGACCAGTAGAACGGTTGGCCGCGCCGCCCGACGAACAGCAGGTGGGGCACCGGGCCGCCGAGATACTCGCCTTGCAGCGGCGAGATATTGGCGGCCGTGGTCGAGAGCAGCGTCTTGAAGCGTTTGAGGCGCTCCATGTCGGCACCGAGCCCGTCGGCGAGGGTAAGCGGCATAGCCGCCAAAAGCCCCTGGATCTGGAGATAGCGCTCGTCCGAGAGGTCCCAGCCTGCCGCCTTGTAGATCGACTTGACCGCCCGCTCGTGGCGGTCGCCTTGGCCGAGTGGCGACCAGGTGGTGATCCCGTAAAACACCCGGACCAGGCGGCGGCCCTCCTGGAGTTCGGCCTGCACATGCTGCCACTCGGCCGACTGTTCGGCGATCCGCGGCAGGAACCGCGCGCTGCGCGTCTGCGACAGGCTGGTGGTGCGCATGAATTTGAACCCGGCGCGCGTGGCGGCAGCTTCCTGGTCGGGATAGACCAGGCAGAGCATGGTCGCGGCGGGGCAGGGGAAACGGAGCTTGTCGGTGAACAGATCGCCGATCAGCCGCGCGCATTCCCACGGCGCCCAGCGCTGCGGCATGTTGCGAACGGCAAAATGCCGCACGTCGAAGCGGTCGGGATAGACCGCACCGATTTCGGGCACGCCATTGTTGTGGACGCCTGTGGCACGAAAGCGCTCGGTCCCGAGTTCGATCCGGTCTTCGTGGACGATGAGTTCGATATCGCGCCGGATGGCCTGGCTGGCGATCGGGTCGTTCGGATTGTAGGGAACCGCATCGTCCTGCGGCGCGGTGGTAGGAGAGGTGAGATCGTCGAGCAGCGCGATGAGATCGTGCGGCTCATATTCGATGACGCCGAGGTTGAGCGACTTCAGCATCGCGATCAGCCCTTCGCGGGCGTGGATCAGCTCCTCGTTCGAAATGGATTTGTTTCCCGGAACCCCGAGCGAGATCACCACCTGATGCGCGCGGGCGTGGAACGGGGCATCGCTCGCCCCGGATTTCCAGACCATCGAGTAGAGCTTCTTAGCCCGGTGCCGCGCAATCGCTTCATAGACCCCGCCCTGCTCGTAACGCGGGGCGAACCATGGGGCGACGATCCGGCTGATCCGGGGTGACGCGAGGTGGAGAATCTGCAGGCAGGCACCCGCCGGCAGACCTTCGGAAAAGAACGCGCCGAGGATTTCGCCGGTACGTTCGTCAGCGCCGATCAGGGGGGTGACCCCGAGCACGAAACCCTTCGAGCGCGCATTGACGTAGAGCCGGCTTGCAGGGTCGTAGACCCGGTAGGGCAGCCAGTCCGAGAGCATGTCGAGCATGAGCATGGGACGGTCTGCCTCGGCCTGCTCGGCATCGCCGAGCAGGCCTGCGAGCAGCCGGTCGCGCAAGGCACCGAATGAGAGTGCCATCACTTGGGCTCCTTCTTCGCGGCTGCTGGCGCTGCGGCCTTGGCCGCCTCAATCGCGGCGGCACTCGGCCAGACGCGTTGTTCCTCCAAAGGCCGAGGGGCCCGAACATGCGGGGTGGGGGACATGTCGGACCCCCCGGCAGCCGACCCAACCGCACTGGAAGCAGTCGCGTCGGCCTGGACCTCGCCGCCCGGGGAGGGGAGGACAAGCGGCGAGGATGGGATGAAGGGATTGGCGTTTTGCGCCGAAGCGCTGTCTTCGGGAGACAGGGGCTGGAGGTTCACACCGACGTCGGTCTTCTGCGATACGTCGACGGCGCGGCGGGCCCGATCCTTGAGCGCCTGGCGCAGCGCGCGCATCGTTCCCTTGGGTTCAGTGATATTGCTGCCCCGCAGCTCACCCGCCCAGCGCGCGGCTTCGACCACGGTCCAGGCCACGGCTTCCTCGTGGAGCGTCCCCAACCCATCGACATGCGCAGGGAACACCACCTTCAGGGTGCGTTCGCCGGTCCGCGCGGTATCGGTCGCAGCCACACTGACTCGCTGGCGGACCTCCGCGAGGCCAGTTCCCTCGGTCTTGACCAGTTCGCGGATCGCCTTGGCATCGACTTCGCTGAGGGGCTGGCAGCCAGCTTTCGGCGCACGGCACGAGAAGTCGCCAGAGATATTGGTGCCGAGATGGGTGCAGCCGGCGAGGGCCACTGCAAGTGTGGACGCGAGCGCGGCAAGGGGGATTGAGCGGTGCATGGGCATTATCCTTGGGTCTGGGAGGGAGCGAGGAAGGCGCGCAGCGCCGCGGCGTCGCGATAACCCTCGATCACCGCGCCATCCGACGGACGCACGATCACCGGGGTGCCATTGAACCCGTGCGCTTTGGCGAAAGCCTCGTTCGCATCGAGCCCGCGGGTGTCGCAAGGAGCTGGATTGGCGATTGCGAGCCCGGAATACGCCGCGTGAAGCGAGACTTCGGGCCTCTGCGAACACAGCACCCGTTCGGCGTCCTTCCGCGCCTCGGGACCGAAGATCGAGATCGGTCGTTCCTCGACCCGCGCGCCGATCGCCTTGAGTTCGCCCGAAAGCCGCTTGCAGAAGCTGCAATGGAAATCGGAGAAGACCACGACCCTGGGACCGTTCGCCGGCCCCCAGGTGATCGCGCCATTGGCGGGCAGCCCGGCCAGCGAGACCTTTTGCGGCGCAGCCTTTTGCTGGGGCGGGGCGTCCTGATCCGCTCCTGCGCGCCTGGCGGCGCCTGCAGCAAGCAGGTCGGGATTGAGCGCGAGCAGCCGAGCCGCGGTCAGGTCCTGACGCGCCTCCATGTCGTAGATCCGGCCGATCACCAGATACTTGGCGCGGGCATCGACGTAGAACAGCGTGGACTTCGAGGCGATCTCGCACAGCCCGCCAAGCCCCTTGCAGTCGATCGCGTCGATCGGCGTCTTGGGGAGCCGCAGCTTCAGCGCCGCCTGAACCTTGGCGACATCGGGCGAGCCTGCGTTTTGGGCAGCGATGTGCGCAGCGCCCCAGCCTGTAGCGGCCGAGAGGGTAGCGAGCGCGACCACACCGAGCGCGAGTTTGGGCCAGCGGCGGTTCTGCCGCGCATTCAGTTCTTCGGTCATTTGGAATTCCTCACGTAGACGCCATCGAGGAACACGACCTCGACCTCGATACCGGTCGGCATCTCGACGACAGGCTGGTACTGTTCGGCTCGCTCGATGAGGTATTTGCTCACCGTGTCGGCCGCATCGGCGGCGCCCTGGCCGAGCCCGCCGCCAAGGATGTCCCCGGGCGAGAGCTTGGCCTTGCTGCCGTCGGCATTGGTGCGGCTCGACGAGAACACCGAGTTGGCGTTGGCCGAGAAGCCGCGCCCGAACCCGCCGACGATCCCGGCGAGCAGGGCTTGCGTCACGAGATTGCCCTCGCGGCTGACCACCCGGCCGCGCACCCCGGACTTGCCGGCAAAGCTGATGAAGCCTTTGACCTCGCTGACCGCGACACGGCCTCCGGGCTGGTCGCAGGTCATTCGAGCGAGCTTCACGTAGACTTTCTCGCTCGAGAGATCGCCGCGTGCCGCGCCATTGATCACGCAGCCCTGAAGCCGCGTCGTCAGCACGCGTCCGTTCTGCAGCACCGAGCGCGCCGGACCGGTGATCCGTAGCACCACCGGAAGCGGGTCGGTCTGGCTCGCGACCCCGGCCGAGGCATCGACCCCGACGATGACGCGCGCTGTCGCGTAAGAGTTGGGCGGCAGGTAATCGGGCGAATCCTCGACCACGAGCGGCGGCGCTTCGGCGCGGGCAACCTTGACGCCTGCGCTGGCGCCCTTGTCGCCATTGCTGAAGCTCATCAGCTTGACCTCGGTGGGCGGCGGCGTGCCTTCCGGACTCGCGCTGCTTGGCGCTAGCGTCCCGGTGGGCGGCGCACCGGCATTTCCACGCGCATCGTAGCCGCCCGCGCGCGGCCCATAGGCCGGCATCGCTGCCGCGTTCGGTGCTGGCGTGGTGGCCTGGACCTGGATCTGGTTTTTCAGCTGGGTGTTCTCTGCGGAGATCGCGTCGATCGCGGCCTGGCCGTCGGTGCGCATGGCCTGGTTCTCGGCCTTCAGGGCAGCGAGCTGCGCCTCCATCTCGGGGCGGGCGACCGCGGAATCCTTGAGCGCTTTCTGGTCGCGGGTCACTGCATCGAGCCGGTTGCCATAAGCCGAGACGAATTCGCGCTGCGAGAGGTCGCGATTGACGAGGCCGGCGGTCTCGATCGTCTCGGCTTCACCCTCCTTGTGAGGCTTCTTGGCATCGCCGCCCCCAAAGATTGCCCAGCTGGCCCCGGCGAGGAGCACAGTGGCAATCCCGCCGAGCAGCATCCGCTGGCGTTTGGCGGTCCGGGCATTGAGTTGGGCAACCCCTGTCGGCTCGTGTGCGTCGCGGTCAGGCTCAGCCGCGACCCTGGTGCCTTCGCTGGTCTGGTCAGTCATGGCTCTGCTCCCCGTTCGGGCCGACGAGGTAGGCCGTCGTGCTGGCACCGGGTTCGAGGATGGGCGAAGCGATCGAAACCGCGAGAACGCCCGCGGGAGCGAGATCCTTCTCGGCGAGCGTCATCGCCTTGGCGCCGCGATTGGCGAGCCGCACGACCTTGCCCGCGAGCGCGGAGCCGCGGTATTCGGCGATCAGCTGGACTTCGAGCGCGCCGATCCGGCTCGGCAGCGCGGCGGGCTGGCTGACTTCGAAGCCTTCGATGGTCTGCTGCCCGGCCATGGCCTGGACCAGACGCATGGCTGCTTCTTCCTGGGTGGTCTGGTTCTCCCAGCGGTTCGCATCACCCTTCGCGATTGCCGGGTTGGCGATGAACACCTGGGCTGCCTCGATCTTGTCGATGCTGCAGGAGAACTTGTAGACGTAGCCCGCCTTGGTGGTTGCGAAAAAGCTGATCCTGGCGGCGGCAAAGGTCTCGGGCACCGAGACGTAGATGTCGCCCCGCACGGGCTCATGGGTCACCGCGAAATCGTTGTAGGGATAACCGCTCGAAATCTTCGAGACCGAGGCGAACTGGTCGCCGATCAGCGCGAAGCGGGTCAGTTCGTGCGCCGAGACCGAGCAGGCGATCGTGCCGCCGTCGGCACTCTCCTTGAACTGGTCGGCGAGCGCCGGGCTGGCGAGTGCGAGCACCGAGGCGGCGAGCGCGATGAACGAGGCGCGCCGATAAAGGGGTGGCGACATCACTTGGTCTCCTTGTTCTTGTCGTCGAGAGGGAGCTGGGCGAACCCGGCGAGCGCGAGACGCAGACCCTGGTAGGTCCAGCTGAAGCGGAAGCGGCGCTCGTCGCTCGCGATCACGGTCGCACCGACGAAGGTCTTGAGCGTGCCCTTGACCTCGGAAGTGAGGCCCGTGGGATCGACCTTCAGTTCCTTGATCACGAAGGCCTGGGTCACGTCGGAGCCGCGCTGCTCCTCGACGATCCGGACCAGGTCGGCCTTCAATTTGCCGTTGGCTGCCGGATCGGCGAGTTCGAGGATCTGCGCCATCCAGTAATCGAGCCCTTCGGGGCTGCGGTTGAGCAGCATCAGCGCCGCATCGCGGGTGACGAACTCCATATATTGCGCCGAAACACCGGCAGTGGAGATCGTGAGCGGTGCGCGGGCGGTCGGGACCAGCACGACCTCGCGGTTGCGGGTCGCGGCGAGACCACCGGCTATGACCAAGGCAATTGCGAGACCCGCGCTCGACAGCGCAAACAGGTTGCGTTGCCTCAGCAGTGCCTGGCTGCGCTCATGGGAAATCTGGACAAGCATGGTTCTGTCTCCCCTCAGCCGGCGAGCAGCCGGCAATGGGAGGGCGGCGTCATCTTGAGACCGGTGAGACCTGCGGGCAGGTGCCAGTAGGCGGCATGGATTACCCAGGCCCAGCTGCGGCCTGCCTTGACCTTGCGAAGCGCAAACCAGGAGGCAGCGGCGAGAGCTATGCCGATAAAGACATGCTGTCCGAGGATCCCCCAGGTGAAGGGGACAATCATCCCGGCGAACTCGTCGAGGGTCCAGAAGCCGATCAGCTCCGGATCGTCGAGCCGCTTGGGCACGATGTACCTGTCGCTCATGATGACGCGCCCTCCCGCCGTGTGCCGGTCAGATGACCGCGGTGACCACCGAGGTGACGATCGGCACGCCAGTCCCGACGCCGATGCCGACCCCAACCGGGACCGCGATCTGGGCGAGGGTGAAGCGGCCCGAGGCGAGGCCGATGAGGCCGCCGGCGAGGCTCAGCACAGTGATGATCTTGCCGCCCGAGCCTTCGAGGAAGTCGGTGAACTTCTGCAGCGCAGGGGTGAAGGTCGTGTCGGCGCCGGCATAGGCCGCGCTGGCGGCAAGCGCCGCGACGGCGAGCGGCAGGGCGAAGTTGGCGATCTTGCCGAGGCGGTTTGCGCCGATCGAGGGGAGGGCAGGGGCATTCATGGACGTGTTCTCCGCTTGAGTGTCGCAGCGTTCGTTCGCTGTCTGTTCTGAGTGCGGAGAAGATCGGCTGTAGGAAATGGGGAAGACCTTCCTCAGCCAAGATTTTGAAAGAAATCGCTGGCCTGGAAGGTTTGGATCGACGCGTTGCGCGCAAGAGCGACGTTTTTGCGCGGGTTCGGCGAACCGCTGCGCAACGATTGCTCACAAATGCGCATTTGTGACGCACCACAGCGCATGCGGTGATTCGTGTCCCGTTCTGGAATTCCTATAAGTTCTTTGTTTGTTCTTTTCGCTTTCCTACAGAGTGATTGCGGGGATAGCTGACGGCTCAACCATTCGAGTCGAGGCCTGGCGTGACCACTTCACACAATGACCTTCCGGCACGTGTCACGCGTCTGATCGAGCGTGCCGTCAAGGAAAGTGGCAAATCGTACTCCGAGATAGCGCGGATCGCGGGGATCAAGCGAGACAGCCTGCGCCGCTCGCTGAGTGGCGGACGGCCGGTGACCCTGGACGAAGCCGTCATGATTCTTGAGGCATCCGATTTTGCCGGCGAGGAAACCCTGCTGCTTCTCCTGTTGGTCGGGGAGGATTTTGCGCTCGCCCAGTCCGGAACCGGGCCCGCCCAATTCCTGGGCGAGCTCTTCAAACGCGCGCCGCTCGAGATAATCGAGCAGCTGGGCGAGGACATTGATGAACTGCGTCCCCGTTGGGCGCATGGCACCGCCAAATTGCTCGCGCGGACACTCACCCAGCACATTGCCGATCTCAACCGACGCGGCGACGCGATCGGCGGGTCCCGGTACTCCGCCACAGTCGGAGAATGATCCCATGACCACGATGCCAGACAATCGGATATTTGAGCCAGGCGCCCACCAGCGCTTGCTGCGCCTGCCCGAAGTCATGCGCCGCGTCGGATTGAAGCGTTCCGCGATCTACCAACGGATGAGCGAGGGAAGATTTCCGAAATCACGGTCGCTTGGCGCCAAGTGCGCGGTGTGGGTGGAATCCGAAATCGACGAATGGATCGATGCGATCGCGTCGGGCGTGTAACTTCTGGTCTATTCGGCAGGCTTGACCTGTCTGGCTATCCTCGCTGCAAATGACTCTTGACCACCGCTGCCCCGGCAAAAGCCGAGGCAGCGGTGGTGATCAGTGCGCTTCGAGCGTTCCTTACTGCTTCTTGATCGCGGTCACTTCCCCGGCACTTCCGGTCACGGTCACATCGAAATCGACCTTGTCGCCGACGGCCACGCCCTTGAGCAGTTCGGGCTTGGCCGAGAAACCCATTTTCATCGCGGGCCAGTCAACGGCCGGAATTGCGCCGTGATCGAGAGTGATTTTCCCTGCCGCGGCATCGATGGCGGTTACGGTTCCGCTGCCTTTGCCCATCTTGGATCCAACCGGCATCGCCATGCCCGTCATATCGCCTGAGGTCGCTTCGGCCTTGGGTGCCTCGGCCTTCGGGGTCTCGGCCTTCTTGTCGCAGCCGGACAGACCGAGCGGCAGCGCGACCAATGCGGCAATCATCAAATGCTTGTTCATCTAGGTTCTCCTTGGTGTTGAACTTTGGGGTGCTGAACTTGGGTGCGTCGCCGCATCAACAGATAGGCGGCGGGGATGATGAGCATCGAAAGCAAGGGCGCGGTGAGCATGCCGCCGACCATCGGCGCAGCGATGCGGCTCATGACTTCGGAGCCTGCGCCGGTGCCGATCAGGATCGGGAAAAGACCCGCGAGGATCACGGCCACCGTCATCGCTTTGGGGCGAACGCGCAGGAGTGCCCCGGAACGGACGGCAGTTTCAACGTCGCTGTTCTCGGCCAGCGCCGATTTGAGATAGATCAGCATGACCACCCCGAACTCGGCTGACACCCCTGCCAGCGCAATGAACCCGACGCCGGTAGCGACCGACTGGTTGAACCCCAGCAGGTAGAGCAGCCACACCCCGCCGGTGAGCGCGAACGGCAGCGTTGCCATGATCAGCGCGGCTTCATCCCAGCGCCGGAAGGTCGCGTAGAGCAGTGCGAAAATGATCAGCAGAGTTGCAGGCACCACGATCTTCAATCGCTGCGTCGCACGTTCGAGGAACTCGAACTGGCCCGTGTAAGCCACGCTGATTCCGGGTGGCAGTTTGACCTTCTGTTCGATGGCGCGTTGTAGATCGCCGACGATCTCGGTCAGCGCGCGGCCCCGCCCGTCGATATAGACCCAAGTGGCCGGGCGACCATTCTCGCTGCGGAGCATCGGCGGGCCGTTGCTGATATGCACATCGGCGACCGTGCCGAGCGTGATTTGTTGGCGTGAGGGTGTCAGGACCGGGAGGTTGACGATGTCTTCGAGACTGTCGCGGATTTCGCGCGGATAGCGCACACTGATCGGATAGCGGGCCAGTCCTTCGACGGTCTGCCCCACAGCTTCCCCGCCAATGGCGCCTGACACCACGGCCTGAACATCGGCGACGTTGAGGCCATAGCGCGCTGCCGCAGCGCGATTGATCGAAACGTCGATGTAACGCCCGCCCGAGAGCCGTTCCGCCAATGCCGAACTGATCCCCGGCACGGTCTTTGCCACAGTTTCGATCTCCCGCGCGGTGCGGTCGATATCGTCGAGGTTTGCGCCAGATACCTTGATCCCGATCGGACTTTTGATGCCGGTGGCCAGCATGTCGATCCGGTTGCGGATCGGCGGAATCCAGAAGTTGGCGAGACCGGGGACTTTGACGGTTCTGTCGAGCTCGTCGATCAGCTTGGCCTGGGTCATGCCGCTCCGCCATTGGCTTTTCGGTTTGAACCGGATGGTGGTCTCGAACATCTCGAGCGGAGCCGGGTCGGTCGCACTATCCGCGCGGCCGGCCTTGCCAAATACGCTTTCGACTTCGGGGACGGTCTTGATCAGCCGGTCGGTTTGCTGAAGCAGCATTGATGCCTTGGCCGTCGAAATCCCCGGCAGCGCCGAGGGCATGTAGAGCAAATCACCCTCGTTCATCTGCGGCATGAACTCGCCGCCAGTCTGGCTGATCGGCCAAAGGCTGGAAGCGAACACCAGCGCAGCAATCACCAAGGCCTTCTTCGGCCGAGCCAGCACCCAATCGAGCGCCGGGCGATAGATTCTTGTGAGGAACCGGTTGATCGGGTTGCTGTCCTCGCTCGGTATGCGCCCCCTGATCAACCAACCCATCAGCACCGGGATCAACGTGATCGAGAGCAGCGCCGCGCCCGCCATCGCATAGGTCTTGGTGAAAGCGAGCGGCGCGAACAGCCGCCCTTCCTGGCCTTGCAGCGAGAAGATCGGGATGAACGAAAAGGTGATGATGAGCAGGCTGAGGAACAATGCCGGGCCGACTTCCGCCGCCGCGTTGGTGATGACACCCCACCGCTGTGCGCCTTCCAGCTCCTTGCCGGGATTATCATGCGCCCAGCGTTCAAGATGCTTGTGGGCATTCTCGATCATCACGACAGCCGCATCGACCATTGCGCCGATGGCAATGGCGATCCCCCCCAATGAAAGGATGTTGGCGTTCAGACCCTGAACGCGCATGACGATGAAGGCGAGCAGGATGCCGAGCGGCAATGTCAGGATAGCCACCAGCGCCGAGCGGGCGTGCCAGAGGAACAGGCCGCAGACGAGCGCGACGATCAGGAATTCCTCGAACAGTTTGCTTGTGAGGTTTTCGACTGCGCGGTCGATCAATCCCGAGCGATCATAAGTCGTGACGATCTCGACACCGGGCGGCAGGCTGGCCTTGAGTTCGGCGAGCTTGGTGCGGACACCTTCGATCACCTCGCGGGCATTCTTGCCCTGACGCATAACGATCACGCCGCCCGCAACTTCGCCTTCGCCGTTGAGTTCGGCAATGCCGCGCCGCATGTCAGGGCCGACCTGCACAGTAGCGACGTCGCCGAGGGTAACCGGGATACCGCCCGCCGCCGTGCGGATTGGCACCGCGCGGAAGTCGTCGAGGGTTTTGAGATAGCCCGTGGCCCGGACGATATATTCGGCCTCGGCCATTTCGACGACCGCGCCACCGGTCTCCTGGTTGGCGCGTTTGAGTGCGTCGCTGACATCGCCAGCCGTCACCCCGTAGGAGACGAGTTTCTGCGGATCGACCACCACCTGATATTGCTTGACCATGCCGCCGATGCTGGCGACCTCGGCCACGCCGGGAACCGCCTTCAGCTCATAGCGGAGGAACCAGTCCTGGATGCTGCGCAGCTGCGCCAGATCATGCTGCCCGGTCTTGTCGACCAGCGCATATTCGTAAATCCAGCCCACCCCGGTCGCATCGGGGCCGAGCGAGGCGGTTGCGCCCGCCGGCAAGCGGCCTTGCACCTGGCTCAGGTATTCCAGCACGCGCGATCTCGCCCAATAAAGATCGGTGCCGTCCTCGAACAGCACATAGACGAAGCTGTCGCCGACGAAGGAATAGCCCCGCACGACTTTTGCGCCGGGCACCGACAGCATCGTCGAGGTTATCGGATAGGTGACCTGATTTTCGACAATCTGCGGGGCCTGGCCCGGATAGGTGGTGCGGATGATGACCTGCACGTCGGACAAGTCAGGGAGCGCATCGACCGGTGTGGTGCGCACCGCACCGATGCCGATCACCGTCAGCACCAGAGCAGCGACGACGATCAGCCCGCGCGCCTTGACCGAGGCGCGAATGATCCATTCGATCATTGTGGGGCCCCCAGCTTGCGGGCTGGAATCCCGGTCAGGCTCGCCTCGGAATCGAGCAGAAACTGCCCCGAGGCGACGACCTTCTCGCCGACGGCGAGGCCTTCGAGGATCTCGGTCTGCCCGCCGCCTTCGCGGCCAGTGCGGACTTCGGCGGGCTGATAGCGGCCATTGCCGGTCGCCAACATGACAATCGTGCGTGTGCCCGTGCGGATCACCGCTTCGCTCGGGACCAGCAGCGCCATGCTGCCCGCGCCGCCGAGTGCAACCTGCGCGAACATGCTGGGGCGCAGGCGACCGCCGCGATTGGCGAGTTCGATACGAACGGTAACCGTGCGGCTGTCGGCTTGCGCAGTTGGGAGAACGGCAATGATCCGCCCGCCGAAGGTCTCGCCCGGGAAGGCTGTGAGGGTCGCACTGGCGCGTTGCCCGACGCGAACCGTGCCAGCCTGCACTTCAGGGACGGCGGCGTTGAGCCACACCGTTCCGATGCCCGTCACCTGCGCCAGAGTCTGTCCCTGCGCCAGTGTTACGCCAGCGCGCGCATCGAGCGTCTGGATTACCCCGGAAATCGGCGAGGTAATGGTAATCGTACCATTTGTTCGCCCGCTGCGCTCGACACCGGCGATCACGCTTTCAGGCATACCCAATAGCCGCAATCGCTGGCGCGCAGCAGCAGTGAGATCGGGCCTGCCGAGCCGCCTGACCGCAAGAAACTCGGTCTGCGCGCCGCCCCATTCGGGCAATTGGACATCGGCAATCGGTGCGCCCGCGCGAATCACGTCTCCGGGAGCTCGGGCATAGACGCGGCTCACAAAGCCACCCGACCGTGCCTGGATGATCGCGACATCGCGCTGGTTGAAGTCGATGCTGCCGGTGACATTGAGCGTCCCGGCGAGGCTGCCCATTTGTGCCGGGACAATGCGAACGCCAAGGTTCTGCATGGCAGCGGGATCGATCGTCACCCCCGGCGCGCTACCCGCAGCTGCACCGTCATCGGCGTATTTGGGCTGGGTCTTCATCCCCATCGACGAGAGCGCACCGGGATTGTCGTAATGCTCCTGCGGCACCATCGGGTCGTAATAATAGAGGATTTTCCGTCCCGATTGGCCTGAACCTGCTTCGGCGGCAGGTTCGCCGCGCTGCCCGAGCCAGTATCCGCCGCCGCCCGCGACGAGCACTGCCGCCAGAATTCCCGCACGCCAGCGCGCGGCCGTTGTCACGTCCATGCTCATGGCCGCATCTCCCCATAGGTGTAATTGATCCGGATCGCATCGCGCGCGACGTCGGCCTCGCGCGACAGCGCGTCGACTTCGGCTTCGGCTTCGGCGAGCGTCGAGAGCAGTGCGCTGCCGAGATCGAGCTTGCCCGCGGCATAGCTCGCCATGTCGAGCTCGGCGCGCCGCTTGGCCAGCGGCACGAGGGTTTGCCGCGCGTTCATCAGCCGCTGGTGGTGCATGGCGTGATCGGCAAGGTCGCTATCGAGCGCGGCCAGGACGTCGCGCTCACCGGCATCGCGCATCAACCGGGCCCGGCTCGCCTCGCTTTCGCGCGCCGCGATCAAGGGATCCTGCCTGCGTTTGGCGAAGAACGGCAGGTCGATGCTGAGCGTGACCGAGACCATATCGCCATAGGCCGGATCGCGGCGACCATAGGAGGTACCGACTCGCCAGTCAGGCCGCTTGTCGGCGCGGGCAAGGGTAACATCCGCGTCGGCAGCGCGCGCCTGGGCGTCGAGCGCCTGCAGGCGGGGCAGCGAGGCGACATGCGCACGCAAGGCGGGGCCATCCACCTTAAGCACGGGCGGGTCTCCGGAAACGTCCGCATCCGGATCACCGGTCAGCCGCGCGAGCCGCGCCTGCGCCTTGGCAACGTCGGCTTCGAGTTCGCTGCGCCGGTCCTTGACGGCAGCGCGGAGCTGCTCGGGTTCGAGTGCCTGCGAAGGCCGGGCTGAGCCCGATGCCAGTCTTGCCGAGACGGTTGCCTGAAGATCGCCGAGACTTTCGTCGAGCCGTTCAAGTTGTGCGAGCCGCCGCTTGGCATAATAGAGATCGACCCAGGCTAGCGCGGTCTCGAGCTGCACATTCTGCGCCTCGACCGCCAGGTCGGCCTCGGCAACGCCGATATCCGCCTGTGCCCGCCCACGCTGGGCACGGCGCTTGGCCGGATTTGGAAATGCCTGTTCGATCCCGACGCGCGCCATCGTCATGCTGTCACCGTTCAAGGTGAAAGCAGGGGGTCCCGAGACGGGGAAATTGTCCACGCCCACCGACAGTGTCGGATCGGGCAGCCGGCCAGCAGCAATCGCCGTCGAGCGCTTCGCTTCGACTCCCGCCTCGCTCGCCTGGAGTGACGGCGCATTCGCTGCCGCGCGCTGAAGTGCGGCATCGAAGGTCATGGGTTCGGCTAATGCAGCGACCGGGATCACCGCGAGCAGCGGCGCCAGATAGATTATTCGCATGGAACTCTCCTGAGCGGCAGCGCCCGGACGGAAACGTGAAAGCAGTCTGGGGCAAACGTGCGCCGGCGAAGCATTGGAACACCTCGCCGGCGACACGCGCCCGGCCAGTTTGCTTTTCGTTATCGGCCTGGCAAACGCCTTAACCGGCCGATGGAGCCTTGGGCTTGCCGGGCATGTCCATCATGCAATCGGCTGCGCTCATCTTCATCATGGCGCAGTTGCAGTCGGCCATTTCGGAGTTGCGGTCTCTGACCCAGACGCGAACCTGGGAAGGCAGGTTGGACTTGCTGGGTCCGAACGTTGGGCGAGACTGCCATTCCCAATGGCCGCCAGTGCGGTCACTGGCCTGGGCAAGGCTGGAGGTGGCGAGAGCTGCCGCGAGCGCGGCGAGCGTCAGAATCGTTTTCATGTCGAAAATCCTTGATTGAACTACGAGGTGACGCACGGCGAACAGGTGTTCGCGAGCGCGCCGCTGGGGTTCAGCCAAGGCGTGCGGGTGGATGCGGTTCCGGACTGGTTTCACGCCCGACAAGCGCTGCGACCGGCATCTGTCGCGGCGTCGAATGGCGATATTCGGACGGCATGGCGCTCAGAAGAGGAGGGACCAGCGCGACGGCAACGGCGCAGCCCATCTTGGCCACGCAATCGGGCGTCATGCCCTGACACGGCTTGTCGGGCTGCGTCTTCTGTTTTGCGAGACCCATCATTTCGGCACAGTCGGCGCTCATCTGGCCTGCGCTAGCCTGGACGGCGGTCGCCGTCTGCTCGGCCTTCGCCATGGGCATGACGCGCGCGAAAGCAGCTTCCTGGCCCATGAGGCCCAGCAGTGCTCCCATGAGCAGCAGCAAGGAAAACCAGCGCTTCATCAAATCCTCTTTGCAGTAGATAACTTAACAGTCAATTCGGCAGACGGGTATTATCGGTTACAGACTTGCCTGAAGGTTCTGCCGCGAGCCCGGCAAGTATTGGACAGTCGGGTCTTGCGTCGCCACTGCACCCCTCGACCAGTTCAAGCAGGGTGCGCCGCATCGCTTCCAGTGCCGCTGCCTTACGGGCAAGATCCCTTGCATGATCGAGGGCGATGGCCTTGACCTCGCTGCTGGCCCTCGTCCGGTCGTCCCACAGACTCAAGAGCGCCGATATCTCATCGACCGAGAAACCGAGATCGCGGGCATTGGCGATGAAGCGCAGGCGCTCGATCGAACGGGGCGGGTAGTCACGATAGCCATTGTCGCGCCGGTCGGGTGGCGGCATCAGACCGATGCCTTCGTAATGGCGGATCATCCGCAGCGACACCCCTGTCGCCTTCGAGACCTGCCCGATGTTCACGGCCGGTGCTCGCCCGTTTGCCCATGCTGGCCGTGGTGATGGCCGCCGTGGAAGAAGTGCAGCAGCGGACAGGCGAACAGGAAGGCGTAGGGGATCAGGCCGAACAGATGCTGGCGGTGCTCCGGATAGAGCAGAAAGACCGCGATCAGCGCAGCTGACACCGCCGCTAGCAGCCAGGCCCGTTTGCTGAACACATTCATAGCGCAATCCTCTTCAGGCGCAGCGAATTGCCGATGACGCTGACCGAAGACAGCGCCATCGCCGCCGCTGCGATGATCGG
>Ga0075362_10000147_pt1 | contig 19095 bp, 15 predicted proteins | sample EndMetdeltDD1762_FD_71397 | JGI IMG/M metagenome (GOLD analysis project Ga0075362, IMG submission 71397) | Populus endosphere microbial communities from Tennessee, USA - Endosphere MetaG P. deltoides DD176-2 | ecosystem: Host-associated > Plants > Roots > Endosphere | place: USA: Tennessee...
GATTGGCAAGAAGGGCATTTGCATTCCATGACTGGCTCCAGTGTAAAAAACTGGGCGATTATAGACATGAAAAAACATTTTTTCACACTCTCAGCCTTACTTGTTTAGCACTACCGAAAAATTGATAAGCCGTTCTAGAGAATATAATAAGAAATGGGAAGCAGATAGATACTCCATTGGAGTTGAGCAGCCTTGGATTTCTCGGATTGAGTTTTTTAAAGGGATTGTGGATCCTCAAGCCGATTTAGATAAGGCCTTGGAAAGGCCTTCTTATTCTTCAATTTTTCGAAATGAAAAATACCGAAGTGCTCTGAAGAAAGTGGAATCTCAGCAGAAGCCGAGTTTTATGACTGGAGCAAGCGCCGTTGTTAGAGAACAAGACGCGAGTGAAGGCAAAAAATTTGCTGGTCAGCCGATACCGGGGAAGGTTAGTAATGAAATAAATAGTTTTGGCAAATTGGAACCCCTTCGTCAGTCCCTTGACTATTTATATTGGCGCTATAAAGATAGAATAAGCGAGGGATTAAAAGACGTCCTAAGGCAGAATTTAGTCCGAGTTGAGAAGGAAGATTGATAATGACTTTCTTAGAAGCGGAGCTCTGCGTTGACATCGAGCGCGTTTTGATTGAATAGGCGCCATTCGACCGCAAGTGATGCTTTTTCTTTATCGACAAGGGAAAGGCCAAGGGCCATGCCCCATCGCTTATCCCCGAGCACTGATTTTGAGGTGACGTCAACGGCCATGTCGATCTGCGGCAGGCGGACGAGGACGATGTGCGGCTGCGGTTCGATTTTTGAGGCGAGATAGCTTGCGCTGATATAAGGCGCAACATAAGGGAATGCATAAGAGCATCCCACTGCGGCTTGCACTTCGTGGTATTTCAGTCTGTAGTCGGAAATGATGTTGTAGGGGAGTCCGTCGACAACGAAAAACGTCGGTTTTTGGTCTGTCTCAAAATATTTCAGGTCGGCGCCCAAAAAGAAATTCCCTTCTCTTAAAATGACCACTTTAGTTCCGATTCCCCAAGAGAAGCATCTCTTGGTAAAAATCTCGTCGTCTATTTTGAGCCGAGAGCTGCCTAGAATTCCATAAAGATCAAGACGGTCTGTAAAATTCAGCGTCAATTGACCGGCGTAAGTGGAAAGCTTGACGACGCTGCGGCTTCGAGTGATGTCTTCGATTTTGTACTCGTCTCGGAACCGTTGGTTGTAGATGTTGTCGTCAAAATAAGAAACGCGGAACGACCACCAACTAGGAGGCGTGAGAACGATGCCGTCTTTTTGAAGGCTTGGCTGTCCTGGACTTCCAATAAGGATCGCGGAGAGGGGAGCTGCGGCTAAAAGAAAAAAGAAAAAAACGCGCCGCATTCCTTGCATAAATTTTTTCCAATCATTTGGGTATAACATCTCGCCTCATCCTTTCTCAAGTTGAAAATGGTTGCGCAATAAATTTTAACTGACTATGGATCAGAAAATATGCAACCTGAATCAGGAGCTTTGAAATGGCGTTGGGCGAGACTGTCAGTAAACTTGAAAGTCTTCTTTTATCAGTTCTCAAAGATCTAGAAAAAGTAAAGCGGGCCAATAAAGCGGCGGCTCAAAGGGTCCGTGTGGGGACGATCCGCTTGGAAAGGCTTGCCAAACTCTTCAGAAAAGAATCCGTTGCGGCGGGGAAGGGTGGCAAATGGAAGAAAAAATCGGCCAGAAAAGCCGCTAAAAAAAGCAAAAAAAGAAAGAATTAATCCCTTCAATTCGCTACACTTTCCGCCATGCAAGACGAAGCGGAAGCCCCCGTTCAAAATTTTTCTCTTAAAGGTTATGGAGTCGCTCTTCTGGATAGAGGGGTCGAGGTTCCCTGGGAATTTGAGGTAGCACACACTCTGCCGGGGGACCGGATCCGCTTTGAAATCACCCGAAAAAAAAGAAGTCCCAAAAAAGGGCGGCTGCTCGAAATTCTAACTCCGTCCCCAGACAGGGTGGAGCCTAGGTGCGCCCATGCAAAGACCTGCGGGGGGTGTTGTTGGCAGCAGTTAGCCTATCCAGCCCAGTTGAAGCAAAAAGAAGAGCGGGTAAAAAAATCATTCGCAGGCCACTTGGTCAATCCGATCATCCCTTCCAATTCTCCTTATGCTTATCGGAATAAGATGGAGTTCACGTTCTCGGAAAACCGGGCAGGGACCCGTTTTTTAGGATTGATGATCGCTCAAGCGGAGCCTTACGTATTCAATGTGTCTGAGTGCCATTTGGCAAGCCCCTGGTTTTCCTCTGTGCTTTGCGCTATCCGCGCCTGGTGGGAAGGGTCGGCGTTAAAAGCTTATTATCCTCCCGCAGACCAGGGAACTCTTCGTTATCTGACCCTCAGGGAGGGGGTGCGGACGGGGCAGAAAATGGCGGTATTGAATGTCTCGGGCAATCCTGAGTTCGCTCCCACGCGCGCCGATCTCGATGCGTTTATTGCCGCAGTCCGAAGCGCTCTGCCAGAAAACGAGCCGATTGCGATCTTTTTGCGAATTCACCAGGCTAAAAAAGGGAAACCGACCCAATTTTTTGAAATGCACCTTTTCGGTCCCGACCACATCATCGAAGAGTTGCGGCTCACTGAACAAACTCTCTCTTTTAAAATTAGTCCGATCTCTTTTTTTCAGCCGAATACCCTTCAGGCCGAAAAGCTTTACAACGCAGCTTTAGAAATGGTGAAAGGGGCCTCCGTTGTCTACGATCTTTATTGCGGCACAGGAACCCTCGGCATGGGCGCCGCACGCGTTGCCAAACAGGTGATTGGAATCGAGTTGAGTCCTGAAGCCGTGATCGATGCCCAGGAAAATTTAGCTCGGAATGGGATTCAAAATGTTTCGATCCATCAAGGCGATGTCGGTCAAATTCTCACTCAGTTGATGGGCCAGCCCGATTTCATCCGTCCGGACGCCGTCATCGTGGATCCTCCGCGCGCAGGACTTGAGCCTTTAGCTCTCCATCATCTCAAAACACTGCTTCCAAAGAAAATTGTTTACATTTCGTGCAATCCGCTTACGCAATCAGAGAATGTGAAAGAACTTTTGAAAGTCGGATACCGGATTTGCCAGATTCAGCCCGTCGACCAGTTCCCTCATACCTACCACATTGAAAACATCTGTCTCCTTGAAAGATAACCGATTTTCGGGCAAACTTGGACAGAAATAACTTTCGTTACGAGGAAAATTTTTATGTTCAAAAAATCCCTTTTATTGCTTCTGCCTGCTGCAGGATTGTTCGCTCAAGACGCGGCTCCTTCTCCTGGCGGAGGTCTCACACAGACGTTGATCATGATCGGGATCGCGCTTGTGTTCTTCTATTTCATCCTGTGGCGCCCTGAGCAAAAGAGGCGCAAAGCATCAGAGCAAATGCGAAGCAGCCTCAAAAAAGGCGATCGCGTGACGGCAATGGGAATTGTTGGAAAAGTCGACAAAATCCAGGAACAAACGGTAATTTTGAAAATGGTAGACGGAGCAAAAATCGAAATGCTCAAAGCTGCCATCACCGATGTTCAGCCCTCCGCAGAAGAACCGACTGTCGAGTCGTAAATCATTTTTGAATAAACCCTCGCCTTTTCAAGGCGAGGGATATTGTCTTCCCCAATCTTACAAACGTTCTGCTAACTTCTCCAGAATCTGAGTCTGGCGCGAAACGATCTGTTCCAAGTCAGCAGGTTCGATCTCCCTTTGCCCAAGAAGAGAAAGATCATAAATTCCCTTGATGAGCGATGCTGCGAGTTCCGGCTGTTTTGGGTAGAGCCGAGAAACCGTTTGGATCAATTTGTTATTGGTATTCACCACAAAGGTTTGTTTCGGCGCGAAGGTGTTTTGTTTTCCTTGCGTGAGGGAAATGTAATCGCGCATGCGCCGCTGGTTTTCATCGAGGATGACGAGGGCAGGGATTTGAGACGATGCGAGGCTTTTCGCTTCGACTTCAATCTCTTTTTGATCGAGAGCGGAACGGATGCAATCGGCGATGCGTCCCGATTCGGTTTTCCCTTCGCTATCGAGAAGGGTTTTCTCTTTGGAAGGGTCTAGAAGGGAATCGTCGAGAGCGCCATCGATCCGTTGGAAGGTGGCGGAAAGTTTCCCTTCCAGGGATTGGATGACCGCTGTATCGATCGGGGCCGTCGCAAAGAGGACTTCCCGTTTTTTTTCTTTGTAGAGCTCAAGAATAGGGGAGGATTTATCTTGAGAGGCATAAGAGATCTTTTTGTCTCCGCTTCTTTCCAGAGCCTCTTGCGCAGTTGTCCAATGGCCCTCGCTTGTTTTCCAAATGAGGATGTCTTTGATCCGGTCGTAAAATTTTTCGTCTTGGAGAAGGCCCAGCTTGACGATCATTTCAATATCGGGCCAAAAAGAGATGAATTTTTCCCGATCGGATTTGTAGAGCTGATTGAGCCGGTCGGAGATTTTTTTCGAGATGTGGGAGCTGAGCTGTTTTACGTTTTTATCTACTTGAAGATAAGAGCGTGAGACGTTGAGAGGGATGTCGGGACTGTCGATCGCGCCTCTCAGGATCATTAAATAGTCGGGAAGGATGTCCTTGCAATTGTCGGAGACGAAAACGCGATTGCAGAAGAGCTTGATGGCGCTGTCGTTCGCATCGAATCTTCGGTGAATTTTAGGGAAATAGAGGATCCCTTTGAGATGGAAGGGAAATTCGACATTGAGGTGGATCCAGAACATGGGTTCGGGGTCGAGGGGAAACAGCTTTCGGTAAAACGAAAGATATTCAGTATCCGTGCACTCGAGAGGGGCTTTTAGCCAAAGAGGATCCTGATTGCCGATCGATTTCCCATTCAACTCGATGGGGAAGGGCATGAAACTGCAATGGCGATTGAGCAGTTCTTTCAGCTTGGACTCTTCCAAATATTCGAGGCTTTGCTCGTCGAGATGAAGAATGATTTCCGTTCCTCGGGAGGTCCGTTTGCCAGGGCCGATTGAGTAGGCCGAGCTGCCGTCGCAAGACCAGAAAACGGGCTTTGCATCGGGGGCGAAAGAGCGAGTTTCGATCTCGACTTTTCCTGCAACCATGTAGGAGGAATAGAAGCCCAGTCCGAAGTGGCCGATGATCGGGTCTTTTTCAGTTTGGGACTTGTATTTCGCGACGAATTCTTCAGCGCCCGAGAAGGCGATCTGGGCGATGTACTTTTCAACCTCTTCTTCCGTCATCCCGATGCCTGTATCTGCGATCGTGATGGTTTTGTTCGCCTTGTCGATTGCAATCGAAATTTTAAATTGAGACGGGTCCGTGTCGATTTGCCCATTTTCACGTAAAATTTTCGTTTTATTCAGGGCGTCGCAAGCATTAGAGACAAGCTCCCGTAGAAAAATATCCTTATCGGAATAGAGCCATTTTTTGATGATTGGCAAGATATTTTCAGAATGGATCGACAAGTTGTTTTTGCGCATTTTCCCTCTCAATTTAGACGTCTATTAAACGGCAAAAAGGGCTTCTTTGTCAATGAACGTATCCAATAGTTCTTGGCTGGATAGGTTGTTTGCGATTAAAATTTTCCATTTCAATGAAATCTCTAAGGGGAATCGAATGCGAGTTTTTGCCGCGCAAATCAATCAGACGATCGGAGATTTAGAGGGGAACGCCCAAAGAGTGCTGGCCGCCTTGAAAAGGGCGAAAGAGAAAAAAGCCGATATCGTCCTTTTCCCTGAATTGACTTTGTCGGGATATTTTCCGGACGATCTCTTGTTGGATCGGGCGTTTATCGATGCGATTTGGGAAAAGCTGGAAGAGATCCGCCCTGCGACGAAAGGGCTGTTTGTCGCAGTGGGTCTGCCGCGGTGGAACCCGAACAAACAGGAAAAACCGCTCTACAATAGCGCAGCCGTGTTTGCAGACGGCAAACTGTTAGGTTTTAAGAATAAGACGTTGCTGCCGACTTATGATGTTTTCGACGAGCGGCGCTACTTCGAGCCGGATGAACAGCAGCCGATTTGGGAATATCTTGGCAGAAAAATTGCAATCACGATCTGCGAGGATGTGTGGCAGCACTCGGGAAAGGTTGGTTTTACAGACTACCGCTCTGATCCAGTAGAACAGTTGATCGAAAAGCGGCCCGATTTGGTGTTGAACCTTTCCGGCTCTCCCTATTATTTCAATCGTAAAGACATCCGCCTTTCCGTTTTTCAAGCGGTTGCAAAGACGCTCCGCTGTCCTGTGGTCTTATGCAATCAGGTCGGAGTCAACGACTCATTAATTTTTGACGGCCACAGCCTTCATTTGAATGAAAAAGGGGAAGCGATCCACATTTCCAAAGGGTTTGCAGAAGACGATTTGCTCATCGATTTGAACACTCACGCATGTCCCTGCGCAATGCCTGACAATGGGATCAAAGACCTGTATTCGGCCCTTGTTTTGGGTGTTCGCGATTACTTGCATAAGCAGGGGTTTAAAAAGGGGATGCTGGGGCTTTCGGGAGGGATCGATTCAGCTCTTGTTGCCTGCATTGCAAAAGATGCTTTGGGAGCTGAGAATGTTTTGGCTTTAAGCCTTCCTTCCCGCTACTCTTCCGAAGGGAGCCGGACGGATGCGGTCCATCTGGCGAAAAATCTGGGCATTGAATTACGCCACGTGCCGATCGATTCGATCTTTCAAAGCTATCTTGACTTATTGAATCCGCTTTTCAGCCAGCAGATGTGCGATTTGACCGAAGAGAACCTCCAATCGCGGATCCGAGGCGCACTGCTCATGGCCCATTCCAACCAGTATGGCCACATCCTTCTCAATGCGGGGAACAAGAGCGAAATGGCAATGGGGTACACAACTCTTTACGGCGATATGGCGGGCGGCCTTGGCGTCCTTCAAGATGTAACTAAGCTTCACGTCTACCGGCTTGCTGAATTCATCAATAGAAAAGGGGAGGTGATTCCTCGGGCCATTATCGAAAAAGCTCCCAGCGCCGAGTTGAAACCGAACCAGACCGATTTCGATACGCTGCCCCGATTTGAAATTCTCGATCCGATCATCGAGGACTTCATTGAAGAATTGCTCTCTCCCGAAGAGATCGCTGCAAAGAGGAACTTGCCTCTCGATTTTGTCAGGGACCTCACCCATAAAATGCATCTGGCCGAATACAAACGGCGGCAAGCGCCGATCGGCCTAAGAGTGACCCAAAAAGCCTTCAGCAAGGGAAGGACGATCCCCATTGTCCAAAAGTGGAGATAGATTTTTTATATTCGCCAAGCGAAAGGAAGGACCTCGCTCAAGCTGCGGACTTTGCGGCGGATCATGAGGGCCCGGTCGAATCCAACAGAGACGCCGCAGCAGGCGGGAAATCCAGTTTCAAGATCGGCGAGGAAAGCCTCGTCGAGCAGGTAGGTTTTTTTCCCGAGGGCCTGACGGGCCTGGTTTTCTTGCCTGAAGCGGCGGCGGAGCTCTTGAGCGTCGCCTAATTCATGGTAGCCGTTTGTCAATTCGATGCCTTGATAATAGATTTCAAACCGTTCGGCAACAGGCTCTCCCTTTTTTTGGACTACGCGGGCGAGCGCTGCTTGATTGGGAGGATAGTCGGTGAGAATCGTTAGTTCTCCTTGACCTAGGTGGGGTTCGATGACGTGGCTTAAGAGAAGGTGAAGAAAGGTTTCTCGCGACCACTCGGAGGATTCGGCGGGCAGTTCGATTTTATGCCGCTGGGCTGTCTTTTGAAGTTCGGCGATGGAGACGCGGGAATAGTCGATCCCAAGATGGGTGGAAAAAGCGTCGCGGTAGCTGAGTTTGCGTGTGGGGAGAGGGCCGAAAAAGAGGAAAAGAAATTCGCAAGTTTCTTCGATTAATTCAGGAAAAGAGAGGCCGATCCTGTACCATTCCGCCATCGTAAATTCGGGATTGTGCCGGGAGCCGATTTCCCCTTTGCGGAACACGTGTCCAAGATAATAGATATCGCCGACTCCAGCGGAAAGGAGCCGCTTCATCGCGTATTCAGGGGAGGTGTGCAAGTATCCTTCCTGAGAGTCGGTCGCCTGGGCTTCGATGACGTCGATATTGGAATCGATCGGGGCTCGGGGGACAAGAGCGCAGCAATCGACTTCTAAAATGTTTCGGGCGGCAAAAAAATCACGGGCTTTCTGAAGCAGAAAAGCCCGGTCGTGAAGGAGCGAATTAATTGACTCGAGAGACATACTCACAGGTACGGGTGTCGACTTTGACCCTTTCTCCTTCTTCGACGAAAATCGGGACTTGGATCTTTGCTCCGGTTTCAGTCGTTGCAGGTTTGAGGACGCGGCCGGATGCGGTGTCTCCGCGGACGCCGGGCGCTGTTTCGATGATCTTCATTTCCAAGAAAGTGGGAGGCAGCAGCTCGATCGGCGCGCCTTTATAGAAGATGACCTTGTAAATGACCTCTTCCATCAGCCATTGCTTGTTATCGCCGATGAGATCATTGGAAACGGTGAGTTGGTCGAACGTCTTTTCATCCATGAAAACAGCGCCATCGGCCTCTTTATAGAGGAAGCGCATATCGGATTCTTCGATGTCGGCCAGATCGAGTTTTTCACCCGATTTGTAGGTCTTCTCGACAACGCGGCCGTTGATCATATTTTTCATTTTAATCCGGTTGAAGGCGTTCCCTTTGCCCGGTTTCACAAATTCATTTGAAATGATTAAATAAGGGTCTTTTTCGACCTCTACTTTCATTCCGACTCGAAGGTCGCCTGTGCTAATGGAGCTCATGAGTTCTAACCATTTGAATTTAAATGCACAATTATGAACGCTTTAGTTTTTATCCGCAAGCGTGGATTATACCCAAGTGAGTTCAAAAATTGGCCTGTAGATGGGATTGAAAGCTGCCAAAAATCGACGATCGTAAGCAGCCCTGTTATTAGAGTGGATTTTTACCCCCTGAAAGCAGTAAACTGGATTTAAAAGTTAAGTTTATGGAACCGAACCCTCAAGAAGCAGAAATCGCCCGCCAGACCCTCGAGAGATATTCAGGGTGCGAGGCCGGCCAATTTCAATCGAATTTGATCCTGACCAATTTTCCCCGCTATGTCGATTATTTCGCCAAAACGCGCGACGTGCCAATCTGCGAAGGATCGATGTTCAAAGTCGCCCATTGCCCGAAGGAAGATGTCAGCATCCTCGACTTCAAAATTGGCTCTCCCGCTGCTGCCCTCGTAGTCGATGTTTGTTCCTTTCTTCCGATCCGCGCCAGCATTCTTTTAGGCATGTGCGGAGGCTTAAGGCGCCGTTATCAAGTAGGCGAGTACCTTGTCCCGGTAGCTTCCATCCGCGGCGAAGGAACCTCCGATTTCTACTTTCCTATCGAAGTGCCTGCCCTTTCGAATTTTCTCATGCAAAGGGCCGTGACTGAAATTCTCGACCGGGAAAAAGCGGCCTACCACATCGGGATCACCTACACGACCAACATGCGGTTTTGGGAATTCAACGAAGAGTTCAAAAACCGGCTGAAGGCGACGAAAGCGCAAGGAATCGAAATGGAATGCGCAACGCTTTTTGCGGCAAGTTATAAGAGAAAATTTACTCTCGGCGCCCTGCTTCTTGTTTCCGATCTGCCCCTCAATCACGACGGGATCAAGACGAAACAAAGTTCCCAGTGGGTTTTTGACAATTTCACGGCCGATCATGTCGAGAAAGGGATCCGCATCTTGAAACAGGCCCGCGAAATGCAATCCAAGAAGATCAAAGGCGCCTACCACCGCAATTTGGCCATTGAGCCGACCCCCATTCAACCCAATCCCTAATAAATATGTTAATTGAAAAAATTCCTCTCTCTGCTTGCGGAGACGCGACCGGTTTTTTGATTGTGATCGATGTCCTTCGGGCCTTCACTACTGCCGCTTATGCTTTTGGAGCCGGTGCATCCGAAATTAAACTCGTCGGAACGATTGAAGAGGCCCTCGCCCTGAAAAAGGCCAACGCTTCTCTTTTGCTCACAGGCGAGCTCAAAGGCCAACCCATTCCGGGTTTCGATTTCGGCAACTCGCCTTATGAAATCAGCAAAGCGGATTTGGAGGGAAAAAAATTGGTCCAACGGACGAGCGCAGGAACCCAAGGCGTAATCTTAAGTCTTAAAGCGGACGAAATCCTGACCGCGAGCTTTGCTGTCGCCGAAGGGACCCTTCGAGAGATCCTCCGCAAAGCGCCCCCCAAAGTGACATTTGTCATTACAGGGACCGGTTTGGGCAAAGCAGACGAAGATTGGGCTTTGGCCGATTATTTGGAAGAGCGGCTTCGCGGCCGCAAACCCGACCCCGAGCCTTATTTAAAGAGGGTTTGGGAGTCGGAAGATGCGGTCGCTTTTGCTCAATCCTCCAACCATCCCACCTATGCTAATGATGTTAAAACCGCCCTCTTGATCGACCGCTTTCCTTTCGCCATGCGAGTCCATAAAGAAAATACATTAAAAACTGTCTAGATTTTCATATCCTTTTTTTCGCAGGAAAAGCTTTTTCCCAATTGACCGATGACGTAGGTTTCCAGTTCCTGCGGGGATTGGATTTTTTTGGGGAGAAGCAGCGTTTTGCGCTCGACTTCCTTCCCTTTTTGCTGTTCGGCAATGAAAGAGAGGTTGCTGAATTTAAGCAGGGTGAAGTGATTGAGGGAAGCGAATGCGCGGATGCGGGTGAGGTGGTAGAGCCAGATGACCGGGGGAGGCGGAGGACCGAACCGGTCTTTGAGTTCGGCGAGCAGATCGTCGATGTCTTTGAGCGAAGAGGCGTCTCCGAGTCGGTAGTAAAGCTCCATCCGGATCGAAACTTCGCCGATATAATCCTCGGGGAACCGAGCGTCGTAAGGGAATTCCATTTTGGTTTCCGCAAACGAGATCGGGATCTTTTTTTTCAGTGAGTCAATCGCTCGTTTTAACATTTTACAATAGAGATGAAATCCGACGGCGGAAACTTGACCTGATTGCTGAATGCCAAGGATGTCGCCAGCGCCTCGAATTTCCAGGTCGCGCATTGCGATTTTCATGCCGCCGCCATAGCCTCCGGCCTCGACCAGGGCGTTGAGCCGTTTGCGGGCAGGTTCAGGTAGGCGGGCGTGTTTGGGGATGAGGAAATAGGCATAGGCGGCCCGGTTCCATCGGCCCACTCGTCCGCGGAGCTGATAGAGATCGGCGAGGCCATAGGTGTCGGCTCGGTCAATAAGGATCGTATTTGCATTGGGGACATCGATTCCATTCTCAATGATGGTGGTGGCGAAAAGGAGATCGATTTCCCCTTGCCTAAACTTGTGGAAGATCTCATCGACGGCATCGGTGTCCATTTGCCCGTGGACAATGCCGATCCGAACAGAAGGGATCAGTTTTTTGACTCTTTCAGCATGGGAGTAGATCGATTCGACCCGGTTGTGGATATAAAATGCCTGTCCGCCTCGTGAAAATTCCCGCATGAGGGCGTTTTGAATCAGTTCCGGTTCGGTTTCCGCAATGATTGTTTTAATGGGGAGCCTGTCTTGAGGCGGCGTGTTGATGACCGACATATCGCGCGCATGGACGAGCGACATGTAGAGGGTGCGGGGAATCGGGGTTGCAGACAGGGTGAGGCAATCGACGCCTGTTTTAAATTTTTTCAGATGCTCTTTCGCTTTGACGCCAAAACGTTGTTCTTCATCGATGATCACAAGCCCTAAATCTTTGAACGCAACATCCTCTGAGAGGAGCCGATGGGTCCCGATCAAAATATCGACCTCGCCTTTCTCGACTGCTTTCAGGGTTTCCCTCGCTTGTTTTTGCGTTTGGAAGCGGGAAACGGTTTCGATCCGGACCGGAAAGCCGCTCATCCGTTGTTTAAAGGTTTCCGTGTGCTGCGTTGCGAGGACGGTAGTGGGGACAAGGACGGCGACTTGTTTGCCTCCATCGGATACTGCTTTGAATGCCGCGCGCATGGCGACCTCTGTTTTCCCGTAACCTACGTCGCCGCAAATCAACCGGTCCATTGATTTGCCCGCAATCATATCCTCTTTAAGCGAGGCGATTGCAAGCACTTGGTCTTGTGTTTCAGTGTAGGGAAAGTCCCGTTCGAACTGGCGCATCAATTCGCCGTCTGCAGGGTAGGGGAATCCTCCGTGGGCGGCCCTTTCCGCATAAAGCTGAAGAAGGTCATTGGCGTACCCAATGATTTGCGCTTGGGCCTGGGCTCGCGTCGCTTGCCATCTTTTTCCTCCGAGTTGACTTAAAGGAGGGGGTTGTTCTCTCGAACCGATGTAGCGGGAGACGAGATAGGCCTGCGAAAGGGGGACGAAAAGTTTGCTGTTGTCTGAGTATTCAAGGCTAAGAAATTCCGTTTCTTTCCCGAGATGGTCGACATGTTTTTCCATCCCTCTAAACTTGCCGATTCCGCTGTGGTAATGGACGACGAGATCGCCCGGAGATAGCTCGTGGAATTCGGCGGCCGGAGTGTGATATGTGCTGCGCCATTTTTGGCGGCGGACGCGGGTGCGCTGGGTAATTTCAGGGTTTGGGATCACGGCGGCAGGGAGATCGGCGAGGACGAACCCCGAGGTCAAATACCCCTTTTCAAAAGAGGTTTTTGGCGGCAAAGAAAGGGGGGCGAGCTGCCGTTTGATTTCTTCTTCTTCCGTCTCATTTGCGTTGAGGAAATAGAGGGAGAGTTTTGGATCGGGCCGAAAAAAATCGAGCAGGGACACATCTGTATCCTCGGGGAGCTCCTCTTCCGGATGAAAATACTCGGGAACTTTTCGAAAGGAATGAAAAAAGCGGGCGGCAGAGAATTGCTTTTGGAAGGCTTCGAAGGTAACCCGTTTCTCAGATTGTTTGATTTCTGCGGAAAGCTCTTCGATATTCGCCTCCGCGCAGTAGATTTGCTGCCGGTTTTTCCAACGATCGAGAAGATCTTCGAGTTTGTAGAAAAAGAGAGATTTGGCGGCCGGCATCGATTTTAAACTGACGTAGGTATCTTCAATGGCGAGAAGATCGTCCCAAAAAATCAGAGGCTCGCCCTTCAAATATTCGGAGATGTCGACAAGGCGGGTCGATTTTTGAAGCAAAGGCATTTCTTGGGCTGGGCAAAGGAAGATTTCTTTCACTTTCTCGATCGATTTTTGCCCAATTGGGTCGAAGGTGCGGATCCCTTCGATTTCATCGCCGAAAAATTCGATCCGGTACGGATCGGAAGAGGCTGCGGGAAACAGATCGAGAATGCCGCCGCGCAGGGCGAATTCCCCTTTGTCGGAGACGATGGCGGACCGGGTATAGCCGAGCGATGTTAAAAATTCGGGCAGCGTATCGAAAGGGACATGGCTCCCTTTTTTCCAACGGTGGAGAAGCGGGGCCAAGGTTTCTTTTGGGATGATTTTTTGCAGGAGCGAGGGGAGCGGGCAAAGGAGGATCGTCGGCTCTTTGCGGTGGATCAATGCGTCGAGCGCCTCAAACCGTTTCCCGATGATATCGGGACTGGGGGCGATCTCTTCTCCGGGAAGCGTTTCCCAGGCGGGAAATTCGAGCGGGGCTGTGGGGCAGAAAAAGGAAAGGTTGTCAAAAAGCTTGTCTTCCCGCGTGCCTCCTGTGATCAAGAGGATCGACTTACCTGTAGATTTTAAGGCAAGCGAGGCGAGCAGCGCCTTGGTTGAATCCCACAGCCCCTCCACTAAAAGCGATGCATGTTCGTGCATCGCCTTTTCAAATTGTTTGAGGGAAGGGCTTTTTGCGAGATCGTCTAGCATTTCGCTTCTTTTAAAAGATGGCGGATCTTCTCTAAGGCTTTGGGCAATCCGTGCGGGTCTTTGCCTCCGGCTTGAGCGAGGTTGTGCTTTCCTCCTCCTCCTCCTTGAATCAAGGGGGCCGCTTCTTTAATCAACATTTGCGCATGGATGTTTTTCTGGACAAGATCCGGGCTGACCGCAACGACCAGTTGGCACCGTTCGCCCATTGTCGCCCCTAAAGCAACCACTCCCGATTTAAGCTGTTGCAAGAGATCATCCGCAAAACCATTTAATTCTTCCGCTCCAATTGGGACCTCTGCTGCGATGAAAGCGATCGACCCAAAACGCTCTTTCTGAGAAAGGCAGGTTTCTAAGAGCTCCTTGAGCTGCCCTTTCCGGAACGCTTTCAATTCTTGGGTGAGAAGTTTATTTTCATCGATCAGTGACTGGATTTTTTCTGGAATTCCTTGGACTGTTGTTTTGAGCTGGAGAGAGAGACTTTGGATCAAATCTTCTTGCTGCTGCACGAATTGTTCCGCGCATTTCCCCGTCACCGCCTCAATCCTCCGGACGCCTGCCGCAATGCTGCTTTCCTTCGCAATTTTAAAAAGGCCGATCGTCCCCACCCTTGAGGTATGAGTCCCTCCGCAAAGTTCTTTAGAAAAGTCGATATCGACGACCCGTACTTTTTCCCCGTATTTTTCACCGAAGAATTGCTTGATGTCGGACCGTTTTTGCGCGTCCGCGTAAGAGAGCTCGTAAATCCCGACGGGCTGGTCGCTTCGGATTTTTTCGTTGACGAGGTCTTCAATTTGACGCAGCTCCCCCTGCGTTACCGATTTGTGATGGCTAAAGTCGAACCGGAGCCGTTTTTCGTCGACCAAAGAGCCAGCCTGTTTGATGTGGGTCCCAAGCACTTGATTGAGCGCCCAGTTGAGAAGATGGGTTGCCGTGTGATTGTTCTGGATTCCCTGCCGGCGCGTCTCATCGATGGCTGCATGGACCGGATCGTTTTTGCGCAAAATTCCCTTTTCCATTTTCCCGAGGTGGGCAATGACGCCGGGAAAGGGCGCCGTCGTGTCGGAAACTTCGAACAGGCTGGCTCCTTTCGAGATTTTTCCCGTATCGCCTACTTGCCCCCCCATTTCCGCGTAAAAACAAGTCTTGTCGAGAATCAGCAGTCCTTCTTGTCCCTCTTCGATTTCATCGGTGAATTTCCCATCGATGACGATTCCAATCAAAGCTGCATCCAGGGCCGATTTTTGGTATCCCTCGAATTTGCAAGTATGGGCCTTTGCAAAATCGTTAAAGAAGTTCTGTCCGAATTGCTGCGTGGCCGTTTTGTGGGCTTTGCGCGATTTTTCCTTCGCCTCTTCTTCGAGCTGTTCGAATCGGGGGAGGTCGATGACGAGGTTCTCGTCCTTTGCAATCAGGGCGATTTCTTCTAAAGGAAATCCGTAGGTGTCTTTCAATTTAAAAGCGTCTTCCCCTGTGATTTTGTGGGCTCGGCTCAAAGAGCGTTCAATCACTTGGCTGAGCAGTTGTCCGCCGCGGGTCAAAGTCCGGATGAACGCCTCTTCTTCGAGGGTCAAAATTTCAGCGATCCTCGCTTCAGCCGATTTGAGTTCGGGATAGTCGTCTCCCATAGAAGAGACGAGGCGGGGAAGCACATCTGCCAAGAAAGGGCGCTGAAGCCCCAGCATGCGCCCGTAGCGGACAGCCCGCCGCAAAATTTTTCGGAGGACATAACCCCGGTCTGTATTGCTCGGCTGCACCCCGTCGGCAATCGCAAAAGAGAGGCTTCGGATGTGGTCGGCAATCACGTGGAAAGCGGGCGCTAAAATGGAGTTTTCCCGGTCGTACTTTTTGCCTGAGATCTGCTCCGCTTGAGCGATCAGCCCTCGGAGAATGTCTGTTTGGTAGACGTCATTTACTTCCATCTTCAATGAAACGACCCGTTCCAGCCCTGCTCCCGTATCGATCGATTGCTTCGGCAGGTTTTCTAATTTGCCCGAGGTGTCGCGCGAATATTGCATGAAGACGAGGTTCCAAAATTCGAGGTATCTTTCGCCGCTTGCGTCATCGACAGGACTTTTCGCGGGGCCGTAAATTTCGCCTCGGTCGTAAAGCAGTTCCGAGCAAGGGCCGCAAGGACCTGTATCGCCCATGGCCCAAAAATTTTCTTTTTCGCCAAAACGGACGATCCGTTTCGAGGGGAGGTGCTTTTCCCAAAGAGCAAAGGCCTCATCATCATCCCGAAATACAGAGACCCAGATTTTATCGGGATTGAATCCGAAAACATGAGTTGAGACATCCCAGGCAAAAGCGATTGCCTCTTTTTTAAAATAGTCGCCGAAAGAGAAATTCCCGAGCATTTCAAAAAAAGTTAAATGGCGCGAAGTGTGCCCCACATTTTCGAGGTCGTTATGCTTCCCTCCGACGCGGATGCACTTTTGGCTCGTCGTCGCCCGCGAATAGTCCCTTTTTGACTTCCCTAAAAAAACATCTTTGAACTGGTTCATCCCTGCGTTGATAAAAAGAAGGGTCGGATCGTCGTGAGGCACGACGGGGGAAGAGGGGACGATTGCATGTCCTTGAGACTTAAAGTAATTTAAGAAGGAGCGGCGGAGACTTTGAGAAAGCATGGAAGACCTCGATAAAAACCCATCAACTTTACTGCAAGAGCGAGGGAGAAGTCAAACTCCACTCCTGTCTCCACTTCTGTTTTTTCGGCCTTTGAACCTATCCAAACAAAATGTTTCGTCGAGTTTTTGGATTATTTTGGCCGATTTTCGACTCAAAATCGGGGGGCATATCCTCTGTTGATATTGTCCCCCGATTTTGAGTCGAAAATCGGCTCAAAAGAACCTAAAAATCGACAGAAACTTTTTATTTGGATAGGTTCTCTCCTTGCGGAGATAGGGTTGGCTGCTTCAAAATAGACCTTTTAAAAAAAAGAAGGTTTTTATGGATGACGATCTCAAAAAACAGATGGCGAAGATCGCAGGCGCGATCCGGCAGCTATCGATGGAAGCGGTGCAGAAGGCGAATTCAGGACACCCAGGCATGCCTATGGGATGTGCGGAATTGGGGGCTTTTCTGTATGGCTCTTTATTGAGGCACAATCCAAAAAACTCAAAATGGGCCAACCGCGACCGGGTCGTTTTGTCCGCAGGCCATGGTTCTATGTGGCTTTATTCCTGCCTCCACTTGTCCGGTTTCAAGCTTTCCATTGAGGAAATTGAGCGGTTCCGCCAGCTCCACTCAAAAACGCCCGGCCATCCGGAGTATGGGGTGACGGACGGCGTCGAGGCGACCACGGGCCCTTTGGGGCAGGGGATCGGCAACGCCGTAGGGATGGCTTTAGGTTCAAAATTGCTCGGCGCGAAATTCAATCGCGAAGAGTATCCCTTATTCAATAATAAAGTTTACTGTGTTTGCGGCGACGGCTGCATTATGGAAGGGATCTCCTCGGAAGCCTCTTCCCTCGCAGGTCATCTCAAGCTGAACAACCTTGTCCTCATCTACGACGCGAACAACATCTGTCTCGACGGCCCTCTTTATGAATGCTGTTCCGAAGACACGAAGGGAAGATACAAAGCCTACGGATGGGATGTCTACGACTTGGATGGATACGATCTCGATGGAATGGAAAAAGTCTTTGGGGAGATCCGGAAAAAACAGGAAAAGCCAGTTCTGGTCGTCCTTCGCACCGTCATTGGGAAAGGAGCCCCGCATAAAGCCGGAACCCACAAAGTGCACGGTTCTCCTCTCGGCCCTGAAGAGGTTGCAGCGACGAAAGAGGCATTAGGATTGCCCAAAGAAGAGTTTTATGTGCCCCAATCAGTCCGTTCGTTTTTCGAGCAAAAAATGGCCAAAGACGCAGCTCTCGAGGCCGAATGGAAAGAGATGTACCGAAAATGGGCCCGCGCCTATCCCGATTTGGCCTCCGAATATGAAAAAATGCAAACGCACCATCTCCCTCCCGATTTGGAAACGGTCTTGAAAAAAATTGAGATCAAATCGCCGATGGCAAGCCGCAACTCTTCCCAGATGTGTCTTCAGACGCTGGGCAAACTGCTGCCCCAGCTTTACGGCGGATCGGCCGACCTTTCGGGATCGGATATGACGATGATGAAGGATTTCCCTCTTGTGTCTCCGGGGAATTTCGCAGGCCGCAACATCAAGTATGGAGTCCGCGAGTTTGCTATGGGAGCCATTGCAAACGGCCTGTCGCTGACGGGGATGATCCAACCTTACTGCGGAACGTTTTTGACCTTTTCCGATTACATGCGCAACTCGATCCGCTTAGCCTCTCTCTCCCCCTATCATGTGATTTATCAATTCACCCACGACTCCATTTTCCTTGGGGAAGACGGTCCGACGCACCAACCGATTGAACAATTGGCCTCACTGAGGGCGATCCCCCACCTGCACGTGATCCGCCCTGCCGATTCTTTTGAGGTGAGGATGGCCTGGCTTGCCGCACTCCGGTACAAAGGGCCGACGGCCCTCGTGCTTTCGAGGCAAAATCTTCCGGATCTCGCTGAAACCCACCTTCCTTTCGATGAAGGGATGGCGCGCGGCGCCTACATCGTCAAAAAAGAAAAGGGAGCAGGCCCCGATTTCACCCTTTTTGCCACCGGGTCGGAACTTTCCTTGGCCATGCAAGCAGCAGAGCATCTCGAAAAACTCGGGAAGAAAATCCGCGTCGTCTCCATGCCTTGTTGGGCTCTTTTTGAAAAGCAGCCCGAAAAATATAAAGAGTCGATTGTCGGAGGCGATCTCGGAGTCCGCGTTGCCATCGAAGCTGCGAGCGATTTCGGATGGCATAAATACATCGGGCGGGACGGCATCGCCATTTGCATGGAAGGGTTTGGCCACTCCGCTCCCGCCGACGACCTTGCACGGGACTTTGGGTTCACTCCCGACGCCATTGTCGAAAGGCTTCTAAATTGCAAGATTTCCAAATGCAAAGGGGAATAACATCCTCCGAGAAGCTTGCATGTTTTTAGATGCGTTGCGATGTAAAAATCAAGGCAGACCCCCCGTTTGGCTCATGCGGCAAGCGGGGAGATATTTGCCCGAATATCGCAAACTGAGAGAAAAGCATTCGTTGCGGGAAATGTTTTTCACGCCGGAGCTTGCCGCTCTTGCCACCAAAATGCCCATCGAGCGGTTCGGTTTCGATGCGGCCATTTTATTTTCCGATATTACTGTGGTCGCTTTATCTTTAGGATTGAATCTCGATTTTAAAGAGGGCCCCATAATCGATCCTTTTGTAGGTCCTTCAACGGTAGATTCGCTCCTCCGGATTGCCCCCGAAGAGTCGTTAGGGAAGGTCGGGGAGACGATCCGGATTCTAAAGCGCGATTTAAAAGTGCCCCTCATCGGCTTCTGCGGAGGGCCGTTTACGGTAGCCAGCTACCTCATCGAAAAACA
>Ga0075362_10000149_pt1 | contig 18897 bp, 33 predicted proteins | sample EndMetdeltDD1762_FD_71397 | JGI IMG/M metagenome (GOLD analysis project Ga0075362, IMG submission 71397) | Populus endosphere microbial communities from Tennessee, USA - Endosphere MetaG P. deltoides DD176-2 | ecosystem: Host-associated > Plants > Roots > Endosphere | place: USA: Tennessee...
GTGCGCCCGGCGGGTCGAGGCCAGGGCCTGCCGGCGGCGCTTCTCGCGAAGCCATTGTTCGTATTCGACGACGTGGGCGACATGGGCGCCAAGGAAATAGTGTTGCTCTGACGCGGAAAGCAGGTGGAGGAGATCGTCGGGGAACAGTTCCTGGTGGGCCTTCCCGGCAGAGACAAACGTCATTTCAGCTCCTGTTTGGCGGATGCTGTTAGAATGCTGCGACTGCGGTTCTGGCTCCCGCCAATCGATACAGCTGATCTCGCAAGGAAAACGCTCTGCCGAAATCCAGGTGCTGCGGATAATTTGCTGCAACTGCGAGCAAAAGTGCTGGATGCCCCGCGAGGATTCATATGGTGTGACGAACATATTGAAATTCCGTGATTTATGGATTTCTAGATGAGTGGATACCCCCACGAATACCCCCGAAAATTAATGCGGGGCTTCGTCGGTCGGGTTGGATTTCCAGGCTTCGATGTCCGATTCGCGCCAGGCGACGCGGCCTCCGCCGATTGGCTTCGGGGCGGGGAATTCGCCTTTGGCGACGCGGCGGTAGATGGTGGCGCGGTGGAGCGAGGTTTCGCGGACCACTTCGGTGATCTTGAGCAGGCGGCCGGGGGCGGCCGGCTGCTGGGCCATGACGTTCATGGTTTGTCCTCCAATTGAAGCGTGGCATCGGCGACCTGGGCGCAATTCTCGGAACTGCCGGGGATCAGGGGCGCGGACGGGTGTGGGAATAGGGGTGCTGTTGTCGTTTGCGGTTCGACAACATGACCTTGCACCTCGGCCCATGCGGCGCGGATGCGGTCTACGGCGGTGGCGAAGTGCTTGGGGTTGTGTTCGATGCCGGTGAAGCGCTTGCCGGCGCGCAGGGCGGCGACGCCGGTGGAGCCGGTGCCCATGAAGGGATCGCACACCGTCTTGCCGCCGACGTTGCGCATGATCTTGTCCATGAGCGGGTCAGGCTTGACGGTCGGGTGGCCGAAGTCCTTCAGCGCGCGGGAGCGGCAGGCGAAGACGCGCTTGAGGTCCGCCAGGTCACCGGCAGGGTGAAAGCCCCGGTTCCAGGCGTGGAAATAGAGTTCGATTTCCGGGACATAGTGCTTGTTGGCGACCGGCATGGGGGTGGTCTTCTGCCAGACGCACAGGGCCATGCGGTGAAACAGCCCATCAAGGTAGGCCGAGACGCCGGGGATCTGATCGTTGTGGCAGAAGACCACGGCCTGGCCGCAGAGCAGGGGGTTGATGATCGCGTGATCGAAGCCGCGATCGAGGCCCTCGCTCTGGATCTGATCGAGATAGGGGCGGTGCTTGCGGAAGCTGCCGCCGCCAGACGTCCTGATGATGTACGGCGGGTCCATCACGTCGGCGTCGAAGAAGCCGAGGGTAGGGCGGATGGCGTAGGCGTCGCCGCAATAGAGCGTGGCGGGGCCGATGGTGACGATATCGGTCATTCGCTCACGTCCCAGCGAAAGGCTGCCTGGTCGTTGTCGATCGAAAGAGCGAGTGCGCCGGGTTTGACCCAGATGTCGCGGTTGCTGAGCATGAAGGTTTCGCCTTGCTCAGCGAGCATGATGGTTTCGCCGATCGTCTGGGCCACGCCGGTGGCAGCGGCACCGGGGACCATGTTGCCGATCCATTCGCGCTTGGTGACGTCGGACCCGTCGATCAGATCGAACGGAGTGATGCAGCGCCAGACGGAGCCTTCTTCGGTGGCTTCCTGGTAGAAGATTTCCTCTGGCTCGATCAGCGATTGCAGGGCGCCAAGGTCAAGCGTGGTGAAAGGGCGGTGCCAGGTGCCATCAGGAGCGACGATGCGGCAGACGAGGCGATCGTTCGGCGCGGGGAGGGTGACCTTTTCGGTGACGTCACCGATATGGTCGCGAGGGTCCGCGACGGAGTTAAAGCCGTTGTCATGGCAGGCAGAGCCGGAAACCGCATAGCCGGTCTGTTCCCAGCCCACGACGCCGTAATGGCCGCCGGTCTGATAATGTTCGCGGCGCCGATCGGCGACGCATGCCTGCCCGCCGGTGATGCTACGGTTGCCGGCGATCGTGCCCGCCGGTTCTTCGTAAGGCGTGACGCGCAGGATATTGCGGTGGCGATCGTTGCCCCAAGCGGGCCGAGGGTCGGCCACGGCGAAAGCGCCGTCTCCGGTGGTGCTGGCGCCGATTACGGTGCGGCTGCTGCAATCATAAGGTGTCACCTTGTACTTCGTGGTGGTGTAGCCGTCTTTTCCTTCGGGACGGGGGTCGGCGACCGCGCCATCGCGGGACGACGTAACCGCGATCATCGGTTCGTCGAAGCGAACGACGCGGTAGACGTTCGAGTGGGCCTTGCGACCCAGGCGGGGGTCCGCCACAGAATGCGAGCCACCGCCGGGCAGAGATTGGCCCGAGACGGCACCGACGGACTCCTGCCAATCGTTCACGCCATATTGCTGGTAAGTCTGATTTGCCTGGGTGGGGCGAGGATCGGCGACGCTGTAAACGCCATTGCTGGGTGAGCTGCGGCCCGCGACGGTGCCGCTGTGCTCATGCCACTTTCTTACGCCGAGAACATCCGAGTTCCAGTCAGCATCGACACGGGGATCAGCCACCGAGAAGCGGCCTTGCCCAGGCGCGCGGGCCGTCGTGATAACCGGGGCCGTCTCGGTCCAAGCGTTCACGCCCAGTGCTTCGTTTCGAAGCGGCACCTCGGGGACGATCCCGAAATCGCGCAAATTGCCATCGACCACGGCAAGGTCGTTCAGTGCGCGCCAGTCCTTCCCGGCCGGGACGAGGGCGAGGCGCACCCAAGTCTTCCATTGGAGGGCGGGCACGCGGTGCATGGCGCCGGCGATGGGATCGCCGGGCAGGGGGAGCTTGCCGATTACCTCGCCCACGCCGCGCAGGCTGTGGTGGCGGGGCTGGTAGATGAAGGGCGGGATTTTCTCCATGTGGCGCGCGATCAGCAAGGCGCGCTTGCGGCTCTGAGCGAGGTTGCCGATCACGCCGCAGTCATGGGTGTCGACGTTCACGCTGTAGCCGTAGGATCGGAACAGGGCCTTGATCCGATCGAGCAGCACCTTGCCGCGCGTCAGGATCCTGGGGACGTTCTCGAACAGGACGACGGGAATGGGGTCGTCCTTGTAGGCTTCGAGCATCAGCCAGACGCCGCGCAGGGTCAGGCGGTTGAGAGCCTGGTACTTGTCGGTCTTCGACTGTGTTTCGGACAGGAGGCCGGAGAAGCCCTTGCACGGCGCCGATAGGAAGGCGACGTCGACGGCCGGACCGAAAGCGGCGTGGATGTCGGAGGGAAGCGCCTCTCGCCAATCGTCGCCCGGCTCCCGACCGAAGAAGGCGATGTACTGGTCGCGGTCGAAGAGATCCAGGACAGTGCCTTTCACCCCGGTGATGCGTTCGAAGTTGCGGATGGCGCCAGCGTCGACGTCAATGCCGCCTGCGCAGACGAATCTGGCCTGGACGTTACCGACGCGCGGCGCGGCGCGGTTGAAGCCCATAGCGCCGCCGCCGATCCCGCAGAACAGGTGGGCGTGACGTATTTCGCGGACGCGGGTGATCGGGCTGATTTTCATGCGGATTGTGCGTCCCAATCGAGCGCGGCGAGGCCGGCGGTGTTGATGCAGAAGTGATTGCGGGGGGCGCCGTGGGCGTCTGTTTCCGCGCAGATCGTGCCGAGGCGGGCAGCGTGGAGGGCGCGGGCGGTCCGCCAGTTGCCGGCGCCGGTCAGGCGGACGGGGTGGGCGCCGCCGGTGGCGGAGCAGCGCAGCATCGCGTGCTGGGCGGGGGTGAGGACGCCCGTCATGCCGCTTCGCCCGTGGCGGAGGTGGGCAGCAACTGTTCGACGCTTTCGGCGAACTGCCTTGCCATTTTGGCAGCATTCCGGACGGCGCTGTATGTGCTGGTGACACCGGTCTGGTGCAGCAGCTTCACTGCAGCGCCCAAGCCTTGGGCGTCGCCGAATTCCTCGATCCTGATTCCGCTGGCGCGCTCAAAATCGTCAACGGCCTTGCGCAAGCCGTCATACTTGTAGCTGCGTTCCTTTACGCGCCGAGCGATCTCATCGCTGATCTGCGCACGCTCGATCTCGAGCTTCCGATCACAGGCCGCCTGAAGCTCGCGCCCCGCCTTTTCGGCAGCACGGCGGAACATCGCGGCGATGAAGGGGCGGCCCATGGGTTCGGCATCAAGCTTCGGTGCGGCGATCCTTTGGCGAAGGACACCACCGTGCAGCTCGAGCAGGCCCCATGTGGGGGGCAGTTCGCCGTCGAGCACGACGCTCGGTTTGGCGGCGATCCACCAGTGGTCGCAGAAGCGCATGATCGGCTCCGCCTTCGACGGGTCGCGGAGTTCGCGCTGCCAATCGCTGCGGCTTGCCTTGATCTCGACGCCGTGCACGCGAAGGCCGCGGCTTGGGAAGAGGTTCATCGCCACGCAATCCGCGCTGCGCCCGCCATTGCTGCCGGTGCCTTGGGCGACTTCGAAGAAGGCCGCCCATTCCGGCGCCGCGAAGCGTGACAGCAGCGCCTTTCGGATATCGGCGGTGATTAGGCGATCGCTCATTGCGGAAACCTCGCGAGCGAGGCGATGCCGGTGGGGGCGGCGGCGTAAACGACGTTGAGCAAGTGCGCGATGGCGTCGAGGACTTCGCGGGGCGACGGGTCACGGGCCAGAAAGCCGGGGAGCAATGTGGCGTCGAGGAATATAGGGTCGGGGCCAGCCGGATCAGTGCAGACGGATATCATCAGGGAGGCGCCGCGCTCGTGCTGGTGCTCGCTGACGGTGGCAAAGGGGCGATCAGCCATTGGCGCGCTTCCCTTCGTCTCTGGCCCGGTTGAGGCGGGCGGCGGCGGCGTTGGAGCCGCCGTGGTCGGGGTGGGCGGCGCGCATCATTTCGCGCCAGGCCGCGTCGATGGCGGCGGGGGTGGCGGTCGACGGGATGCCGAGTATCTGCCACCAGGCTTCGGGCGCGGGCAGCGCGACGTGGCCGGCGAAGGCCTGCTCCAGCGTGGCGACGCCCCAGCGCTGCTGATCGCGCAGAGCGCCGATGTGGGCGGCGATCGCGGCGATGTTGTCGGCGGTGCGGTCCCAGCGGTCGCAGGCGAGGACATGGGGGCGACCGCGCAAGTCGAAGTAGAGCGCGGCTCCGGGGTCCATCGGTTCGGTGCGGCTCGAATTCATGTCGCGGCGGCCGGTGAGGGTCAGGCGGATATTCATCGACAGCACGATGTCGGCGGCGCCGATGCGGGTGAGCTGATCCTCCAGACGGTCGCGGGCGAGATCCAGCGAGACGCGCTTGCCGCCGGTGTTGCCGTCGCGGAACTTCGCTTCGGCGCGGTTGCGCGTGCGGGGCCGGCCCTCGGGCCAGTGGAGCGGGAAGGCGGCGGTCATGACGGCTGCGTCCCGCCGCCGTGGGTGGCCTGCGCCCGGTAGACGATGCGATGATCGGCGGGCAGATACTCGCGGAAGGCCGCGACCGCCTCTTCAAGGTTCGGGTGGCGTGCGCCCATTCCGCCTTCATGCGAGCGCGCGAAGAACGTTAGCTCGAAGTTCCCAGCGGACTTCGCCATGATTTCGCATCGGATGCGGGCTTCGTGGCAAAGAAAGACGAGGTTCGTCAGCTGATAAAAGTCGAAGGTCGACATCCGGCCATCGCGCCATGGCACCCACATCCCGCTGTGGGAGATGCCAGTCCCCCAACGAACTTTTTCCCAGTTGATCGGCGCATTGTAGATGCCGCCGCCGACCATGCCGAGGATGTCCATTACCCTGGCCTGGAAATCGGTCAGCTTTTCCGGTCTCGGCAGATAGCTCTTGCGGTTACGATAGACCTCGTTGGCAGCGGCGTTGTTGCTTTCAACCCAGCCGGCGTGGTCCATGCGGTTGTAGCTCATGACGGGCGCCTTTCATCGAAGCGGGCTTCCGCGCCGGGGAGGCGCGGGACGGCGTAGAGCGGGGTTTGGCCCACGCTCGGGACGGTGACGGGCACAAGCACCTCGATCGCGCGGACACGGTCGGGCAGGCGGCGGATGGCGCCGGTGCGTTCGAGATCGACCAGGGCGGCGTGGGCGCTGGACGGGGCGACTGCGCCGAGGCCGACCGCGCATTCGCGCAGCGATGGCGAGACGCCGCCGTGCGCGCGCTGATAGCCGGCGATGAAGCGCAGCAGCTGGCGCTGGCGGGCGTCGAGGGCGACGGTCATTGCGGCAGGCACCCGAGCGCCGCGCATTGCACGGCGCCCGACAGAATGCGGTCGAGGATGTGCCAGGCGGCGCTCATGACCACGGTGAGCGCGGCGGCGCGGGCGAGATCGCGGGGGCGACGCGCGATCATGCCGCGTGGGCCTTGCGCTTGTGGCCGTGATCGTTGGCGGGGAGGGTGCGGGCGGGGATGCCGGCGCGGGTGCAATCGGTGCACCAGGCGACGCCGCTGCAGGTGGCCCAGCCGACAGGCACGATGCCATCGGCGGCGTGGTGGGTCGCCGCGCAGCCGGCGCATTCGATGCTGCGGGGCGGGGCGAGCGGGGCGGATTTCGACGGCGGGGTACGCATGGTTCAGGCTCCCGGAAAATCGATCAGCAGGCGCACGATCATGAAAGTGGCGAAGGCGAGGACCGCGGCGGCAAGGCCGAGGTCGAGCAGGCGACAGAGCGGGCGCTGCGGCTGTTCAGGGGCTTCCAGCGGCGGTTCGCCGGGCTGGGGGGTGGTGACGCGCCAGCCGGCGCCGCGACGGTTGCGGGCGGACATCAGGCGGGCACCTGGGCGGGGGCGAGGACTTCGCGGCGGGCGAGATGGTCAGGCGCGCCGACGATCCCTGCCTTCTCCATGCGCTCGATCAGGCCGGCAGCGGTGTTGTAACCGAGGCGAAGCTGGCGCTGGAGGTAACTGATGGAAGCTTTGCGCGACTCGGTGACGATGGCCACTGCGCGCTCATAAAGATCGATGGCGGCATCGGGGTTGTCGCCGACGCGGAAAACGGCAACGAGTTCGCGTTCGTCCGCATCGACGCGGACGAGGCCGCGCGCGGCAAGTTCGTCGTCGGTCGCTTTCGCAATCGCCTCTTCGAGAGGAAGGGGATCGGGGGGGCGGCGCCCGCTGCTGTCGAGGCCCATCGCGCATTTGTAGAGATCGAGGATGGCCTCCATCTCGCGGCGATCGTCGGGCTGCATCTTCCGCAGCCGGATGATTTCGCGCATGATCTTGGTGTCGTAACCGACCGCCTTCCCTTCCAGGTAGACGTCCTTGATGTCGTGGCTGATGCCCTTCTTTTCTTCCTCAAGGCGTTCGATGCGCTCGATCAGCAGGCGCAGGCGATCGTCGGATGCTTCGGCCATGGTCGGTCCTTTCGCAGGCAGCAGAAATCCGCCTTCCGAAGCGAGGCTTGGAAGCGGGTGGTCTTTGGTTTTCGGGGTCAGGTCAGGATGGCGGGGTCAGCCGTCGGCGACTTTCGGAACGGGCGGCACCTCCGGGCCGCATTCGTCGTTCGCGGGCTGGGGAACCTCGATCGGCGCGGGCGCGCGACTGCGCGGGGGCGACGATGGCAGGATGAGCAAGGGGTTCGGCCGCGCGCTGGGCGCGATGATGTGGGTGATTTCCAGGCAGGCGCCGAAGGTCATCCAGCATTCGGGATCGAGGCAGGCGCAGTAAAGCTGGCGGAAGCACGATGTCAGCGAGCGCGAGGACCGGATGCGTGCTGGCCCGCCGCAATTGGGGCAGGCGATGCCGAGGCGCGCCTGGTGCGGCCGGTGGTGTCTGGAAAAATCGGTATGCTGCATGTCGCCCCCCGTGCCCCTTATTTTCGCGATTTCTTGTGCTGGCGGATGAGCGCGAGCTGATGGGTGCCGGCGGCGATCGCTTCCTCTACCTCGCGCTCGGCAATGGTGAGGTCGGTGAGGCAACCGGTTTGGGCGGCGGTGATGACGGCGGCGACGGCTTCGCCCGTTTCCTTGGCGGTGATGCCGGCGGCGCGGGCCAGTTCATCGCGGCAGGCGTCGGTTTCCAGCTCGCGCGTTTCGGCGGCGAGGACCATGTACTGCAGGAAGGGCCGGCCTTCGCCGCCCTCGGCCCGGTAGGCGTCGTCAAGTTCGTTGGCCTTGGCCAGCGAAATGTGATCGGCGGGGCAAGGGCCGCTGTCGGGGTTGGACCATTTGCGCAGGGCGCTTTCGCCGCGATCGAGGATTTCGGCGGCGCGATCCCAGCCGATGACACCGGCGATGCGGGCGAGGGCCTGTTCGGGGGTGACGGGGGAGCGGAGTTTCACCGGGGTGCTCCCACGGCTTTGGCGATCGCGGCGCGGAGGTCTTTAAGCGCGCCACCCGGCTCCGATTTCGCCTGCGCAGTAAGTGAGGTAAGCAACGCCTCGGCCTTCACCGCTGCGTCCAGCAAGTCAGGCGCGGCGGCGATCAGGCGGACGTTGGCGCGGCTTTCCCGATCTTCACCCGGCCCCCAGCACGTGTCCGCAATCGCGGTGCCGTCTGCCGTGAAAATATCGATCTGCATGAACATGCCGCCCGGTTCGCCATCAGCAAGCCAAGGTCCGGGAGTGTGCTGTGCGGTCATCACCGGGGTGCTCCCATGAAGCGCTGGGCGGGCCGGCCCGCGTGGCGGTCGCGCGCGTCGAAAGTGGGGCGGCGATTGGACGGTACAATCGGGGCGAATTCGTCCAGGGGTGCCTCCATCGGCACGACCAATCCACGGGGGTAGATATCCGGACGCAGAAGGTAGCACGGCACGCCGGTAGCGGCTTGAACGGGAAGGGCGTGTTCCGCCGGCAATTGCTTCAAGCTTTGAAACCATTTCCAAACGGTGGGCTGCGCCCGACCGCAGATGCGCGCCAGTGCTGCTTGGCCACCGGCGCGATCCCTCGCCAGTTCCAGGGCTTCGAATGGGGTAAGGTCAGCGTCCATAAAACGATTAATAGACATGTCTATTAGACAGTCAATAGATAAATCGAACTGTCATCTCATAGCTTCGGCTATAGGGTTCCCGCCAATGAGCCTGGGCGAACGCATCCTGCTGCGTCTCAAAGAGATGGACATGACCCAGGCTGACCTCGCCCGTCAGGTCGGGATAACTCAGCCCAGCATCAATCATCTGATCAAGAAGGGCGCAGGAGGATCGGCGCATCTGCATAAGATCGCCAGAATCTTGCAGACGACACCCGATTACCTGACTGGCGAAAGCGATGATCCTTCAGTTGTAGCGGCGCTTTCGGACCGGCGAGCCGGATTTCGCGGGGCGGAACTGGCGGGCCGGTCCGATATTGTCGAGCTTGATGAAATAGACGTCCAACTGGGGCTGGGCGGTACTTATCTCGATACCCCTGCCAAGGTGAGCAAGGTTTCCTTTTCGCGTGCTTGGCTACGTCATTTCACGGACAGTGCGCCCGAAAACCTGTTCTCTGCTACCGGCATCGGCGATTCGATGTATCCGACCATTCAGGACAGTGATGTTGTGCTGGTCGACCGCTCCGAAACGGACATCAAGTTCGGTGACAAGATTTATGCGATTGCTTACGGCAACGTCGGCATGGTCAAGCGGCTTCGGCCGATGCCGGATGGCGGGGTGAAGATCATGTCGGACAACCAGTCGGTCCCGCCGGAAACAGCGTACGACGGCGAAATGCACATCATCGGCCGAGTGGTGGCGACGTCGCGCAAGCAATAGGGGCCGGGTGAGGGGGTGATGGAGAGGAAGGAAACGGAAGCGGCGCGGATGTTGCGACTGCAACGCGAGGCGCAGGGCGAAGGGCTTTCGCTTCGTCGCCGCGTGCTCATCTGTGTTGCAGGGATCGGCGGGGCGGTGCTGCTGGGGTTGGCCCTGTTCTCCATCGAACCGCCGGCGCCCGTGGCGCCAGCGATCGAAACCGCCGCTGTCAGCATCGCGCCTGCGGCTGAGCCATCGCCAAGTGTTTCGGAAGCCGAATTGGAACAGGCCAGGCTTTCGGCCGAGGCTGATTTCCCGCCAACCGTATTGCCGTCCGGGGCACCCGACGCCCCGCTCAACCTTGTGTGTTCAACGAAGATGTGCGCTGCGCAAAAGGTGGTATTTCGGAACCGTGATTGGCCTGCGGCGTGGAAGGGCGACTATCAGGGCCAGCGCAATGCAGGGTTTTGCCGGTCACGCGGATGTGACGGCGCGGTGGTAGTAGACAAGGCTGAGGGGTGCGCCTGGCGGATCGTTATCATCGCCGGCAATGCGGTGAAGTCTGGCGATACCGATACCGCGAACCTCAAAGCAGAATGCGGGCAGATGGACGATGTCGAGCGTCAAACCGCCATGCTGAAGGCGCAAGCGATCTTCGAGCAAATCTATCACCGTCCGTTGCCGTGATGGCGGCGCGATGGGGGCTGGTGTTGTTCGGTGTGGCGCTACCGAGCATCGCCTCGGCCGGTACGGGATGCCTGTCCGACGCGGAAATAGAACTGGCCCTGGGCGAGCAGGTGCGTTCGGGCGCGTTCGATGGCGCCTTGCCGGTGCTGCCCGCGCAGCTTGATAGCGCCGATCCGGTTCCAAATGGTTCAACGCCACAGCGAGATTTCTGGCCTGATGAAGTATGGCCAGACTAAGCCACAACGTGGCAGGCAGCAGGGGAAAGGCGACATCTATGCAAGAAGAAAGCGAAGCCGCGCGTATGCTGCGGCTGCAGCGTGAAGCGCAAATTGCGCGGGGCCAGTCCGGAATGAGTACGGGGGGAAAAGTTGCGATAGGCGCGGCCATAGCATTCGGGGCCCTTATAATGATTGGCACTCTTGCCCCGCCAGCACCGCAGTCCGGCACAACGGCTGAGATCAGCACCAGCGGAGCGAAAGCGAGTGAAACTCAGCCGGCGATGAACGTCACGGTGTCGGCCCCCGCGTCGAATTGGACCTATCAGTCTGCAAAGGATGAGATGCGAGGTGGCGAACGACGTCTTGCGGTCGTCCGCTCCGACAACATAGTGGCGTTCGATTTCCCCTATGGCGAGCAGCCAGCGGACATCACCGTGCGCCAAGATCCGCAGTACGGATTTGACGTGATATTTTCGGTGCCGAGCGGGCAGATACTCTGCAATAGCTTTTCCAACAGCCACCTCAATGTGAAGTTCGATGGTGGGCCGATCGAGCGATATGGCTGCACCGACGCCTCAGACGGCAGCAGCGAGGTCGCCTTCATCACTGATGGAAAACGTTTTCTCAACAAATTGAAATCATCTAAGCGCACCGTAGTGGAGGCTGAGTTCTATCAGTTTGGCCGCCAGCAGTATGTCTTTCAGACGGGTAATCTGAATTGGGAGTAAGGGGATGGCAGTAATTCGTCGTGAGGTAAGTGACCGAACAGGTTTCGGGAAAGTCGTCAAATGGACCTTCGTCGTATTCAATGTGCTTATGCTGATCTGGCTGATTGGCGGCCTTGCCAGCGCCGGAAACGCAATGAGCGGTGCCGTCAATGATGCCGAGCGCGCGGGCGCTGCTATCGGCACGACAATCGGCATGGGTCTTATTCTCGCGCTTTGGGCGGCAGGCGATGTTATCCTAGGCATCTTCGTCCTGTTGACCCGCCGCAAGAAAATTATCGAAGTCGAACAGTAGTCTAAGTGTTCCGCTGCGCTCCTCGGCGGCGCAGCGGTCAATCCGGGGCCGGAAGCTTGGTCCGCGGCGATCCGAACTGAGAGGTAATCTAGATGGACCCCGCCCACCTCTACCAGCTGACCCGCACCGCGACGGAGGACGATGTATTGGCGGCCGTGGCCAGTATGCAGGCTGACGAGGGGGTGACCTTCGGCAACGCGCCGGTCGAGCTGCTGGAGCTGTACAACCGGATCATTGATATCGTGACGGGCGAGCGCTCCCTGGCCGAATTGACCGACGATGAGCGCGTTGCCGCGGCGAAGGCTGGCGAACTGCGCGGGCCGAAGCTCTTCGACTAGATCAGGCCCGGCGTTGCCTGCCGCGCCTTGCCCCAAGGCCGGGTAGATCGATCCACCGCCAGAGCGTCCCCGCAGGTCCGCACCAGTTCCATCGCTTCGCGAGGGTCGCCCAGCATCCACTGGTCATAATGTGCCGGCGCGAGGATCGCCGGCATGCGGTCGTGGACGTCGGACATCTGCTCGCAGCCGTCGACCATTACCATCGAATAAGCGTCTCCCCATTCGTCGGTCGGCCGCCAGATGCCGGCGACAGCAAACAGGTCGATATCCTTCGGCGCGTACCAAGTGCAGGTGTTGCGGCCGGGCTCACCCTCAGGCTCGGACCATGCGGTCAGCGGGATGAGGCATCGGCGGTTGAGAAAGCTGTCGCGCCACATGCCCCGCGGTGAAAGCAGCTTGTCGTCGCGGGCATTGTTCACCGGTTTCGGCTTTAGCGGCAGACCGGTGCGCTTGCTCAGCGCGTGCCGGGGGAAGCCCCAAGTCATCGCCTCCAGGACGCGCGCGCCTTTCTCAGGCCGGATCACCATGCCGGTATAGCCGGGATAGACATCCTCTGCCGCATTGAACGGCAATGGCTGCTCGGCGCGAAAATGGCCCGCCACCTCCGCCGCGCTTTTCTTGTTCGTGTAGAGGTTGCACATGGCCGGATGATCGGCCGGCGCGCGCAGGAGTCAATCGCTAGCCCTGCGCGCCGAATAGCAGGTGCTGATCGGGGTCGAACATCTCTTTCCGGGGGAGTTCGTCGTCGTCCTCGATCTTCATGATGTAGATCGGATCGGCGCCGCTCGTCGCGATCTCGCGATACAGTGCTTCGAAGTCATCGGCCGAGAGACCCGCGCTGCCCAGCCCGGCGATCTCCGCCTGCCGCGCGAAGATCGCGTGGGCGGCAAGGTCCGTCGGTTCGATCCCTTCGGCCTCGCAATAGGCGACCAGCGGGGCGATATCGCGACCCTGAATGGTCGGTGCGCCTTCGAACTGCTCCAGCGTCAACTCCACCCGTTCCAGACGGTCGGCTGCGGCTTCCAGATCGTCGTAGTCGGCGTCCCAGCGCGGCGGCACATAGGGCTGGTCGGTCATCGTTTCGGCTCCGTTGCGACTCGTAGGGGGCCGAATTTATCACGAGAACAAAGTTGGAACAAACTGCTTGACCCGACTCGTCTTCCCGACGCTTTTTGCGCGCATGGGTCGCCTGGTCATCAAGTCGCTGCAGCAGATGAAGTCGAAGGGCTACGACCTTCGGCTGTACTGCTATGCCTGTCAGCGCGTGGCGGTTTTGCCCGGCGATCAGATCGTGTTCTGGGTGCGCGTGCTCAAGTGGTCGAGCGATTTCGATGAGATCGCAGAGCGGTTTCCCTGCCGATGCGGCAAGATCGGCGAATGGAGCTTCATTCGGGCGGACGACGGACGCGACGTGCTGGACCTGGCTGCGATAGCTCGCACGCGGCGCGATGCTTCGCTGGTCAAGGCAAGGTTCTGGCACGATATCTCGCTGGGGCGGGAACCCGTGGACATTCGCCGCCGTGCGAAAACCGCCAACTGGCGAAGGCGGAACTAACGGCAGCGGCCAATCGCGCCGCCGCTGTCCCAGCGCTCGACATAAACGGCCTGGCCGGCGGCGAGCTGGCTGCACGACAAGTTGACGCGGCCGGCCCAGGCGATGGCCAACGTCCGTCCATAATGGTCCTTTCCGTGGCGATCGAGGCGCACGCGGCGGTTGCCGATCGTGCTTTCAAGCGTGGCCTTGCTGGCGGGGCCGTCGCCCGGCGTGCAGCGCCGCCAGGACGGGCAATGGCCCGGCAGCTCGGGTGCGTCGATGCCGATCAGGCGGACGCGCTCCGCCCCGCAGCGCAGGGTGTCGCCATCGGTGACGGTGCAGGCAAGGATGGCGCTGGCGAGAAGGGCGAGGGCTGGCATATGCCTATCGTAGGCATCCCCAAGATCGACTGCACGTGGACTTCGCGCCGGATCGGTTCGAAAGGAACAAACATGAAGCTCGAACCCCAAGATTTCCCGCTGATCGTCGAAGAGAACAGGATCTACACCCTCCGTCGGGCGGAAGGTCAGGTGCTGGTGGCGCTCGACGCGGAGATGGCGCGCGATGTGGCGGCGCGGCTGAACGAGACTGCCGGGATGGTGATGATCCCGCATCTCGATCTGCGCATCGCGAGGGCGGCCGATACCGCGAAGTTCCTGGACGACACCGAACCGGGCATGCGATGATCGCAGCGGCGGGAATAGCCGGGCTTTGTCTGGTCTGGCTGGCCGGCGTTCTGCCGGACCTTTCGCTGCCCGCGCGCCAGGCCGTGCGGTATGGCGGTGCTGCCGTGGCCGGCGTGGCGATCTGGGCGGTGTGGTTCTAGCCCTTCGGTTCCAGCTTCAGCTTCGATGCCAGGCCGTTGCCGTCCAGCGTCGTGGTCAGTTCCGCGAGGATCCACGAACCGGCATCGATCGCGTCTTTCAGCCCGGATAGCTTGACCGGCTGTTCCAGCACCAGATCCGGGCGACCCAGCGCGATCGTGACATCCATCGACTTTTCGGCGCGCTTCGCTTTCGCCGCCGCCGCCTTGGCCGCTTGTTCTGCCTTGGCCTGGCTGTGATAGACGCGGCGCAGGCGGCGCGGTTCCTTGCCTTCCGGCGCGGTGACGGAGCCGCCGGCCTGCACGGTCTTGCGCTCTCCGCTGGACTGATCGTGCCAGCGCGCCTCGACGCCGGCATCGGCGGAGCGCTCGATCTCGCTGTAGCGGTAATCGGCCAGGTCCGCCCGGGTCAGTTCCAACAGGGGCAGCGCCTTGCCGGTGATGCTGGCCGCCTTGCCGATCGGGGCGAGCACCAGCTTCCTGTCCTTCACCGTGGCAACGGCGTCGTGTTCGCGGCCGAGCTGGCGCAGCAGGGCCATGTCGCTTTTCTGGTGCTGGGCTAGGACAGGCACGGCGATCTCGTCCAGTTCGGGCGAAACCTTCGCTTCGTAGCCGTTCGCGTCGGCCACCTCGCGGGCGATCTTGCCCAGCGTCGTATCCTTGTGCGCCTTTTCCCGGCGGGCGCGAAAGCCGCCGGTCAGGTTGGCGGCGCGGGCGCGGATCGTCACCTGATCCGGGGGACCGCCCCATTCGACATTGTCGACCTTGAACTTGCCCTTGTCGACCAGGCCCGGGCTGACATCGGCGCCCTGCAGCCATCCCAGCTGCAGCACGATCTCCGCGCCCTTCTTCGGCAGGGCCAATTTGCCGTCGGTATCGTCGAGCACGATATCGAGCTGATCCGATTCCTCCCCGCGCTGTTCGGTCAGGGTGATCGAGACCAGGCGCGGCCGGGCCTTGTCGGAAAAGTCGTTGCCGTCCACCGAGAGCCGGAAGTCGGCGATATTGGCGCGCTTCTCGCCAGTGCCGGCCATCAGCGCTTCCCGTCAAGGCGGCGGCGGCAATCCCGGCATGTCGTGGCGTCGCGGACGTGGTTGCTGCCTGCAGGGCCATCGAGACCGCCAGTGGGGCGGCGTCCGCAGAGGACGCGGCCCAGGGGGGTGCGGAAATGGATCGCGGGCGGGGTGGCGGTCATCTTGCCCTCTTCAGATCGATGGCGAAGTCGGTGAGGCGCGGGACACCGTCGTCCATGATGTGCTTGCGGCGGAGATCGAGCGCGACGATGGCGAATTCGCCCCAGACCGCGCCGTTGCCGTCGACGAAACTGTGATTCTCCCCGGCGTCGGCCATCTCGACCAGGGTATCGAGGGAGGCGAACGTGCCGGTCAGCCCGGGCACCAGCATGCCGGTGAGCGAAATGGTGTCTTCGCCGGGGCCGGTGAACTGCAAGGCGGAGCGGGCGCCGACGCGCTTTGCCTCTTCGTGGCGCCAGTCACGGCGGCGCTGCAGTTCGTCGAAGGCGAGCGATGGCAGTTCGAACACGAACAGTCCCAAGCTGGCGAGCATCAGTCCATATCCTCATAACTGGAATCGCGGCGGGCGGCCTTGGCGCGGGCGTGGCTGGCGAGCTGCGCGGCGATCTGCCGGCCGAGGTCGGCGCCGTCCTGGCCGGGCTGCGCGGTGATCTGGATAGTGATCGGGCCGGTGATGGCGATCGGCGCGACGGTGCGCGCGGCACCCGCGCCTGTCGCCGCGTTGGGGGCAGCGGAAGGGGATGACAGGTAGTTGATCGCCGGTGGGCGGGCGAGACCGCGTGAAAGCCGGCTCATCGATTCCAGCGCCTTGCCGCCGCCCTGATCGATGCCGAGCGCCAGGCCCTCGCTCATGTATCGGCCGTAACCCATGAAGACCCGCGACGGCGACTTGATCTGCATGTCGCCGCGGAAGGCGGATTTGATGCGGGCGCCGAGAAAGGCGATCGTGCCCATTACGCTGGGGAAGGTGGCGGTCATGCCGGATTGCAGGCCGAGCATCATGTTGCGGCCCCAGCTGCTGGCTTCCGCGCTGTTGCCCAGCTTCTGCCGCATGCCGTCGCGCAGCCGGCCGGCTTCGGCGAGCGACTGTGTGGCGGCGGTGCGCTGGTCGGCGACACCTTGAAACAAATGCTGACGAGCGACACTGTTTTGCCGCGACATTTCGGCGGAGATTTCTGCGCCCTGCTTGCGCAGCGGAGCGAGACGGTTGGGGATCGCTTCCTTCGGCCAGAGTTCCGGCCGCGATGGCGCCGTGACAGGTCCGCGCAAAGGCGCGGCGCGCCGGGGCGTCGTGGCCGCCGCCGGCATGCGGGTGAGGATCGCTTTCGCCTCTGCCGCCTTGAGCCTGTCCTCGGTACGGGCGCGCAGAAGATCCTGCACGCCGCCAATGTTCGGTAGAACGCCGGACAGCAGCGTGCGTCCTACACCTCGGTTGCGAAGGCTCGCTTCCAGGCTCTCCACGCCGACCGTCGCCAAGTCGAGGGCGCCATCTGTCGCCGGTTTCACGCCCGATGCGAATTCGAGCTTGAGCTTGCCCCACAGCGCCTGGAGCCGGTTGAAGCGGGCCTCGGTATCGGCCATTCGCTCCGCGAACTGGCGATCCACCGTGCCGTCCGACTTCATGACCTCCTGGCGCAGCGTCTTGAGTTCGTTGAGCTTTCCGGTGAGGGCGATTGCGGCAAGCTGCGCCTGCTGATCGCCGTAGAGACGGAAAATCTTGTCCTGATCTCCCTTGGTCGCCCGGTTCGTAAGTTCGGCGATGACTTCCAGCAGATCGCGGCCTTCCCGCTTCGCCTTCTTCAGCTCGGCACCGAGATCGATGCCGAATTCCTTGAAGTTCTTGGCCACGTCCTCGGAATTGATCTTCAGCAGCAAGTTGCGAAGATTGTTCGCGGCCTCGGCTTCGTCGGCGGCGTTGCTCATGGCGATTTCGAGGCCCGCCACCAAACTGCCCAGCGCCTTTTCGCCCGTCTGCCCCAGCACCTCCATCACGCCGGTCAGCGCCGGGAGTTCGCTGGCCATCGCCTTCATCGAGAAGGCGCCGGCATTGTCACCGGCGGCCATGATATCCAGCATCCGCTGGGCCTGTTCCTCCGGGATCTTCAGGTTGCGGACGCCGGCAGCGATCGAGCGCACCAGATCGTCTTCCGAGGCTTCGTAGGCGGTGGCGGCCTTGCCCGAAGCGGTCAGAATGTCGGCGGTGGCGCGCTCGATCGCGCGGAAGCGCTGTTCCGGGTTCTTGATCGCATCATACTTGCCCAGCAGGCCGATGCCAGCCAGCGTATCGGCGGCGGTGGCCATCGCATCCGATTGCCGGGCCAGATCGGGAGAGATGTTGCGAAGGGTCTCGCCGAGACGCTGTGCCTGTTCGCGGGTGAGGTTCGCCTTCTGACCGATGCTGGTCATTCTCGTTTCGAAGCGGGCGCCCTCAACGACAGAATCACGCCCGGCCTGCAGTGCTGCATATCCGGCAACCGCACCTGCCGCGTAAAGACCGCCACGGCCCATGAATACCGCGCTGGCGCCTTCGCCTCCGGACGGTGCAGCGCCGCCTGCCGCCGCCCTTGCCATGTCCCGGTCCACGCGCGCCGCAACGCGGGCTTCCTCCATGCGGCGGGGGGCGGAGCGTTGCAGATCCTGGTAGAGCCGTTTCCGCTCGGCCAGGCGCGCGTTGGCCTGGCGCAGCTCGGAGGCGAGGCGGCGTTCGTCGGAGACGAGATTGCGGGTGGAGACGCCCACGGCCGAAAGCCGGTCGCGCGTTTCCTGCAATTCGCGCTGTTGCCGATCGAAGGCCCGGCCGAGATCGGCCGCTTCGCGCTTGGCGCTAGCGAATTCGCGCGACAGGGCGGCGGTGGGCTTTTCGGTCTGGTCGATCTGGCGGGCGAGACCGGCCGCCTTCTTGCGCGCGGCGTCCAGCTGCACGCCGGTATCCTGCAATCCGCGCTTCAACTGGCGAAAGCCCTGAAGATCGGCCTGGGCCTTTTCCAGGCGGACGATATCGGCGCGGGTGTCGCGGATGGCGGCGCCGGCCTTGCGCGATTCCTCGCGGATTGCCTTCAGCGGGCCGCTGGCCTTGTCCATCGCGTTGAGGAGGACGCGGATGCGCAGATCGCGTTCGCTCGACACATCAGCTCCTCATCAACTTGTAGCGGTCGATCGCGCGCTGCTGCCAGGCGACCAGTTCGGAAACTGTCATCCCGGCCATCTCCGAACGCGGCCAGTGGAAGATGGCGGCGATGTCCGCCATCGCTTCCTCTAGGCTGTCGGGGAGGCCGGCCGCAGCAGCCTCGGCAACAAAAAACCGGATGCCTCCGCCGACAGCAGCAGGAAATCGCCGGGGGCCATGGTCGCCACCTCGCTGGCGAGCAGCGGCGGTTCGGTGATGCGGGGCAGCAGCTTGCGCATCGTCGTCGCTTCCATGTCGACGATGTCGCGCAGGCTGAGGCCGGACATTGCTTCGGGCAAGGGACGGCGCACGGTGACGGCGGCGATATCGCCGCCGTCCCGCTTGATCGGTTCTTCCAGGGTGACGTTCACGCTGGTCTTGATTTCGGGCGGGCCGGGAGCGGTATCGGTCATCGTCATGTCTCCGATCAGATA
>Ga0075362_10000150_pt1 | contig 18861 bp, 17 predicted proteins | sample EndMetdeltDD1762_FD_71397 | JGI IMG/M metagenome (GOLD analysis project Ga0075362, IMG submission 71397) | Populus endosphere microbial communities from Tennessee, USA - Endosphere MetaG P. deltoides DD176-2 | ecosystem: Host-associated > Plants > Roots > Endosphere | place: USA: Tennessee...
GAAACGGCCAAAGCGTTCGCTGACGATCGAGAAGCTCTAGGTCTACGTCGGCGATCAGAATTTCTTCCTGGTCAACACTGGCTTTGGCAACAATCTGGCCGGAAGGATCGGCGATAAAGCTTTGGCCCCAAAATTCGATACCGTCTCCACCTTCGGGCGCTTCATGGCCGATCCGGTTTGGGACCGCGACGTAGCAACCGTTTGCAATTGCGTGACTCTGCTGAATAGTTTCCCAGGAGGAATGCTGCTGAAGGCCGAATTCCTGTTTTTCAGAAGGATGCCATCCAATAGCTGTTGGGAAGAACAAAATCTCAGCACCTTCCATGGCCGTCAATCGAGCGCCTTCGGGGTACCATTGATCCCAGCAGATGAGAACTCCGATCGTCGCAAATTTTGTTTTCCAAGATTTGAATCCAAGGTCGCCAGGAGTGAAATAAAACTTTTCATAGAAGAGCGGGTCATCCGGGATATGCATCTTCCGGTACTTACCAAGAAAAGTGCCATCTGCGTCCAAAATTGCAGCGGTATTGTGATAGAGGCCAGCAGCGCGTTTCTCGAACAACGGTGCGATGATCACAACCTCTAATTCCTTGGCAACTGTGCTGAGTCGATCGGTGGAAGGTCCGGGGATCTTTTCGGCAAACTGGAAGTGCTTGTGATCTTCAACCTGGCAGAAATACTGAGTCGTGAAAAGTTCCTGAAGACAGATAATCTTTGCATTTCGTTTCGCAGCTTCACGAATAAGCTTCTCACTGTTGTTCAGATTTTCAGAAAGGTTTATCGAACAACGCATTTGAACCAGACCGATTTTCAGCATGCTCGTTTGTCTATGGGATGATTCACTTTGTGCGCAAAGGTTGAAAATAAGGTGACTCAACGTGACTGTGCTTCTCTATGGGGTGATTCACATTGCGCGCAAGGCAGAAATTGTAAAAAGTGAAAGACAACGCCGCTAGGGAGCAGATAGATTGCTCGCTTCCTGCGGCTGTTGTTGGTATTCAGAACCAGAATTCAGGAGGTAGGATTTTGTCGCGCAGAAAGCACGTATGCTCCAATGGAGCAAGGTTCTGGATCAAAAATTCGGAAACGAGTTGGTTCCAGCTCCAACAATTACCTGAACTTGATCCAAGGCGGCTAGCGCCGTTGCGCTGGTCGAACTGCATCTTATTGATAAATCTGTGAGCCTGTATACTGCCGAGTACGATTACGCCTTGCCGGAGGAGTTGATTGCGCGATACCCTGCGGGGCGTCGCGATGAGTCACGATTGATGTTCTTGGATCGGGGTCGTATCACTCATTTGAAGTTCAGTGATTTTGCTGCGCTGGTGCGCCCGGATGAATTGCTGGTTTTGAACAATACGAAAGTGATACCGGCACGAATTCGGTTCCCGGATCGAAGTACGGAAATCCTGTTTATCAACCAAATCGATCGGGTCACGTGGCGGTGCCTGGTCCGGTCTGGAAAGTGGTTTTCGGTTGGCCGCAAGTTTGAGTTTCCTGGATTAAGAGGGGTTGTCACCGATATCGTTGAGGATGGCGACCGAATCATTCGTCTCGAAGAACCGGTCGATTTCAATCGGATTGGCGAACTGCCTCTTCCGCCTTACATCGCACGAGAGGCAGAACAGCTCGATCGGGACCGCTACCAGGCCGTTTACGCAAGCCGACCAGGAGCGATTGCAGCACCGACGGCGGGGCTCCATTTCACGCCGGAGATTTTGCAGCGGTTCCAACATGAATTCATTACGCTGCATGTTGGGATCGGCACGTTTAAACCGGTGAAGGCCAAGCTACTCACTGAGCATCGAATGCATAGTGAAGAATTTGAAGTGAAATGTAACGCTGCAACTCGAATCAATCAAGCCGCACAGGTCCTTGCGGTCGGCACCACGACAGTGCGAACCTTGGAAAGTTTGATGCGCCGCGACGGCCAGATTTCTGCGGGTCGTAGTAGTACGGATATCTTCATCTATCCCCCTTTTGAATTCCGCCGAGTGAACAGTCTCCTGACAAATTTTCACCTTCCTAAATCGACCCTTCTGATGCTGGTTGCTGCATTTGCTGGCAAAGAATTTATTCTGGAAGCTTATAAGGAGGCAATCAGAGAGAAGTACCGATTCTTCAGCTACGGCGATTGCATGCTTATTCGTTAGCGGAAGGAATTCAGTCAGGATCCAGAATCACAAGGTGGGGACTGTAGTCAACGTGGGAGCGGGGCCCTATCAGAAACATTCCCGAAAACTCATAGACTCACCCCTCTGCTCTTTTTGTACGGAAAAAGCGTTGGAGCATTTTACGGCATTCCGATTCCCGCACTGCCTGGGTAATCGTGCATTGATGATTTAACGGGGGCATCTGGAGGAGGTTGATCATTCCTCCGGCAGCGCCTGTCTTGGGATCAGCGCATCCGAAGATGACCCGTCTCAGGCGGGCGTGGACAATGGCTCCGGCGCACATCGGGCACGGCTCTTTCGTGACATAGAGATCACAGTCGTTTAGACGCCAGTCGCCGACTGCTGCCTCAGCCTGGGTGATAGCCAGCATTTCGGCATGGGCTGTTGCGTCTTTAAGGGTTTCAACCTGATTCCAGGCTCGAGCGATAGTTTCATAGTTCCGGACGATCACAGCACCGATCGGTACTTCATCCTGCACTTCAGCCTTCCGGGCCTGGCGCAATGCCTCGTCCATGAAATAGGTGTCACTCGAAAAATCCAGTAGGTTGTCCATCGGAAAAGAAGCGGAAACTCCGTCCCCAAGAAGCCGCACAATGCAAGGAATGACAAGAAGAACAATCCAGAAGAGAGAATTTAGAGGTCAAACCTAGCTGAACTAGGAAAGGTATATTGCGGAGTATCGAGGATAAGGGGTAGTAGGAGAGATTCAGGGGTCACAAACTCTTATGATTGTCGGTGTTTGTTCTGTGGGTTAAAAAGAACGGATGAACGACAAACCGATAATTGTCGCTCCCTCGGTATTGTCCTGCGATTTCACGAAGATTGGCAAGGAATGTCTTCGCATGGAACGAGCTGGAGCGGATTGGTTGCATCTGGATATTATGGACGGACATTTCGTCACGAATCTGTCGTTCGGACCGGAGATCGTCGATGCGATCGCGAGAATCGCCCATGTACCATTGGATACCCACCTGATGGTGGAGTGTCCTGATCATTTTTTTCCGGCCTATTTGCCTGCCTCCACCAGCATTAAGATTCATGTAGAAACGAAAATTGATGTCGGTGCCACGTTGAAGATGATCAGAGATAACGGTGCAGAGTGCGGGCTGGCGTTAAATCCGGGGACGGCATTTGAGCAAGTCGAACCGTTCCTCGACCAAATCGACCAGCTATTGGTGATGACCGTGAATCCAGGGTTTGGGGGCCAAGCGTTCTTGCCAGAAACAATGAATCATGTCCGAAAAGCGGCGGCATTTCGAGTAAAGCATAGATTGGATTTCCATATCCAGGTTGATGGGGGCATCAATGCAGAAACCGCTGCTATCGCACGAGAAGCAGGGGCAAACATTCTGGTTGCCGGGACCAGTATTTTTCGAGCATCGGATAGCGCGAAAGCGATCACAAACCTACGGGGCACATAAATCATTGGTACTGCTACTGCATTATCTCCTACTTGCGAGGCGATGCACTAGCTATGAATTGATTATCGAATTTCGGATGAATGGGAAGAGAATAAGATCGATCTACTGCGGGTGAAAAGGAACTTAGTTACAACGTTGCGCTGGGCAATACCCTCTTAAATTCGGACGAAGTCGGCTTCAGCGTCCGATCGGACTCAGCAACTTATGTTGCCGGAGAATTGAAGAATTCTCCTTTCGTCCTCAAAAGCGGATCAAAGAATTTGCGATATGAATTGGGAAAGAAGAAAATATCTTGAACTGCAGCAGAATCGAGCGTTCCAGCGCTCGGCACTGGAAGCTGTTGAGGGTGCATATCCCTTTTCCTTGTCACGCTTCTGCGTGGCCGAATATGCGATGTCGAAACAATTGGGAATTGGTCGCGAACGGCTTACTTTGATGCACCGACTGCACGGAGGCGCAGCCCTACCGTTCCGCTTTCGCAATTGAAAGAATTCCCCTTAGATAAGATTTTCAGGATTCAAAGCTTTGAGCTCGTCGATGACAAATCGACCGTCTTTGCGGACGAGTTGCCCATCGAAGTACATTTCGCCACCGCCGTACTCGGGTCGCTGAATGCAAACAAGGTCCCAATGAACCTGACTACGGTTGCCGTTGTCAGCGGTTTCATACGCCTGACCGGGTGTAAAGTGGAAAGACCCCGCGATCTTTTCGTCGAACAAGATGTCGCGCATTGGCTCGAGGATATACGGATTGAATCCGATGGAGAATTCGCCAATATACCGCGCGCCTTCGTCCGAATCGAAGATTGCATTCAGTCGTTCGGTGTTGTTGGCAGTGGCTTCGGTGATTTTTCCTTTGCTGAATGCCAACCGTACGGAGTCGAATGCGGTCCCTTGATAAATTGTGGGAGCATTAAACTGAACATAGCCTTCCACCGAGTCGCGAACCGGACACGAGAAAACTTCGCCATCCGGGATATTGCGCATTCCACCGCAAGTAATGGCAGGAATGCCTTTGATGCTGAAACGAAGGTCGGTGCTAGGACCCTTCAGGTGGACCTTATCGGTCCTTTCCATTAGGTTTTTGAGAGCCTGCATTCCAGGTTGCATCTTGGAATAATCTAGCGTGCAGACTTTAAAGAAAAATTCTTCGAACGCTTCGGTGCTCATCCCGGCCATCTGTGCCATCGCCGAGGTAGGCCACCGCAGGACAACCCATTTCGTATGGTTCACACGGTGATCGACCACATGCCGGAACAATTTCATCGTCAACTGCATCCGATCGGAATCAATATCTGAAAATTCCGTAATGTTATGGCTGCCACGTACGGCGACGTAAGCATCCATGGCATGTATACGGGCGAGTTCAAACTCTGCAATTGTTTTGTACTGGCTCTCTTCAGCGCCACGGAGTAGTTCCCGCGTAATAACATTAGATTGTAGGTTGACGAACGGAATGGCACCTCGTGAGCGGGCGCTTCGGATTAGTGATACAACCATTTCCTGTGGTATATCAAAAGCATCAATCAAGACTTTTTCTCCCTTTTGAAGATTGGTTGAGAAACCGATCAAAACTTCCGCTAATGTACCCAAACGAGGATCTAACATTGGAATTGATTAGACAGAGAATAAACTGTTATTGCAACTGAAATTAAGACAGCCGTGGAGAGCAAGATTCTCGACCTTTGTGAATCCGTTCAATTAAAGGAACGTTATGGTGGGAAAACCATTGTTCTGACTAACGGTTGCTTCGACCTGGTGCATGTAGGCCATATTCGTTATTTGGCGGCAGCGAAACGTCTGGGAGATATTCTCGTGGTTGGCCTGAATGGCGATGCATCCGTTCGGGAACTCAAAGGTGAAGGGCGCCCGATCAACTCCGAACAGGACCGTGCTGAACTTCTTGCGGCTTTGGAGATGGTGGATCACGTCGTCATTTTTGGCGAGAAACGAATTACTTGTCTTGTGAAAGAACTGCGACCACAGGTCTACGCCAAAGGGGGTGACTACACTATCGAATCATTGAATCAGGAAGAGGTTGTGGCTCTGAAAGAAATTGGTGCGCGGATTGAGATTCTTCCTTTAGTTCCTGGAAAATCGACCACTCATCTGATTAAAGCGACGCAAGGACTATGAAACCTCCCCTACGTCTAGGTGTATTGGGATCTGGCAAGGGATCAAATTTTCAGGCAATCATGGCTCAGATCCTTAATGGTCGGCTGAACGCGGAGGTGCGTCTTGTGATCTCTGATGTCCAGGATGCCGGAATCCTGAGTTATGCCCGGGACTTCCAGATTCCCTCGCTTTATGTGCAGCCTGGGCATTTCCGGAGGAAGTTGGAACCCGAGGTGGAGGAAGATGTTGTCCGCTTGTTTCGTGAAGCGGATGTGGATCTGGTTGTGCTTGCCGGATTCATGAGGATCGTGAAAGAACCGCTCCTGAAAGCCTTTGAGCATCGGATCATCAATATTCACCCTTCACTGTTGCCGAAGTTCCCGGGGTTGGAAGCTTGGAAGCAGGCGCTGGAAGCCGGGGAAAAAATCGCTGGCTGTACGGTTCACTATGTCAACAGCGGAATAGACACCGGCTCAATCCTTGGACAGCGGTCTGTTCCCGTGCTCCCGACGGATACGCCTGAACAACTCCATCATCGGATCCAGGAAGCAGAGCATGAGTTGCTTCCGGATGTTATCAGAAAGCTGGGTGCGGCGCCGGAAATCTAGGTCCGCAAATCGGCTCGCAGAGCTGATCTTGTAGAGCCACGCTTCCACCTTACCAATATAATGTGGTTTTCCTGCTAAAGGAGATTGGAAAGCGGCGCTGGACCCTGCCATTCCTCCGTGGCCCTACCACGTTGAGTGCTTTTAATCCGACACAACACAATTTGGTTTGGACGGCGGGAAAATGGAACCTTGACAGAAAGGCGACCAGTTTAATTTCTGTTTCCTTGCCTTTTCTGAGCTGGTGACTCAAGCTTAGGTGATTATGAAGAAAATCGAGGCGATCATCAAACCCTTTAAGATGGAGGACGTTAAGAAGGCTTTGACGGAGATTGGGATCGAAGGGATGACTGTGAGTGAAGTCAAGGGCTTCGGTCGTCAGAAAGGCCATACAGAAATTTACCGCGGTAGTGAGTACACTGTTGATTTTCTTCCGAAAGTAAAATTTGAAATCGTTCTCCCAGACGATCAGGCTCAAAAGGCAGTCCAAACAATCGTTGAAGCAGCGCAAACCGGAAAGATCGGTGATGGCAAGGTCTTCGTTATACCGATCGATGAAGCAATCCGAATCCGGACCGAAGAGCGCGGTGAAGCTGCGATCTAATGCCTCCCTGTTCATGAAACGGCACACACTGGCGCACGAGTTCATGAGTCCGTTTGTCACCGTATGGTTGGGTGAAATAGTTGTTCGACGCGCCCGGCACCACAACATCACCAGGTTTGTGGTCTACCAAATCATCTTCGGTCTGGTATTATTCTGGTTTTTCTGGCCGAAATAAGAAATGGAAGACAACAATGTATCCCCAGATCTCCAAGCTTCTCTCCTGTGCGAAGATGTCCGCCAGGAAATGAACGGAATGCAAACCCTCGTCGGGGTGGTTAACGTTGTGCCTGCGCGAACGTTACCAATTGGCCTTTTAAAATTGTGCGTTTGGACCCGCTGGTGTGGGGGAGTTGGCAAGTTTCGGCAAAGTTCCCGGATTCTGGGCGTCGATGAAGACCAGGTGATTGCAGAATCGTTCATCAATTTCGAACTCAAGGAATTCGAAGGTCACGTTACCAATGTAAATCTTTTCACGGGCGTCCAGTTTCAACAGTTCGGTCTGCACCATGTCGAGATGTGTTTGGATGACGAATTGATTCTTCGGTATCCTTTGCCAGTGGTCCGCGTTTGACGGACACAGAACAGAACTTGAGGGTCTTCTTTTGATCCTCAAGCTCTGGTGACAAACTATCTAAAACAGGTATCCCCATGAGCAATAATAATATTGAATCGCACCTGATCGAGAATAGGGTCTTCAAACCAGCGAAATCGTTCTCCAAGGCAGCTTACATCGGCAGCTTCGCGCAGTACCGGGAGCTTCATCGACAATCTGTGAGAAATCCGGCGAAATTCTGGGCGCAGAAAGCATCGGAACTGCTCGTCTGGCAAAAGAAATGGAACAAGGTTCTGGAATGGAATGAACCTGTTGCCAAGTGGTTCCTAGGAGGGAAAATCAATGTTTCGGAAAATTGCCTGGATCGGTATTTGCATGGGCCAACCAAAAATAAAGCGGCTCTTATCTGGGAAGGCGAACCGGGTGACAAAAAGACGCTCACCTACCAGCAGCTTTATCGAGAGGTTTGCAAGTTCGCAAATGTTCTGAAGCGGAATCAGATAAAAAAAGGGGACCGGGTCATCATCTATATGCCGATGTGTCCCGAAGCAGCGATTGCTATGCTGGCTTGTGCTCGGATTGGGATAATCCATTCAGTGGTGTTTGGAGGGTTCAGCTCAGAAGCGATCAAGGATCGAATTCAGGATAGTCGGGCAAAGATGGTGATCACTGTTGACGGTGGATACCGCCGCGGTGCGATTATCCCTTTAAAAAAGAATGTCGACAATGCACTCAAAGATAACGAACAGATCGAGCGGGTCATCGTTTTCCGGCGCACAAACAACGAAGTTCACATCAAGGAAGGCCGTGACGTTTGGTGGCACCGGGAGATGGAATATGTGAATGCCGACTGTCCGCCGATTGGATTCGACTCGGAAGATCCGCTGTTCATTCTTTATACAAGCGGGTCTACCGGAAAGCCGAAAGGCATCCTGCATACTTCAGCCGGTTATCTGCTTGGTGTTGCGACGACGACCAAATATGTTTTCGACCTGAAAGAGGACGATGTCTATTTCTGTACGGCAGACATCGGGTGGATCACGGGCCACAGCTACGTGGTCTATGGCCCGTTGTGTGTAGGGGCAACGATCTTGATGTACGAAGGTGCACCGAACTGGCCAGAGCCGGATCGGTATTGGGAAATTATCGAAGAATTTGGTGTGACCATCTTTTATACGGCTCCGACGGCCATCCGGGCATTTATCCGTTGGGGTGACGAATACCCAAATCGCCACGACTTATCTTCGCTCCGCTTGCTCGGTACGGTGGGTGAACCGATCAATCCGGAAGCCTGGATGTGGTATTACACGGTCATCGGTGGGAGTCGTTGTCCGATTGTGGATACCTGGTGGCAGACAGAGACTGGTGCGATTATGATCACACCGTTGCCGGGGGCGACATCTACAAAACCAGGAACTGCGACTTTGCCATTCTTTGGAATTGATGCGGCTGTTGTCGACGACGAAGGAAAGGAAGTGCCCGCGAATGTTGGCGGAAAACTTGTTATCCGGCAGCCATGGCCATCGATGTTGCGTGCGATTTGGGGCGATAAAAAACGCTTCAAGAAACAATATTGGAGTGAAATCAAAGGGGTCTATTTTACTGGAGATGGCGCACGGAGAGACAAAGATGGATATTTCTGGATCATTGGCCGCATCGACGATGTTTTAAACGTGGCTGGGCATCGCCTGGGTACATCGGAAATCGAAAGTGCGCTAGTCAGTCATCCCTGTGTCGCCGAAGCAGCGGTTGTGGGACGTCCTGATGAAATGAAGGGGCAGGCTGTCGTTGCATTCGTCACATTGAAGGGGGCGGAAAGTCCGACACCGGAATTGCGTGAAAAACTCCGGCAACAGGTGGTGGTAGCGATCGGGTCGATTGCGAGACCAGACGATATCCGGTTTGCAGAGGCGCTACCGAAAACGCGTAGCGGCAAGATCATGCGTCGGCTCTTGAAAGAAGTGGCAGCCGGTGGTCAGGTTACAGGTGACACCACAACTTTGGAAGACCTGAGCGTGTTGGCCAAGTTGCGTGAAGAATAGGGTGGCACATGCTGGCCCGCCTTTTTACCAAGGCGGGTAAAATTTCCGGGCTAGGAAATTATAGGCTTTGTTTGCCACGATGTGCTCTGCTCGTAGGCATAACTGACACGCAAGAGGGTGGCTTCGTCCAATTCTTTGCCTAGGATCTGTAGGCCGACCGGGAGTTGGCGACTGTCTTCTTCTACAAAGCCGCACGGAACGCTGATACCACAGATCCCTGCCATATTGGCTGCGAGGGTAAAGATATCTGCGAGATACATGCTCCACGGATCGCTTGTGCGTTCCCCAAGTTTAAAAGCTGGAGTTGGGGAAGTAGGGCAAACGACAACCTCGACCTTCTTAAAGGCATTGGCGAAATCCTGGCGAATCAAGGTCCGGACTTTCTGTGCCCGGAGATAATAAGCGTCGTAATAGCCGGAGCTCAGGATATAGCTGCCGAGAATGATCCGGCGTTTGACTTCAGGACCGAAGCCTTCCTCGCGTGTCTTGCCGTAGTGTTCGAGCAGATTCTCGATGCTGTTCGCGCGATGGCCATACCGTACCCCATCAAATCGGGCGAGGTTGGCGGAAGCTTCTGCGGGGGCAATGATATAATAGGTGCTGAGGGCGTATTCGGTATGAGGTAGTGAAATTTCGATAACCTCAGCGCCCAAACTTTCCAGATGTTTAACGGCGTCACGAACCGTTCGTTCCACGTTCGAGTCGATGCCCTCGATAAAGTATTCCTTTGGGAGACCGACCTTTAACCCTTTGACCCCTTTCTCAAGATCTGCAGTGAAATCCGGGACTGGTTCGGCGAGCGATGTGGAGTCATTCTTATCCACGCCCGAAATGGCATTCATCAGTATCGCGGCATCGCGGACATCCTTCGTTATCGGTCCGATTTGATCTAGGGAAGAAGCAAACGCCACAAGGCCAAACCGCGAAACTCTGCCATAAGTTGGTTTCAAGCCGACACAACCACAGAACGCGGCCGGTTGACGGATCGACCCCCCCGTATCTGAACCCAAGGCTGCAAACGCTTCACCAGCGGCCACTACCGCCGCTGAGCCACCACTGGAGCCGCCAGGGGTACGAGTGATATCCCAAGGATTCTTGCTCGGACCGTAGGCAGAATTTTCTGTCGAGGAGCCCATGGCGAATTCATCCATATTGACCCGACCAAACGGAATGGCACCAGCCGCTCGGAGCTTCGAAGCGACGGTTGCATCGTACGGTGCAACGTACCCTTCCAAGATTTTTGATGCGCAGCCGCAGGGGTGTCCTTTGATGTTGATCACATCTTTGATTGCAATCGGAACGCCGCCCAATGGGAGGTCAAGATCGGCAACTTCCGCTTCGGCGAGCGCCCGTTCCAGATTGTATGAAAGATAGCCGTGAATCAAAGGATCGACCTTCTCAATCTGGCGGCCAAGAGCATCGTATAGCTCCTTGAGCGAGATCTGCTTTGAGCGCAGAAGGGTCTGTGTTTCGTAAGCAGTAAGAGAAGTGAATTCCACGGGATTATTCTACGACCTTGGGGACGACAAAAAGTCCCTGTACCTGTCGAGGTGCATTCGAGAGTGCGCTCTCGCGTTCCAGACCTTTGCGTGGGATATCCTCACGGAACACGTTATAAATAGGGGAACTGTGGGCCATCGGTTCAACACCGGAAACGTCGACTTGGTTGAGCTTTTCGACATACTCCATCACATGCCCGAGCTGAGACTGGAAAATCGTAATCTCGTCCGGTGTCAATTTAATGCGCACCAGGTTGGCCACGTGTTCGATATTAAAACTCATTGGTAAAGCCTTAACGCTTAAGTCTCAAAGTTCAATGTTACAGATGGTTGAACATCTGAATGGTAAGAAAGATGACAATCGTGCCGAGCACCAATACGGCTAAACAGGTAATCAAAAGTCGAGCACGTGCCTGACGACGTTGAGCACGCCGTGGTCGGTGCGGTCGATCCGAGAAAAGATCCTCCGAGTGGCGGGAGTCTTGGAGGATATCCGGGGAATCGAAAGGGCTCCGACGGACGTAAGCCCGTAGGATTTGCTCTCGTTTTTGACGGTCCTGCTGTTCTTGGGCCAGCCTAGGAGCTTCCTCGATCGTCTGCTGCAATTCTTTCATCTGGCGTCGGAGTAAGTCCTCCTGCTTCGCCAGTTCATTGGCCTTTGCGGAGATCGGAGAGTCGATAAATCGTCTGCATCCCATGACTTGAAACTATCAGCCTCGAATAAAAAAGAAAATGCCTAGGGCAATGAGGCCCAGAATTACCAGTGGCAGGGTAAATGCGAATCCGCGCTTTAGCCAGAGAACAAAATTAGTATCTTTGCCTGTGCCATGAAAACTGTCGTCGATCATTGATCCCGGATCAATCATTTCTTCGTTGGCTTTTGCGTTAATCTTGGAAATCAACTTTGTATATTCAGTACGGGCGTCATCTACAGAACTCAATGCTTTACTGAGCTCCTTATGGAGGTCGGCGTTGTTCCAAGTTTTCGGATTAATCCGTTCCAGAACCTGGAGATGTTGAGAGAAAGCACTGTTGGTCGTCCGTAGCTGTTCAGCGTGTTGTTCGGCCTCGTAGGTCTCACGCTCGATCACCACGAGAGAGCGACTGAGTTTATCGATCATCTCAGAGCGGCCTTTCTCCAGTTCCGCCTGTTTATGGCTAAGTTCTTCAAGTTCGCGTTTTTGCTTCTCGATCTGTTCCTGTTGGTGCTTTAGTTGCAGTAGCTGTTCTTGGGCACGCTGAACCTGCGAGTCGAGCATTTCGGGTGATGGTGACTGCTCGTCTGGCAAGTCTAGCAACGGTTCTTTTGTACTCTCCGACATGAATCATCCATTCTCAGGAAATCCAAGCTTGTCGCAACGAAAATCTGTGTTCTAGCGCACTCTCTTCTAAGAAATGACACAAATGTTGTGCTAAAAATGATCCACTAGTCCCGCGGCTGCGGCATTACTATGCATGTGCTGCTTATTTTAGGGAAGCAGCAGATTACCGTGAATTAGGCACGGAATTCTCTTTGGTGGGGTTAAGTGTACTATATTGCGAAGGTGAATTCAGCTCAAGACAGCGGCACAACTGGTCAATCTGCCGTTCCATTTCTTCGGCCATCCGACGCCAGGGGCGCCGTGCAATTTTCCGTATGATGCCACGCCGGTCCGTCTGAGTTGGTTGATCTAGCGAGTTGAGACAGAGTTCAACGAACGCTTCACGCGATCTGGCAATCTGCACGGAATCACCGTAACACGCTTCGATTTCAGGTAACGCCGTCGAAATCACCGGACGTCCAGTGATCAGATATTCTGGAAGCTTTTTCGGCAGGTAATAAGGTAGATCGGTCTTGTAGGGAAGAATCCAGGTATCAACGGCCTTTGCGTAATTTCCCAGAAGATGATACGGCCGAGGACCGATCCAGAAGAGGTTTCCCCTTCTAGGAAGACTCTCTGGGGTGACGGCTCCGGCCACAGGGCCGATGCCAAGGACGCTGTACCGATTCTGGTCGGCGATGCTCATGATCAAATCAATGTCCAAGCGTTCATCGATGGTCCCAAAGAAGCCAATGATCGGTCGACCGATGAAAGAAATATCGTAGGGGATTCGAGTCCGGAATCTGTGACTGCGAGCGAAGAGCTTAATATCAACGCCGTCCGGGATCATGCAGTGATCTCTTGGTGTGTGTGTGGCGGCGAAGTCCCCTCGAGTTCGGGTCACCACCAGATTGGCGGACTCAAGTAACTCTGATTCCTCGGTTGATCGGTCTGTGGATTGCCAACTCTGGGTGGTAAAATCGTAAACGACCGTTTGCCGGCAGAATTCCGGCGCTATCACTGAGAAAAGATTAGCGTCGTAAGCAAGATGAATCGCGTTCTCGAATTGCCCTCCTTCGTTTTCTGTGCTTAACACGCGGTGGATCAATGTGCGCAGTTCTTTAGCAGCAGCAACCTTATCCGCACTCAATCGGTGCGGTAAGCTCAAACGCAACAGGAGGAGCTTCGAAAACTGAGCCGGTGTGCTGAGAGAATAGCTTGGAGGAAGATGGTTTTGGCTCCAGCTCCGCTCGATGAACAAAACTGGATGCCGACGTTGGAGTTCCGCTGCCATGTGGTGTTGCCTTTGCCACGGGCCATCCCAGCCATGATTACTGTGAATTACAAGGGGCCAGCTCTGAATCTCGATCGGCCCAAATACTGAGGGAGTTGCCGGTTCCCCTGTCCGATTTTTATTGGTACTGAAGCGCGCGAGATTTAGCTGGCCGACGGATGAATCTCCTCCACAAATTAGGGTTCGGTAGACATCTGTCAGCTCCGTCGGCATTCGAATCAACTCGCCGTCCGGTTGACGTTGCAGTGAATAGATACCCACTGGATGAATGTGTCCGGTTCGGTGAAGCATTGCTCCATCCCAATCAAGGTGATCAAAGAGCGGCCACCATGTGTAGCCGATACATGGGAAACCGTCGGCCCGCAGCTTACGGATGTCATCAACGCACGTTTGCAGCCAGCTCAGACGTCGATCGATTGAGCCGACGGCGCTGGTTTCGGTGATCATGAATGGCAAATGATACCGGTGCCAGTAAGCCTGGGCTGCTCGATAAAGACCCACGGGATTTGGATTAGTTCGTTGACGAAAATATCCCTCCGGACTCGTCAATAGTTCGACTTCTGTGTGGTCGTAGTAATCGAGACCAATAGTGTCTATCTGTTGTTTGTTCCGAGAAAGCCAGTCGAAATCTGATGAAATGAAGCCATGGGACATCAACCATTCTCGCAACGGATGATTCTCCGTGACGCGGCCCATGATCAGATCCATGACGATATGACGTCGTTGCATGCGCCGCTCAACGTCGAGCCCGAGTGATTCGATCAGATGTGGACTCGTTTTCTCGCTGGAATCAGGCTCATTCGTGACGGTGACCTCGAGAGAATCGCACAGAATGATCTCGATTCCTGGCATCGTTTCGCGAAGCACACGAGTACTCCGGCAAAATCCTTGAGCAAGATTCGTGAGAATTCTCATGTAACTTGCGAGCCCTTTGCCATGCGGTGGCCAAAGACCAGCGTCTCCGGAGAAGTACGCGGTTGTGAGCGGTTCGTTGATCGGACAAATGGTAGGAACAACAGGATGTCCTGCGTATCGGCTGCCAAACGCATAAGCGAATCGTTCCATGGCTTCAGGAAATTCGATGTCACCAAATGCTCCAGGCAACCATTCCGGTACGCCGAAATGCACGAGATCTAGAATCAGCTTCAACCCAAGCTCTTGGGCAAGCTCCAATTTTTCGTCGACCCATGACCAAGCAAAAACACCAGGATCACGCTCGATTCTATTCCAAGCTAGTGAATAGCGGAGCCAGCGGCATCCCAAGTTCCTGGCTGCGAGAGTAAGATCATCGCGCCAGAAACGATCATGCTGGGTCCATTCCAATTGATCAATTCCTAAATGGGGAATGATTGATCCTTCGATTCCTACTGCCCAACGAAATGGCTGCTTCCAACCTCGGTGATCTGTCGTGAGTTTGATTCCTGATTTATCCATAGATTGCATTTCCAAGCGAAGGGTTCACCCCACGGTAGAAAGGTAAGTCCCGTGGGATCTGACGATGCGCAGTGCAGTTTGTTATTTTACTTCCTGACCTCAAAACGATGTAGCATAAATGAATAACAGTTTTTTTCATCTGGTTGACAACTTAGCTGAGTTGTTGGGTATGGCAGTGGATCGCGAAGCGCAATTTTTCCAATTCGGAATGAATTTTTACACAGAGGTTATCGTCCAATTTGTCCATACGGAGGTATGTCCGACTCTTTAAGTCGGACAATGGCGGGTCACAATGTGGCCAGTTGGGTTTTTCCAAAAACGCTTAATAGCCCTATGATAGGGGGAATTCTTTCAGCACAGTGCGATCATCATCTTGACAAGGTGCCAAGCCGTTGGGAAGGCATCCCATTGGGTGAGAGAGATTTCAAGCGGAGAATCGCACCGACCTCTGCTGACAAAGGTGAACCTCGCATCTATGAACCTCGCACTTTGTGGCAATTGATTCAGCCGTTTGTATCTCGCTATCGCGGACTTCTCTTGCTGGCGCTTTTCCTGAATAGTCTCCCTGGAATTGCTATCACCTTTCAAACGCTCGCTCCGAAATACCTTGTGGATGACGTGCTTAAGCCTGTGGGCCTCCCGACTGAAGCACGCATCAGCCGACTTGCCATTCTATTAGGTGTTTATTTATTCGTAGCCTTTGCGTTGCGTATGGGAGCCTGGTACGCCAGCTATCGAATTTTCACCAAAGTGCGGGAAAAAGTTGTTCTTGAGCTAAGAGCTCGATTCTTCCGTCATATCAACGGGTTATGTCTCCGATTCTACGGACAACATTCCAGTGGCGAACTCTTCAGCTACGTGATGGGGACGCCATTGACCGATATTGGGATGTTTTACCACAACATGGTCATTAATGTTCCGAATGCGGTTACGACCTTTCTAGTTTCGTGCAGTTGGATGTTTTTCTGGGACTGGAGTCTGACGTTGGTTTTGGTATTACTCATCGCGACTTCAGTGTTGGCTGTGTGCCATGGGAACGGAAAGTTGCGGATACTGATCGAGGATTACCAGCAAGCAGAGAGCAAAATCATTGGCCGCGTCGCTGACATTTTTCGTGGAAATCGCGACGTCAAAACACATGCAATCGAAGAACAGGTAAACCTGGCATTTGAAAAGAGCGCAGATCAGCTTGGTTCGAAAGCGTACAAGCGGGATGTGGAAACTCACAGGGTCAACATGCGCCCCGAAGCGGTCAGCTATAGTTGTTTTGCGCTGTTATGCATCATCGGTGCCTGGCGCTACCTAGAGGGCCACATCACTGAGGGTGAACTGGTTGCATTTTTGGCGGCATTCGGTGTGCTTCAGACGCCATTGAATCTGATTTTTTCTGTAGGAACCATGCAAGGGCAGGCGAGAGCGAGCCTCACTCGGTTATCGAAGATCTTGGAAACAGCCAGCACAACACCAGACCCGGCTTCCGATCAAGCAAGGAAACCTCCCCAGCACGCGGATATTGTTCTGCAAAATCTCTCATTTTCTTATAGTGAGGGATATCCGGTTTTGCACCGCATTAATGTAACGATCCCGTTTGGACAACGCATCGCTTTTGTCGGTCCAAGTGGATGCGGTAAGAGCACCCTTGCAAAAATGTTATTGCGTCTCTATAGCCCGGAGAGCGGTGCAGTCTTCCTGAACGACGTCAACCTGCGCGATTGTTATGGGGCCGAACTCCGGCGGTGTTTTGGAGTGGTGCCGCAGGACCCATACTTTTTCGCAACGACCATTCGCGACAATCTTCAGATGATGAAAGAGGATGCTTCTGAAGCACTTTTGCAGCAGGTATGCGAGCTGGCGAATGCATGGGAGTTTATCAAGGCGATGCCTCAAGGACTCGACACGTTCATTGGAGAAGGCGGGGCGCGTCTCTCTGGTGGCCAACGGCAGAGGCTCGCCATTGCACGTGCGTTATTGCACGATCCTGAATACTTAATCTTTGATGAAGCCACGAGTGCTTTGGACACGGTAAGCGAACGACTTGTAAAAGAAGCCCTGAACAAGGTTCTGCAACACCGCACAGCGGTGTTCATTGCTCATCGACTTTCGACAATCCAAAATTGTGACCGCATTCTGGTGATCAATAATGGATGTATCGAACAGGATGGCACATTTGCTGAGCTCAGCGTCGTGCCAGGCTTGTTTCGGAGGATGGTTGAGACAGATCGGTTTGGAGAAGCTGACAGGAACTCTAGGGCATCACTTGTAGCAACTGATACGCTAGATAGGTACGGGAACACTGAGAACGAATTCGAGCGCATTTAGAGGATTAAACAGATCTGATAGATTTTCTTGGGACATGCATGAAAAATTACAAAATCACACCTAGGTAGGCATGGATTGAGCTAACTTTTTTTAATATTGTATTTTGAATTATTCTTGTTCCGAAATTAATTGTTTAAACAAATTAATGAATTTCCTAACCGGTTAAGGTACCAAGGATATGAGGCAGCCCTGCGAAATGGTAGCCTCAAGTTAGGACTGAGTTCTTGAAATGTCCTGTAAACAGTCCTTAACGCTGAATATTTTGTAGTTCAGTGTGTCAACTTCCATAAGAAGCACGAGATACGGCTTTAAAAATATAAACCGAAACGAGTCAATGAATAAAGGAATTCAGAAGCTAGAGTATCCAATCATAGTTCATTCTCATTTGGGCTGGGATTGGGTCTGGCAACGACCACAGCAATTTTTTTCCCGCTTGTCTGAACGACATCCTGTACTCTTCGTGGAGGGCCCCGTTCCAAAAAGTGGAATCGCTACACCAGCTGTGGAGATTCGAGAAGTCTCAGAATATCCAAACATTCTTGTCATTCAAATGGCGATGCCGCAGCATCGATGGTCGGATGGAGACTGGGTGGATAATCAGCGTCGACGTCTTGTTCAGGAAGTTCTTGCAGGTCCCCTCGGGGAGCGGTTCTCCGAACCTGTGCAATGGTTTTACGATCCGATGGCTGTTACAGCCTTTGCTGGACGGATGAAAGAGCGCGCAATCGTTTTCGATTGCATGGATCAGCTGAGTCAGTTCCGTGGTGTGCCAGACACGCTGGTTGCACGGGAAAGAAAATTACTTGAAATGGCTGATGTGGTTTTCGCCGGTGGACCAAAGCTGGGGAAAGAGAAGCGAAAGATCAATCCTAATACCTATGCCTATGGGTGTGGTGTGGATGTTGATCATTTTGGAAAGGCAATGTTGTCTGGGACTGTTATTCCCAAAGAGATTGCATGCCTGACGAAACCAGTGTTCGGATTCTTTGGTGTTGTCGACGAACGGATGGATTACGAATTAGTGACGAAGCTCGCAGATATGACACCCTATGGAAATGTTGTTATTATTGGTCCATCGACGAAAGTCGATCCGACAAGCTTTCCAAACCGGGAGAATTTGCACTGGCTAGGTGGCTGCGACTATGACTTGTTACCAAATTATGCGCGAGGGTTCGATGTTTGCCTTGTTCCGTTTGCACTCAATGAGGCAACAGAATACATCAATCCAACAAAAGTTCTGGAATACTTAGCGACCGGGCGGCCGGTGGTGTCGACAGTGATTGAGGACGTTGTTTTGCAGTTCAGTAAATTCGTTAAGATAGCGGGCTCACACGAGGAATTTATCCGACTATGCCAAAGAGAGGCACTTCATCCTGATCAGGTGGCGATTCAAGGTGGAATTGATCTCAGTTATCGTAATACTTGGGAAGCTGTGGTTTCCAATTTGGAGCGTCATGTAGAAGATTTTCTAGCATCGGGAAAGAATGCTCCTGTTGTAGCT
>Ga0075362_10000151_pt1 | contig 18803 bp, 33 predicted proteins | sample EndMetdeltDD1762_FD_71397 | JGI IMG/M metagenome (GOLD analysis project Ga0075362, IMG submission 71397) | Populus endosphere microbial communities from Tennessee, USA - Endosphere MetaG P. deltoides DD176-2 | ecosystem: Host-associated > Plants > Roots > Endosphere | place: USA: Tennessee...
TGGCGATCGTGATCAGCCGCTCGACGAAGGGCCGCAGCTCCTTGGCCTTCGGCACGGTCGTCTGGATGTGCTCGTACTGGAGCAGCCGCTCCGCCTGGCTGCGCAGCATCGCGATGCGATGCTCGGTGACGCGGCCGAGTTTTCGATGTCCTACTCTGTGTCGCATGTTCCTGTCCTGGCGGTCCGAAGTCCCGCCCTACACGTGGCAGGGCGGAGCTTCAGGTCCGCCGATCGTTATTCCTGTGATGCAGCGGCCGGCTGGTCGAGACGCATCCCGAGGCTGAGCCCCATCGTCCCGAGGATTTCCTTGATCTCGTTCAGCGACTTGCGGCCGAAGTTCTTCGTCTTGAGCATCTCCCCTTCGGTCTTCTGCACCAGCTCGCGGATCGTGCGGATGTTCGCGTTCTTGAGGCAGTTGTAGGACCGGACCGAAAGCTCCAGCTCCTCGACGCTCTTGTCGAGGTTCTCGTTCGACGTCGCCGACGACTGCTCGCCGCCGCCGTCCGCCGAGATCTCGGCCGCGTCCTCGAGGTTGATGAAGATGTTCAGGTGATCGCGAATCAGCTTCGCCGAGAGCGACACGGCGTCGCGCGGCGTCACCGAGCCGTTGGTCCAGACGTCCACCGTCAGCTTGTCGTAGTCGGTGTTCTGGCCGATACGGGCGGCCTCGACCAGGTAGTTCACCTTCTTGATCGGCGAGTGGACGGAGTCGACCGGGATCCAGCCGATGCCGAGATCCTCGTCGAAGTTCTTGTCGGCCGACACGTAGCCGCGGCCGCGCTTCACGCGCAGCTCCATGTGCAGCTTGCCGTGGTCCGCCACCGTCGCGATGTGCGCGTCGGGCTCGAGGATCTCGATGTCGGCGTCGGCCTCGATGTCGCGTGCGCGGACTTCACCGGCCTTGTCGACGCGGAGGTAGAGCGTCTTGGTCGTGTCGGTGTGCAGCTTCAGCGGAATCTGCTTCAGGTTGAGGATGATGTCGGTCGCGTCCTCGACCACGCCGGGGATCGGCGAGAACTCGTGCAGCACGCCGTCGATCTTGACCGCCGTCACCGCCGCTCCCTCGATCGAGGAGAGCAGCACGCGCCGCAGGGCGTTGCCGACCGTGGTGCCGAACCCGCGCTCGAACGGCTGGGCGTAGAACCGGCCGAACCGGTCCGTCAGCGTCTCACGCTCGAACTCCAGCCGCTTGGGACGCTGAAAACCTTTCCAGAGCATCTTGAACGTTCCTTTCAATCGAACGCCGCCATTGGCGTCCGCCGGGCCTGCCGTTTCACTCCCCGCCTCCCGCCGCGGGCCCGGGACAGCTGCGGGCGGGGAGCTACCTGTGGCCGGACCTGAAGGTCCGGCCTACGAGTCGGTCGGGCGGACCTTCTCGGTCCGCCGTGGTTACTTGCTGTACAACTCGACGATCAGCTGCTCCTGCACGGGCAGGTTGATCTGCTCGCGCGTCGGGAGCGAGGCGATCCTGCCCGTCATGGAACCCGCGTCGAACGAGAGCCACTCCGGCACGCCGCGTCCCTTCACCTCTTCCAGCGCGTGCTGGATGGTGGGGTTCTGCGTGCTCCGCGCGAGGACGCCGATGACGTCGCCCGGCTTCACCGAGTACGACGGGATGTCGACCTTCTTGCCGTTGACGGTGAAGTGGCCGTGGCGCACGAGCTGGCGCGCCTGCGCCCGCGACGTCGCCAGGCCGAGGCGGTAGATCACGTTGTCCATGCGGCGCTCGAGCAGCTGCAGCAGCGTCTCGCCGGTGATGCCGCGCGTCCGCTCCGCCGTCTCGAAGTAGCGGCGGAACTGGTTCTCGAGCACGCCGTAGATGCGCTTGACCTTCTGCTTCTCGCGGAGCTGCAGCCCGTAGCCCACCAGCTTCGCCTTGCGCAGCTTGCCGTGCTGGCCCGGCGGCAGGTTGCGCTTCTCGATGGCGCACTTCTCCGTGTAGCAGCGCTCTCCCTTGAGGAAGAGCTTCATCCCTTCGCGCCGGCAGAGCCGGCAGACCGGTCCGATGTAACGTGCCATTTAATGCTGCCTCGTGATAATTCCCAACTTCACAACTCCCAACTCTCAATTAACTCCCGATCGCCAACTCCCATTTCCCACCTTGACTTGGATTTTGGGAGGTGCGGAGTTGTGGCGTTGACCTAGACGCGGCGCCTCTTGGGCGGGCGACACCCGTTATGCGGAATAGGAGTGACATCCCGGATCGACTTCACGTCGAGGCCGATGGTCTGCAGCGCGCGGATGGCCGACTCGCGGCCCGCGCCAGGGCCCTTCACGCGGACCTCGAGCGTCCGCATCCCGAACGCCTTGGCCGCGTTGCCGGCGGCGATGGCCGCCTGCGTCGCCGCGAACGGCGTCCCCTTGCGCGATCCCTTGAAGCCGATGCCGCCGGCGCTCGACCACGCCACCACGTTCCCCTCGGGATCGGTGATGGTGATCGTCGTGTTGTTGAACGACGCGTGGATGTGCGCGAATCCGTGGTGGATGATGCGCTTCTCGCCGCGCTTCTTGAACGTCTTCTTCTTGACCGGACGGCCCGCCTGCTTCTTGCCTCCGCCTTCGGCGGATGGGGCGTTCGGATCGGCTGCTTCTTGTTTGGCCATGTGTTAAACCGTCTTCTTCTTCGCGATGGCGCCCTTGCGGGGGCCCTTGCGCGTGCGCGCGTTGGTCTTCGTGCGCTGTCCGCGCACCGGCAGGTTGCGGCGGTGCCGCATCCCGCGCCAGCTCCCGATTTCCATCAGCCGCTTGATGTTCATCGAGATTTCCTTGCGGAGGTCGCCTTCGACGCCCCCCTGCTCTTCGATGACCCGGCTGATCTTGCGGACGTCGTCTTCCGACAGGTCCTTCACGCGGATGTCGGAGCTGACGCCCGCCGCCGTCAGGATGTCGTTCGAGCGCTTCCGGCCGATCCCGTAGATGTAGGTCAGGCCGATTTCGATCCGCTTCGTGCGCGGAAGATCCACTCCAGCAATGCGAGCCATTTAACCTTGCCTCTGCTTGTGCTTCTGGTTCGGGCAGATCACGCGCACCACGCCCCGGCGGCGAATGACCTTGCACTTGTCACAAATGCGCTTCACCGATGCTCTTACCTTCATAGCTTTTCCACTATCCTTCCGCGCGTCACGTCCCGCGGGCTCAGCTCAAGGCGAACCCGATCGCCGACCAGCACGCGAATATAATTCTTCCCCGGCCCGCTCGGCACATGTGCCGTAATCTGCCGCGGACCGTCGATCTCCACCCGATACTGCCCGTAGGGCAGCGTCTCCCGCACGACGCCGACAGCCGTCATCGGCCCCTTCGTGTCCTTCGCCGCCTTCGCGACCTTCGTATCTACCGCGCCACCGGCTGACGCGCGGTCAGCACGTCTGGGCCGTTCTTCGTCACCGCCACCGTGTGCTCGAAGTGCGCCGACAGGCTGCCGTCCTTCGTCACCGCGGTCCAGCCGTCCGACAGCACCTTCACCGCCGGCTTCCCCACGTTCACCATGGGCTCGATCGCCAGCGTCATCCCCTCGGCCAGCCTCGGCCCGCGGCCCGGCTCGCCGTAGTTGGCGATCTGCGGTTCCTCGTGCAGCGACGATCCGATGCCGTGGCCGACGAACTCGCGCACCACCGAGAACCCGTGCGCTTCGACGTGCTTCTGGATCGCGTGTCCGATGTCGCTGATCCGGCCGCCGACGCGCACCTGCGCGATCCCCTTCTGGAGCGCCTCCTGCGTCACGCGCAGCAGCTCCCTCGCCCGGTCGTCCACCACGCCCACCGGCACCGTCACGGCCGAATCGCCGTAGAAGCCGTTCAGCTTCACGCCCATGTCGAGCGAGATGATGTCGCCCGCCTTGAGCGGCGTCCGGTTCGGGATCCCGTGGATCACCTGCTCGTTCGCCGACGCGCACAGCGTCGCGGGATACCCGCGGTAGCCCTTGAACGCCGGCTCCGCCCCGGCCGCGCGCACCCGCTGTTCCGCCGCCGCGTCGAGATCCGCCGTCGAAATCCCCGGCTCGACCATCGCGGCGAGCGCCTCGAGCACCTGCGCCACCAGCTGGCTCGCGGCGCGCATCTTCTCGATCTCCGCCGGCGACTTGCAGACGATCACAGCGCGGCTCCCGGCGTCATCTTGACCGGCGCGGGCACCAGCGAAGCCTCGCGGATCGCGACGCTGAGCGCCTCGGTCACCACGTCGGGCGGCTGGTTGCCGTCGATGTGACGGAACGTCGGCCGTCCGGCGTAGAACTCGACGATCGGCCGCGTCTGCCGGTGGTACACCTTCAGCCGCTCGCGCACGACGCCGTCTTCGTCATCGGTGCGGGTGACGAGCTGCCCGCCGCAACTGCCGCACGCCGACGTCCATTCGATCGACGCGTTGATGCCGCAGCTGCCGCAGATGCGGCGCGCCGCGAGGCGGCGCATCAGCACGTCCTCCGGCACGACGATGTCGACCACGACGAGCGGCCCGCGGCTGCGCATCATGTCGTCGAGCGCCACCGCCTGCGGCACCGTGCGCGGAAACCCGTCGAGCACGAACCCGGGCGCCGTGTCGGGGCGGTCCAGCCGCTCCCCGACGATGCCGATCATCACGTCGTCGCCGACCAGTTCCCCGCGATCCATCGTCTCGCGCGCGGCGCAGCCGAGCTTGGTCCCGACGTGCACCGCCTCGCGCAGAATGTCGCCCGTCGAGATCTTGGACAGGCCGTGCGTCCGCGCGAAGCGTTCCGCCTGTGTCCCTTTGCCCGCTCCGGGCGGGCCGAGCATCACGACGTTCAGCGCCATGCCGGGGCGCTGCTGCATCACCTACTGCCCCCGCCGCCCACGGATGCGGGTCTTCTTCATGAACCCGTCGTAGTGGCGCATGATCAGCTGCGACTCCACCTGCTGCACCGTGTCCATCGCCACGCCGACGATGATGAGCAGCGACGTGCCGCCGAAGAAGAACGTGACGTTCATGCCCTGCGTGATGAACGTCGGCAGGTACGTGTCGAGCGTCGGGCCGATGAACGGAATCGGCGCCACCTTGAAGCCGCTGATCAGGAACTGCGGCAGCAGCGCCACCAGCGACAGGTAGATCGCCCCGACCAGCGTGATCCGCGTCAGGATCGTGTCGATGTACTCCGCCGTCCGCTTGCCCGGCCGGATGCCCGGGATGAAGCCGCCGTACTTCCGCATGTTCTCGGCGACGTCATCGGGATTGAAGATGATCGCCGTGTAGAAGTAGCAGAAGAAGATGATGCCGACCAGGTAGAGCAGGTTGTGCAGCGGCATGCCGTAGTCGATCTGGTCGATCGCCTTCTGCATGAACGAGCCCTGCGCGAACATGCCCTTCAGCGTCAGCGGGAACGCCAGGATCGACGACGCGAAGATCACCGGAATGACGCCGCCCGTGTTCACCTTCAGCGGGATGTGCGTGCTCGACCCGCCGTACATCCGGCGCCCGACCACCCGTTTGGCGTACTGCACCGTCACCCGCCGGTGGCCGCGCTCGACGAAGATGATCGCCGCCACGACGAGCACCATCAGCACCACCAGGAGCAGCAGCCGGATCAGGCCGAGCTGTCCCAGGCGCATCTGCTCGAACGTCGTCAGCACCGCGTGCGGGAGGTTGACGACGATGCCGGCGTAGATGATCAGCGACATGCCGTTGCCGATGCCGCGCTCGGTGATCTGCTCGCCCAGCCACATGATGAAGCCGGTGCCGGTCGTCAGCGTCAGCACCGTCATGAACCGGAAGAACCAGCCCGGGTTGTAGACCAGCGGCAGCCCGCCCGCGATGTTGGTCTGGTGCTCCAGGTAGAGCGCGATGCCGAACGCCTGGACGACGGCCAGCACGATCGTGCCGTAGCGCGTGTACTGCGTGATCTTCCGGCGCCCCAGCTCGCCTTCCTTCGACAGCCGCTCGAGATACGGCCAGACGACGGTGAGGAGCTGGAGGATGATCGACGCACTGATGTACGGCATGATGCCGAGCGCGAAGATCGTCATCTGCGACAGGTTCTTCCCCGAGAACATGTCGTAGAGGCCGAACATCGTGCTCTTGGCCTGCTCGGCCAGCAGCGCGAGCGCCTCCGAGTTCACGCCTGGCGTCGGGATGTGGCCGCCGACACGATAGACGGCGAGCAGCCCGAGCGTGAACAGGACCCGCTTGCGCAGGTCCGACACCGCGAAAATATTCTTCAGCGAATCAGCGAGCATAGGTTGCTCCGCCGGGTCTGAAGACCCGACCTACGACAAAACCTCCGCCGTGCCGCCGGCGGCCGCGATCTTCTCGGCCGCCTTGCCGCTGAACTTGTGCGCCTTGACCGTCAGCTTCTTCGAGATGTCGCCGCGGGCCAGGACCTTCACGCCGCCGCGCTTGCCGACGAGCCCGCGCTCGCGCAGCAGCTCCGGCGTGACGTCGGTGCCCGCGTCGAACGTCTCCGCGATCGTATCGAGGTTGACCACCTCGTACTCGACGCGGAACGGGTTGTGGAAGCCGCGCTTCGGCACGCGCCGGTGCAGCGGCATCTGGCCGCCTTCGAACCCGCGCTTGTGCTTGAAGCCCGAGCGCGACTTCGCGCCCTTGTGCCCGCGTCCCGCGGTCTTGCCGTTGCCCGATCCCTGGCCGCGGCCGACACGCTTCTTCGCGTGCTTGGCGCCCTGGGGCGGACGGAGATTCGACAGATTCATGACGTTATTCCCCAACCTCGACGAGGTGACGGACCTTCAGGATCATCCCGCGCGTCGCCGGCGTGTCCGGGAGCTCCACCGTGTGGTGCAGCCGCCGCAGCCCCAGCCCCTGGACGACGAGCTTCTGCTTCTTGTCGAAGCCGATGGCGCTCTTCTTGAGCGTAATCTTCAGCGTTTTCGCCATTACCGCGTCTCCGCCGGCTCGACCTCGCGGCCGCGCAGCTTCAGGATCGAGCCCGGTTCCCGCAGCTCCTTCAGTCCCTGGAACGTCGCCCGCACCACGTTGTGATGGTTCGCCGATCCGATCGACTTGGTGAGCACGTTCTGGATGCCCGCCGACTCGACGACCGCGCGCACGGCGCCGCCGGCGATGATACCCGTGCCGTCGGGCGCCGGCTTGAGCAGCACCTGGCCCGCGCCGAAGCGGCCGAGCACCGGGTGCGGCACCGTCGTCCCCTTGAGCGGCACGCGGATCAGCGACTTCTTCGCCGCCTCGATGCCCTTCTTGATCGCCGAGGGCACTTCCTTCGCCTTGCCGACGCCGAAGCCCACCACGCCGTGGCCGTCGCCGACGACGACGAGCGCGCTGAAGCTCAGGTTCTTGCCGCCCTTGACGACCTTGGTGACGCGGCTGATGTTGACGACCGTGTCCTTCAGGTCGAGCTGCGACGCGTCGATCTTCTCTCTGGTCTCGAACATTTAAAACTCCAGACCCGCTTCACGTGCGGCGTCCGCGATCGCCTTGATGCGGCCGTGATAGAGGTAGCCGCCGCGGTCGAAGACCACGCGCTTGACGCCCTTTTCGATCGACCGCTCGGCGATCGTCTTGCCGAGCGCCTTGGCGCCCGCGAGATTGCCGCCGCGCACGTCCTTGCTGAACACGGTCTTCAGCGTCGGCTCGGTGCTGGCCGCCGACGCGAGCGTCGTCCCGCTCATGTCGTCGATGACCTGGGCGTAGATGTGCGACACGCTGCGAAACACGCGCAGCCGCGGACGCTCCGGCGTGCCGCTGATCCGCTTGCGCTGGCGGAGCGAAATCCGCTTGCGCCGATCCTTGGTTGTCTTGATCTTCATCGTCCTACTTCGCTCCGGTCTTTCCGGCCTTCTTCTTCAGCACTTCACCCGTGTAGCGGACGCCCTTCTGCTTGTAGGGGTCCGGCTTGCGCAGCGAGCGGATGTCGGCGGCCACCTGGCCGACGAGCTGCCGGTCGATGCCCGTCACGGTGACGTGCGTCTGCTTGTCGATCGCGACGTCGATCCCCTGGGGGATGTCGAAGACGACCGGGTGCGAGTAGCCCAGCGCGAAGTGCACCTGCTTGCCCTTCACCTCGGCGCGGTAGCCGACGCCGACGATGTCGAGGTCCTTGCGGAAGCCTTCGGTCACGCCCTTGACGGCGTTGGCCACCAGGCTGCGCGCGAGGCCGTGGAACTTGCCGAGATCGGGGTCCTGCCGCAGCGTCTTCGCGTGCAGCTGATCGCCCTCGAGCTCGAAGCCGATCCCCGGCGGCAGCGCCTGCAGCATCTTGCCCTTGGGGCCCTGCACTTCGACGGCTCCCTGCTGGACGCTGATTTTCACGCCCTTGGGGACCGCAATCACTTTCTTGCCGATTCGTGACATGGTCAGTTACCAGTTGCCGGTTGCAGTAGCCAGTTACCAGACGTTGCAGAGCACTTCGCCGCCGACGCCGGCCTTCACGGCTTCCTTGCCGGTCATGACGCCGCGCGAGGTCGTCAGGATCGAGGTGCCGAGGCCCGCCAGGACGTCCGGGACGTCGTCGCGGCCGAAGTAGACGCGGCGGCCGGGACGGCTCACGCGCTGGATGCCGGTGATGACGCGCTCGCCGCGCGGTCCGTACTTGAGGATGACCCGGAGCATCCCCTGCGGATCGCCGCCCTTCGGCTCGGTCACCTTGAAGCCCTGGATGTAGCCTTCGCTCTCGAGGATCTTCGCGATCTCGACCTTGAGGCGCGAAAGCGGCATATCGACGCGCGGGTGGCGCGACTGGGTCGCGTTCCGGATCCGGGCGAGCATGTCTGCGATCGGGTCAGTCATAGTCCTTCTTCCCTACCAGCTCGATTTCGTCACGCCCGCGATGTCTCCTTCCAGCGCGAGCTGGCGGAAACAGAGGCGGCAGAGCGCGAACTTCCTGATGTAGGCGCGCGGACGGCCGCAGCGGCGGCAGCGGTTGCGCAGCCGGATCTTGTACTTCGGCGACTTGGTCTCTTTGGCGATCTTCGCTGTGGTGGCCATTAGTTAGTCCTGAACGGCATGCCGAGGAGCTGCAGCAGCTTGCGCGATTCCTCGTCGGTCTTCGCCGTGGTGACGACCGAGATGTTCATCCCGCGCGCCTTGTCGACCTTCATGTAGTCGATCTCCGGGAAGATCAGCTGGTCCTTGAGGCCCAGCGTGAAATTGCCCCGGCCGTCGAAGCCGCGCGCCGACACGCCGCGGAAGTCGCGCACGCGCGGCAGCGCGATCGACACCAGGCGGTCGAGGAACTCCCACATGCGCTCGCCGCGCAGGGTCACCATCGCGCCAATCGGCATGCCCTTGCGGACCTTGAACTGCGCGATCGACTTCTTGGCGCGCGTCACCACCGGCTTCTGCCCGGTGATCTTCGTCACCTCGTCGGCGCCGGTGTCGACGATCTTGGCGTTGCTCGTCGCCTCGCCGAGCCCCATGTTGATGACCACCTTCTCGATCTTGGGGATGGCCATCACGTTGGTGTAGCCGAACTCTTTCTTGAGCGCCGGCACGACGTCTTTCGTGTATCGCTCTTTCAGGCGGCTCATTTGTCTACCACTCCCTCGCACTTGCGGCAGATCCGGACCTTGCGGCCGTCGCCGAGAATCTTGCGGCCGACGCGCGTCGCCTTGCCGCACTCGGGGCAGACGACCTGCACGTTGCTGGCGTGGACCGGCGCTTCGCGCTCGATCACGCCGCCCTTGATCTGGCGCTGCGGATTCGGCTTGGTGTGGCGCTTGATGATGTTCACGCCTTCGACGACGACGCGGTTCTTCGCCGGCAGCACCTTGAGCACGCGCCCGCGCTTGCCGCGATCCTTGCCCGTCGTCACGAGCACGTTGTCGTTCTTCCGAACGGGTGTTTGCAGTCTCGACATAACTTGTGTCCGCCGGCCCGAAGGTCCGGTCTACAGCACCTCGGGCGCGAGGGAAATGATCTTCATGAACCGCCGCTCGCGCAGCTCGCGGGCGACCGGGCCGAACACGCGGGTCCCGACCGGCTCGTTCTGATCGTTGATGATCACGGCGGCGTTGCGGTCGAAGCGGATGTAGCTGCCGTCCTTGCGGCGCTGCTCCTTCACCGTCCGCACGATCACCGCCTTGACGACGCTGCCCTTCTTCACGTTCGACTCGGGCGTCGCTTCCTTCACCGAGGCCGTGACGATGTCGCCCAGCCGGGCGTAGCGTCCGGTCGACCCGCCGATCGGGTTGATGACGGCGATCTTGCGCGCGCCGGAGTTGTCGGCGACGTCGAGGATCGAGCGCATCTGGATCATGGCTAGATCTCCTTCGCCTTCTCGACGATCGACGTCACCACCCAGCGCTTGCGGGCGCTGAGGGGGCGGCTCTCGGCGATGGCGACGCGGTCGCCGACCTTGGCCTCGTTCTTCTCGTCGTGCGCCAGGAAGGTGGAGGTCCGCTTCTGGGTCTTGCCGTACAGCGGGTCGCGCACCTTGCGCTCGATCGCGACCTTGACGGTCTTGTTCATCTTGTCGCTGACGACAACGCCAGTGACGGTTGCCTTGGTGGCCATCGCTCTACACCGTCTCCTTCTCGCGCAACGCCGTCTTCACGCGCGCCAGGTCGCGGCGCAGCGACTTGAGCTTGTGGGCCGCCTCGAGCTGGCCCATCGACTTCTGGATCCGCAGGCGGAACAGCTGATCGTCGAGGTCCTTCTCGCGCTGCTTCAGCTCGTCCGCCCCGAGATCGCGGAACTCCCCGATCTTCATGACGCCTTCTCCTCCGCGAACCGCGTCGCGAACCGCGTGCGGATCGGGATCTTGGCGGCGGCCAGGCGCATCGCTTCACGCGCCTCCTGCTCCGTCACCCCTTCCATCTCGAACAGGATCCGCCCCGGCCGGACGACGCACACCCACTGCTCGGGCGCGCCCTTGCCCTTGCCCATGCGCGTTTCCTGCGGCTTCTTCGTGATCGGCTTGTCGGGAAACACCCGCACCCAGATCTTGCCGCCGCGCTTGATGAAGCGCGTCATCGCGACGCGCGCCGCCTCGATCTGGCGGTCCGTCAGCCAGCAGGGCTCGAGCGCCTTCAGCCCGTAGTTGCCGAACGAGATGTCCGACCCCCGCCAGGCCTTGCCCGCCATCCGGCCGCGCTGCTGCTTCCGGTACTTGACCTTCTTCGGCATCAACATGACAAATTCCCCGTCAGTCGCCAGTCGCCCGTTCCCGGTCGCCAGTCTCCAGTCGGACTGGCTCCCGGCTCCCGGTCACTGGCACCGGCCGCTATCCGCGAGCTCCGCCCGCGGCACGCCGCGGCGTTCGATAGTCTTCTTCGCGTCCGATCCTGGGAGCGAGTCTCTCTCCCTTGTAGAGCCACACCTTGACGCCGATCGCGCCGTAGGTGGTGAACGCCTGCGCGAAGCCGTAGTCGATGTCGGCGCGCAGCGTCTGCAGCGGCAGCTGGCCGTGCAGGTACCACTCCGAGCGCGCGATCTCGGCGCCGTTCAGGCGCCCCGACACGCGGACCTTGATCCCGCGCGCGCCGAAGCGCAGCGCCGACTCGACCGCCTTGCGCATCGCGCGGCGGAACGCCACGCGCTTCTCGAGCTGCATCGCGACCGACTCGGCGATCAGCTGCGAATCCAGCTCCGGCTTCTGGATCTCCTGGATGTTGATGAAGACCTCGCGGTTGGTCCGCTTCTGGATCTCCTGCTTCAGCTTGTCGACTTCCGTGCCCTTGCGGCCGATGATGATGCCCGGGCGCGAGGTGTAGATGTCGATCTTCAGCTTGTTGGCGGCGCGCTCGATCTCGATCTTGCTGACGCCGGCGTGGGCGAAGCGCTCCTTCAGGCTGTCGCGCAGCTTGAGGTCCTCGTGCAGCAGCTTCGCGTAGTCCTTGTCGGCGAACCAGCGCGAGCGCCAGGTCTTGTTGAAGCCGAGCCGGAAGCCGTGCGGATGAACTTTCTGACCCATGAATTCAGTCTCCAGTTACCAGTTGCCAGCTTCCAGCTATGCGGTCGCGCGCTTCGCGCGCGGCTGGGCCTTCGCCTTCGGCTTCGCGCCGGCGCGGCGCGGGCGCTTCGGCTCTTCACCCGCCGGCGTGACGACGATCTTCGACGGCCGCTCGGCGACGCGCACCGTCAGGTGCGCCGTCCGCTTGACGACGCGGAACGCGCGGCCCATCGGGGCGGGGCGGATCCGCTTCTGCGACGGCCCCTGGTTGGCGAAGCACGCCGCCACGTAGAGGCGGTCGACGTCGCCGCCGAAACCGTCCTTGTTCTGCGCGTTGGCGATCGCCGATCGCAGCACCTTCTCGATGTCGCGGGCGATCCCCTTGCGCGCGAACCGCAGCGTCGCGAGCGCGTGGTTGACGTCGCGGCCGCGGATCAGATCCAGCACGAGGCCGGCCTTCTGCGCCGAGGTCCGCACGTACTTGGCGGTGGCGTGGGCTTCGACGGCCATCTCAGCCACCCGCCTTCGGCGCGCCGGCCCCCGCCGGAGCCGCCGCGGCCACCTGCGCCGCCTTGTCGGCCTTGGTCGTGTGCCCCTTGAAGAGGCGCGTCGGCGCGAACTCGCCGAGCTTGTGCCCGACCATGTTCTCGGTGATGTAGACCGGGATGAACTTCTTCCCGTTGTGCACCGCGAGCGTGTGGCCGACCATCTCGGGGATGACCGTCGATCGGCGCGACCAGGTCTTGATGACCTTCTTCTCGCCGCCGCGGTTCATCACCTCGACTTTTTCGAGGAGCGGGACGTCGACGAAGGGTCCCTTTTTCAGTGAACGTGACATGGTTTGACGTCTCCGACTACTTCTGTCGCCGCTGGACGATGAATCGATCCGTGCGCTTCGCGTTGCGCGTCTTGTAGCCCTTGGTCGGCACGCCCCACGGCGTCACCGGATGACGGCCGCCCGAGGTCTTGCCCTCGCCGCCGCCGAGCGGGTGATCGACCGGGTTCATCGCCACGCCGCGGACGTGCGGCCGGATGCCGAGCCAGCGGCTGCGGCCCGCCTTGCCGATCGAGACGTTCTCGTGGTCGAGGTTGCCGACCTGTCCGACCGTCGCGTAGCACTCGATGTTGATCTTGCGCGTCTCGCCCGAGGGCATCTTCACGGAGGCGAACTCCGCCTCCTTGGCGACGACCTGCACGCCCGATCCGGCGCTGCGCGCGATCTGGCCGCCGCGCCCGGGCCGCAGCTCCACGTTGTGGACCAGCGTGCCCAGCGGGATGTTCTTCAGCGGCAGCGCGTTGCCCGGCAGGATGTCGACGTTCTCGCCCGCCACGATCGTCGTCCCCACCGCCAGGCCGATCGGGTGGAGGATGTAGCGCTTCTCGCCGTCGGCGTAGGTCAGCAGCGCGATCCGCGCCGAGCGGTTCGGGTCGTACTCGACCGTCGTCACCGTCGCCGGGATGTCGCGCTTGTCGCGCCGGAAGTCGATGACGCGGTAGTTGCGCTTGTGGCCGCCGCCGCGCCACCACGACGTGATGTCGCCATGGTTGCTGCGGCCGCCCGTGCGCTTCAGCGGCTCGACCAGCGGCTTGTGCGGCTCGGTCTGGGTAATCTCGTCGAACGTCTGGACGGTCTGAAAGCGCCGCCCCGGGGACGTCGGATTGTATTTTCTGATCGGCATGTCAGTAATCCTGTCAACGCCTCAACGTCGCGACTCCGCAAAAACCAAACGAATTCGGAGTTGTGGAGCTGTGGCGTTGGCTTTTCTACGCCCCCTCGAGGAACTCGGGGATCTTCTCGCCTTCGCGCAGCTTCACGTAAGCCTTCTTCCAGTCCGGCCGCTGTCCGACGAACCGTCCCTGGCGCTTCATCTTGCCGTGCGCGATCGAGGTGCGGACCGCCTCGACCTTCGCGCCCAGCAGCTTCTCGACCGCGCGCTTGATGTCCACCTTCGTGGCGCCCGTCGCCACCTCGAACACGATCGTGCGTCCGTCCTCGCGGAGGAGCGTCGTCTTCTCGGTGATCAGGGGCCGGCGGATGACGTCTGTCTGTTTCATGTCGTTACCCGAGGCTCTCCTGCAATTTCTCGATGGCCGCCTTCGTCGCGATGACGTGATCCGTGTCGATCACGTCGCGCGCGGTGACGCGGCCGGTCGCCGCCAGCGTCACGCCGGCGATGTTGCGCGCCGACAGCGTGAAGGCGTCGTCGTGCGCCACGTCGATGACCAGCGTCTTGCCCGACGCGCCGAGCTTCTTCAGCATGGCGGCGGTCTGCTTCGTCTTGGGCGCCTTGTCCGCGTCGCGGCCCGCGCCGAGCGCGTCGACGACGGTCAGCGTGCCGTCGGCGAGCTTGGCGGCGATGGCGGCGCGCAGCGCGCCCGCCTTCACCTTGCGCGGGAGCTGGTATTCGTAGCTGCGCGGCTGCGGCCCGAACACCGTGCCGCCCTTGCGCCACAGCGGGTTGCGGATCTCGCCGACGCGGGCGCGGCCGGTGCCCTTCTGGCGCCACGGCTTCTTGCCCGAGCCGCTGACGTTGGCGCGGTTCTTCGTCTGGTGGGTGCCGCGGCGCTCCGCCGCGTTCTCCTGGACGACCGCTTCCCAGATCAGGTCGGTCTTGACGCGCCCGCCGAACACCTCGTCGTTGAGGTCGAGGCTGCCGACGGTCTCTTTGTTGCTGTTGACGATGTCGATCTTCATGGCGCCTACTTCTTGCCCTTCGCTGCGGGCTTCTTGGCGACGGTGACCTTGCCGGCCTTTTCGACCTGCGGCACCGGGTCCTTCTTCGCCGCGACGGCCTTGCGCACCACGATGTAGGTGCCGGGCGCGCCCGGGACCGCGCCGCGGACGAGCAGCAGGTTGTTCTCGGCGTCCACCTGGACCACCTTGAGGTTGCGCGTCGTCACGCGATCGCCGCCCATGCGGCCCGCCGCGCGCATGCCCTTGACGACGCGCGAGGGGAACGACGAGGCGCCGATCGAGCCCGGCGCGCGGTGGAACATCGAGCCGTGCGTCGCCGCGCCGCCGCGGAAGTTGTGGCGCTTGACGACGCCCTGGAAGCCCTTGCCGCGGCTGATGGCGATGACGTCCACGCGCTCGCCGTCCTTGAACACGCCGCCGACGAGGATCTGATCGCCGGCCTTGAGGGCATCGCCCCCGGCCACGATCTTCATCTCGCGGCGCACGCGGGTCGGCGGCACGTTGCCCGCCTTCTTGTAGTGGCCGGCAATCGCCTTGTTGACCTTGGCCGGCGTCTCCTCGACGAGCGCGAGCTGCACCGCCTCGTAGCCGTCGCCCTGCGCGTTCTTCGCCTGGAGCACGACGCACGGACCGGCCTTGATCACGGTGGCGGGCGTGACGGTGCCGTCCGGCGCGAACACCTGCGTCATGCCGACCTTGCGGCCGATGATGCCGTTGACCATGGCTATTTGTGCTCCTTGCCGAACGCCTTGATCTCGACGTCGACGCCCGCCGGCAGGTCGAGCTTCATCAGCGCGTCCACCGTCTGCGGCGTCGGCTCGAAGATGTCGATCAGCCGCTTGTGGGTGCGGAGCTCGAACTGCTCGCGCGACTTCTTGTCGACGTGCGGCGAGCGGAGCACCGTCCACTTGTTCTTCTCGGTCGGCAGCGGAATCGGACCCGCGAGCCGGGCGCCCGTGCGCCGCGCCGTGTCCACGATCTCGGTCGTCGACTGATCCAGCACCCGGTTGTCGTACGCCTTGAGGCGGATGCGGATCTTGTCGCTAAAAGGGCTGGCCATTTACGTCTTCCCCTGAACTCGAGCGACGACTTCCTCGCTCACGTGATTCGGCGCCTGCTCGTACCGATCGAAATGCATCGAGTACGTCGCGCGCCCCTGCGTCCGCGACCGGAGGTCCGTCGCGTACCCGAACATTTCCGACAGCGGCACGCGCGCGTTGATGATCTGCGTGCCCCCGCGGTCTTCCTGCGACTGGATCTGGCCGCGACGGCTGGACAGGTTGCCCATGACGTCGCCCATGTGCTCCTTCGGCACCACGACCTCGACGCGCATCACCGGCTCGAGCAGCACGGGCTTCGCCTTCTTGGCCGCGTCCTGGAACGCCATCGATCCGGCGATCTTGAACGCCATTTCCGACGAGTCCACTTCGTGGTACGAGCCGTCGTACAGCTCGATGCGGACGTCGTCGATCGGATAGCCGGCGAGCACGCCGCGCGTGAGCGCTTCCTTGATCCCTTCGTCGATCGGCTTGATGAACTCCTTCGGGATCGACCCGCCGGAGATCTCGTTCTCGAAGACGTAGCCGGTGCCCGGCTCGCCCGGGAAGAGGTGAATCTTCACGTGGCCGAACTGGCCGCGGCCGCCGGTCTGCTTGGCGTACTTCATCTCGCCGTCGGCCGGACGCGTCAGCGTCTCCTTGTAGGCGACCTGCGGACGGCCCACGCTCGCCTCGACGTTGAACTCGCGCTTGAGGCGGTCGACGATGATCTCGAGGTGGAGCTCGCCCATCCCGGCGATCACGACTTCGCCGGTGGCCTGGTCCGTCTTCACGCGGAAGGTCGGGTCCTCGGCCATCAGCTTCTGCAGCCCGACGCCGAGCTTCTCCTGGTCGGCCTTGGTCTTCGGCTCGATCGCGAGCGAGATGACCGGCTCGGGGAAGTCCATCGACTCGAGCACGATCGGCTTCTTCTCGTCGCAGACCGTGTCGCCGGTCGAGACCGTCTTGAGGCCCACCGCCGCCGCGATGTCGCCCGCGTAGACTTCCTTGATCTCTTCGCGCTTGTTCGCGTGCATCTTGAGCAGGCGCCCGATGCGCTCGCTCTTCTGCTTGGTCGAGTTGAAGATCGTGGTGCCCGCCGTCAGCACGCCCGAGTAGACGCGGATGAAGGTGAGCTGGCCGACGAACGGGTCGGTCATGATCTTGAACCCGAGCGCCGCGAACGGCGCCGTGTCGGAGGCCGGCCGATCTTCGATCGCCTCCGGCCCCTTGTCGGGGTTGAAGCCCTTGATCGCCGGCACGTCGATCGGCGACGGCAGGTAGTCGACGACCGCGTCGAGCAGCGGCTGCACGCCCTTGTTCTTGAACGCCGACCCGCAGATGACCGGCACGAAGGCGGGCTCCGCCTTCTCGCCCTCGGTGTGCACCGAGGAATTGACGCGCTTGCGCAGCGCCGCCTTGATCTCGTCCTCGGTGATCTCGTCCGCTTTCCCGTGCAGGTACTTCTCGAGAATCGCGTCGTCGACTTCGCTGACCTTCTCGATCAGCTGCTCGCGGAAGTGCTTCGCGTCCTCCATCATGTCGGCGGGAATGTCGCCGACGATGTAGTCCGCGCCCATCGTCTCGTCCTTGTAGGTGATCGACTTCATCTTGATGAGGTCGACCACGCCGATGAACTTGTCCTCGGCGCCGATGGGCAGCTGGATGGCGACCGGGTTGCCGCCGAGCTTCGACACGATCTGGTCGAACGTGCGCCGGAAGTCGGCGCCGATGCGGTCCATCTTGTTGACGAAGCAGATCCGCGGCACGCGGTACTTGTCGGCCTGGCGCCACACCGTCTCGGACTGCGGCTCGACGCCGGCGACCGAGTCGAACACGGCGACCGCGCCGTCGAGCACGCGCAGCGAGCGCTCGACTTCGGCGGTGAAGTCGACGTGGCCCGGCGTGTCGATGATGTTGATGCGGTGCTCGCGCCAGAAGCAGGTCGTCGCGGCCGACGTGATGGTGATGCCGCGCTCTTGTTCCTGCTCCATCCAGTCCATGACCGCCGTCCCCTCGTGGACCTCACCGATCTTGTAGGTGATGCCCGTGTAGAAGAGGATGCGCTCGGTCGTCGTGGTCTTGCCGGCATCGATGTGCGCCATGATGCCGATGTTGCGCGTTTTAGCGAGCGATGTTTCGCGAGGCATAACGTCTTACCAGCGGTAGTGCGCGAACGCCTTGTTCGCTTCGGCCATGCGGTGCACGTCTTCCCGCTTCTTCACCGCGCCGCCGCGAAGGTTGGCCGCGTCCAGGAGCTCGTTGGCGAGCTTTTCCGTCATCGTCTTGCCGTCGCCGCGGTCGCGCGCGAAGCCGACCAGCCAGCGAATGCTGAGCGACAGGCGGCGGTTCGGGTTCACTTCCACCGGGACCTGGTAGTTGCTGCCGCCGACGCGGCGCGACTTCACTTCGAGCGCCGGCTTGACGTTCTCGATCGCCTTCTTGAACACCTTCAGCGGATCGTCGCCGGTCTTCTCCTGGATGGAGGACAGGCTGCCGTACATGATCCGCTCCGCGGTGCTGCGCTTGCCGTCGCTCATCAACGTCGAGATGAACTTGGTGACCAGCGCGCTGCTGTAGATCGGATCGAGGGGAACGTCACGCTTCGGGATTTCTCGTCTACGCGGCATATCAGTTTCCAGTTACCAGTTGCCAGTTGCCAGTTGCCAGTTAGGACTTCGGGCGCTTCGCGCCGTACTTCGAACGACCCTGCTTCCGTCCCTGCACGCCGACGGCGTCGAGCGTGCCGCGGACGACGTGGTAGCGGACGCCGGGGAGATCCTTGACGCGGCCGCCGCGGATCAGCACCAGCGAGTGCTCCTGCAGGTTGTGCCCGACGCCGGGAATGTAGGTCGTGACCTCGATCCCGTTCGTGAGCCGCACGCGCGCGACCTTGCGCAGCGCCGAGTTCGGCTTCTTCGGCGTCTGGGTGAAGACGCGCACGCAGACGCCGCGCTTCTGCGGGCTGTTCTGCAGCGCGGGGCTCTTGGTCTTCGTCTGGACCTTCTCGCGTCCCTTGCGCACCAACTGGCTGATCGTCGGCACAGGTACTCCGTCAAAAAAGACACATCGAAAGAAGGGACGCCCCTTCCTTCTCATGTTCGTTGTTCCAGGCCTAAGGAGCCGCGCTGGCGGCCCGGCACCTGGAACTGACTTACCCTATAAGGTTTTAAAAGTGCCGACCCGGCAATGGGTCGAGCTGTCTGGGATGGGGCCCTAGATAGGGTGTCCTAGGGCCGACCAGAACCTAGGAAATATA
>Ga0075362_10000152_pt1 | contig 18683 bp, 16 predicted proteins | sample EndMetdeltDD1762_FD_71397 | JGI IMG/M metagenome (GOLD analysis project Ga0075362, IMG submission 71397) | Populus endosphere microbial communities from Tennessee, USA - Endosphere MetaG P. deltoides DD176-2 | ecosystem: Host-associated > Plants > Roots > Endosphere | place: USA: Tennessee...
TAGAAATTATAGTAAAGGGCCGCGAAGAGGATCAACCAAACAATTCTCCATCCTCCGGCGTCTTGGGCGATTCTATGCGTCTTATTACAGCAAGAGATAAAAAGATCCCGAGAACTCCCCAGGAAACTGCTATAACTCATATCTCGCACTTCGCATGATTTTGCAGCTATGAGGGCACAATGTAAAGAAACAGAAATTGTCGTCTTGGTTGCATTGCCGATCAAGCAAGTTCATTCGTTAAAGCCTACTCTGTGGTATGTGTGTCTACTACTTGGAAATGGACAGCATCATATGATTTTCCCCGACAAATTTATCTGCTGTCGCACATTGGGATCGGAATGACGGGTCCGCAATAGATGGTGCATATATAGTCCATGGCTAGATGACAGGAGTAGGCAGCCTGCTGACCGGTAAAAGAAGGTTGTTGGATGGCGAGAATAGCCGATAACTAGGGCGTGACCTCAATTGAGCCAGATAACAGCCGAGGCGAAATGGATAGAGGCGAGGAAGTTTGTTGCTGTTTTGTCATAGCGAGTGGCGGTCCGGTACTGCTTAAGTTTGCAGAAGAAATTCTCGATCAAGTGTCGGGCCTTATAGAGCTCTCGGTCATAGGGACGCTTTGTTTTTCGGTTGCTTTTGGATGGAATCACAGCGCTTTTGCCATTTCGTTTAAGCCGGTCAATGACTCGCTCATGCGCATCGAAGGCTTTGTCGGCAATCAACGTATCGGCAGCGATTTGAGCCAACAGAACCTCAGCACCTTGCAGATCATGAGTTGAGCCTGAGCTGAGGGTAAAGCCGGTAGGGTTGCCCAGCACATCAACGGTGGCATGAATCTTCGGACTCAATCCACCTTTGCTGCGCCCGGTGCTTTGATCCCCCTTTTTTACGGGCTCCAGCGCTGTGCTGGTGAGCACGCACAATCGTGCGATCGATCATTGCGTGTTTGTCCGCCTCGCTCGCTAAAGCCTTGAACAAGCTCTCCCAGACACCTTGTTTAGCCCAACGGCTGAATCTCGTATGAACCGCTTTCCAATGACCTAATCGTTGCGATAAATCTTACCATGCGATGCCGGCTCAATAGCGGTAGAGTACCGCCTCCACAAATCGCCGATTATTTCGGGCCCGTCACCCCAAACATGGCCTGGTCGCCCAGGCAATAGGTCCTTGATTCGTTCCCATGGGTCATCACGTAGGCTATAGCATCTCATGCGACTGGCCCTCCTCTAATTTTCGAGAGTAATCAACTTTCAATTGAGGACGCACCCTAGTAGGCAATATCCGAGCGACGTCTTAGGCGTCGAAAACGCCGGTCGAACCCTACGGATTAATGTCGGGTGGGGGATCCATTCGGAGGATGGTTTCTCCAGGTTTCATCAGATCCAGCTTGTCTCGAGCCAGGGGTTCCATATAGTTCTGGTCATTCTGCAGGAGTGTTAACTTCCGACTCTGCTTATTGTACTTGATCTTTTCTTGATCGACTTGCTGTTTGAGTGCTTCAAGGGCTCGTTGCTGGTGCTGTTGTTCTTTAATTAACGGCAGGAACCAACAGGTGAGAAGAATAAAAACAGCAACAACGCCAAGGATATAGAGGATCCGGTTTAACAGTGACCGAAGCCAATCATCTCTTGGCTCATCGTGATCATCATATGCCGAACTGCCTCTCACTCAATGTATCTTACCTCCATACTGCGCGTTGTCACCAAGTTCTTTTTCGATTCGAAGGAGTTGATTGTACTTGGCGATTCGATCGGTTCGGGATAGAGAACCTGTCTTGATCTGGCCGGCGTTCGTCGCGACTGCGATGTCGGCGATGGTGGTATCTTCGGTTTCGCCTGAACGATGGCTGATGACTGAGGTATAGCAATGTTCTTTTGCAAGTTCCACGGTGTCGAGCGTTTCAGTGAGCGATCCGATCTGGTTCACTTTCACTAGGATGGAGTTAGCGATTCCCTGGTCAATCCCTTTTTGAAGGAACTTGACATTCGTCACAAACAGATCGTCGCCGACCAACTGGACTTTGGATCTGAATGTGTCAGTGAGTTTTTTCCAGCCTGCCCAATCATTTTCAGCGCATCCATCTTCGATTGAGATGATCGGATATTTCGAACAGAGCGTCTGATAGAGCGCAATGAGTTCATCAACAGTTTTCCTTGAGCCATCCGATTTCTTGAAGATGTAAGAGTCGGATTCCGTGTCGTAAAATTCACTGGAAGCGACATCGAGGGCAAGAAAGATTTGCTCACCGAGTTTGTAGCCAGACTTTTCGACCGCCTGGCAGATGGTGTCGAGTGCATCTTCAACCCCATTTAGGTTCGGAGCAAAACCGCCTTCATCGCCGACATTGGTTTGTAGTCCGCGAGATTTTAGGACGCTCTTCAGAACATGGAAAATTTCCGTGCCGTACCGGAGCGCTTCAGAAAAAGTTGGTGCCCCTTTCGGCATGATCATGAATTCCTGAAAATCAATGGGGGCATCCGAATGCGCCCCGCCATTGATGATATTCATCATCGGCACCGGCAACACTTTTGCGTTTGGTCCACCGATATAACGAAAGAGGGGAAGATCGAGTTGGGCAGAGGCAGCGTGGGCGACGGCGAGCGAGACGCCGAGGATTGCATTGGCGCCGAGTTCCTTCTTATTCAGTGTGCCATCGAGCGCGATAATCGCGTTATCGACTTTAACCTGCTCAAGGGCATCAATGCCAACGATAACGTCTGCAATCTTGTTCTCAACGTTTTCGACTGCTTTCAAAACGCCTTTGCCGAGGTATCTGGACTTATCATTATCACGGAGCTCCCAGGCTTCGTGTTCACCAGTACTAGCCCCGCTTGGGACAATCGCGCGGCCAACGGCGCCACCGGTGAGTTCGACATCAACTTCAACAGTTGGGTTTCCTCGAGAATCAAGGACCTGCCGAGCTCGGACATCAGAAATAGTCGTTAAAGACATGAGAGCTTTTGGATTATTAATTACGTAATTGATTTGTTGAGATGTGTCACCGAATCTGCCGGCAGCGCAAGGGGGTTCGTTATGTTCAAGATGGTGTACTAATGGGTAGTCTAGAGCTTTTCAATCTCCGGTGCCTGGTAAACTGCAATCGACAGAACCTCAACCACCCGGGAACCAGTCTCGGTCGGTAGTTCGGCGATTTCGCCTGGTTTCTTGCCAAGGAGTCCTTGGCCGATCGCGGTCAGATAGGAAATGATATGCTGCTCTGGCGCACTATCCCATGCGCCGAGGATCTTATAAGTTAGTGTCTCTCCTGAGGAGGTATCGCGCACCATTACGGCGGTACCGAGAGAGACCTGAGTCGTATCACTGTTTTCAAAATTGGTTCCCCGGGCTCGCTCGAGCATCTGTTCAAGCGAGCTCTTCCGTCGCATGAGGACTGCCTGCATCTCTTTCGCCGCTTTATACTCGAAATTTTCGCGCAAATCACCATAGGAGCGAGCAATGCTAATCTCTTTCGTGTTCTCCGGGATCTTCTTTGAGATCAAATCGTCGTATTCTACCTTGCGTTTCTCGAGGCTTGACCAGGAAACGATGAGAGATTCTTCTTTCTCCTCCGAATCGCCGCTGAGCATCGATTGAAGGCTCGAATGAACCTTGATCATCCGCGCCATCAGCGAGCGCTTGTTGAGTTCTTCGAACACAGGTGTCATGAGCATGCGCCGCATCAGATCACGGGCTTGGGCCAATGGAGCTTTCGCAATGAGGTCTGACACGAGCTCTCGGTCATCAATCAGGAGGTCATGCAGTTTCGACCCGCGGCGGCTCTGGTTAAACTGGTCTCGTTCGAGAGCACTGAACAATGATGTCATCAAATCCGGGTTGAACAGTTCCCCGAAAGAACCGGCGCCGCGTTCCTTACAAAGCCAATAAAGCGTATCTGACGAAATGGAATGTTTCTTGATGGCCTGATTCAAAGTCTGGCGCAATTCTTCGGTCTTACCCTGATCCACCAGGATCCTGGCAATTTCACCAACGATACGGAAATTGGCGACATGCAGGATTCCGATGAGGCGGGATAACCAGTCGGACGGGAAAGCATTTTGGAACTCTACCAACACGCGCCGCTGTTTGCTGGAGGTGACTTGGGAAACCGTTTCACCCAGCCGATTCTCGTGCTCTTTAAGCATCGAGGCGATGGAAAAGGAACCTTTCTGGAGTTTGGAAAAACGTGTACAAAGTTCATCTCTGGAGATTAGTAGCTCGAGCGAGTGAGCCGGATTCAATCGCTGGTTACGCATGGCGATCTCTTCGATCTGGGTGATCACTGATTGGAGTTCAGACTGTGAACCGCTGAATATGTCGGCATTTTTCAAGATCTGATCGAGATAATTAAGCTGATCCTTCAGTTGACGAGCCGTTTGGAATGATTGAATCAGTTCATCAACGACTGAGAGTGATTGGTCGCGGCTTGTGATCGGGTCCGTCTTCTTTGCGGGCAGCGAAAAGCGGTCGCTCTTTCTGAGAACCTTCTTGGCATTGTCCCACCAACGCTTGAAGTTGCCTTCAACGACGATTTCTGGAGCAAGCGACTTTTGCAGCTGATCTTGGATGACCTTACCGCCGAAACTTTCTAGGACGATCTGAACCAGTTGAGCAGGATTGCTATTGGCTAGTACTTTCATCGTGGCTGGGTCTGTAGCCTTGCGGACCAGGATATGAGTGTCGGGCAAAGATTGCAGAGTTTCGGCTGCATACTGCAGCTGCATCAAATGATTTTTCTTGGTTTGAAAATCGACAATGATCTGGTTGGACAGCAGGTTCCAACTGGTGATTTGACCGAATCCCCAACTTTTGTGTAGGCAAAATGTTTGAGGCTTCAGCAGGTCCAGCGCAGCTGCAGCTTTCAAATTTAGTTTGCCGGCATCGACCAATATTTGCAAATCAGTTTCCATAAGGCGGGAAGAAAACATAGGGAAGAGTCCCAAGCCCGCCAACAAAAAATCCGAAACTTTGTTGACGCTGAGCCTGTGGCACTCTGAACAAGAGCATTGTTAATGCGGAATCTACAACGTCTTGACGCTTCTGAGAGACAAGGATAGCATGGGGGGCTTTGAGAACTATAACCCTCGTCCCCGAACGACGTGACGCCATCAGCCGGTTGTTTTTAATTTTGACTATAGTCCTGACTGGCTTATTGGCGCTGCAACTGACCGCGAAAGCGGACCCGATCACCGAATTGCGCTCTCTGTCTGTATTTAAAGATGCTGATCTGACGAAATTAGCCCGTGGCTCCGTTCTAGTCTCCAGGGGGCCTGCCATGAACTCCGGCCGGGCTTTAGCGGTGCAAAGCGCTTATGTGATGCGTTCATCCCCTAAAACTGCAGTTATATTACAACAAAGGTGGAATCCGATTCATCATCCCGAATTGAAGGTATTTATTCAGGGCGACCTTTCCGGGAAAGGGAACACGACAGATTTTCAGAAGCTGGCGTCCGCTCCGGCGGACTCTTCTGTGAAATCATTTGTGGACGCAACGTTGAGGTTACCTGGGGACGCTTCGAAACTACAGCTGAGTCAGGCTGAAGCGAAGTCTTTTGTGCCAGATGGTGTGGCTAGCGGGACGGTTCCGTCTTCGGTCAGCAGTTTTTGGGGCAAGGTCCTAGCCCAACGTGCGCAGAGTTTTGCTTCTGGTGGATTAGCCGCATTTCCCCCGTACGAAACGACCGGAACAACGATCCAGGCTGGTGACGAGGTGGCCCAACTCCTCAGGGGGAGTCCAAAGGTGCAATCACAGTTTTCTTCTCTGATTGCGAGTACTCCACTGGGCGGTGGAAAGAGTTCATTGCCTGGTGTTGGGTATTGGCAATTGTTTGATGTTGATGGTCAAGCAGCAGTGGCCTTAGGTGTCTCCTATGTAGAGCAAGCTGGAGAGGGCTGGCAACTGGCAGATCTTCAATATTATGCGAGCGGAGGGGTCTATGCACTCGTCACTTTTTATCAATTCTGGCCGCTACAGGTCGATGGTCAGAACGCAACGTTGGTTTGGCGCGTTGATCTTACATCGGCTTCTGCCCTAGGTAAATTGAAAGGAGTGGAGCGTTTGGGCTCGGGTGCAGCGATGATGCGTGAAGTGCAAAAGAACGTAAGAATATTTCTCAGAGACGTTTCTTCCTCCAAAAGATAATCGATCGAGGGTGCCGACTCCATAATGAAAGGACTCACAAAGTTGATCCAAGGGAGAGTTGTTGCTGCATCTTTCGCGTTGACTCTGTTCTCCATCATACTGTTGGCTGCGGCCAAAAGTTCGGCAACATCGGCTTGGTCATCTGAATTCGAAGGCAACGCTGCATTTCTCGGAACCGGATCTGTGAGACGGGGGGAAAGTAAGTTTCAAGGTGTCTCGGAAATTATGAGTTCTTCCAGCCTGGTGTTTACTCGGCAAATCTCAGATTCAGCGCAACTGCGAATCGGTGGTGAATACCAGTTGTATTTATTTGATACGACGGTTCCTACACCTATTCCAGGCGTCGTGCAGGGTGCGAACCTGGTCCTCGGGGCAAATTTTAATTTCGGGCAGGCCATTCTGGTCCGAATCGACACCAGACCAGGCTTTTATGGCGAGTTTGCTCACTTTTCTTTGAAAAATTTTAATGTTCCATTTCAAATTGGTGGCATCTATTTTGTTTCTGCGAACCTGATGTTTATTGCAGGGGCCGAAATCAATGTAAATCGGCGGATTCCGGTGTATCCAGGTGCCGGCGTCTATTGGAGAATCTCGAACAAATGGGTCTTGAATGGGGTTCTGCCGCGTCCGCAACTCGAGTATATATTATCCGATAAACTGATGCTCCATGCTGGTGCAGATCTGAATGGATCCACTTTCCGTATGGGCAACGATTTTGGTCGCGATCGCGGGATCAAAAAGCTGGATAATGCGGTTTTAGATTACCAGGAAGTTCGGGTGGGCGGCGGATTGGTTTGGCAAATTTCAAAGAATTTCAAAGTCGATCTCGGGGCTGGATGCGTGCCTTACCGACGATTTGATTATAACCGAGCCAATTACAAAATTCTTTCAGATGATATTGTTCCTTACGCGCGGATCGGTTTATCAGCTGAATTTTGAATTTTTTGTTGGTTAAATTGGTGGCATTCTTTGGATTACGGTAGTTCCTTTTGGTGCAATGTCTGACCCTCTTATCGTTCTAAAAGATCTTCGGAAGGTCTATGGCAAAACGATCGCGGCTGACCAGATATCAATGACCCTTTCTACCGGGGAGATATTTGGATTTCTCGGAGCGAATGGAGCCGGGAAAACGACGACGATCCGAATGCTATGTGGGTTGACCCGACCAACTTCGGGGTCCGGAACGATTGGGGGTCTGGATGTCTGGAAGGATCGATTCAAGATCCGATCTAAATTCGGTTATGTACCGCAGCGCTTTAGTCTCTATCCTGACCTAACCGTCACCGAGAATCTCCGGTTTTTTGGAGGCGTCTATCGCCTTGCCCCGGACCGGTTGAGAGGCCGGATCGAAGAGATCTTGAATGAGATGGATCTTGAAAAAAAGCGGGATGCGCGGGCCGGCAGCCTTTCCGGCGGTTTCAAGCAGCTCTTGTCGATGGGTTGCGCACTAATTCATAATCCATCGTTTCTGTTTCTTGATGAGCCCACAGCCGGTCTCGATCCGGTACATCGGCAGCAGATCTGGGATCATCTGTACGAACTGAGTCAGCATGGGACGACGATTTTTGTCACAACCCATTACATGGATGAGGCTGATCGCTGTACGGAAGTGGGTTTTATCCTGCAGGGGCGATTACTGGCGAAGGGATCGCCTCGGGATCTCAAACAGAGTCTTAACCAGCAGTTGCTCGAAATTCATGTGGAACCGGTAATGCCGACCATGTTGGAGCTTCGGAAAATTCCCGAGATTTACGGGGTTGATCTGCGCAGCGGTCGGTTGCGTATCTACGCCCATGATCCGCAAACACTCCTTAAAAACTGGCAAGATCATTGGCCGTTCCCAAATGTAAAATGGCTGGGGCACAGCTGGGCGGAACCCGATATGGAGAATGTGTTCCGGGCCTACTCTCAGGGATATTACATCGAACGGCGTAGCGAGATAGTGTGACCGAAATAAGATGATCAATTCCTGGAACGCGATCTTGGCGATTGCTTATAAAGAGTTTGTCCATGTCTGGCGGGATCGTCGTGTTTTAACGTTGATCCTTATTTTACCGCCGTTTTTCACATTTGTGTTCGGGCACGCATTTGAGGTAACGAACATTCGGGATGTGCCGACGATGTTTTACAATGCAGACGGAAGTCCGGAGAGCGAGCGATTGGCCGATTTCCTGCACGGAAAGAATGTGCTTTCGACGTTGCTCGAAGGAAGTGACGATCCTGATAAGGCGCAGAAAGATATCGATGAATTGCTTAAAACCATCCGGGAGACGTTTATTTGGAAGAGCTGGCAGGGAAATTCGTGGGGAACTGTCAACCTTCTTAGCTCCGGAGTACAAGCGGCGATTGTGATCCCGAAGGGCTGGGGAAAAGCAATTGAAGATGGAACTCCGATCCCGCTCCGGCTAACTCTGGATGGGACCGATACAAACACTGCTCCGGCCGTCGAGCAGCAGATTCGATCGATCTTAGGGGTGTTCCAGATCAACGAGCGGATGGAGATCATCAAGAACCTGCCAGATGAGGTCCTTGAACTGGGCGAGAAGCTGTCTGAGGAGACGAAGAACAGATTCAGTTCTTCGATGAGACCGTGGGATGTTCAGGGTGAGATCCTTTATAACCCGAACCTAATGTTCATCGATTTTGTTGTACCGGGAATTGTTGGACTGATCCTGCAACTACTGACCGTTACATTGATCGCAAGCACGATCACTCGGGAACGCGAAGTCGGCACTTTGTCACAACTCCTGGTCACTCCGTTGCGGCGATCTGAGATTGTGATCGGGAAAGTGATTCCGTACCTGATTATTTCGATGTTCTTGATCACCGAAACAATTGCAGTTGGCTACTTCCATTTCGGTATCAAATTTCACGAACCGCTCCTCTTGGCGCTAGTCTGTCTGCTATTTCTTTTGTTCTCGCTCGGGCTCGGGCTCTTGATTTCGGCCTTTTCGAAAACTCAAACGCAGGCGATCCAATTTTCCATTTTTTTCCTGTTGCCGGTATTGATGCTTTCCGGAGCGTTTTCGCCCTTAGAACATCTGCCTGGAAGCATCCGGGCTTTTTCTGAGCTTTTTCCGTTAACACACTTTTGTCGCGCTTTCCGGAACGTAAATCTGCACAACGCCGATTTTGGATTAATTGTCGGTGACCTAATTTGTCTTGCTCTTGGGGCCGTCGTGACATGTGTTGGCGCAGCTATTCTGTTGCGAAATGCAGATGACTAGCGAGCCGCGACTTAATCTCGCGGTCGAGTATTTTTAATCCTTGGGTTGCCGGGAATGTTCCAGTAGGGGCCACGTTTCCGCGTGGCCTTAACTACGCCTTCAATTCCTGATTATTCGAGCTATCGAGAATCAGAAATTTTTCATGGTGATAGGTCGGATCGGTTCGAAAGGTTAAGCGCCCCGCGTATTTGCGCTCGATGTCGACCAACAGATCTTCATCTTCGGTTTTCAAACGATTCAAGACATCGGGATTCACGATTACTCGAAAATCATGGACGTTGGGGTTTTGCCGCATCACAGCATGGAGCGCGCGTTGGATTTCTACGCTCATTGTCATTGGGCTCTTGACCACGGCTCGTCCATTACAATACGGGCAGGGAATAAACATGGAACCGGTTAAACTCTCTTGAGCTCGCTGGCGTGTCATCTCCATCAGTCCTAACGACGAAATCGGCAATACATGCGTTTTGGCTTTGTCCCGCTTCAGCTGATTTTTCATCCGGTTGTAGACCATCTGCTGGTCTTTCCGGTTTTTCATGTCGATGAAGTCACTGATGATTAAGCCGCCGATATTGCGCAATCGCAGCTGGCGGGCAATTTCGTCAGCTGCTTCGAGGTTGGTCTGGAGGATTGTCTTTTCGACGTCTCGAGCCCCTTTGTTGCGGCCGGTATTCACGTCGATGGCGATCAGGGCTTCGGTCTCATCGATCACGATGTAACCGCCGCATTTGAGCCAGACTTGACGATGGAAAGCGTCGTCAATTTGCTTTTGGACGTTGAATTTATCAAAAATCGGTGTCGATTCGGTGTAAGCAAAGATTCGTTTCTGGGAGCGTTTCGAGATCTGCCCTACCAGGTTTTGCATCCGGTCGACAGCCGCTTTGTCATCGCAATAGACCACGCTAATCTCGTCGGTAAGAAAATCGCGAACGGTCCGATCAACGAGGTCTGGTTCCTGAAAGAGGACAGTGGCTGCAGGCTGAGTCTTGAAAGACTCTTCGATCTGGCGCCATTGCTCCATCAGAAGTCCGAGGTCGCGGACAAAGTAACGGATACGTTGACCTTCGCCGATGGTTCGAATGATGACTCCCTTTCCCTCCGGGATATCCAATTTCTGGAGGATTGTCCTTAGGTGTTCTCTTTCTTTGGGATCCTCAATTTTCCGGGAAATACCGCTTTGATCATTGTGTGGCATCAGGACGAGGTACCGCCCTGCGAGGCTGATGTTGGTCGTGATCCGCGGTCCCTTGTTGCTGATTGGGCCTTTGGTCACCTGAACCATCACTTCGGAACCAACGGGATAGATCTCTGGCACATCCTTAGCGGTAATCTTTTTTTTCGATTTGCGTTCACTCGCTAGATTAACTTCTTCGACTCCGCTATCGAGCCCTGGGAGAGCATCCCAAAAATGGAGGAACGCGTTTTTCTCAAAGCCGATATCAACAAACATCGCCTTCAGACCATGTTCAATGTTCTTAACTTTGCCTTTAAAGATACTACCGACGATGTTCCGATCGGTATCTCTCTCGATATTGTATTCCTCAAGAGTACCATTCTCGAGCAGAGCAACGCGCCGTTCGAGTTTTTCGCAGCTGATGATGAGTTGGTTTCCGATCTTTTTCGGAGCGAGTCCGAGGAAATGTTTAACTTTTTCGAGCATTATCGGATTCAAAAGTTGTTGCGCGATTTCTTTAAAAAAATAGAAACCGCTTCTTTTTCTTTTGGTCCTTGGGCTGCTGTGACTGCTGGTTTGGCTGCTGTGCCTCTTTTGGTTTTCCTTTGAAGAAATCAAAAAAGCCTCGTCGCTTCTCCTGCGGGGTCCGTTGAGCCTTCCGGGCCGTTCGATGATCGTCTGCGTCAGGACGAATATTGGGTTCGACAGGCTGAGCCCGGATCACCTTCTGTGGAGGGCTCTTCTGGGGTTCGGGTGCGTAGTCCGATGTTTCTTCGTCTGTAGCCGCAAATTGTGTGGGCACGCTGCTATCCTTGAAGTCGATAGACTCGATGAACTTGAAGTTCCCAATGGCCGGATTGAGCGGCTTCACTTTTGGATCGTACCCTTTATCAAGGGCGAGAATTTTCTCCATAATTTTGGAAGCCAGCGGTGCAGGGACCCGGGCACCTGCCTTGGCGCCTTGGATTAGGACCGCCATCGCGAACTTCGGATTATCATAGGGTGCAAAACAGATGAACCAAGTATGGTTGTCCTTTTTTCCGTCCCGCCAGAATTGGGCGGTCCCGGTTTTCCCAGCGATGAAGACACCCGGAACTTTTCCGCGTGCCCCAGTGCCACCCGGTTCGTTAACGACTTTCCACATTCCGCGGCGCACAATTTCGATTTGATCGCGAGTTAGGCCATTCATTTTCGTGAGATCACCCCGAATTTTTTCAGGCCGGCGCGTTATAGTACCATCGTGATCCTGAATCTGGTAAATTAAGCTCGGCTTGTAAGCGATCCCGCCGTTTGCAACGGTTGCCGTCACCATCGCCATTTGGAGAGGACTCGCGAGGACATATCCTTGGCCGATCGAAGCATTGGCGGTTTGTCCTTGGCTCCACCTTTCGTTCTTGGTGATCCGCAGCCAGTCGGGTGACGGCAGCACGCCAGGATCTTCACCCCTCAATTCAATGTCTGAAGGTTGCCCTAGACCGAGAGTTGTTCCGACGCTGTCGATTGCTTCTATCCCGGCGGCGTTTCCATACTGATAAAAGTAGGCATTACAGGAGTTCTTGATTGCCTCAGGCAAAGTTTGGATTCCATGGGTTCTTCCTAGCGCAGCGATCCAGCATTTCATGTAGGTATTCCCGTAGGTTACACCCCCCGTGCAAGTGAACGGGGTTTTCGCCAGCCCTTTCGTCAGACCTGCCAAAGCGATTGCAATCTTATAGATCGAACCAGGAGCATAGGCGCTAATGCAACGGTTTGTGAGCGGATCACCATCCGCGTCCTTGATTGCCGCCCAGTCCTTGGCCGAAATTGATGGAATGAATTTGTTTGGATCGTAGGAGGGGACCGATGCCATGGCGAGAATCTGTCCATTGTTTGGGTCAACCACAACGCATGCAGCGCGTCCGACGTTCCGAAGAGCTTGCTCGACAATGTATTGGATCCTCGAATCGATCGTCAGGTAAACATTGGATCCTGGGGTTGGTGGAATCACCTCTTTCTCGCTTTCGATCTGGTTCTTCGCGTTCTTCTTCAAAATCCGGCGGCCTGGCTTCCCTCGCAACGCGTCGTCCATATAGTATTCAATGCTTGTGCGGCCCTGGACGTCAGGTTCGTAGAAATTGAAGTCGCGTATATCCGAGAGCTTGGTAATATCCTTCGGGGCCCCAACGTAGCCAAGAATCTGCGCCGCCATCGCATTGTAAACGTATTTCCGCACTGGCTTAACGTTGACCTGTACTCCAGGCAATCCGAGGTCTTTTTCAGCGAACTTGGAGAAGGTCGAAAAATCAAGGTCCTCGCGATAGGTGAATGGAACAAGAATATTGTTTCGGTAATGTGTTCGGAGCCGTTGAGAATTGTAGGGCTCGGCGACTTTCAGCTCTTCAAACCGTGGAATAATCGTCTTATCGACGATTTGGACAATGTCCGCCTCTTTTCGATCGTGCAACATGCCGCTGGAGTCCTTCGCCCGAAATTCGATCATCGGTGGCGTTCCGTATTGTTTCTTGTATCCGCTGACGAGGTCCGGCAGATAAAAATCGACCTCATAACTTGGTCGATTTGTTACCAACGGCACACCATTCCGATCCCGAATTTCACCTCGGACTGACGGAATGCGGACCGTGATTTTGGAGGACATTTGGATGCGTCCTCGATAGTAATCGGCCATCTTAACCTGAACAAAATAGAGCCGAAGGCCAATCACACCCAAGGCCAGGAGGAAAAATGCCGCCAGGAAAAGAATCCTAAAATCGGAAACAAGCGGTTTTTTCGGACGAGGCATAGTCTATCTAAATTATCTCGATCCTGGTAACCCTGGCCGATATCGCAGTGCGTACGATAATGGGCTCAGGATAAAAAAAACGCATGGAGCAATCACAAGGGAGATCAAGCCAGGTCCAAAGATTCGCCATATTATTACATCACTTAAAAAAATTTCGCTTCGTTGAAAGCTCAAGATAGCGTATTCGATCAACAAAAGAAACGGCGTTAACAACGCACAGATTTCGGCAAGCAAATAATGGATCTCCCAGCGATGCTGGAGGAACAATGGTCTGAAGCCATGCATGATCAGGCCGGGAACCAGATAGGTCAGGATAGAGGTGCCGACTGTGAAATCGAGGTGGCTGTCCCGAGAAATCAGGAAAAGGTCATTCAGTAGCCCCGTGGCAAACGTCAGCGTGAGCATTAGCGGAAACGGCAGCGAAAGGCATCCGTAAAAATAGATGGAGGGCACAAACAGAATGGCGGCTCCATGGAGGAAGATGACCGGCAAGAGAAAGAGTTGGAAGACGAACGAACCAAAGATTAGAATGATAAGTGCTGTGAAGAATAAGATCATTTTTGTCCGGTGATCACGAAAACATCCTGAACATCTGCAAGATCAACTGCCGCGGTGACCATGGCGATTCCTTCCACTTCTTTCACCTTAAAATCTTTGACTGAACCGATCAACAGATTCGATGGGAAAACGCCGCCGGCTCCAGCAGTGAAGACTTTCATGCCCGGCTTTAGCGCGGCCATCTTGTTCAAGAACCGAATCCGGAGGTCTGGTGCAAAGTTGGTAGAGGCTCGGGTCCCACTCACAATGCCTTGCTCCTGAGTTCCTTCGATTGTGGCGGAGACGTGCAGGCTTTCGTCCGAGATCAGGAGCACGGCAGCGATATCCTTGCCGACGGTTGTCACTTTGCCGACGAGACCTTTTTCGGTGACCACAGCCATGTCAGCGGCGATCCCATCTTTGCTGCCACGATCAATGGTGCAGGTGTTCCACCAGGTACTATTGTCGCGAGTGATGATCCGGGCTGGGTGCAGATTGAACGAGGAATGTTCCCGATAACCGAGGGCGCGGTTCAGGCGGTTGACCTCCGCTTCCAGGTTCTTAAGCAGCGAGTTGGTTGCGCGAAGCTGTTCGTTGTCTAGCTTGAGCTGCTTGTTCTCTTGCTCGAGTTCATCGAGATGTTTCAATCCTCCGCTTACTCCGTTTAATTGTTGCTGAACCGAGGCCCCGGTACGCAAAACGGGTGAGATCAACTGAAAGAGTGCGCCCTGCATCTGTTGCTTCTGTGTATGGGGCAATAGCAGAGTCAACACGACCAAAATCCCGAAGATTCCAAGGGCAGCTATGGTGGTGCTCTTCATGAGAGCTGCTTTCAGGCTAGCGAGCTGGACGCTCCATGGAGGCCACCTGCCGGAGAAACTTGAGTTCGCTCAGCGCGCGACCGGTTCCTTCCGCCACGGCGCTAAGAGGATCCTCCGCCACATGGACGGGAAGCCCTGTTTCTTCCTGCAAAAGCTTGTCTAGTCCACGTAGCAAGGCTCCGCCCCCGGCCAAAACAAGGCCTCGATCAACCAGGTCAGCCGATAATTCCGGGGGACAGCGTTCCAACGTCACGCGCACCGATTCCACGATGGTCGAAATCGGTTCCAGCAACGCTTCGCGCACTTCTTGTGAGGTGATAGTGAGTGTTTTCGGCAATCCAGCGACGAGGTCACGACCCTTAACCTCCATGCTGGTTTCCTTTTCCATTGAGTAGGCGCTGCCGATCTTGATCTTGATCTCTTCGGCGGTCCGTTCACCTATCATGAGGTTATAGGCCCGCTTCATGTAGCCGCCAATCGCCTCATCAAGCTCGTCACCTGCGACGCGGACGCTCCTGCTAAACACGATGCCGGAAAGAGAAATCAGCGCAACTTCTGTCGTGCCGCCGCCGATGTCAATGATCATGTTCCCAGCGGCATCTTGCACCGGCAATCCAACACCGATCGCAGCTGCCATCGGTTCTTCGATCAGGTAAACTTCACGAGCGCCGGCGTGGGCGGCAGATTCTTTGACGGCACGCTTTTCAACTTCTGTGATGCCGGACGGCACCGCAATGACGACGCGCGGACGCACCCATTTGTGGTTATGCACTTTAGTAATGAAATGTCTGAGCATCGCTTCTGTCATTTCAAAGTCTGCGATCACCCCATCCTTAAGAGGGCGCACTGCGACGATGTTGCCAGGGGTTCGCCCCAACATCCGCTTTGCTTCGTCACCGACAGCTAATACATGACTGGTGCCAGCTCGTACTGCAACTACGGAAGGTTCTCGCAGGATAATCCCCTGGTCCTTGACATAAACGAGTGTGTTAGCTGTACCGAGGTCGATACCAATATCGTTCGAAAATAAACCGAGAACGCGGTTAAACATTCAGAATCTGCCTTTGCCTTGCTTGGGTTTTCTTAAATTCTTGGCTGAGCTAGCGACGGACATACGAGGTAAATTCCCCATGTATGGTCTGGCAGCCTCTCAGTCTGGCTTTGCCTGTATCTAGGTACGGTGTTGAAAATCGTCAAGGAAACAATCTGATGCTCCTGTTATCGGATTAGAGATATTTTACCGATTTCTTTTTGTTGGTGATTTGTCGATTTCGGTCCTTTGTTGACCAACAATTTGACAGTGTCGCATCCTTTTCAGCAAAAAGAATTGCCGCTGAATTTAAGCATTTTGACGCGTAGTTTCCAAAAAAGCTAGTGCAGCATGCAGCAGCGTTAATTGCACTTGTCAGTGATCGAGATTCTCGAGTAACTAATACTGATGACCAGACCAATCCTTGTTGAAAATCACATTTCAGTAGGATGACGCAGGCAGCATGGAAGAAAGAGTTTTGACGCAAGCTTTCTGTTTAACGTAATTGAACCGGCCACTATCTTGTCTACGTTGAATGATACATGTGCCCAAGGTATGCCTATGAGTCTTACACTCCGCCTCGGATTGGCTATCTGCCTCGCGGTCCTCGTGGCAGGGTGCTCGACCATCGAGAATCGCATTCAGTCGAATCCTCAAATTTACGGTTCTCTTTCGCCCTCGGACCAAGGTCTAGTTCGCAGTGGTCGAATCCGGAACGGGTTGTCGAAATCGGCTGTCTTTCTCGCCTGGGGTCGACCGGATCATATTCATTGTGGAAATCGAAGAGGGCGCCAGTATGAGGCATGGGTCTACACGATGACTCGAAACGAGGTGGTTCCAGAATTCTATCCGAGTTTCTATGATTTTGGATATTACCGGCGCCCTGGTTACTGGCCGTACCCTCGTTATAGCCGATTCTACGGAGGATTTTACGGACCATTGTTCAGCCCATTCCCGGATGATATTATCTCGTATGAGGTGCCGTACAAGACGGCATTCTTCGAAAACGAGCGATGCACAGGCTGGGAATACGTCCGTTAACCCTAGCCTCCCTATTTATCCTAACCAACCTTTTGAGCCTGCAAACCGTTCATGGCCTACCAATCATTTGCGCACTTTATTAAAGAGCTGGAAACTATGGGAGAGCTGATTCGCATCAGCGAACCGGTTGCCACCGAGCTTGAGATCACCGAATTGGCGGATCGGCAGATGAAGGCATCCAGTGGCGGAAAAGCGTTGTTGTTCGAGCAGCCGACGATTGATGGGAAGATTTCTCAATTCCCATTGGCGATTAATACAATGGGATCCGAGCGGCGGATGGCGAAAGCGCTTGGTCTGGAGTCGATTGACGAACTGGCTCATCAAATGCAACTGATTCTCAAGGCTAAGCCACCCACCTCAATGAGGGAAGGGTGGACACTCTTGAAGCAAGGGATTGATCTGCTCCATGCGCGGCCAAAGCATGTTTCTGGCGGTTCATGCCAGGAAGTCGTGCATCGGCGTGGGGAAGGTATTTCACTCGATGATCTCCCGGTGCTCTTCTGCTGGCCGCGAGATGGGGGCCGGTTTATCACGTTTCCGACAGTTTATACGAAGGATCCCGATACCAACGAACGCAATGTCGGTATGTACCGGATGCAGATTTACGATGGGCAGACAACCGGGATGCATTGGCAGGTCCATAAGGTCGGTGCGCGTCATGGGAAACGGTATTACGAGAAGAACAAACCGATGCCGGTGGCAGTCTGTCTCGGTGGCGATCCGGTCTATACCTTTTCTGCGACTGCGCCGCTCCCAGACGGTCTCGATGAAATTCTGTTTGCCGGGTTCGTTCGGAAAAAATCGGTCGAACTGGTCAACTGTCTGACGATTGATCTTGAAGTTCCGGCTGATGTCGATTTTGTGCTTGAAGGATACGTTCAACCAGGTGAGCTTCGGGCCGAAGGACCATTTGGCGATCACACCGGCTATTACACGCCGGTCGATTCTTATCCGATATTCCATCTCAACGCGATTACCCATCGTCGGAATCCAATCTACCCGGCAACTGTTGTCGGTGTTCCGCCGATGGAAGATTTTTATATGGGCGGGGCAAGTGTGCGGATTTTTTTGCCCGTGTTTAAAATGAATTTTCCCGAGATCATCGATATGGCGTTCCCAAAGGAGGGTGTTTTCCACAACTTAGTTTTTGTCAGTATCCGGAAACAATATCCTTATCAGGCATACAAGATCATGCACGGTCTCTGGGGGATGGGCCAGATGATGTTTTCGAAATACATCGTTGTGGTGGACGGAGATTGTAACGTTCATAACACAAGCGAAGTGTTATTTCGACTCTGTGCAAATACCGATCCGCAACGTGACTCAACCTTTATCAAAAATCCATGCGACAGCTTGGATCACGGCCCAAGTCTTCCGAATATCGGTTCACACATGGGACTCGATGCCACCCGGAAATTAGCCGGCGAAGGTTACCAGCGTGAATGGCCGGACCTTATGTGCATGGATTCGGAGGTAAAGAAGCGTGTGGATGCGTTGAGCAAGCAACTTGACCTCACTTAACGCGGAAAATTCATCAAGTCTGATGAATTTTCCGCACTAGCATCGTTTTTTTAAAAATGGTACTGCCTCAATTCACGTATGTATCACTCTGATACTGCTTAGAAGATCGTAGAACTGACATGGCTGTTTTATCAGCTTTGGCGAAGCCACCACCTCCTCAAGGTCTACAGCGCAACGTCACGTCACTCAATCCGCATTCAATCGAAGGATCCAGGCTCTTAAGCGTTGGTGGAGACGAAGCTTGTGGATCGTAATACCTCGACACTGGCGGACGCCTATTTCTTGAGATCCTATGGAAACGCTGAATAACTAAATAGTTAACAGGTAAGGGCCTAATTTTGTTTCCTTTTATTGTTTTATTGCCGCAGCAAGTGCTGAATACAGAACGAGTCTGCGAAATCAAGGTGCTTGAAG
>Ga0075362_10000153_pt1 | contig 18652 bp, 17 predicted proteins | sample EndMetdeltDD1762_FD_71397 | JGI IMG/M metagenome (GOLD analysis project Ga0075362, IMG submission 71397) | Populus endosphere microbial communities from Tennessee, USA - Endosphere MetaG P. deltoides DD176-2 | ecosystem: Host-associated > Plants > Roots > Endosphere | place: USA: Tennessee...
CGACAAAACAGCTTTGGTTAGCGTCATGTATGCTAACAACGAAGTCGGTACTATTCAGCCGATCGCTCAAATTGGTCAAATAATCGAAGCTGTTCGCAAGGATCGCCGCAACCGTGGCATTGAAATGCCTATTTATTTGCATACTGATGCCGCTCAGGCGGCGGCGTATCTCGACTTGCATGCCGCGCGCTTACGCGTCGATCTGCTATCGATTAATGGTGGAAAAATGTATGGCCCCAAGCAGACGGGCGTGCTTTTTGTAAGCAGCAAAGTTCAACTTACCGCCCAAACAACGGGTGGTGGCCAAGAGCGTGGACTGCGTTCGGGCACTGAAAATGTAGCGGGAAGTATTGGCCTGAGCGTTGCGCTCGATCTTGTACAAACCCGTAAGCATGAGGAAGGAAAGCGTCTGCGCGAGCTGCAGCGGTTGTTCTTGCAGCTTGTGGAGGAGGCAATACCGACAGCAGTCATTAACGGATCTAAAAACCACCGTTTACCAAACAACGTACATATCACAATTCCTGGCCAAGATAACGAACGAATGCTGATGGAACTGGACGAAGCAGGTATTTTGTGTGCAGCTGGTTCGGCATGCAGCGCTAGCAACGAAGAGCCGTCACACGTGCTTCGCGCCATGGGATTGACTGACGCCGATGCTCAAGCAAGCTTGCGTTTTACCTTGGGCATTCAGACCACTACAACAGATGTCCGGACAGCTGTGCAAAAGCTAGCCGATAGCATCAAGTAGCAGCTCTATTTTATGCTATAGTGTCATAGTCTATGTCTCAGATAGAGCAATATCCCGTCGATATGAATACGGAGCGTACCCATATCCCTCGAACCAGAACGTTAGTGCAGCGGACGCATAGTGCGCTTATGGCCGGTGAGGTGCTTTCACCGGATATGTACGTGGATATATTTCCTGGACACAATTCTATGGCAGATGGATTTGAAGCGACCTATGAAGACCTGCAGGCTTGGTATGCTGAAGCACAGTGTCCAGACGTATCTACTGAGCGACTGATTGAGCTGTTCCACGCCACTAATCTTACGGGACAGTATGTTCTCGGACCCTTCGCCGCCACAACTGGTGGAAGCTACGTGCTTGAGGCGAATGCTATTCTAGGGCAAGACGAACAGCTAACGACAGCTGACATAGAAACCTCCGAAGCGTATGCCGAGATAATCTATCCGCCTGAACTCGCGGCCAAAGCGCACGCTGGCGAGCTGCACCCCAAAGAGTACTACCATGTTATCGGCAACTTTGCACTGCAACACGTCCGAGCTTTTGATGATGAGCACATTCCGCCATCGATCTTCGCTATGCGCGCGGCGTGTAGATCTTTGTCTTACCTGAGGCTAGCTGGCCACATTACTTCCACAATGCTTGACACGCTGCAGCAGCGACTCGAGTCTAGTGATGAATACTATACGTTACGGAATAAGCTGCCGTATAAAAAGCTCATTTTTCCGTCATCGAAGACAGAAGACCAGTGTTTTTTACAGGATGCCCATGATGCGATTGCTAGATTTAGAGCTGGATCGTATGGTGAACTAACGGTCTCTTCGGATATAGACATAACTCGAGGCGGAAACTACGAGTCAGCCTTGCGTGTTGTCTGCGGATCGTATCTTTCACTGCGTAAGGCGGGGTATGCACAGCCCGACGCTATCACTTCGCTCTATGCACATGGCGCGGTGTTTAGGGATCTTACAAAAGGCTCGACAGATGCTTATGCCTTCAGGCTGCCGGCTAGCATACACGCATCTACCCATGACGAGCACTTATTTTCTGAGCTATACGAGGACCTTGTTGATGTCGTAGAGAACGATGATGGTACGCCTCATTTGCAGTTTAAGATAATGAACCCGTACGTATGTGCCCAGTTGTCCGATGATGTATCTGGTTCTGTAGTGTCAAGCTACGCACGAAAGCGCCAATTAGCAGGACGGTGTCCTGCACGCCACTTGGTATCAGGGATAAGCGGTGATCGACCCGACAATATCACACGATTATCCGCAGATATTATCAAAGAATACGGCGTTGATCCGCATATTCTGAGCAATGGGCATATCCATCCTACGAGCCTCATTATGGCCATGACTATCCGACAATCCGAGAAGTACAATCTGTTTAACGTACTTGAAGATCGGTTTGCAGAAGAACGTATGCTGTAGACAGGAGGTCATGTATACTTAAATTAACCATGACCATTACGAAGAAACGATACGTCGAATACTTTTTTATTGTCGCTGGTCTTTTCTTGTTTGTTTTTACCATTGCCCGCGTGCAAGCGCAGAATGTTACCCAAGGATACTTAAGCGATACCTCTATCCAGCCGGGCGTCATCGTTCAGCTCAAACCGGGTGATCCGAACAAAGTTCAGCCGCTCGGCCAAAAGTCAGAAGACGACATGTTGGGTGTGGCGGTTGCACCGAATGATGCGCCCGTAGCACTTTCCAATAGCGACCAAGAACAGCAGATTTTTGTGGCGACATATGGCCAATACGAAGTACTGGTGAGTACGCAAAATGGCCCGATTAAAGCGGGTGACTCTATTGCTATCTCTGCACTCGATGGTGTAGGTATGAAATCGGATAGCGGCCGTTCGGCAATTGTCGGCAAAGCGATCGAGGGATTTGATGGTAAGAGTAAGGTCCAAAGTACCGCTCGGCTTAAGAGCTCGTTGGGCGGAACAACCACGGTGGCGCTGGGGCGTATCAGTGTTGATCTGAGTATCGCCCATAACCCGGCCTATAAGGCGCCCGTGGCCCAGGACGGTGTGCCGTCAATTTTGGCGCAAGCCGCAGAAGTGGTGACCGATAAGCCTGTTGGCGCGGTGCGTATTTACGCTAGCTTGCTCGTGCTTATCGTCAGTATCGCTATCGGCGGCATTCTGCTGTATTCGGGCGTGCGCACCAGTATGATTGCCATCGGCCGTAACCCTTTGGCCAAGAAATCAATTCTGCGCAACCTTGTCCAGGTTGTTTTGATTGCAATGATTATTTTCATTATTGGCCTGATTGCGGTATATTTATTACTGAAGATGTAACGCTTACGCTTACAAACGTGAGAGGGTGGTGAAAACGACATGACAATCTGGTGGCTTCTCCTTATACTCGGATTTATCCTGGCGTCGGGAAGTGCTTTTATCTATGTTATTCTCAAGCTGCATGGCACGCCGAAGCGCGCCGCCGCCGGCCTTAGCGAGTCTGTCCAACGAGCCGCACGCGAGGACATCGACCATATTTTCAATGAAGAATTCCGCGAAGAGCTGCGCAACCGCGGCCGTTTGCATTTTGAGAAAATCTTGGGCGAAAACGCCATGTTCCTGCAACAAGACTTGCGGCTGACGACTGCCCAGCTCAACGACTACATGAAAGAAGAAATCAGCAAGGAACTCAAGGAGGCTTTTGCCAATTATGAGAGCGCAATTGGTGATGCCAAGCAGTTGGCCGTGGAGTCTATCGAAAAAACCAAAACCGCTATCGATGAGCAGCGTCAGGTGATGGGTGACCAATTGGAGAAAGAGATTGCCGAGGAGAAAGCTCGTCGTATCAAACTGTTTGAAGAGAATATGGCGCAGGTTATCAATCACTATGTACTTGCTTCCATCGGGAGCCAGATAGATTTGAACGACCAGCTGGAATACATTTTGGGCGAACTTGAGGCTAACAAACCAGCTATTGTGCAGGATATTACCAATGGCGCATGAGATTCGCGAGGGACTGGTTTTGCCAACGCTTATTTTCGGTAGTGTTGAAGTGAGGCGTTTACTGCGCGAGCTCGAAACATTAGACGAACAGTTGCGCCAGATGGCCTTGCGCCGTGATGAGAAATTCGAAATGCCGCGTGTCAGCCGCTTGCTCGATGCGCTTGCGGTCGAAAATAATTGTGATTTGCTGCGTGGTTCGGACCGTAATGTTTTACGTGACTTTCTCAAGTACGTTATTGAGCAAGCTCCGACGGTGCATATCAGCTTTGCCGCTGACCCGTCGTCGGCTTTTACTGCAAAAATTGTCGGCTGGTTTCGGGCTAATATCAATCCGCTTGCCCTTGTGCAAATTGGCTTGCAGCCTTCAATTGCCGCTGGTTGTGTCGTGCGTACGCAAAACAAGGTTTTTGACCTAAGTTTGCGCAATCATTTCTCACGCCAATCAGAGCTGTTGATTGCATCGCTAAGAGGTGACAAAGTATGAGCGATAATCGGCATTTTGACCAGCTCGTTACTGCCGGCAAGCCTGTCGGAGAAGTAATCGCTGTCGATCGATTTTTGGTGCGCGTCAAGGGGATGCAGCCAGTCTCCTTGCATTCACTGGTACTTTTTGAGGATGGCAGCAAAGGGTACGTGCACCACGTTTTCGAGGATTATGTGGTCGTTTTGCACTTGGGCACCGATACGGTACGCATCGGTATGGTGGCTGTTGTACAACACGAGAAACTGGTAACCAAAGTCGGTAAGGATTTTATTGGACGCGTTGTTTCCGTTACGGGTGAGCCGCTCGACGGCAAGGGTCCCATCGCTGCTGACGGCGTGTGGTCGGTATTTAGCGATGCACCGCTGTTATACGAGCGTGAATCACTCGACAAACAACTGGAAACCGGTGTCACGGCTATAGATACGCTCTTTCCGCTCATGCGCGGCCAGCGTATGGCGCTCTTGGGCGATGGTAAATCTGGTAAAACCACACTTGCTACACAGATTGTTCTGAACCAAAAAGATACTGATGTTACGGTGGTATATGTTTTGATTGCTAAACGTCGCAGTGATGTTGATATGCTACTGAGCCGCTTGCAGGCTAATGATGCGCTCAAAAAAGCCATTGTTGTCGTCTCGACACTTTCCGATTCACTTATTATGAGCTACCTGGCACCGTACGTCGCGTGTTCGATGGCGGAGTATTTATGGCAAAAAGCTGATCAAGATGTGATGATCGTCTACGACGATCTAACAGCGCACGCCCACACCTACCGTGAAATTGCCTTGCTCTCAGGGATGTCACCGGGACGCGATTCGTATCCGGGCGACATGTTCTATGTGCATTCTTCGTTGCTCGAGCGTGCAGGCAAACTTAATCGCAACCATAAGACGCTTACCAGCGTGCCATTGGTGTTTGCCGCCAGTGGTGACATTACGGCGTTTTTGCCAACGAACGTCATGTCAATTACCGATGGACAGTGGATCTTGGATATGGATATTTTCCGCGACACCATGCGCCCGGCGATCAGCGTTGGTTTGAGTGTGTCCCGTGTGGGTGGCCGCGGGCAGCATCCACGCCATAAGCAGTTGGCTGGCCAAATGTTCAAAGCGCTTACGACCTATGCGCAGGCTCAGGAATTTGCGCACTTTGGTTCGGAGTTGGCCGTAAGTGCCAAGCAAGACCTTGCCAAAGGTGCTTTGCTATATAAAGTACTCAACCAAACTCCTGGCGAACGTTACACGACACAGGCTCAGATGCTAATGCTGGATATTATCCTCAACATGAGCGAAGGCGATAGCTTTAATATCGAAGCACTCAAGAAAAATGTGGCCGAAATTGGTTCTCGATTTAAAGAGGACAAAGATTTTGAAGGTTTACGTGACGAGCTAAAAGTGAAGAGCATGGTGGAGATCAAGAAATGAGCCGTCTCCAAGAAGTCGCTGCCCAGAAACGGGCTATGAGCACTATCGTTAATCTCACGAGCGTGTTTGAAGGTTTAGCGAGCATGCGTATTTCCCAGACGAAAAACCAGGTGCTGCAGTCCCAGGAATTCTTTAACGAATTGTGGCAGATGTATAGTCAGATTCGTGTTGATAACCTGTTCCGTTTTGGCCGCACGCAATCCGAAAAAGCTATCAGCAAGCAACTCTACATCGTGGTAACTGCCGAAGGCGGGTTCAGTGGTGACATCGACCAAAAGCTCATCGATTGGATGCTGACGCAATTTGATCCGAACAAACAGGATATCATCGTCATTGGCCACCATGGCGCCTTGCAGCTTATCCAAAAAGATGTTGCGTTTAAGAAATACTTCACGCTGCCTTCCCGCGATAAGAACATTAATGTCCAGCCGTTGGTGCGAGAAGTGCGCCGCTACCGCAGCACCGTTGTTTTTTATCAGACGTACGTGTCGCTGATGGTACAGGATATTAAACGCATCGAATTGAATAACGCTGTTCAGGAAAAAGGAAAACACGCCGGCAAAGCCGATGATATCATTAGCGAACAAACCTATATCTTTGAACCATCGGCCCTTGACGTTATGGCCCACCTTGAGCGTTCGATGATGGAGATCGCACTCAGCCAGGTGATCCTGGACTCCAAATTAGCACAATACGCCAGCCGTTTCCGCGCCATGAGTATGGCTAACGATAAGGCCGACGAGTGGTACGGCGACCTGACAAGCCAATACAACCACACCAAACGGCGGATGCAGGATGAGCGACTGAAAGAAATTATCAATGGGCTAAGGACGACAAAAGCAGTATGAATCAAGGTGTAATTCGATCAATTAGAGATTTGCTGGTGACCGTTGTTTTTGACGATATATCACCAGATATTCATGAAATTATTATCATCGACGAAACCAAAACGCCACTCCTGGTAGACAGCTTACAGCCTGGTGGCGAAGCTATTTGTCTCAATATCCAATCTGACCGCCGCTTGCAAAAAGGCATGCATGCAAGGCGCACACAGAAGAGTATCGAAATTCCCGTCGGCGACGAGATGATCGGACGCGTCGTAGATGCCCTTGGAGCTCCGCTCGATGGTTTGCCGCCGGTTAAGGACGAAAACATGCAGCACCGCACTATTTTCCGTAACCCAGTGCGTGGCGCTAGCTTTACGGCTTCTACTCCTGAAATTTTAGAAACGGGCATTAAAGTAATCGACTTTTTCGCACCGTTTGTGAAGGGGCGCAAAATTGGCATCGTCGGAGGCGCGGGTGTCGGTAAAACCGTGCTTACTATGGAGCTGATCCACAATGTCGCGCAAGCTGGTGAGGGCGTGAGCTTTTTTACCGGTATTGGTGAGCGCATTCGTGAAGGCCATGAGTTGTACGAAACGCTCAAAGAGCGCAACTTGCTTACGAGCACCTGCATGTTCTTTGGCCAAATGAACGAAAATCCGGTGCGCCGTGCACTGATTGGTTTGAGTGCTGTGACCTTGGCGGAATACTTCCGTGACGAGCAGGGCAAAAATATCCTCTTCTTTGCCGACAACATGTACCGTTACGTCCAGGCTCGGAACGAAGTGGCTACCATGCTGGGACAGGTTCCATCCGAAGGTGGCTACGAGCCGACCATTTTCTCCGATGTTAAGATTCTGCAAGATCGTCTTAGTTCAACGGACAAGGGCTCCATTACTGCCGTACAAACTATTTATGTGCCTGCTGATGACATGAGCGACCCAGCAGTGCAAATGATCCAGCACGAGCTGGACTCAGTTATCGTGCTGAGCCGTTCAGTCGCAGAGCAGGGTATTCGCCCGGCTGTTGATCTTTTGCACACCACCTCTTCGCTCCTAACACCTGAAGTTGTCGGTGATCGGCATTATCTTTTGAGCGTCCAGGTGCAGTCTTTGCTGCAAAAATACGAATCGCTTAAATCGATTATCGCCATCATTGGTGAAAATGAACTATCGCCTATCGATCGATCTGATTACGCCAAAGCCAAGAAGCTTATTGCCTACTTCTCGCAGGATATGTTTGTAATGGAAGATCTTAACGGCAAGAAAGGTGAGTTTGTGCCGCGCGATCAGATGCTGAAAGGTGTAGAGGAGATTATCGTATGAGCCGAACCGATGCCTCAACCGGTGAAGTTATCGCCGACAGCAAGGCAAAACCAGCCGGTAGCGCTCCTACGATGCACGTCAAAGTGTATTCGCCTTTCAAGACGTATTTTGACGAAGACGCTTTTAGTATCTCGGCCATAAATGCCACGGGTCCGTTTGATATTTTGCCACGCCACCATAACTTTCTAACGCTGCTTGGCACCGGCGAAATGATGATCCGTCCGGTTCGTGGGATCGAGCAAAAAATTCGCATTTCCGGTGGGCTGATGCACGTCAAGGCTGATCGTATCACCGTTTTTCTTGATATCTAGAGCTTATTTTGCGGCAAAAAACGTCACAAAGATACTATAAAGATAAGTGGCAAGCAGCTTTTGATGGCTGGACTAGTTCATAATCATGTAGTCAAAAGCGAAGCTTTGGCTAGAGGGAGGCGGGCTAGTGGTGCAGACACTGAAGTTGCTCGATGAGCGGTTGACGTAAAAATCTAGACCGCCTGCTGCTGCCCCAATAGGTGTAATGACGACATGGGGTGTTCCGTTATAACCACGTGAGAAATTGATCGTCGCAAAACAGCCAGCTCCGGGACTGCCGCCGGTATTGATGTTTATCGTGCCTGAAGTATCTGAGCCGCTCACTGAGGCTGTGCCGCCGGCGCCAAGTGCAACTCCCTGGCTCAAGCCTGGAATCGGGCCGCCACCCACAATGTGGCTGGTGAGCCGCAGCTCGCCATTTAGCTGCAACGAGCCTGTCGTGAGCTGCCCGGCCGAAACGTTGCCGCTGAAGTTGCTGTTGCCGTTCACACTCAATCCGTTGCGTGCTGTCAGCGTACCGTTAACGGTCGCACCACCCGAAAGGTTCAGATTTGTTGCCTGAATCTGGTTAAACGTGCTGCTTCCCGAAACGGTGATGCCAGGCAGGGCGAGCGCCCCGTTCACCTTAATGCTGCCCGCGACTTCGAGGTCATTGCGTACCAAAACCGAACCGGCAAAAATGGCGTTCGATTCGATGTTTAATATCTGCCTGGAGCTACCAATGGTCGCATCGCTATTGGCCAATTGTTTGAGCGTACTGTCAGAGAGTTCTTGCGTAGTGATAGTATTTTGGATAGTGTCTGATTCGCGCCCTTTGATGGTCATGAAAATCACCACTGCGGCAGCAATAAGGAGCAATACAAAAAATAATAAAAGATAGATGTTCAACTTCCGCCACAAACGTTTAATGATGTTTGGCTGTTTGTCGGGCGGTGGCGCCAATGGCGTTACAGAACTCGAGGTGTTTAGCGGCGAACTGCCGTTTACGGGCGGTGTGTAGCCGGGCTGCTTGGTGTTGTCATCCAAGCTCGCGCCCTGTTCCACTACTGTCGTATTGCCCTCAAGTGAGTGCACGTCATTATCAGGGTCAGATTGTAATGCTGATGGATCCATAATGTTGTTTCTTATGTTTATAATACTAAACTCTGGCCAAAAGCGTAAACCGATTGTGTTTACGCGCGTTATGCTCCACAATATAAGACATGAAACGGCGAGGACTACTACTTTTAAGTCTCTTACTTTTAGGTGTTATTTTTGCTATGCATGGCAACGTGGTGTTTGCGCAACAGTCATCATCGACCAACTATCAGGTGAATGAGGTATTCTTTGGCACCGGAGGTGAGCTGAACGCCTGCTCGACCTCGTACTGTTCCAAGCAATCCGCTGGAGAAATGGGTGTGGGCAATACCGCAAGCACCAACTATCAGGCGCAAGGCGGTTTTAATACTGACCGTACGCCGTATATCATGTTTAACGTTACGGGCGGCACCACCGACCTCGGTGTACTTTCTACTGGTAATGCATCGACAGCCACGGCAACATTTGCTGTCAAAACATACCTAGCGGGCGGCTATGTCGTGCAAACGGTGTCAGACCCGCCAACGAACACGCTGCCTGGTTTTCCGACGCTCAACCCACTTGCTACCCCCACGGCATCTTCGCCTGGTACAGAACAGTTTGGCATCAACTTGGTGGCCAATACGAGCCCAACCAATTTTGGTGCCAATCCCACCCAGGTCCCTGATAACACCTTCAGTTTCGGTACGGTTGCCAGCGGCTACAACACAGCCAATCTCTTTAAGTACGTAAAGGGTGATACAATCGCTCAGTCTGCACGCAGTACCGGCGAAACAGACTACACCATCTCATATTTGTACAACATATCGAACATCACGGATGCTGGCGAATACCAGCTCAACCACGTTCTTGTAGCCACCTCCACGTATTAGTTGTGGAAAAGTGAGCAGAATGTCTATTGCTGGTTTAGACATAAGCGTGTTAGTATGGTGATATAAATTGTGCCTTTACTAAATAAAAACAACAAAAAATAGGAGATGCATCTCATGAAATTCATAAGCCACAGCAATAACAGAGCTGTATACGGATTGGCCGCAGTTTTTCTATTTGCCGCAACGGCGGTTAGTTTCTTAGCGCCGGGTACGGCAAGTGCCGCCCAGGTAACCTCACGAAGTATTCAGATGAGTAGTTCAACACAGGGCGCCACGGGCACAACATACAAAGTGCAGTTTACGGTAGCAACGACTGCTGTCATCCAGGGTATTGTGGTAGACTTTTGTGATAACTCTCCGCTGATTGGTGACGCTACGTGTACGCCACCAACTGGCTTTTCTATTACTGCCACACCCGCCGTGAGTAACATTACTGGACTAAACCCAACAACTGGTTGGTCGGCAGCTCAGCGTAACACGAACCGAACTCTGACACTCACGAATGGTAGTGCAGGAAGCGTAAACGCTGCAACTGTTGTCAGTTTCGACCTCACAACTGCAACCAACCCAACTACGAACAACCACACATTTTATGCACGCATCTTGACGTATACAACTGCAGCTGGCGCAACAACAACCTATGCCCCGGGTTCTGAAGGCGCATTCACCGACTACGGTGGAGTCGCACTAAGCACCGGCCGTGTCATCAACATTACCGCTCGCGTTATGGAAAGCCTGGCATTTTGTGTCTACGACGCAGCATGTGGCGATGACCCAAGTTTCACACTTGGTCATGGCACTAACATGATCTTGGACACAACTGCCGTAGACACTGACACTGCGAGCTTCAGTATTTCTACAAACGCCCAATCAGGTGCGATCGTAAACATTAAGGGCGACACGCTTAAAAGCGGTTCAAACGACATTGATGCTGCGGGTGCAGCCGCAGTTGCATTCGTTGCTGGTACTGAAAAATTTGGTACTCGCGTTTCTACAAGCGGTACGAACATTACGGCCGCTGCTCCATATAACGGTGCTGCCAACAACTACGGTTTTGATACGGCATCAACGACCAGCACCTATGGTGACCTGATCGCAACGTTAAGCGGTCCAGTAAACACTTCCGTCTCGACCCTTACTTACGGTGCTACAGCCTCCAACACTACGGCTGCCGGTATCTACACCTCCGCTCAACAATTAATCGCTACTGGCACATTCTAGCCAGCAGGCAATGCAACACATGGCACAGCAAGGCTTGTTGTGGCTTCGAGCTCGTGCACATGTGATATTCGTCGCAATTGTAATGGTCGCGCTCCTTGTTGGGGCGGGGCCATTCTTTGCGTCACAAGCTCTTGGCGCGCAGATAACTAGCCGCAGTCTCAAGCCAAGCGACGGCAGGCCCGGTGCCCATAATGTGGTCTATGAAACCTCTTTTAGTATCCCGACTACCGGTACCGTTGGCTCTATCGAGATTTTGTTTTGCTCCAACTCAGCTCTTATCGAGGACGTATGTGCTCCGCCATATGGACTGGATGCGCTTAACGCAAACCTGACGACCCAGTCCGGACCGGGCGGATTCGTGCTATCGCCAACATCTGGTGTAAATAATTTGCTGCTCACGCGCACGCCAACGAATCTTAATGCCGGGCCAGCCAGTTTTACCTTCGACCAGATTGTGAATCCGACTGACGCTGGATCGTACTACGTTAAGGTGTTTACCTATGCGAGCGCCGACGCAACCGGCCCGTCGACAGACTTTGGCGCCATGGCGTTTCCTATCATGGAAGGCTATGACGTGAGTGCAGAAGTACCGCCATATTTGACGTTTTGCACGGGCGTCGGCATTACAGGCTTTGACTGCTCCACAGCCCAAGGCGATCAAATTGGCTTAGGAGAACTAAACTCTGTTACCAGTAACGTCGCTCAGTCGCAGGCACTAGCCGCCACAAACGCCGGCAGCGGCTATAATATATATGTTCATGGCACGACAATGACTTCTGGCAATAACATCATTCCGGCGATGCTGAACGCGACATCACAGGTAGGGTCGAGCCAGTTCGGCATTAACTTGCGGTCAAACTCTAATCCGGATATTGGCCAAGATCCGACCGGAGGTGGCACGGCAACACCGATGCCCAACTACAATCTGGCAAATCGCTTTAGACTTGTGAGCGGCGAGGCAATCGCCTCAGCAAGTGGTGTGCAGGATTACAAGAAATTTACGATGAGCTATCTGGTGAACGTTTCCAAAGATCAGCCTCCGGGTGTCTATTCTACAACGCTAACCTACGTCTGCGTGGCAAATTTCTAAAGACTTATGCTAGTATTAGCATAAGTAGATTATTAAAAAGGGGACTTTTAATGTTACGACGTAGAATGTTTGCATCGTTCAGCCTTATTGTTGGCGCGTTTGCAATTGTCGTGAGCAGCACACTGCCTGTTGCAGCACAAAACAATACTAATGGTGGCAACGCTCTTAAGGTGTCGCCTGTTCGCAATGACCTTGAAATTAAGCCAGGCAGCTCTCAGACTATTGACGTATATGTCCAGAACATGACCAAAGAGCCGGCTAAGCTCAAGGCAATCATCAACGACTTCGTAGCCAACAAAGACGAATCTGGTGCTCCAAGCATCATTCTAGATGAAAACAAGGCTGCACCGTCGCGTAGCCTTAAACAGTATGTTACAAAGATTCCTGATTTTACCCTGCAGCCAAATGAAAACAAGAATATAAAGGTCACCATTACAATTCCTATAACAGCAGACGCAGGTGGCTACTTTGGCGCTGTTCGCTTTGCCCCAGCATCTTCTGATACCAACAAGACATTGAGTTTGTCTGGTAGTGTTGGTTCTCTCGTGTTGGTTCGCGTGCCTGGCGATCTCAAAGAGCAGGCAAACATTCAGAGTCTGGATGTACGCAACAAGGACAACCATGCCAACTCGCTGTACACTAGCAGCAAAGATTTGCATGGTACGGTTCGTATCGAAAACACCGGTAACGTTCAGTTGCAGCCATTCGGTAAAGTACAGCTCAAAAAGTCTGGCAAAGTCCTAGGCATTTATGAGATCAACAATGCCCAGCCGCGCGGCAACGTACTGCCCGATAGTATCCGACGCTTTGATTTTAAACTTGATAACCTCGGCTCATTCGGTAAATACACCTTAGAGGCTAACATCGGCTATGGTTCGACAGGGCAGTTGCTCACGAAGTCGACAACATTTTACATTGTTCCGGTTCCCGTTATGATTATCGCAGGGCTTATTCTGCTGTTGGTAATCTTTGCCATCTTTGTTTTGCCAAAGATGATCAAGAAGTACAACCAACGAGTCGTCGCCAAGGCAACCGGCAAAAAGAAATAATTATTCCAATAAAAATGCAAAAGAGCGGCAGATATCTGTCGCTCTTTTTAGTGTCGCATATTGCTTAAGGTTGTACTCTTAAGCTAAAGTAGAAGGAAATGAAACACTTCGCCCAGAAACTTTGTGTGGTGCTGGTCAGTATGCTGGCCGTGTTTTCGATGGTGGCGCCCAACCTTGTTCGGGCTGCAGCTCCGCCACCGAACAACCCGCAAAGTGGCTCAACGGGTATCACTGGCTCTATCGGGAGTGAACCGCCTAAGCAGGGCGCAACCATTACAACTCCAACTAACGGTCAAACATTTACTAATCTACCTATTAGGGTGAGCGGCCTGTGTCCCACTGGCTTGCTCGTAAAAATCTTTGATAACAACGTTTTTATGGGCTCGGTAATGTGTGTGAACGGCAGCTATAGTATCCAGATAGATTTGTTCAGCGGCCGCAACGATCTGGTGGCTCGCGTCTACGATGCGCTCGACCAGGCAGGGCCGGATTCTAACATCGTAACGGTCAACTTTAACGATTCGCAATTTAATCCCGGTGGAGGTGAGCTGCTAACGCTTACGAGCGACTTTGCCCGTCGTGGCGCTAACCCGAGCGAGACATTGGTATGGCCGATTATCTTGAGTGGCGGAACAGGCCCATATGCTATCAGTATCGACTGGGGAGATAACAAGCCGACCGATCTTATGAGCCTGCAATTTCCCGGTAAATTCGATATAAAACATATTTACGATACAGCAGGCACGTACACCATTACCATTAAGGCTGTCGACAAAAACGGCCTTACGGCATATTTGCAGCTGGTGGCAACGGCTAATGGCGCAGTGAGTGCCAATGCTCAAGACGATGAAGATACTCCGTCGATTATTACCGTTACAAAGGTTTTGTGGCTGCCCGCAGCTCTGATGTTACCGATGATAGCGTTATCATTTTGGCTGGGCCGCCGCTACGAGTTGGCGAGCTTGCGCAAACATCTTGAAAATATCGACGCGAACTAGCTTTCCCGTCGTAAATTTGCTAAAATATATACAATATGGTCAAGAATAAAAAAGTATTTGTAGGCTTGAGCGGTGGTGTCGATAGCTCTGTTACGGCAGCTTTGCTCAAAGAGCAGGGCTACGACGTCACGGGTGTATACATGAAAAACTGGAGCCAGGACCTTCCTGGCTTTGAGTGTCCTTGGAAACAAGATTACCAAGACGCAAAACGCGTTGCCGTGCAACTGGGCATTCCATTCAAGATGTACGATTTCGAGAAAGAATATCGCCAGAAGGTTGTCGAGTATATGCTCGATGAGTATAAAGCTGGACGTACACCAAATCCTGATGTGATGTGCAATCAAGAAGTGAAGTTTAAACTTTTTCTGAACACTGCCCTCGAAGATGGCGCCGATATGATCGCCACTGGCCACTATGCTAGGTCGCAAAACGGCCAGTTGCTGACTGGTGTAGATGCCAACAAGGACCAAAGCTATTTTCTGTATCGTGTAACAAGTGAGGCACTGCAAAAATCGTTGATGCCTATCGGTGAATACGAAAAGCCGCAGATTCGCGAGATGGCCAAGAAGCTGGGCCTTGCGACCGCCGAAAAGAAGGATAGCCAGGGTATTTGCTTCGTCGGTAAAGTCGGCATTAAAGAATTTTTGCAGCAATTTATTCCTGAGACAACGCCGGGCCGAATCATTGAGCAGCACGGCGTGGACGTCGGCGAACACGATGGCGCCTTGTTTTACACCATCGGCCAACGCCATGGCCTGAATGTGGGCGGGGGCTTGCCATACTACGTAGTCGGAAAAGACATGGGTAAGAACGAAGTCTACGTAACGACTGATCTTCAAGATGACCGCTTGTGGAGTAAAAGCCTCAAACTTGCCGGTTTGCACTGGATAAACGATCCACCCGCAATAGATAAAATGTACCAAGTACGTACGCGTTATCGTGCCGCCCTTGTTCCGGCCGCCAATCTGGTGTTTTCTAGCGATGGCAAAACACTACAGATGGACCTGGGCGAAGAGGTACGAGCCATTACCGCCGGCCAATCTGCCGTTATATATGACGGCGAACGTGTTGTTGGCGGTGGAATCGTTATTTAGCTAGCGGTTGTTGGTCTTTTGAAGAGCTTTTGGCTTTGCCAAGGCTACTTCCTAACGTTTAATAATCGTGACACCTCTGTTATAATGATCGGCATGAATGCACAACAAATCCGCACCGCTTATTTAGAATTCTTTAGGCAACGTGACCACGCGGTAGTTCCTCGTGCCCTCTTGGTGCCCCAAAACGACCCTACAACACTCTTTACCGGCTCCGGCATGCAGCCGATGATTCCGTATCTTTTGGGAGAAGAGCACCCCGAAGGCGTTCGTCTTACCGATTCTCAGACATGTTTGCGTGCCCAGGATATTGATGAAGTTGGTGATAACCGCCACACTACATTCTTTGAAATGCTTGGCAACTGGTCTTTGGGCGATTATTCCAAAGAGGAGCAAGTGCCCTGGATGTTTGAGTTTCTGACGGAAGTGGTTGGCATTGACCCCAGTAAGCTGTACATCACCTGCTTTATCGGTGCCCCTGAATACGACATCCCCAAGGACACCCAAGCCGCTGAATTGTGGCAAAAACTCTTTGATGCCAAAGGTTTAAGTTCCGACGTTGCTGATATCGGCAGTGAGGAAGACGGCTACAAGCGTGGTATCCGCGAGGGTGAACGTATCTTCTATTACGACGGCAGCAAGAACTGGTGGAGTCGTAATGGCGGCCCCGAAACAACTCCCGTGGGTGACCCTTGCGGCCCTGACAGTGAAATGTTTTACGATTTTGGCACGCCTCACAATCCCGAATACGGCGAACACTGCCACCCTAACTGCGACTGTGGTCGTTTTATGGAAATCGGTAACAATGTGTTTATGGCATATCGTAAAGAAGCCGAAGGCAAGTTTGTACCGCTTGAGAAGCCAAACATTGACCACGGTTCTGGCTTGGAACGTATTGCTGCCGCTGCAATCGATGAGCCCGACGCTTTTAAGATCAGTCTTTTGTGGCCGATCATTGAAAAGTTAGAAGCTATTTCTGGCAAAACCTACGATGCAAATACTAACGCCATGCGTATTATTGCCGACCATTTGCGTGCTGCGACTTTCCTTGCTGTAGATGGTATTGTGCCGAGCAACAAAGAACAGGGCTATGTAATGCGCCGCCTGATGCGTCGTGCCATCATGAAATCGTTCAATCTAGGTATTGAGCAGAATTTCCTGGAGCAGATCGTTCCGGCAATTGCCGACTTGTATCACGAAGATTATCCCGAAGTTGCCATGAAGCGCGACACAGTTATCGCTGTGCTCGTAAAGGAAGAAAAAGTCTTCCGCCAAACACTTCGTAAGGGACTTGCTGAACTTACGAAATACGTCAACCGCTCCGGCGAAAAGAATGCTGATGGCGATGTCGTAGTGCCCGGTGACTTCATATTTACGCTGTATGATACCTACGGATATCCGGTAGAGCTTTCTGAAGAGGTGGTTGCTATGCACGATGGTGCAACCTTGGCCGACGATTGGAAGGCGGTGTTCGACACAAAAATGACCGAACAGCGCCAGCGTTCGCAAGGTGCGGCCAAAGGCGTCTTTAAGGGTGGCTTAGGCGGCCAAACACTGCAGCACAAGAAATACCATACCGCCACCCACCTGATGTACCAAGCACTGCGCCAAGTTCTTGGCGATCATGTTATCCAGCGCGGCTCGAACATTACCGAAGAACGCCTGCGCTTTGATTTTTCTCATGACGAAAAAGTTACGCCCGAGCAGCTCAAACAAGTCGAAGATATCGTAAACGAACAGATCAGAAAAGATTTGCCCGTGTTCTGGAAGGAATATGGCACCAAACTAGCTCTAGAAATGGGTGCTCTCGGTGCTTTCGGCGACCGTTACGGCGAAACCGTAAAGATCTATCAAATGGGTGAGGGCGATGATCGCTTCAGCTTTGAAATTTGTGGCGGTCCGCACGTTGATCACACCGGCCAGCTAGCTGAAGATGGCAAGCGTTTCAAGATCAAAAAAGAAGAGGCCAGCTCGGCAGGCATTCGACGCATAAAGGCAGTTTTGCAGTAATTCTATTGCATTCAAAAAGGTAAAAGAGGCATCATAGTCTGGTGCCTCTTTTTATAATCTGAAACGACAGAAGGTTGACCATGTTTGGACCAGAACTACACCATCAGAATGAGCAAACGAGTATTACATTAGGCCCCATCATATACGAAGACTTACCAGATACAATAGACGAGAATATTAAGGAATATCTCAATGATAGGTATAGTAACTTTCTAACCACGTTGCCCAATCAATACGATTGGCTTAAACACGGTACGGACAATATACATTGGGGTATTTATAGCGAAGCCAAAGCCCTTCTTGGCATAACTGGTGTGAGAAACCTGAATGTTGAAGGCGAGCCGGCCATCAGCCGCATAGCACTTTTTTCAGATGCATTGCGCGGCAAAGGTATCGGCCGCTTAGCCTACGAGGCGCAGTACGCTTACTTACGGAACGCACAAGTAGCACCCTGGTATGAACACAGCGCTGCCAATGCCAATGTCGGGTCGTTGCGCATTGCCCAAAAAGTTGGATTTGTAGCCGTACGACGAGACGCTATGCGGACCACCATGCATTTGCGCCAGCCGTAACCTGCGTATATGGAAAAGCCGGGTATAACACTGTAGAGAGGGGTTCACGCTGGATGCGCGAAGCTCAATATAGGTTATACCCGGCTAATCCGAGCGGTTCAGGTCAGAAGGAGGGTCAGAAGCTGCTTGTGTCGGTGTCAGAGGTCATGTCGGCGAATGCCGAGAAGACGACTTCAGCCAAGCCAACCCCCAGCAGGAGCAGGAAGTACGCGACGATCAGGATGAGCCCGACCCCCAGCAGCTGAGCGGAGCGCTTCGCCAGGTCGTACCCGGGGATGCTGGTGTAGTGCTTGCTCTTGTTGCTGGGTGCGGTGTAGTAGCGCGTCACAGCCACCAGGGCCGCGATGCCGACGACGAACAGTGCAGCGAAGATGCCGATGCCGATCGACATGGGGATGCCGAACATCAGATCACGGTGCTGGTCGGCCGACACGCAGATGGTGTCTTCGGTGACCGGGTAGTAGCCGTAGTTGTAGGCGAATTCGTCGCCGATGGGTGCCTCGCCCTTGGTGGGGGTGTCACAGGCGTCGCGGTTGAAGTAGTCGGCGGTCAGCGGGTACGCTGTGTGGGCGACACCGAAGACGGTTG
>Ga0075362_10000154_pt1 | contig 18640 bp, 14 predicted proteins | sample EndMetdeltDD1762_FD_71397 | JGI IMG/M metagenome (GOLD analysis project Ga0075362, IMG submission 71397) | Populus endosphere microbial communities from Tennessee, USA - Endosphere MetaG P. deltoides DD176-2 | ecosystem: Host-associated > Plants > Roots > Endosphere | place: USA: Tennessee...
CCCAGATCGACCGCTGCCTTGCGGACACTGCGATGATGCGGCGGATCGTCGGCCAGACGGTCGAAGCCCAGCGGCTCGGCGTAAGAGGAACGCCCAGCTTCTTCATCGACGGCACGCTGCTGACCGACACGTTCGACTGGCCTGCGCTCGACAGCAATCTGAAATCGAGAATCTGACAGCGACAAGCTGTGGAGATGTCCGCCCGACGACACCGCCTTCGCTTCCCGACGAACAGCCCTTCGGCTAGCCTTTTCCCCATACGGACCCAAGGATTCCACCCATGACCCGTTCCGCTTTTCGCAGCCTCGCCTTCGCGCTGGTCGCCGCCCCCCTCGCCCTCGGCCTCGCCGCCTGTGGCAAGAGCGGCGACGGCGGCAGTGGGACCAGCGGCGATGCCATCACTAAAGTGGCCCCGCCTGCCGGCAAGGTATGGTCGGACGTCGTCTCCAAGACGCCCGATGGCGGCTATGTGATGGGCAACCCCGAAGCGCCGATCAAGCTGGTGGAGTTCGGCTCGCTGACTTGCTCGCACTGCGCCGAATTCGCCGAGAAGAGCTTTGCCGAACTGCGCGACAATTTCGTCGCCAGCGGCCGCGTCAGTTTCGAAATGCGCAATTTCGTGCGTGACGGCATCGATGTCGCGGCTTCGCAGCTGACCCGCTGCGGCGCGCCCGAAAGCTACTTCGCGTTGACCGAGCAAGCGTTCGCCAATCAGGCGGCGATGATCCAGCGCGTCCAGGCGGCGGGCGAGCCCGCCTTCCGCGCCGCGATGGCCCAGCCCGACGACAAGCGCGGCCTCGCCATCGCCGAACTGGCGGGACTGACCGAATTCTTCGCCGCGCGCGGCATCGCCCGCGATCAGGCGGCCGCCTGCCTCGGCGATGCGGCCGCGGCCCAGGCGCTGGCGCGCGACACGCAAACCGCCGCCGAAAAGTACAAGATCGAAGGAACGCCCACTTTCGTCATCAATGGCGAGAAGACCGACGTGAACGCCTGGCCCGAACTGAAGGCGCGGCTGGAAACGATGGGCGCGCGCTGAGCGCCGGCATGACGGAGGTCTGACACAACCGGATGCGCATCAGGCGGCTCAAGCTCAGTGGTTTCAAGAGCTTTGTCGAGCCTGCCGAACTGCGCATCGAAACCGGGCTGACCGGTGTCGTCGGGCCCAACGGCTGCGGCAAGTCCAACCTGCTGGAAGCCATCCGCTGGGTGATGGGCGAAAGCTCGGCCAAGTCGCTGCGCGGCGGCGGCATGGAAGACGTGATCTTCGCCGGCACCGCCCAGCGCCCGCCGCGCGCCTTCGCCGAAGTGGTGCTTTCGGCCGAGACCGCCGAGCGCGAGGAACTGGAAGTCGTCCGCCGGATCGAGCGCGGCGCAGGCAGCGCATATCGCATCAACGGGCGCGATGCGCGGGCCAAGGACGTGGCGCTGGTCTTCGCCGATGCCGCGACCGGCGCCCATTCCCCCGCCCTCGTCAGCCAGGGCCGCATCGCCGCGGTCATCGCGGCCAAGCCCACCGAACGCCGTCTGATGCTGGAAGAAGCGGCGGGCATCGCCGGACTTCACGTGCGCCGCAAGGATGCCGAGCAGAAGCTGCGCGCCACCGAGGCGAACCTGGCCCGGCTGGAAGACATCATGGCCGGCTTCGACGCCCAGATCGCGAGCCTGCGGCGACAGGCGCGCGCGGCGGAACGGTACAAGGCGCTGTCGGACAGGATCAGACTGGCGGAAGCCCGGCTCGTCTTCGCGCGCTGGCGAGACGCTGCGGCGGCTGCAGATGGCGCCCGTGCCGAAGCGCAAGCCGCCGAAGCCCGCGTCATCGAGGGACAGGCCGCGGTGAAAACCGCGCAGGATCGGCAGGCGCAAGCCGCCGAAGCGCTGGCCGAGGCGCGCGATATCCAGGCCGACCGCCGCGACGACGCCACTGCGCACGGCCACCGCATGGCGGCGCTCACCGGCCAGCTCGAAGCGGCGGAACAGCGCCTGGCAGATCTCGACCGGCAGCGGCAGCGGCTCGAACAGGATCGCGGCGACGCCGACCGGTTGACCCGCGACGCCGTCGAAGCGCTTGCCCGGCTGGAACATGAACTGGCGGCGGGCGCGGCCAGGCTGGCGGATGACGAGGCGCAGCGCCCCGCCCTTGTCCGGTCGCTTGAACAGGCCGAACGCGCCGCCCACGACGCCGAACTGACGCTGGCCCAGGCGACCGCCGCCCAGGCCGGCGTGGAAGCCGAATGGCGCGTCGCCGAGGCGGAGCGATCGGCCGGTGCCGCGCGGCTTGCCCGGTTGGAACAGGACGCCGCGCGCCACCGGGCGCAAGTCACCGCCCTTCCCGCGCAGGCCGATATCGACAGGGCCGTCGCCGAAGCGACCTCACGCCGCGATGCCGCCGCCGCCGCGCTGGCCAAAGCGCGCCGGGATGTCGAGACGCGGCAAGCCCGCAAGGCCGAACTGCAGGTCACGCGCGACAGCGCAGGCGCAGCGCTTGCCGCCGCCCGCGCCGAGCTGACCGGCGTCGAGCGCGAGCACGACGCGCTGCTGCGCGACCGCGAGGCGCGCGCCCGGCAGGCGGGGGCCAAACACGGGCTTCCCCTGGCGATCGACCGGGTTCGGACCGCGCCGGGATACGAACGCGCGCTCGCCGCCGTGCTGGGACGCGATGCCAAGGCGCCGCTGGGCCAGACAGCCGCGCGCGAGGAAGGACGCTTCTGGACCGGGGCCGCGCTTTCCCCCTCGCCCGTTGCGGAGAGCCTGGCGGCTCATGTGCGGGACTGTCCGCCCGAACTCGCTGCCCGCCTGGCGCTCGTCCACATGGTCGAGGTCGACGATGGCCGTTCGCTTTCGCCCGGCGAATGGCTGGTGACGCGCGGCGGCGAGCTCAGGCGCTGGGACGGTTTTGTCGCGCGCGGCGAAGGCGCGGCGGAAGCGGCGCGGCTGGAGGCGGAGAACCGCTTCGTCGAACTCGAATCCGAACTGCCCGGTAAACAGGCGCTCGCCGCCGAGGCGGAGCGGCTGGAAGGCGCCGTCCGTGCCGAGCTGGCCGACTTGCAACTTGCCGTGGTCGCGGCCGAACGCGCGCTCGCCGCGCTGGCCGAGGAGGAACGCGCGGCCCTGCGCGCGCTCGATCAGGCGGAGGATGCGCGCGCCAGGCTCGCCGTGCGGCGGGGCGAACTTGAAAGCGCCGCGGAGGACATCGCCGAGCAGGTCCGCCATGCCAAGGCCGAATGCGCCGCCGCCGACGAGCGCCGCGCCGCGCTGCCCGATCCCGCCGCCGGCCGCGCCATGCTGGCCGCCGCCAAGGCCGCGCACGATGCCGCCCGGCAGGCCTTACAGGCGGCGACGGCCACGCTTGCCGCCCATGAGCAGGCGCTGGCGGTGGCGCGCGAACGAACCGCGTCGCAGCGCTCCGACATCGCCGGATGGCAGGCCCGCGCGGGCGACGCCGCCAACCGGCTGGCCGTCATGAGCCGCCGCTTCGAAGAGATCGAGGAAGAGCGTGCGGTGATCGCCGCCAAGCCCGTCGCCCTGCTGCGCGAGATCGAGGAAGGCGACGCCGTGCGCGCCCGGATCGGCGCCGAACTTGCCGAAGCCGAGGCCGCGCTGGCCGAAGCGACCGCCACGGCGCGCGCCGCCGACGCCGCGCTGAGCGCGGTTGGGGAAGCCCTCGCCTCCGCCCGCGAAGCCCGCGCCGGCGCCGCCGCCCGCGCGGAGAACGAAGAGGGACGCCGCGCCGAGATGGCCCGCCTCTCGGGCGAACGCTTTCAGTGTCCGCCGCCGCTGCTGCCCGGACGGTTCGACTTCGCATCCGCCGATGTCGCCGCCGCGACCGAGGAAAGCGCGGCGATGGACCGCCTTGTCGGCGAGCGCGAGCGCATCGGCCCGGTCAATCTCGTCGCCGCCGACGAACTGGCCGAAGCCGAAAGTCGCCACGCGACCAGCCTGGCCGAACAGGCGGAACTGACCGAGGCGGTGCACCGGCTGCGCGGATCGATCGGCAGCCTCAATCGCGAAGGGCGCGAGCGGCTGCGGGCCGCGTTCGAAGCCGTCGACGGGCATTTCCGCCGGCTGTTCATGCGCCTGTTCCAGGGCGGTCAGGCGCATCTCGCGCTGATCGATTCGGACGATCCGCTGGAAGCCGGGCTGGAAATCTATGCCCAGCCGCCGGGCAAGCGCCTGCAATCGCTGACCCTGCTGTCCGGCGGGGAGCAGGCGCTCACCGCCGTCGCGCTGATCTTCGCCCTCTTCCTCACCAACCCCGCGCCGATCTGCGTACTGGACGAAGTCGACGCCCCGCTCGACGATGCCAACATAGAACGCTTCTGCGACCTGCTCGACACGATGGTGGCCGAAACCGAGACCCGCTACCTCATCGTCACCCACAACGCCGTCACCATGAGCCGCATGCACCGACTGTTCGGCGTGACCATGGTGGAACAGGGCGTATCGCGCCTGGTCAGTGTCGACCTGGGCGGGGCGGAGGAACTGCTGGCGGCGGAGTGAGGCTTTCGCCGCGCGTGGCCTTCCGCTCTTCTATCAATCCAGCATGTAACGCGGCCCCGGCCCGGCGGCGCCGGCGCGGTCGTCCTTGTTGGTGAGCTGGCATTTCGCCAGGCTCAGGCAGCCGCAGCCGATACATTGATCGAGCTTGCCGCGCGTCCGGGTGAGGAGCTGGATCTTTTCGTCGAGCTGCGCGCGCAGCGAGCGGCTGATCCGCTGCCAGTCGAGGATAGTGGGGGTGCGGCCCTGCGGCAGGGTGCCCAGCTCGTGCTCGATGTCGCCAAGCCCCAGCCCCAGCTTCTGCGCGATCAGGATGAAGCTGATCCGGCGGATGTCGGATCGCAGGAAGCGGCGCTGGTTGCCGCTGGTGCGGACCGAGGCGAGCATGCCGCGGTCTTCGTAAAATCGGATCGCGGACACCGCGACGCCGGTCCTTTTGGCAAGCGTGCCGATCGTAATCATAGGGTCATCGGTCACATCGCTCTCCCCGCAAAAGACCGATCTCAATTTAGGTTAAGGTTTGCCGACCCTCAAATGAAAACAGGTTCTTATCGAAGGTATCTGAATTCAGAGGGAAAACCGATTACGCATTGCCCACCACCCAGCACGCAAGAGCCATCAGCAAGCCCGCAAAACGGTTCGAACGGAACCGCGCCAGCGCATTGTCGCCATCGTCGGTCGCCAGAGTCAGGACTTGCCAGGCTAGATGCGATCCGACGGGAACAAGCGCCAGCAGCGCCAGCCAGTCGGGCCGCGACAGCCAGCAGGCCAGCATCCAGAACGCGATGGCGGCGATATAGAATGCCGAAACGCCGCTCTGCACATGCCCGCCCATGCGCCGTGCGCTGGACCGGATGCCGACAAGGGCGTCGTCCTCGCGGTCCTGCAAGGCGTAGATCGTGTCGTAGCCGATCACCCAGCAGATCGCCCCGGCATAGAGCGCGGCCAGGACCGCCAGGCGCGACAGGTCATCGGCGCCGTCGACCTCCACCCAGCCGACCAGCGCGCCCCAGCTGAACACCATCCCCAGCCATGCCTGCGGCCACCAGGTGATGCGCTTCATGAAGGGATAGGCGGCGACCGGCGCAACGCTGGCGAGCGCGACGACCTGCGCCTGCCAGCGCAACTGCAACAGCACGGCAAGGCCGATGCAGCACAGCAGCAGGAGCCAAGCCCAGGCCGCCTTGCGGCTCACCGCCCCGCTCGCCACCGGACGCGCGGCAGTGCGGGCCACCTGCCGGTCGAGATCGGCATCGACGATGTCGTTGTAGACGCAGCCCGCACCGCGCATCGCGATGGAGCCGATCAGCAGCCAGAGGATAAGGTCCCACCGCCCCTGCCCGCCCGCCAGCAGCACGCCCCAGGCGCAGGGCCAGAACAGCAGCCACCAGCCGATAGGCCGGTCGAAGCGGGCGAGCAGCGCATAGTTGCGGATGGGCCGGGGCAAGGCTGACACCAGGCCGCGATGCTCGCTGTCGGGTACGATCGTATCGCTCATCGATGCGTCTCCGATACTGTTGACAGCGATGACACTGTCCAGGGAGACGATCCGAGACCCGCATTCGGTCCTTCCGGAATGCCGGGATAGATGAGGGGACAGAGGGCGATGGCGCGGTGGTTCATCGGCTCGCCTTGCCACAAGCCGGCGCTGTAGGACAGCAGCGGAGCGGTTGCGCAAAATCGCGGATCGGGCGAAAGTCGATGCTGCCTGTTCCGGGGCCAGTCGGGGAAACCAACCATGCGCGCCACTTCGCTTCTCGCCGCCGTCGCAACGATCGGCCTCGCGCCGTTCGCCGCCCAGGCGCAGAGCACGCCCGGCGGGCGCGAGGCGCTGGACATCCTGAAGGAAGCGATCGAAGTTCCCACCGTCGAAGGGCGCGGACAGGTTCCGGTGCTGGCGGAAAAGTTCAAGGCCCGCCTGCTCGCCGCCGGCTTCGCCGGGGCCGACCTGAAGTTCACGCCCGTGGGCGAGAGTGGATATTTCACCGCCCGCTATCCGGGCCGCGATCCCGCCGCCAAACCGATCCTGGTCATCGGGCATATGGACGTGGTGGAAGCGAAAGCCGCCGACTGGCAGCGCGACCCGTTCAAGGCGGTGGTCGAAAACGGCTTCGTCTTCGGTCGCGGATCTTCCGACAACAAGGGCGACCTCGCCATGCTCCTCGCCGCCGCGGCCAAACTGCGGCGCGAAGGCTGGCGGCCGGCGCGCGACATAGTCCTCGCGTTCTCCGGTGACGAGGAAACCGGCATGGTCACGACCCGCGCGATGGCCGAAGCGCTGAAGAACGCCGAGCTGGTGCTCAACAGCGATGCCGGCGGCGGCGAACTGGCGCAGGACGGCAAGCCTTTCGTCTACAGCGTCCAGGCGGGCGAGAAGACTTATGTCGACTACACGCTGACGATCACCGATCCCGGCGGACATTCCAGCCGGCCGGGCAGGACCAACGCCATCGCCGCCATGGGCGGCGCGCTGGCGAAGATCGCCGCCTATCGCTTTCCGGTGCAGCTGACCCCGCTGACGAAAGCGTACTGGCAAGGCACCGCGCCGACCGCGCCCGCCGACATCGCCCCCGCCATGCGCGCCTTCGCCGCCGACCCTGGTAACGCCCAGGCGGCCGAGCAGCTTTCCGCCCGGCCCGAATATGTCGGGCTGGTGCGCACCACTTGCGTGCCCACGCTGATATCGGGTGGCCACGCCCCTAACGCCCTGCCGCAGAAAGTGACCGCGACCGTCAATTGCCGCATCTTCCCCGGCACATCGCGCGACGATGTCATGGCGACTTTGGCGGGCATCGCGTCGGACAAGGCGATCGGGATCGAGATCGATCCGGGCAGCGGTATCGAAGCGCCCGAATCCCCGTTACGTCCCGATGTCATGGCCGCCGTCGAACGCGCCGTGCACCAGCGCGCGCCGGGCATGGCGATCGTTCCCGGCATGAGCGCCGGGGCGACCGATTCGATGCATTTCCGCTCGCGCGGCATTCCCGCCTTCGGAGTAGCCGCCACGTTCATCAAATCGAGCGACGAATTCGCCCACGGATTGAACGAGCGCCTGCCGCTCGCCACGCTCGACCCCGGCGTCAGGCAGTGGGAAACGCTGCTGCGCACGATTGCCAAGTAAGGCCCTTCATGACCGCCACCCCCGCCTGGCCGCCCCGGAGCGCGCCCCGCCTTTTCGTACCCGGTCCATTGGCCGAAGGAATCCCCGTCGCGCTCGACGGGCCTCAGGCCCACTATCTCGGCAAAGTCATGCGCGTGGGCGAAGGCGACGCCATCGTGCTGTGCGACGACGCGACCGGCGAATGGGCGGCGCGGGTGACGCAGGTTTCCAAGCGCGAACTGGTGCTCGTCCCCGAGCGCCTCACCCGCCCGCGCGAACAAGTGCCCGACTTCACGCTTTGCCCCGCGCTGCTCAAGAAACCGCATTTCGACATGGTGCTGGAAAAGGCGACCGAGCTGGGCGTGCGACGCATCCAGCCCGTCATCACCCGGCGCTGCGTGGCCGACCGGCTCAATCCCGAACGCGCCCGTGCCATCGTGACCGAGGCGGCCGAGCAATGCGCCCGCACCGCCCTGCCCGAACTGGCGGAACCGCTGAAGCTGGACACCCTGCTGCGCGACTGGCCGGAAGGCCGCGCCCTGTTCTTCGCCGACGAGACCGGCGGCGACAATGCCGCCGGCGCCTTTGCCGCGCATGCCGGCCCGGCCGCGCTGCTGATCGGCCCCGAAGGCGGCTTCGACGATGCCGAACGCGCCGCGATCCGCGCGCATCCCATGGCCCGCGCGATCTCGCTCGGCCCGCGCATCCTGCGCGGAGAGACCGCCGCCATCGCCGCCACGGCGCTGTGGATGGCGGTTACCGGGGATTGGGCGCAAGTTGCGCCGCAGCATGAGTAAAACTCATATAAACCGTGCCACCTACTTGTGGACGCCGCCGCAATTAGTGCTGGCGCACCGTTTCGCCCTCACCTAACGGCACGCCATGAGCACCCGACAGGTTTCGGATCGCAATGATCCCGTGATCGAGCACATCGGCCAGCTGGCCGAACCGATGGCCGCGGGCGAAAAGCCGCGCGAGCGCTGGCGGATCGGCACCGAGCACGAGAAGCTGGTCTATGCCCGCAGCGACCATCACGCGCCCAGCTATGAAGAGCCGGGCGGCATCCGCGACATCCTGCTGGCGATGAGGGAATTCGGCTGGGAGGAAGTGGAAGAAGGCGGAAAGGTCATCGCGCTTTCGGGCGCCGACGGGGCGATCAGCCTGGAGCCCGCCGGCCAGCTCGAACTCTCGGGCGCACCGCTGGAGAACCTGCACCAGACTTGCGCCGAGACCGGCCGCCACCTGACCCAGGTGAAGGCCATCGGAACGCGCACCGGCACCGGCTTCCTCGGCCTCGGCATGTGGCCCGACAAGACGCGCGAAGAGCTGCCGATCATGCCCAAGGGCCGCTACGCGATCATGCTGCGCCACATGCCGCGCGTCGGCACCATGGGCCTCGACATGATGCTGCGCACCTGCACCATCCAGACCAACCTCGACTATGCGAGCGAGGCGGACATGGCGCAGAAGTTCCGCGTCAGCCTGGCCTTGCAGCCGCTGGCGACCGCGCTCTTCGCCAATTCGCCGTTCACCGAAGGCAAGCCCAACGGCTATCTTTCCTATCGCAGCCACATCTGGTCGGACACCGATCCGGCGCGCACCGGCATGCTGCCTTTCGTCTTCGACCAGGGCTTCGGATACGAGCGTTATGTCGACTACATGCTCGACGTGCCGATGTACTTCGTGTTCCGCGACGGCAAGTACATCGACGCCGCCGGACTTTCCTTCCGCGACTTCCTGAAGGGCGAGCTTTCGGTCCTGCCCGGCGAGTTGCCGCGCATGAGCGACTGGACCGATCACTTGTCCACCGCCTTTCCCGAAGTGCGGCTGAAGAGCTTCCTGGAAATGCGCGGCGCCGATGGCGGCCCATGGGACAGCATCTGCGCCCTGCCGGCGCTGTGGGTGGGCCTGCTCTACGACCAGACCGCGCTCGACGCCGCGTGGGACCTGGTCAAGGGGTGGGACATGGAAGGGCGCGAGGCGCTGCGCGCCGCGGTGCCGAAGCTGGCTTTGGATGCCCCTCTTCCCGGTGGCGGAAAGCTGGCGGACATCGCCGCCGAAGTGCTCGCCATCGCCCGCGCCGGCCTGAACGCGCGGGCGCGGCTCAACGGCGCCGGCGACAGCGAGGCGAGCTTCCTCAACCCGCTCGACGAGATCGTCGCCTCGGGCAAAGTGCCGGCGCAGCGCCTGCTCGACAAGTATCACGGCGAATGGGGCGGCGACCTTAGCCGCGTTTACGAAGAGAGCTTCTGATGATCCTGGTCATGGGCTCGTTCCGTCTGCCGCCGCGCAGCATCGGCGCAGCGCAGATCGCCATGGCGCGCGTCGTCGAAGGCAGCCGCGCCGAGGCCGGCTGCATCGACTATGCCTATGCCGAGGATGTGCTGGAGCCCGGCCTGTTCCGCGTCAGCGAAGCCTGGACCGACCGCGCCGCGCTTGATGCCCATTTCCACACCCCGCACATGCAGGCCTGGCTGGCGGAACGCGCCGACTTCGGCATCACCGACAGGCGGGTGACGGCTTACGAAGTGAGCGGGGAAGAAGCGCTTTAAGGCTGCTCCGCCGGCTGCAACTGTGGCCCCCGCGGGCGCACCATTCGGCCCAGCCTTGCCAGCCCGCGCGTGATCGGCGCATTGTGCGCCATCCAGGCGTGGTATTCGCGGTATTTGGCGTCCTCGGCGCAGAGGTGCTTTTCCTCCGTCTTCGCCCGCCAGTAATAGACCAAGCTCACCAGCCCCATGATCGCGGTGTTGCGCACGATATCGGTCAGCGCGCCGGTCGTGGCGAAGAACGGCAGGGTGGAGCACCACCAGAACAGGTTCTTCGACAGGTAGGCCGGGTGCCGGGTGAAGCGGTAAGGCCCGTTGGTGATGACACCGCGATAAGTCAGGTTGGAAAAGCGGATGCCGAAGATCACCGTCGCCCAGGCATAGACCCCGGTCAGGAACACCAGCAGCGCCCCCCAGGCCCACAGCAGCACGTCGTGGCCCTGCATCCAGAACGCCCAGTCGGAGCTGTTCTCGTGATAGGACAGCGGCCCGCCGCCGCCCATCAGGATGAACGGCGGGTAGCAGATCAGCGCGGCCACCCAGCCGGCCAGATGGGGATTGGCGCTGCGGATCTGCGCGTCGAGCGGCTTCATGGTGACGAGATAGCCGACCATGGCCATCTGCACGTCGATCAGGAACAGAAACTCGATCAGGCAGCCGGCGATGGCGATCGGCTGCCGCTCCACCGTCGCCAGATCGAGCGAGACGATGCCGCCGAAGCCGCCGGGCAGGATCGAGATCATGAAGGCGCAGAAGAACCCCTTCACCGCCCAGGCGCGCAAATGGCGCCAGACCGCCTCGATATCGTATGGTTCGCGGCCGATCAGCATCGCGCCGAAATGCCAGGCGCCGTCGCGCGGGTTGACCAGCACCCTGTCCAGCCAGAGCACATAGGGGATCGACAGCAGGAACAGCGGGATCGCCGCCGCCCCGATCACGTCCATGGCGAACAGATATTGCCCGCGCCAGTACCAGCGGGCGATGCAATAGAGGAAGCCGATGATCGCCCAGGTGGCCCAGAGGCCGGCGATCTTGGTCACCGACACTTCCACGATGGCGGAAAGCGGGCGCGGCCGGCTCCAGTCGATGCCGGTCGAGGGGCGGCGATGGACTTTGTCGACGAAGAGCGACCACAGGATCATCGGGGTGCCGGTGAACAGCAGCGTCAGCAGCGCCGCATAAGGCCCCGCCAACGGCTCACGCGGGCCGGGCAGGCCGAAGGTGTCGGCGATCTCCGGCCAGTTGCGGCAGAACAGCAGCCACACGAACAGGCCCGCGAGGCCGACCAGGCCGACCCCATGCGAGACATCGCTGACCGGGCGCGCGCCCGGATTTAGCTGCGCCCCCGATTTGTGCGGCTGGTCCATCGCCGCCGCACTAGCGGCTATTGGTTAAGGGACCGGTAAACCGTCGTCCCGGACTCGATCCGGGACGACGAATGCCTTACCGGAACGCGGTGATCTTGCCGCTGTCGTCCAGGACATAGAGCGTGCCGTTGGCCACGACCGGGGCCAGCGAGACGCCGTTATCCAGCTTCTGGTAGGTGGTGAACTTGCCGCTGGAAATATCGGCGCTGCCCAGCACCCCCTTGGAACTGACCACCCAGAGATGGTCGCCCGCCAGCACCGGTCCTGTCCAGAAGATCGGGTTCTTGCGCTTTTCCGCATTGGTGAACTGCGCGAGCTGCGTGACCCAGCGCACCTTGCCGGTCGACCGGGCGATGGCGAGCAGCTTGCTGTCGTCGGTCAGGGTGAAGACCCATTCGCCGGCGACGGCGGGGGTGGAAATGCCCGCGAGGTTGAGTTCCCAGATGCGCTGGCCGGTGACGAGTTCGTAAGCCGCCATGCGGCCGCCCTGGCCCAGCGCGTAAACGCGGCCGCGATCGATGATCGGATCGGCGTCGACGTCGGTCAGCGTGCCGACCTGGGTGGAGATCGAGGTGCGCGCCAGTGCGTCCGACCACAGCGAGCGGCCGTTCTCGTAACGATAGGCCACGAGTTCGCCGGTGCTGTATCCGGCGATCACCGTGCCCTGCCCGGCCGCCGGTGCGGCCACGCCGAACACGCCCGCGGCGCCCGGAGAGCTGGTCTCGGACCACAGGACCTTGCCGTCGTCGGCGTTGAGCGCGTGGATCTGGTTGTCCTGCGTCATCACGTAGACCGCGTTGAAGGCGACCGTCGGCGATCCGCGCAGCGGGCCGGCCGGCTTGACCTTCCACACTTGGCTGCCGGTATCGGCGTCGAGCGCGGCGACTTCGCCGGTGCCCGTCGTCACATAGACGCGCCCGCTGTCGAAGCTGACGCCGCCGCCGAACACCGAAGAGGCGCCGTCGCCCGAAATCCGGAAGCTCTGCGTCCAGCGCACCGCGCCGGTGGCCGCGTCGAACGCGCTGACCAGACCATCGGAGCCCATCACGAACAGCTTGCCCCCGCCGATCACCGGCGAAGCGGCCAGACGCTGGCGGTTGGACGAGCCGGCGATCGAGGCCGTCCAGACGCGGCTGGGAGCCGCCGCCAGCGCGAGGTGACCATAGCTCTTGCTCGGCGTGTTGCCGGCCTGGGGCCATTCGGGATTGGTTTCGGCCGGCGGCAGGATCACCGCCACGCCGTCGAGCGCGGGATCGACCTTGGCGCCCGATTCGATGCGCGAGAGGATCGGCACGCGGTTGCCCACGGTGGGCGTCTTCGGCCCGCTCTTGCCGCCTATCATGCCGCAACCCGCAAGGCCGACGGCAAGCGCAAGGACCAGCGGCCAGGCGGCCGTACGGGACAGGTTCGATGGCTTCATGCGGGCACCCCTCAAAATTGTCATTGCGGCGCGGGCGCCGGTGCGGCTTCCTGTCCGCCTGCTTCCGGCGCCATGTCGCCTGCCGCCGCCTTCGCCACGTCGTCGACCGCGTCGACCCCAAGCAGGCCAGCAAGCTGGCGCGCCCGGCGACGCAGCGATTCGGGCGAATCCTTGTCGCGGGCGATCGAGGCGAAAAGCGGGCCGGCAAGGTTCGGCTTGTTCTGCTTGAGATAGGCCATGCCGGTCAGTTCCCCCGCGCTGCCGAACCAAGGATTGCCCGGCACGGCCAGCGGCTTCAGCCGGTCGACCACCTGCTGCGGCGGCATCGCGTCGAAATTGGCGGCGATCTCGCGGATCAGGGCGAGGTCGCGCAGCGGCTTTGGCGCATCGGCATCGGCGGCGATCGCGGCGAAGCCCTTCACCGCATCGGCCTGCCGGCCCTGCTCCAGCGCGATCCCGGCCAGCAGCAGCTTCGCCGCAGCGCCGCTGCCGTCGTCGGCATCGGCGGCCACCAAGTCGAGTTGCTTCTTCGCGGCGTCGAGGTTGCCGCCTTCGACATGGTCGATCGCCTTGGTCAGCTCTTCGCCATGCAGGCCCAGCGACACTTTGCGGTTGTGATCCCACCAGAGGTATCCGGCGAGTGCCAGCAGGGCGATCACCACCGCCGCGATGACGGGAATTCCGTAGTTCTTGAAGAACCCGGACATCTCGTCCTGACGCAGCGCGTCATCGACTTCGCGCAGGAAGACATCCTGCTCCGCCGACTTCTGTGCGGCAAGCTGATCGCTGCGGGATTGGGGACGTTGCGGACGAAGGGCCAATGTGGGCGCCTTTGTTATAGTTTATCGGACAATGCGCGGCTGTTTAGCGGATGGGCTAACCTTTTCAACGGCTATCGTCGCTGGCCTGTGGACGGTGAAGCACCGCTGAACGGAGCGGTCGCGCACCGTCAGGGGAACGAAGGCCGGCAAAGCGCCGCTCCGTAGACCTGCCGATAACGCGCGACCATCGCCTTCTCGTCGTACTCCGCCAGCGCCAGCGCGCGGTTCGCCTCGCCGATGGCCCGGCGCGACGCCTCGTCCCCGGCCAGAGCCAGCAAGTGCGCGGACAGCGCCGCCTCGTCCCCGGCGGGCGCCACGAAAGCGCGGTTTTCCGCCGCGAGCATGGCGGCGACGTCGCCGACATCGGGAGAGACCACCGCCAGGCCCGCCGCCATGGCCTCCACCACCGAGATCGGGAACTGCTCGCTGTCCGACGCCAGCGCGAACAGGTCGAACAGCCCGATCGCCGTCGACGGATCGGCGACGAAGCCCGGCAAATGGACGCGGTGGGCGATCTCCAGCCGCAGCGCCTCGGCCCGGATCGCCTCGCGTTCGGGCCCTTCGCCCAGGATCACCAGTTGCCAGTCGTCCGGCAGCGCCGCGAAGGCGCGGACCAGCCGCGGCAGGTTCTTGACCGGGCGCAGACCGGCGATAGTGCCGAGCCACTTTTCCCCCGGCCGCTTTATCACGCGCGGCAGCACGTCGGGCCGGGCCTTGCGGCCATAAGCGGCGATATCGATGCCGTTGATGATGCGGTGCACTTTGCCGCACGGCTGGTGCCAGGCGCCCAGCGCCACCGTTTCCAGCCGGCGCGACGGCACGACCAGCGCCGAGGCGCGCCCCAGCCCGATCCGCCGGAACCAGTTGCGCGACGGTTTCAGACGCTGCGCCTCGTCCTGGTTGAACCCGTCCTCGTGATGGACCAGCGGCGCGAGGCCATGGAAATCGCGGAACAGCGTATGCGCCATCGTCGCGTCCATCGCCCCCCAGTTGTAGGTGAGGATCAGATCGAACCCGCGCATCGCCGCCGCCAGCCGCTGCAGCCGGCCGGGCGTCGGCCTGCCGCTCAGCGCCGGAAAGTCGGCCGGGCAATCGACCGCGATCCGCTTGTCCAGCGCCGCCACCGCGCCCAGCGCGCCGGGCTGCGCCGAAACGATCGTATGCGAAACGCCCTTGCCGAAGGCGTTGATAAGCTTCGCCGCGCGCAATTCCTTGCCGCCGGCGTCGAAGCTGGAGTGGAGGTGAAGGAGACGCAAGGCTACCGGTCCGCGATCAGGCGATTCGGGTCAGGAAGCGGTCGATCGCCGCCATTGCTTCAGGTTCGCCCAGTGTCGGCGCATGGCCGACATCGGCCAGCCGCAGCACTTCGGCGTCGGGCAGGCGCGCGGCCATTTCCGCCAGCGTCGCTTCGGACAGCAGATCCGACAGCGCGCCGCGCACCAGCAGCATCGGCTTGCCGCCAAGGTTTTCGATCCCCGGCCACAGATCGGGCTGCGGCGCGTCGATATCCAGACGGGCGAAAGGCTCGGCGATCTTCATGTCGTAATCGAACACGATGCGGCCATTACTGGACAGAGTCATGACCCGCTTGGCCATGTCGAGCCAGTCGGCGATCTGGAAGGTCGGATGCGCAGCGCCTTGCGCTTCCTCGATGGCGCGGGCGGCGTGCATCCAGGTGGGGAAGCTGCGCCCCTGCCCCACGTAAGTCCTGATCCGGGCAAGGCCCTGCGATTCGAGCACCGGGCCGATATCGTTGAGCACCGCGCCGACGATCCGTTCGGGCGCGTTCATCGCCATGATCATCGCCATCAGCCCGCCGAGCGAGGTGCCGATCAGCGCATAGCGGTCCAGCCCCAGTTCCTCGATCAGGAAATTGACGTCGTCGACATACTGGAACGGATTGTAGGTCGACGAATCCTTGGCATAGGCGCTCTCCCCGCGCCCGCGCATCTCGGGGCAGATCACCCGCCATTCGCCGGCCAGCCGATCCGCCAGCGGCGCAAAATCGCGGGCGTTGCGGGTCAGCGCGTGCAGGCAGATCAGCGGCGGGCGATCCTGTCGCCCGGCATAATCGCGGTAGTGCAGCTTGAGCCCGTCGCGGCTCGTCCAATGGCAATCCGCGTATTCGGTCATTCGCGCCCCAGGGTCGTCCACGCACAGTCGAACTTGTGCGGCGATCATATCGTCACCAGTATCGCCCGATGAGAAGCGAACCGCAATCCGCGCCCTATAGCCCCGATCCGCGCATCCTGCCACTGGCCTCGTGGATCGCCGATCCCGTGGCGCCGGCCGGGTTCCCGCGCCACGACTTGCGCTTCCGCAACCATCGCTGGGCGCCGGCAGTGGGGCTGGAGGACTTGACCGACGCGCAGTGGATCGCCCATTTCGGACGCTTCGAGCCGCTGCCGGGCAATCTGCCGCAGCCCCTGGCGCTGCGCTATCACGGGCACCAGTTCCGCTCTTACAATCCCGACATCGGCGACGGGCGCGGCTTCCTGTTCGCGCAGCTTCGCGACAATGCCGGCCGGCTGCTCGACCTCGGCACCAAGGGTTCGGGCACCACCCCCTACAGCCGCTCCGGCGACGGCCGCCTGACGCTGAAAGGCGCGATGCGCGAGATACTGGCGACCGAAATGCTCGAAGCGCTGGGGGCCAACACCAGCAAGACCTTCTCGGTGATCGAGACCGGCGAACAGCTCCAGCGCGGCGACGAGCCATCCCCCACCCGCTCGGCCGTGCTCGTCCGGCTCAGCCATGGGCATATCCGCATCGGCACGTTCCAGCGCCTGCTCGCCTATGAGGATCGCGAGCATATGGCGGCGCTGGTAGACTACTGCCTGACCGAATTTCCCGGCGCGCCCCCGCCCGAGGACGCGCCCGGCCGCGACGAGCCGGCGGCGATCCTGCTGCACCAGGTGGTCGCGCGCATGGCGGACCTCGCCGCGTCCTACATGACGGCCGGATTCGTCCACGGGGTGCTCAATTCGGACAACATGAACGTGTCGGGCGAAAGCTTCGACTATGGCCCCTGGCGTTGGCTGCCCCAATGGGATGCGCGCTTCACCGCCGCCTATTTCGACCATTCGGGCCTCTACTCCTTCGGCCGCCAGCCCGAGGCGATCCTGTGGAACTGCGGCCAGCTTGCCGTGGCGCTGCGGCTCCTGACCGAAACGGAGCCGCTGGTGGCGGCGCTCGACCGCTTCGGACCGCTCTACCAGCAGGCGATGGCGCGCCGCTTCACATGGCGACTGGGCGTGACGCCGCGGGGGTATGAGGCGGACATGGCGCTGGTGTCGGCGGCGGAACGGGCGATGATCGACAGCGGGATCGCGCCCGACGCCTTCTTCCACGCCCATCGCGGCGGACGGAGGAAAGCGGAAGGAGAGTTCGGCGAACTGCTGGCGGCTTACGAAAGCGCCGGGGCCGACGATCACCCCCTGTGGCGAGAAGACGCGCCGCCCACCCTGGTCATCGACGAGGTCGAGCGCATCTGGTCGGCGATCGACGAACGCGACGACTGGCAGCCGCTGGCCGACCAGGTCTCCGCGATCAGGCGGCTGGGTGAAGCGCTGGGGCCGCCGCCTCGCACGGAAGCCTGAGCGTGTGAACCGATCATAAGGCTTTCAAAGCCTAGGGTTATGCACGATGTTAGTGACAGCACCCCCCAATCGGGAAATCCGGACCCAAGTGACCGCCAGCGAGATCATTTCCCACGAACCGGCGACCGGCGCCGAACTGTGGCGCGGGCAGGTCAGCGATGTCGACGAAGCCGTTTCCCGCGCGCGCCGCGCCTGGCCGGCATGGGCGGCGCAGCCGCTATCGACCCGCATGGAGATCGTCCGCCGCTTCGCCAACGAAGTGCGCAAGGATGCCGACCTGCTGGCGACGATCATCGCCCGCGAAACCGGCAAGCCCTTGTGGGAATCGCGTTCCGAAGTGGAAAGCGTGGTGAACAAGGTGGAAGTGTCGATCCGCAGCTATGCGGAGCGCACGGCCCAGCGCAAGCTCGACAGCGCGATGCAGGGCACCACCGCGCTGCGGCACAAGCCGCACGGAGTGATGGCCGTGCTCGGCCCCTACAACTTCCCGGCCCACCTGCCCAACGGCCATATCGTGCCCGCGCTGATCGCCGGCAACGCGGTTATCTTCAAGCCGAGCGAAAAGACCCCGGCCACCGGCGAGGCGCTGGTGCGCTGCTTCCACCGCGCGGGCGTCTCCGCTTCCGTGTTGCAGATGGTCGTCGGCGGGGTGGCGGAAGGCCAGGCGCTGATCGCGCATGACGGCATCGACGGGGTGCTGTTCACCGGATCGGCGCAAACCGGCATCGCCATCAACCGCAAGCTGGCGGCGCGGCCGGACAAGATCGTCGCGCTAGAGATGGGCGGCAACAACCCGATGATCGCCTGGGACACGCCGTTGATCGCCGACGCCGCCGCGCTGGTCGTGCAATCGGCCTTCACCACCGCCGGGCAGCGCTGCTCGGCCGGGCGGCGGCTGATCGTCAAGGCATCGATGTACGACGCGCTGATCGACGAAGTGAAGCGGCTGGCCGACCGGATCATCGTCGGCGCCCCGTTCGACGAGCCGGCTCCGTTCATGGGCCCGGTGATCGACAACCACGCGGCGGACGGGTTGACCGAAAGCTTCCTCTACCTGCTGAGCCATGGCGGCAAACCGATCAAGCACCTGATCCGACCCGACGATTCGCTGCCCTTCCTGTGCCCCGCAATCATCGACACCACCGCCATGAAGGAACGGCCCGACGTCGAACTGTTCGGCCCGATCCTGCAAGTGGTGAAAGTCGACGATCTCGACGAGGCCATCGCCGAGGCGAACGCCACCCGCTTCGGCCTGTCGGCCGCGCTGATCGGCGGCACCCCGCAGGA
>Ga0075362_10000155_pt1 | contig 18626 bp, 19 predicted proteins | sample EndMetdeltDD1762_FD_71397 | JGI IMG/M metagenome (GOLD analysis project Ga0075362, IMG submission 71397) | Populus endosphere microbial communities from Tennessee, USA - Endosphere MetaG P. deltoides DD176-2 | ecosystem: Host-associated > Plants > Roots > Endosphere | place: USA: Tennessee...
CGGCGCGGCAGGCTTGAACGCCCGTGCAATTTTCACCGTTTTGCCACCGCGCGGGCGGCCCTGGAGGAGTAGAGTGAGCGGAATGTTCGCGATGATTCGTCCCGCCGCCGTCGTCGTGTTGGGGTTCGCGCTCGTGTCAGGCCCTCACGCCGCAGCGCAGCGCCCTCCTGCTCCCGCCGACGCCACCGCCCGCATCGTCGCCTCCGCGCGCGCGCTCGTCGCCACGCTCGACGACGCGGCGAAGGGCAAGCTGCAGTATGCGTTCGACGATGCGGCGCAGAAGAAGCGATGGTCGAACCTCCCGTCGCCGATGTTCGCGCGTGAAGGGCTCCGCCTCGGGGATCTCACGCCGCCGCAGCGCACCGCCGTGATGAGCCTGCTGCAGGCCTCGCTCAGCGCCGACGGCTATCGGAAGGTCACGGAGATCATGAAAGGCGACGAGGTGCTGAAGACCGGGGGCGGCCGCGGTCCGCGCGGCGGCGGCCGGGGCGGCCCGGGCGGCGGCCTGATGTTCGGCGAGGATCAGTACTGGCTCGCGTTCCTTGGGACGCCGTCGACGACCACTCCGTGGATGCTGCAGTTCGGCGGACACCACCTGGCGATCAACCTGACGATCGGCGGCAGCCAGGCGAGCATGACGCCGAGCCTGCCGGCCGCGCAGCCCGCGACGTTCACGATCGAGGGCCGCGAGATCCGGCCGCTGGGGAAGGAGAACGACAAGGGGTTCGCGTTGATCAATGCGCTCGACGAGGCGCAGCGAGGCCAGGCGATTCTCGGCTACCGTGTCGCGGACCTCGTCCTCGGTCCGACGCAGGACAGCCGGACGATTCAACCGGAGGGCCTTCGCGCATCGGCGCTGACACCGGCGCAGCAGACGATGCTGCTCGACCTCGCGCGGGAGTGGGCGGGGATCATGACCGACGCCTACGCCGAGCCGCGGATGGCCGAGATTCGCGCCAATCTGGCGCAGACCTATTTCGCCTGGAGCGGTCCGACGGTCAACGGCAGCGTGGCCTACTTCCGCATCCAGGGGCCGACCCTCGTGATCGAGTACGCGCCGCAGGGCAGCGTCGATCACATCCACACGATCTATCGCGATCCGACGAACGACTACGGTGCGAACTTCGCGAAGTAGCGCGGCGGCGCTGGCGGCCGCGATCGCCCTCGCGGCCGCGGCGCCGGCGTCCGCGCACCGGAAGGACGAGTATCTCCAGGCGGCGCGGATCGCGATCGATCCCGGCCGCGTGCGCGTGGAGCTCGACCTGACGCCGGGGATCGCCGTTGCCGACGACGTCCTGCGGCAGATCGATACGGATCACAGCGGCACTCTCTCCGACGCCGAAATGGACGCCTACGCCGGCGGCGTCGTGCGCGGGATCGCGCTCGAGATCGACGGCCGCCCGCTGACCGCGCGCGTCGTCGAGCGCATGGCGCCCACCGCGGAGGCTGTCCGCCTGGGCGAGGGAGCGATCCGCCTCCAGCTCTCGGCACCGGCGCCTCCGCTCGGAGCAGGCGCGCATCGCCTGCGCTATCGCAACACGCATCGGTCCGACATCGGTGTCTACCTGGCGAACGCGCTCGTTCCGTCGAGCGATCGCATCGCCATCACCGATCAGCAGCGGGACGTGGATCAGCGGGAGCTGCGGATCGACTACGTGGTGCGCGGTGACGCCGCCGCACTCCGGGGCCGGTGGATCGTGCCGGGCCTGATCGGCCTGGCGATCGCGTCCGCGGTCCTCTGGCGGTCCGGGATCAGCCGGCGAGACAGCGGAAGACTTCGCGATAGAACGCCGGGTGCTGCACCCACGTAGGCGCTGACACGTACCGGCCGTCGCGGACGGCGTCCTGCGCGACGTAGGTCGCGCCGCACGTCTCGACGTCCTTCCGGACGTGCTCGTAGCAGGTCACCGTCTTGCCGCGCACCAGTCCCGCCGACGCGAGCAGCTGCAGTCCGTGGCAGATCGCGAAGATCCACTTGCCCGCGCGATCGAGCTCGCGGAGGATGTCGAGGACCTTCTCGTTGTTGCGCAGGTACTCCGGCGCGCGCCCGCCGATGCAGAGCACGGCCGCGTAGTCGGCGGCCACCACCTGCTCGAACGTCAGGTCCGCCTCCATCGCGTAGCCGGGCCGCTCCATGTAGGTGTCCCAGCCCGGTTCGAAATCGTGCATCACCAGGTTGAGCCGTTTCTTCGACGGCGCCGCCACGTGAGTGTCGTAGCCCGCTTCCTGGAAGCGATGGACGGCGAACCAGGTTTCGTAGCTTTCGCCGCCGTCGCCGGTGATCACGAGAATTTTCTGAGCCATGCGCGTGGCCGATTATCCGCGATCGGCTACGATCGCCGCAACGTGCCCGAATCGCTGGTGGTGGTCGTCGGCGGCGGCGCCGCGGGACTCTCGGCGGCCGGGGCGCTCGCGCGGAACGGAATCGACGCGGCGGTGCTCGAGCGGGACGCCGCCATCGGCGGTACGTGGGCACGGCGCTACGATCGCCTCCATCTCCACACGATGCGCCAGTTCTCGGGACTCGCGCACCTGCCCATCCCGGCCCGGTATCCCCGCTACCTCGCGCGCGACCAGGTCGTCGAGTACCTGACCGAGTACGCGCGGCACTTCCGGCTGCGCGTCTTCACCGACACCACCGTCGCGCGTATCGTGCCGGATGGCGCCCGCTGGCGCGTCGAGATCGCCGGCGGCGAACCGTGGCAGGCGGCGGTGATCGTCATCGCGACCGGCCAGTATCGCGTGCCGTTCGTTCCGCCGTGGCCGGGACGCGCGTCGTACCGGGGACGGCTGATGCACTCGGCCGCCTACGGCAACGCGAGATCTTTCGCCGGCCAGGGCGTGCTCGTCGTCGGCGCCGGCAACAGCGGCGCGGAGATCGCGACGGACCTGGCGGAGGGCGGCGCCGCGAGCGTCGCTCTCAGCGTGCGCACGCCGCCGCCGATCGTGCCGCGCGATCCGTTCGGCTTGCCCGTGCAGCGCACGAGCGTCCTGCTGAGCGTGCTGCCGCCGGCCGTCGCCGATCGCATCGGCAGGACGACGGCGCGGCTGACGGTGGGGGATTTGACGAAGTACGGCATGCCGCGCGGGAGGTTCAGGCCCTATTCCCGAAAGCAGGTTCCGCTGATCGACGTCGGGTTCGTGGCGGCGCTCAAGCGCGGGCTCGTCACGATCCGGCCGGCGGTGGAATCGCTCACGCCGGACGGGGCGCGATTTGCCGGCGGCTCCGCCGGCGCGTTCGACGCCATCGTCGCGGCGACGGGGTTCACCACCGGGCTCGCCGGGCTCATCGAGGCTGAAGACGTGCTGAACGGCGATGGCGAACCGCGGGTCCGTTCGGGCGAGCCGGCGCGCCCGGGGCTGTACTTCATCGGATTCACGCACACGCTGCGCGGCCACCTGTTCGAAGCGAACCGCGATTCGCGGCGCCTGGCGCAGCACGTCGCGAAGTACCTGCGTGATGGAGGTCGGTAGCCGGGTGCGGGCGGACCGCCGTGGTCCTGGCGAAGGTGGTCAGGCCCGGCGCGACGTCAGACCTGCGATGCGCCAGCGCGACGCAACGCCCGGCGCACGGCTGTGATGAGGACGGGCGGGTCGACCGGCTTGCGAAGCAGCATCACGTCCTGCTGTTCGCCGACGGTCAGGCCGGTCACGACGACGACGGCCATGCCGCGCATGTCCTGACGTGCCGCGATCTCCTCGAGGACGGTGAACCCGCTCACGCGCGGGAGGCCGAGATCGAGTACGACCGCAGCGGGCGTCTGTTCTTCGAGCGCGGCCAGGGCCTGGTATCCGTCGGCGGCCTCGCGGACGTGGAAGCCCGCAAGTGCCAGTGACGTCCGAAACAGATAGCGCAGGTCCGGATCGTCCTCCACGATCAGCACTGATGCTCCGTGCGGGCCCACCTTGGTGCCACTGTAGGACAATTGCGGATGGAATGAAACACAAAAGCATGGCTGAGCTTTGGATTACATGTCTGCGCACGATGGCACGGCGCGTGATGCACTCCAAAGCGGCCGGGCTGGCAGCGCGCCCGTCCGGCCGCTTTCGCGGCGCCGCTGCCTGATCGACTCGCGACAGGCCGCGGTGCGCTCGCGATATCTGAAAGGACGCATTCACATGAGCTTCCGTCGAGCGGTTTCACTCGGTGCGCTGGCGATCGGCTTCGGATTCGCGGCCGCCGCCGGCGCGCAGGCGCAAAGTACGTCGGGCGACTCGCGCTGGGCGATCGACGTCGGCGTCGGCATCGATCCCACCATCAACGGCAACATCAACTCAGGCGCGATCGGCACGCTGCAGGGGCAGGCCACCGCGATCCTGCCGCAATCCTACGGTGACGTGTACGGAACCGGTACTCATCTGAGGTTCGGCGCGGGTTACGCCTTGAACGACGCGTCGGAACTGCGCGGGACGTTCACCTGGCAGTCGGCCGATGCGAACCTCGTGCGGCTCGGCGATATCGGTCCCTCGACCCTCTACGCCCAGTACTCCGACTACAAGAGCTTCGGGCTCGATCTCGGCTACCGGCGCTACGTGCCGATCGAAGTGAAGAACCTCCGCGTCTACGGCGAAGCCACCGTCGGCATGGCGTTCGTCGATCGGATCAACGCGCAGTTCGCCGCGCCGCAGTCGAACCTCGTCTTCACCAGTACCGACTTCTACGACGCGACGGCGGCCTTCACGTGGGGACTGAATTTCGGCGCGCTCTTCCGTGTGGCGGAACAGGTGGACGTCAACGCGCAGTTCGGCCTGCGCGGAGTGAGCGGCCTGGCCGAGGTCGATCAGTTCGTCGGCACCGGGCTGGACGACACCAACAACGACACCGGGCGTCTCACGTTCCCGATCGTCGTCGGCGTGCGGTTCAGATTCTGACTGTCCAGGGCGACGGCGACGGGCGACGGCTACGCTCCGGCACAAAGGCCGCGAAGGACACGACGATCACAAGCCAATAGGTGTTCGTGATCTGTGTGACCTCGGTGATCGTTGTGGCGCTGCCGGCGGCTCCTCGCAGCCGTTCCCGGCAGCGTCAGCCGAGCAGCGTTTCAACGATCACGGTCCACTCGTCGTCGAGCGAACCGGAGGCGGGCGCGCGGCCGGCGCGCCGGTACCAGTAGCCGGCGTTGCCGACGTCGCCTTCCTTGCGGTGCAGATAGGCGTGGATCCAGGCGCCGTCGCGGCCGTCGATGTCCTGCGCGACGCGATGCGCGGTCTCCCAGTCGCCGCGCGCGTCGTGCCACAGCGCGAGGATCGTCTGCGGCAGTCCCGAAGGCGCCGCGGGCGATCCCAGCGTCGCCCTGAGCTCGTCGAGTGTCATCATCGCACCACGAGATCCGAGTAGGTCCGGACGCGGCCGGCGGCGACGCCGCTCAGCAGGTCGTCGATCGCCTGCAGCTGCGACGCGCTGTTGTCGCCCGGACGCGCCGGCACGAGCCCGCCCCGGTTGAAGAACGAGCGGATCACCACGGCGTTGCCCGTGTGGGGAATCTGCTTCAGGTTCGCTGCGAACCGCCCGAACGAGCCGTCGCGGAACAGATAGAACTCCACGTTCGACGCGTAGAACGCCGTCAGCTTGTCGCCCCGCGCGGCAATCGCCTTGCCGATCCTCACCAGCGCCGCCGGTCCGCCCAGGTCGCCGACGAGGGGAATGACGAGGTCTTTCTCCTGGAGGGTGCGTACGAACTGAAACGCGTCTTCCGACGCAAGGAAGTGACTGTGGCGTCCGGCGGCGTCGGTGTCAACGAGGAGGTCACGGTACGTGGGGTAGTTCCACTGAGGCGGACGCCCGGCCGACTGGAACCGTAGTGACAGACCGGCCTCCACGAAGCGCTGGTGGAAGCCGGCGATCGTCTGCAATTCGTCCGCCGTGAGAGACACACCGAATCCGCGAATGGTCGTGTCGAGCTGCCGCCGCACGGCGACCGTATCCGCCTTCGGCGCATCGTCCACGTACCGTAACAGGCGATCGATGGAGGCTTCGCGCCATCTGTCGATGTCTGCGGGCACGCTCCGGCCGAACAGCAGCGCGAGATACTCGACGCGCGTCCGCGAGTGATGGAAGATCGCCTTGAACAGCAGGTGGAGCAGGACGTTGTCGCGCCGGATGTCGACGATGTAGGCGACGGCCGGGCGGGTGGCGGCGATGTAGGTGAAATTCTGGTCGGGGCCGACGCCGACGTAGGCGCCGCCGCGGACGTTCCGTCGCTGAAGCTCCGGGATCACCTGCTGGAAAGACGATTCGTTGGAGATCAGGTTGTCGGTGTCGAAATACCCGCCCGGCTCGGAGAGGGTCGCGACCGCCGAGCCGAACGAAGACGGAGCGGACTGGGTGCGGACGGGGGAGCCGGTGAGCAGGAGGCTGAGGGCGGCGACGACCGCGATGCTCGCGGAGCGGACGAGGTCGTGCGAGAGGCCCATCGAGCCACGAGCATACACCGCATCCTGCGTGTGCTGCGTGTCCTGGCGCCGGTCGTACGTGGGCGCCCGGTCGTACGTAGGCCGGACCTTCAGGTCCGGCACTCAGAGCACCTTCACGCCTCCCGTCATCGGCTGGTGCAGCGAACAGAGGTAGGCGAACGCTCCCTTCTTGCGCGCGACGTACTTGAACGTCCCGCCCGGCGGAATGATCTTCGAGTCGAAGCTGCCCGCCTTGTCGGTCACCGTGTGCGCCACGATGTCCTTGTTGGTCCACACGACCGTGTCGCCCGCCTTGACCGTCACGCTGGCGGGCGAGAACTTCATGCCTTCGATCGCGACGGCGACCGTGGCCGGCTTCGCGGCGCTCGACGCCGCGGCGGCCGCGCGGAGGCGGGCCCCCTCGCCCGTGAGCGAGGCGAGGAGGCCAGCCAGCACCATGAGTGCCAGGGAGCGCATTACTTCAGCGACGACTGCACGTGCTTCGCGTGCTCGAGGTGCGCGACGAACGCCGGACGGACTTTCACCAGCAGGGCCTTCAGTTCCGCGTTGCTTGCGCTGGGAATGAGCGTCTTGTCGACCGCGTCGAGGACGGCCTGGTGGTAGGCGACTTCGTTGTCGACGTACGCCTTGTCGAACGCGGCGCCCGTCAGCCCCTTGAGCTTCTCGATGTTCTTGTCGCCGCCGGCCTTCAGGGCCTTGCTCGTGTCGTTGTCTTCCGGCTTGACCTTCAGCTTCGTGACGAGCGTGACGGCCTGCTTGTTGACGCCCGTATGGTCGGCGACCATGAGATTGGCGAACTTCTTCACTTCGGGATCGGTGCCCTTCGTCGCGGCGAGCTTGCCCGCGTCGATGTCCACCTGATTCGCGGTGACGACGATGGAGGCGATCTGCGCGTCGTTGGGCGACTGCGCGAACGCCGGAGTGGAGAGCGCGAACAGAACAGCTGCGAACAGTGACGTTTTCTTCATACAGGTTTGATGCACGCGCGGGTGTCGGCGTTCCCGGTGGCCAGTCACCAGTTTCCAGTCACCAGTCGCCGGTAACCAGTAGCCAGCTTCGGGTGCAAGTCGGCGTCAGGCCAGTTGCAAACGCGCGAGCACGGCGGCGACGATGCGATCGCAGCGGGCGCCGTCGAAGCCGTAGACGCCGCCGCGGGCGGCGTCCATGTCGCGCTCGAGCGCTTCGCGCAGCAGGGCGCGGGCGCGGAAGAGCCGCGTGCGGACCGTCGCGTCGGGGATCCCGAGCGCGTCGGCCGTTTCGCGCGCGGTCATCTCCTCGACCTCGCGCATGACGAAGACCGTCCTGAACACTTCCGGCAGTGCGTCGATCCGGGATTCGAGCACCTTGCGGACCTCGGCACGCAGCGTCGCGTCGGAGGGGGACTCAGCCGTGTCGTCGGCGACTTCCAACGCGGCCGTGTCGGTTGCCTGCGGCACGAATGAAACGACCGTGTGGTCGCGCCGGCGCTTGCGCGCACGCATCAGCGCCTGATTGATCACGATTCGCGTGAGCCATGTGCTGAGCTCGGCATCGCCGCGGAAGTCGCCGAGCTTGCGGTAGGCCTGGACGTAGGCGTCCTGCAGCGCATCCTCGGCGTCGGCGTCGTCCCGCAGGATGGAGCGGGCCACGCGGAAGAGCCGCTGGTTGTACTGCCGCATGATCCGTTCGAAGTCGGCGCGGGACGGCTGAAGGGCAGGAGCAGGCATCTGGTTCTCGTTCATTGGATGCCGGCCGTGCCTTCCGCGTTCCCGCGCGCCAGCTCGACTTGGGGCAGGTGCCCCTCCGCCGGCCGCGTTCCGGAATGCCGGAATTCCGGACGAAACCCCATTCTTCCTTTCCGTCGCGTCCTTCGCGATCAAACCGAGTCGCCCGCGCGGGCGTCCAATTCCGCATGACAACGACAGCGAAGGGCCCGCTGCGCTTCATCCCCGCGCTCGTCATCGCCACCGCGCTCGTCACCACTGCGCACGCCCAGAACACCCAGCAGAACGCCGCCGACGCCGAGCGTTTGACCAAGGCGTTGGGCGTGAGGCCCGGCGCCGCGATTGCCGAGATCGGAGCCGGCGATGGCGAGCTGACGATGGCGCTCGCCAGGGCGGTCGGCCCCGACGGACGCCTCTACAGCAACGAGTTGAACCAGGATCGGCTCGCCGCCATCCGCAAGCGCGCGGCCGACGAAGGCGCGAAGAACGTCGTCATCCTCGAAGGCAGGGAAGACGGCGCCGGTCTGCCGGACGGCTGCTGCGACGGCATCTTCATGCGCGACGTCTACCACCACTTCTCCAACCCCGCCGCCATGAACGCGAGCATCCTGCAGGCGCTCAAGCCGGGCGGCGCGCTCGCCATCATCGACTTCACGCCGCCGCCACCCTCGGAGGTGACCGAGAACCCGCCCGGCCGCCGCGGCGAGGACGGCCATCACGGCATCACGAGCCCCACGCTCGAGAAGGAGCTGCGCGCCGCCGGGTTCGAGATCGTCTCGTCCGATAATACCCAGCGCAGCGTATTCGTCGTCGCGCGGCGTCCCAGTGTCCAGAGCGACTGCGAGCAGCCGACGACTACGCTCCGGCACAAAGGCCGTTGAAGTCGCTCATTCGCCAACGATCGCCTGTAGTAGGCGCCGCTCCGATATAGTGTGGGGTTCAGGAGACCCCATTGCCGCACACGCTGGAAGCGCTTCTCGGCCTCACGTCGCCGCCCATCGCCATCACCTTCACCGACGATCCTCCCGCCGGCGTGAGCCGCGTTGAGGCGTCCGAGCCCGCCGGCTGCGGGTACTGGCGCCGTGCCGCCGAGGGCGAGGTGTTCTATACCGCGGCCGACGACCACAAGCGTTGCCCGGTCGGTGCGCACACGCACAACGTGCCGTTGACCGAAGCGGAGCAGCAGGACCTGATGGGGCTGGTGGGGACGATGGTGGGGCTCGAGTACATCCGGATGGAAGAAGTCCCGTCGATCCCGAGGCGGAAGACGCCGCTGTCCAACGCGACGTATGCACCGCTCGGCAAGGGGCCGGCGAAGCCGGACGTCGTGCTGGTGCGGGGAAACGCGCGGCAACTGATGCTGCTCGCCGAAGCCGCGCAGCTCGCGGGGATCGCGGGCAAGGGCGCGACGATGGGGCGGCCGACGTGCGCCGTGCTGCCGGAAGCGATCAACACGGCGGAGACGGCGGCCAGCTTCGGCTGCATCGGGAACCGCGTGTATACCGGCGCGGGCGAGAACGACGCCTATTTTGCGATTCCCGGCGACAAGCTCGGCCGGCTGGAAGAGAAGCTCGCCACGATCGTCCGCGCGAACGGAGAGCTCGAGAAGTTCCATCGGAGTCGTACCGGCTCCGCGTGATCGGATCCTCGGATCCCGGATCCCGAATCCCTGATCCCTGATCGACGATCCCTGATCCGGGATCGTTGATCCCCATCCCTGATCGAGGATCCCGATCGCTCATCCCGGATGCGGATCGAGGATCAGGATCGCGGATGGGGATCGCGGATCAGGGATCGGGATCGAGGATCTCCGATCAGGGATTCTCGATCAGGGATCAGGGATTCAGGATCCGGGATTCGAGGATCCGAGGATCCGTTCAACGAATGAACGTTCCCTTCCGAAGCTCTTCGAACGCGGCTTTCAGCTCGGCCTCGGTGTTCATGACGATCGGCCCGTACCAGGCGACGGGCTCCTCGATCGGCTTGCCTGACACCAGCAGGAAGCGGATCCCTTCGTCTCCGGCCTGCACCACGATCTCGTCGCCGCGATCGAAGAGCACGAGCGATCGATTGCCGGCCGCGCTGTACTCGACGCGGTCGCTGCCGTCGGTCGCCTCGGTCAGCACCGCGCGCGGATCGGACGCGTTGCGGAAGCGGCCGCTGCCGGCAAAGACGTACGCGAAGGCGTGGCGCGCGCGGTCGATCGCGATCCGCTTCTCACGCCCGGGCGGCACCGAGATGTCCACGTAGATCGGATCTGCCGCGGCCCCCTCGACGACGCCGCGCTTGCCCCAGAACTCGCCCGTGATGATCCGCGCGTGCGTCCCATCGTCTTCGGTCGTCTCGGGGATGTCGGCGGCCTTGATGTCCTGATAGCGCGGCGCGCTCATCTTCAGGGACGCGGGCAGGTTCGCCCAGAGCTGGAAGCCGTGCATGCGGCCCTCGTGGTCGCCCTTCGGCATCTCCTGGTGAAGGATGCCGCGGCCGGCGGTCATCCACTGGACGTCACCGGCGCCGAGGGACCCGCGGTTGCCGAGGCTGTCGCCGTGCGCGACGGTGCCGGCGAGCACGTAGGTGATCGTCTCGATGCCGCGATGGGGATGCCACGGGAAGCCGGCCAGGTAGTCCGCCGGCTGGTCGTTGCGGAAGTCGTCCAGGAGCAGGAACGGGTCGTACTCGGACGTGTCGCCGAAGCCGAAGGCGCGCCGCAGCTTGACGCCGGCCCCTTCGACGGTGGGAGAGGACTGCACGATGCGTTTGACGGGTCTGACTGACATAATGTATGCAACTATACATTAGTAAGTATCAACCGTCAAGCAGCGGTCGCCGGGTCTGAAGACCCGGTCCCCTACCGCCCGAACTGCACGCCGAAGCTGCCGGTGATGCCGTCGAGCCTGTAGACGTCCGAGCTCGTGAACCGGTAGCCCACGCCGCCGAACAGGCGCACGCCGCTGTTGAGGCGCGCCGCCACCTGAATCTCCGGCTCCCCAACGAAGAACCCGTCGTACGGGCAGCCGTACCCGTACCAGTACGAACAGCCGCCGTAGTAGCCGTAGTCGTAGCGGCCCTTCTTGCCGCCGGAGAAGATGCCGACGTTGGTCGCGCCGAACCCGACCAGGCCGTGAAGCGTCACGCCGACCGGATGGTCGTGGAAGAGGCGGTACTCGGCGACGAGCCCGCCGTACGCAAGCTGCTCAGAGTAGTAGTCGTCGAGCTGAAAGTACGCGCCGCCGCCGATCATCACCTGTCCGGCAAACACCATCCCGCCGTAGAAGCCGAGCAGGCCGGTGGTGCGATTGTTCAACTCGGTGATCTTGAAGTCGGTCCCGAAGACAGGGCCGTCCTCCGACACACGCCGCACCGAGACCTGCTGAATCGGACCCGGCTGCCGAGCCGGCGGCGCCGACCCGAACTCCGGCGCCGAAAAAGCGGCGGGCAGGCTGACGTTCAACGGCGTCGCCTCGCCGCGGCGAATCTCGACGGTCGTCGAATACGAACGGTAGCCCTGGGCCCGAACCTCGATGGCGTGGCGGCCCGGCGCCAGCTGCACGACGAGCGGCACGCTCAGGTCCGGCGAGACCCACCGGTCGCCGTCGATGAACACGTCGGCCGTCGTCGGCCGCACGGTGATCGCGACGGTGCCGAAATCCGACGGCGGCTGCGCGGCGGCCGGCCCCGCGCAGGCGAGCACGAGCAGGACGAGAAGGGTACGAGGCATATGAACCGCCGTTTGCAGATGAGGTGCCAGCCGGAACCCCGAGCCAGATCGAACGAACGCGGCCCGGGACGTCCTCCGCGGAGTCCAGCCTTGTCCTCTTTCAGCGGATTGTCACACGTTCCATCACTTTACCTGCGAGCGGCCGTTGGCCTGAGGCACACTCACGATCATGACCGACCTCCGCTACGCCGTCCGCCTGCTGCGCAAGTCGCACCTGTTCACTCTGACAGTCGTGACGATCATCGCCGTCGGCATCGGCGCCACGACCGCAATCTTCAGCGTCGTGAACGCCGTGCTGCTGCGGCCGCTGCCGTTCGCGGAGCCCGGCCGGCTGATGCAGGTGGCGGAGAAGAACGACGCGCTCCGGCTGCCGCAGTTCGGCGCGTCGGCGCTGAACTACGTGTCGTGGAAGGAAGCGACGCGCACCTTCGCCGAGCTCGGCGCGATCCAGTTCGGCACCTACACGCTGAGCGGCAACGGCGATCCCGAGAACTACACCGGCAACGCGATCACGCCGTCGCTCCTGCCGCTGCTCGGCGTGAATGCGATCGCCGGCCGCGGGTTCGCCGACGGCGAAGACAAGCCCGGCGCGGCGCCCGTGGCGATGATCGGCGAGACATTGTGGCGGCGCCGGTTCGGCGCGGACCCGTCGATCGTGGGACGCACCCTCACCCTCAACGGCACCGCCTACACCGTCGTCGGCATCGCGCCGCGCGCGCTCAACCTGCTGACGGGAGGGGACGTCGCCGTGCCGCTCGTGATCGATCCGCCCAAGGAGATGCGCCTGAATCACGTGCTGTTCGTCGTCGGCCGCCTGAAGCCGGGCGTCTCGTATCAGGCCGCACAGGTCGAGATGGATACGATCGCGGCGCGGGTGGGGCAGCAGTATCCCGAGGTCAAGGAGTGGGGCATCAACCTCATCACCTTCACCGACACGTTCGTCAGCAGCCAGCTCAGGACGGCGTTGCTCGTCCTGCTCGGCGCCGTCGTGTTCGTGCTGCTGATCGTGAGCGCCAATGTCGCCAACCTGCTGCTGGCGCGCGCGCTCGATCGGCAGAAGGAGATGGCGGTCCGCGCAGCCCTCGGGGCCGGCCGCGCGCGAATCGTGCGGCAGCTTCTCGTGGAGAGCGTCGTGCTCTCGGGGCTCGGCGGCGTGCTCGGCCTGATCGGCGCGGCGTGGGGAGTGAACTGGCTCGAGTCGACGATTCCGCCGAACGTGCTGCCCGTCCCCGACATCGGGATCGATCCGCTCGTCGTGACGTTCGCGATCGGCGTCACGTTCCTCACCGGCGCCGTCTTCGGCCTGGCGCCGGCGTGGCAGGCGGCGCGGACGGACGTGAATTCAGCGCTCAAGGACGCGGGCCGATCGGCCACGGGCGGCGTCCGCCCGATCTTCCGCAAGGGGCTCGCCGCCGCGGAGCTCGCGCTCGCGACGGTGCTGCTCATCGGCGCCGCGCTGCTGGTACGCAGCCTGCTCGCGCTGCAGCACGTCCAGCTCGGCTTCAATCCCGACGGCGTGATGACGATGCAGGTGTCGCTGCCGGTGACGAAGTACCCGAACCCGAAGCGCGTCGCCTTCTTCCGGGAGCTGAACGCGACGCTGGCGTCGCTGCCGGGCGTGAAGACCGCCGGCATCACCAGCGGCATGCCGTTCGGGGCCGGCAACTACACGCAGTCGCCGGTCGCGGCGCCGGGAAAGTCGCTGCTCCCTGCCGGCGCGTCGGTGCCGATCGACTGGCGCACGGTGAGTCCCGGCTATTTCTCGGCGATGGAGATTCCGATCCTGCGCGGGCGCGACTTCACCGACGCCGACACGACCGGCGCTCCCGAAGTGATGGTCGTCAGCCGCGCCACGGCGCGGACGATGTGGGGCGACGACGACCCCCTGGGGAAGATCGTGCGCCGCGTCGCCGACGGCAAGGACTTCACGGTCGTCGGTGTCGTCGGCGACGTCCGCAGCTCCACGCTGACGCGCGAGTCGCCGGCGTTGTACTACTCGAACGGCGTGCGGACGTGGCCGCTGATGGACATCGTGATCCGCACGGCCGCCGATCCGGCGCCCATCGTCTCGGCCGTCCGGCAGCGCATCAAGGCGATCGATCCGGAGCTGCCGCTCTCCAACGTCCGGCCGATGACGGACTGGGTGTCGACGGGCGCGGCGCAGCCGCGGCTGAATGCGACGCTGCTCGGCGTCTTCGCCGCGGTCGCGCTGCTGGTGGCGGCCGTGGGGACCTACGGCGTACTGGCGTATTCGGTCTCGCAGCGCACGAAGGAACTGGGCCTGCGGATGGCGCTCGGCGCCGATCGCGCCGGCGTGCTGCGGCTGGTCGTGCGCGAAGGGATGGTCGTCGGGGCGGCAGGCATCGTCTGCGGCATCGCCGGCGCCGGCCTCCTCGGCCGCGCGCTGTCGTCGCTCGTCTTCGGCGTCTCGGTGTGGGATCCCTCGACCTACGCCGCGGTTTCGGGCGTGCTCGCCCTCGTCGCGCTCGCGGCCTGCGTCGTCCCCGCAATCCGCGCGTCCCGCGTGGATCCGATGGTGGCGCTGCGGCTCGAGTAAACCAGAGCGACCGCTACGGGCCGACGGGCCTCGCTCCGGCACAAAGGCCACGCAGCACACGAAGATCACAGAAAAGACCGAATTAGTTGTTCGTGATCTTTGTGACCTTCGCGATCTTTGTGCCGGCGCGTGAGGCGTCGGTCCGTTGTCAGTGCTCGCCGTGAGTACTGACCGCGCGGCCCGCCAGGGCCGCGGTACTCCACGCCCACTGGAAGTTGAAGCCGCCGATCCGGCCGTCGACGTCGAGGATCTCGCCGACGAGATACAGTCCCGGGCACACGCGCGATTCCATCGTCGCCGGATCGATCTCGGCGAGCGACACGCCGCCCGCGGTCACTTCAGCGAAGTTGTAGCCGCGCGTCTCCGTGACGGGAAGCGGCCACGCCGTGACGGCGTGCACCAGGCGCCGGCGATCGTCGCGCGTCAACGCCGCGAGCGTGCGATCGGACGGCAGGCCCAGGGCGGCCAGAATCGCCGTCGCGACGGCATCGGGCATGTCGAGCGCGAGTGCGCTTCGCAGGGTCGCGCCGGGCCGTTCCGACGCGAGGCGGAGCCATCGCGCATCGACGCGCTCGAAGTCGAGCGAGGGATAGAGGTTCAGCGACAGCCGCACGTCGCGTTCTTCCAGCCGTGCGCGCGCCCAGTGCCGTGAGACGTTGAGCGCCAGCGGCCCGCTGAGGCCGAAATGCGTCCACAGCAGCGATCCCTCGAGCCGCAGCGCCAGACTGCCGTCCACCCAGACGGCGATCTCCGAATCCACCGAGACGCCTGACAGGCCTGCGTGAATGCTGTGCGGCGTGCCCGGGGCGAGCAGCAACGGCGCAAGCGCCGGCGTCGGAGGGACGATCGTGTGACCGAGCGATCGCGCGATCGCATAGCCGGCGCCGTCGCTGCCGGTCTTGGGGAGCGAGCACCCGCCGGTGGCGAGGACGAGGGCCGCGGCATGCAGCGGGCCGGCGCTGGTCTCGAGCGCGAAGGAGCCGTCGTCGCGCGTTACGCCGTGCACGCGGACGCCGGATCGAAGGTCGACGCCCGCATCGCGGACGCCGCGCAGCAGCGCGTCGACGACGTCGCGGGCGCGGTTCGAATCGGGAAACAGCTTGCCGCCTGCTTCTTCGTGCAGCTCGATACCGAGATCGTTGAAGAAGCGCACGGTCTCGGCGACGGGCAGGGCCCGGAGAATACGCCGAATGACGGGACGGCCCCCGCCCCAGAAATCGGCGTCCGTGACCAGGGCATTCGTGACATTGCAGCGTCCGCCGCCGCTCACGAGTATTTTGGCCCCAGGCCTGCGCGCCGATTCGAGCAGCACGACGCGGGCGTGCGGATGGGCGCGGCCGGCAAAGATGGCGGCGGCGAGACCGGCGGCGCCGGCACCCACGATCACGATTTCCGTACGACCCGCGGTCATCAGCCGAGCTTGCGGAGCTCCATCATGACCGCTTACACTTCGACTGTCTCCCATCTTTTTTCATAGGGCCTTTCGACGTGAGCTACGCCGTGCAACCAGGCGCGCGCGTCGTGTGGTGTCTCAAGCGCCGCTCGACCGACGTGCGGTGCGTCCTCATGGCGCAGGGCACGCCCGTCGAAGTGCACGTCGTGCACGGGACGGACGTTGTCGTCGAGGAGGTCTTCGAGGAGGAGTGGATGGCGCTGAAGTGGGCCCGCGCCTATCGCGACCGGCTGCGCGCCCAGGGATGGGATGACGTGCGCGAGACGCCGTAGTACACTTCGGACGCCAGCCCGACGTCCGCCGAGGTGCGCAGGTGCCGCAGGTCTCGAGACTGATTGCCGTCGCCGTCCTCGTCTGGTTCGCCCAAAGCCAGGCCCCCCCACAGCAGCCTCCGAGGTTTCGAACGGAAACCAATCTCGTTCGCGTGGACGTGTACGCGACGAAGGGCGGCGTGCCGGTCCAGGATCTCGCGGCGACGGACTTCGAGGTCTTCGAAGACGACACGGCGCAGAAGATCACCTCCTTCGAGCACATCGTCGTGCTGCCCGCCGGTCCCGACGCGGGCCTGATCGAACCGTCATCCCCGTCGCAGGCCAAGCAGCTGGCCGCGGATCCCAGGCGCCGCGTCTTCGTCGTGTTCCTCGACACCCACAACGTGCCCTACGAGGGATCGCACGGGATCAAGGAGCCGCTCATCCACCTGATGCAGACGGTGATGGGCGACGACGACCTCGTCGCCGTGATGACGCCCGACATGAGCCCGGATCAGATGACGTTCGGCCGCCGCACGCAGGTGATCGAGAAGGGGCTGCGCGACAACTGGTACTGGGGCCGGCGCGACACGCTCCTCCCCGACGACCAGGAGCAGTTCTACGAGACGTGCTTCCCGCCGGCGAACAGCCTCGACGGCAATCCGTCGCAACTGGCCAAGGCGATGAAGGTGCGCCGTATGGAGCGCGTCGTCCTGGAGAGCCTGCACGACCTCGTGCGGTACATGTATGCGATCCGGGAAGGCCGCACGGCGGTCGTTACCGTCACGGATGGCTGGCTGCTGTATCGTCCCGATCTCTCCCTGACCAACATGCGCAAGGACGAATTCGGCAACAACGCCGATCCGCTTCCGGGTTCTCCGACGACGCCGGGCGTCGGACGCGGAGGCGTGCTGTCGAAAGAGCCAGGGCAGGAGCCGTTCGTGCCGAACGATCGCACCGTCTGCGAGACGGAACGGATGGCGCTGGCGATGATGGACGACAACCAGTACTTCAAGACGATCTACGGCGACGCCAACCGCGCCAACGTCGCGTTCTACACCATCGATCCGCGCGGACTGACTGTGTTCGACACGCCCATCGGGCCCGAGCCGCCGCCGCCGATCACGGTCGACCAGGCGATGCTCAAGCAGCGCGAGTACGCGCTCGACACGCTGGCCGGGGCGACCGACGGCCTGAGCCTCCGCAACAGCAACGATCTGCGAAAGCAGCTCGGGCGCATCTCCGCCGATCTCACGTCCTACTACTTGATCGGCTACAACTCGACCAACACGAAGCTGGACGGCTTGTTCCGCTCGATCAAGGTGAAGTCGCGCCGTTCCGGCGTCGAGATTCGATCACGACGCGGCTACACGGCGGCTACCGTCGAGGAAGTCGCCAAGGCGCGCGCGGCCGCGGCGGCTCCGGAGCCAGACGCCAAGGTGGCGATCAACAAGGCGATCGGGCTGATCGAATCCGACACGCGCGCGCAGGGGCGGAAGGCCGTTCGCGGGGCGGGGGAGCCGGTGATCTACCACCGCGGTCCGTCGACCGGCAACCAGCTGCAGCCGGCCGCGGGCCGCGTCTTCCCGCGCAGCGAACGCCTGCGGCTCGAATTCGAGGCGGCCGCCAGCGCGCCGGGATGGACGGGCGTCGTGCTGGATCGCAACGGCAATCGGACGGCCGTTCCTGTCGTCGCCGCCGAACGCACCGACGCCGCGTCGGGCCAACGCTGGCTGACTGCCGACATCACGCTCGCGCCGCTCGGCGCCGGCGACTACGTCGTCGAACTGACCGTCGTCGACGGGGCGCAGCAGAAGAAGACCCTCGTAGCGATTCGAGTGACGCAATAGAAGGGCCTTCCGGAACTTTGTGGCTTCCGCCTGAAGGCGGAAACTACAGAAATAGAGAAGGGACCTTCAGGTCCGGCATCGCCGTCAGATCAACGTCGGCAGGACGCCGCGCAGCCGATCGATCTCTCGTTCGAGGATCGGAAGGATCTCTTCGGCGCCGTCGAAGTCGGCCTGGAAGCCGAGCGTCTCCATGCGCGCGGCGGTGTCGCTGGCGGCGCCGGCGGGGAAGTTGCTGACCGATCCCTTCAGCGTGTGCGCGGCGCGGCGCAGCCGATCGGCGTCGCGGTCGGCGATTGCGCGGCTGATGTCGTTCACGAGACGGCCGCTGTCCTGCAGGAAGAGATCGACGAGGCGCTTCGCGAGGCTGGTGTCGTTCCCGAGCCCCTCGAGAAACGCCGCGCGGCCGGCGAGCTCGGGCGGCGGCGCGATGGGCGACGCGCCGTCGGTGGCGAGGCTCTCCACCATCCGGTAGAGCCGCTCGCGCGCGATCGGCTTGATCAGCGTCTCGTCGATGCCGGCGCTGTGGAACTGCTCCATCTCCTTCGACATCACCGACGCGGTCATCGCGACGAGCGGCAGACGGCCGCCGTTGCCGCGCTCCCACGCGCGGATGGCGGACGCGAGCTGCATGCCGTCCATCTCCGGCATCTGCAGGTCCAGGAGGACGATCTGCACGCCGT
>Ga0075362_10000156_pt1 | contig 18510 bp, 13 predicted proteins | sample EndMetdeltDD1762_FD_71397 | JGI IMG/M metagenome (GOLD analysis project Ga0075362, IMG submission 71397) | Populus endosphere microbial communities from Tennessee, USA - Endosphere MetaG P. deltoides DD176-2 | ecosystem: Host-associated > Plants > Roots > Endosphere | place: USA: Tennessee...
GCCGCCAGCTCGCGATAGATGACGGCGAACTTGGTGGGGTAGTGATCGCCGTGCCAGCGCGCGGAGTGCACGCCCGGCGCCTTGTCGAGCGCGTCGATCTCGATCCCCGAGTCGTCGGCGACGGCCGGCAATCCCGTCGCCGCGGAGTAGTAGCGCGCCTTGAGCCGCGCGTTCTCGGCGAAGGTGGCGCCCGTCTCCTCCGGCTCCTCGATCCCCGGAAACGAGTCGAGCGAGACCAGCTCGATCGGCACGCCGTCGAGGATGCCGCGAATCTCGCGCAGCTTTCCCGGGTTCGTCGTGGCGATCAGGAGTGTCCGCATACCAGTGACTGGGACGGCGATGGCCGACGGCGCGTAGCCGTGGCGTCACTTGTTCAGGAACTTCCCGACGATCTCGCGCTGCTTGTCGATCAGCGTCTTGATGCCATCGTCGGCCAGGCCCATGAGCGCGTCGAGCGCGCGGCGGTCGAAGGGGAGGCCCTCGGCCGTGCCCTGGAGCTCGATGAAGCGGCCGTCGCCGGTCTTGACGAAGTTCATGTCGACTTCGGCCTTCGAGTCCTCTTCATACGCGAGATCGAGGAGCGCGGCGCCGCCGACGATGCCGACGCTGGTGGCGGCGACGTAGTCGACGATCGGCAGGTCCTTGATCATCGCCAGCTCGCGCATGCGCTGCAGCGCGAGCACGAGGGCGACGAAGCCGCCGGTGATCGACGCGGTCCGCGTGCCGCCGTCGGCCTGGATGACGTCGCAGTCGATCCAGATCGTCCGCTCGCCGATCTCGGGGAGCTTCGTGATGGCGCGCAGCGACCGTCCGATGAGACGCTGGATCTCCTGCGTGCGTCCGCCGACCTTGCCCGCGCTGGCTTCGCGCTGCGTGCGCGTGGAGGTCGCGCGCGGGAGCATGCCGTACTCGGCCGTGACCCATCCCTTGCCCGTGTTGCGCAGGAACGGAGGGACGCGGTCCTCGACGCTGGCGGTGCAGATCACTTTCGTACGGCCGACCTCGATCAGGACGGAGCCTTCGGCGTGAGCCAGGAATCCGGGAGTGATGGTGGTCGGGCGGGGTTCGGAAGGGGAACGGCCGTCAATGCGTGTCATGTCGTATCAAGTCTAGTCCGATCCGGCCCCATCCGAGGGGCTTCGCCCCTGGGCTCCCCGCGGTTTGTACCGCGAGCCGTCAACGCTGCTGGTCGGTCTCTGGGCGCGGGATCCACTCCACGCTCTTCGCGAGCGGATGGCGCAGGTCGACGTGGCCGGCGAGCGTGTCGACTTCCTTGCCGTCGATGAGAATCTGCACGCGCCCGATCGCCGGCAGGTTCACGGTCAGCGCGTTGACGAGCGTGTAGACCGTCAGGATTTCGTCGAGCGAGCCGCCGGAGTGCTTCGTGACGACGTCGCCGCTGAGGTCGACGAAGGCGTCGCCTCGCTCGGTCACGAAGACGTCGCGCAGCTTCGTCTCGGCCGGAACCGCCGACACGAGCGGCGCCGCCGGCGCGAGCTGGGCCTCGAGGATCGCGCGCGCCTGCGCGGCGACGTTGGGCGAGAAGGCGACCTCGCGCTGGGCCGGCGTCAGCGTCAGGCCGTCCTCGCTGACGTAGAAGAGCGTCGCGGTGATCTTGCGGACGGCGGCTCCGGCCGGCGCCGCCGCCGGCGTGGCCGCGGCGGCGACCGACGCCTCCTTGCGCGAGCTGTACAGGCGCGGCAGCCCGAAGAAGAGCGCCCATGCGGCGATCGCCGCGAACACCACGACGCCGGCGCGCAGCGCGAGCGTCCGGTTCATCGCGTGCCTCCGGCGCCGCCGCGATAGCGCACGATCGCCTCGACCAGCGCCTGCGCGAGCGCGTTCTGGTGATCGTCGGCGAGCAGCCGCTGTTCCTGCTGCGGATTGGTGAGGAAGCCGAGCTCGACGAGCACGGCGGGCATGTTGGCGCCGACGAGCACGCGGAACGGCGCCTGCTGGATCGCCCGCGCGCTCATCGGGACGCGCTCGCGCAGCGTCCCTTCGATCGCCCGCGCGAAGGCGCCCGACTGATCGATGTAGCGGGCCTGCGCCAGCTCCCACGGAATGATCTCGATGTCGCGCGTGCCGCCGCCGAGCACCGGCAGCGCGTCGCGCGGCGCCTGCGCGGCCAGGCGCGCGGCTTCGCCGTAGCCCTCCAGGCCGAGGTAGAAGACTTCCGCGCCGCCGACCGACGGCCGCACCGACGCGTTGGCGTGCAGGCTGATGAAGAGGTCCGCCTTGTTGTTGTTGGCCAGCGCGGCGCGCTGATCGAGGCCGACGGCCTGGTCGCCGTCGCGCGTCAGCAGCACGCGCGTGCCCAGGCGCGATTCGATCGCCGCCTTCAACCGCCGCGCGACCGACAGCGTGATCGTCTTCTCGAGCGTGCCCTGCGCCCCTTTCGCGCCGATGTCCTCGCCGCCGTGCCCCGGATCGATCACGATCGTGCGGAGGCCGCCGGCCGGCGGGATGTCGAGAAGCGGCGGCGTGTCGGGCTGCGGCGGCACCGGCACCGGTGTTGGCGTCGGCGTCGGCGTCGGCGTCGGGGTGGGCGCGTCCGTCTGCGGCACGAGGTCGATGAGAATCCGCGTGGCGCCGGCGGCGCCCGGCTGATCGGTGGCGCGGAACGTCGCGACGCGCGGCCCGAGATCGATGACGACGGTCTGCGGCGTCTCGCCGGGCCGGACGTTCTGCACCAGGTCGGTCGTCGTGTTGGCGCGGAGGTCGGCGGCGTCGAGCGCGTCGGCGTCGAAGCGGACGACGAGGCGGCCGCCGTCCTGCGTGACGGTGTGCGGCGTCGGCGGCGCGACGTCGAGCGTGACGCGCGACTGCGTGCCGAGCGATTCCACCCGCGCCGCGACGCGCGGCATGCGGACGTCGCCGACGAGCAGGAGCCGCGACGGCTTGCGCAGATCGATCTTCGTCGGCGACACCGGCGCGAGCACGCGGCTGACGAAATCGACCGGTACGAACCAGGTGCGCCCGTCGCGCGCCGGCGCCGCCGGCAGCGAGGTCATCCGCCCCTGGATCGACGCGAGCGGCTGCTGCGTCGAGAGCAGGATGGTCTGGTTGCCGGCGCCGATCGTCAGCCCGCCGGCCGCGGCGTCTTCACGAACGCTGAGGTTGAACAGCCGCGCCAGATCGTCCAGCGCGAACATCTCCTGCCCGTTCATCGTCCGCGCCGCCAGCGGCCGCCGCGCGTCGCGCGTGACGACGGTGTAGGGAAGCGCGGACTGCTGGGCCAGGAGCGCGGCAGCCAGACACAGCGTGGCTGCGACCGCCGCGACGAGAGGTTTCAAGGCGCAACGATTGTACATCGCCGAGCAGCGCGAGCACCCCGAGCACCCCGCCCTGGCTTCTGTGATAAGCATGCAGAGTGACGTTCACCCGCTGTGCTGTCAGGCGTCGTGGACTCGGTCTCGCCGGCCTCGTGCTCGATGTCGCGCGGCCGTATCGAGGCTGGCTGGCCGTGATTCTCGGCGCGATGCTCCTGGAGACGCTCGGCGGCCTCGCCGCGCCCTGGCCGCTCAAAGTCGTCATCGACAACGCCGTGGGCCACCGCCCGATGCCGGCGTGGCTGACCGCCGCGCTCGGACCGGGCGTGACCGCCGACCCGAAGGCGGTCGCCGCGCTGGCTGCGCTCGCGCTCCTGCTGATCGCCGTCGCCGGCGGCATCGCCTCCTACGTGGACAACTACTACACCGAGAGCGTGGGGCAGTGGGTCGCCAACGATCTGCGGCTCCGCATCTACGAGCACCTCGAGAGCCTCTCGTTCCGCTACTACGACACGCACGAGACCGGGGCGCTGCTCAGCACGATGACCGACGACGTGTCGCGGGTGCAGGACTTCGTGTCCTCGGACGCGCTCGGCATCGTCGTGGATGCCACGACGATCGTCGGCATGCTCGCGGTCATGTTCTGGCTGGACTGGGGCTTCACGCTGATCGTCCTGGCCATCACGCCGCTGCTGCTGGTGTTCATCTCGCGATTCCGGCGGGCGGTGAAGAGCGCCACGCGCGAGGTCCGCGACCGGGAGAGCGACGTCGTGGCCGTTGTCCAGTCCGGCCTGGAATCGGTGCGCACCGTGCAGGCGCTTGGCGCGCAGGCGGTGGAGGCCGAGCGGCTCGATCGCGCCAGCCGCGGCGCGGTGGCCGCCGCCCTTCGCGCGCGCCGCATCAAGTCGCTCCTCCCGCCCGTCGTCGGCGTGATCGTGGCGGCGTGCACGGCGATCGTGTTGTGGCGCGGGACCGACCGCGCGATCGCCGGTGCGATGACCGTCGGGTCGCTGACGGTGTTCCTGGCGTACCTCTCGCGGTTCTTCAAGCCGGTCCAGGATCTGGCCAAGATGACCACCGCGGTGGCGCAGACGCACGTCGCGCTCGAGCGCATCGTGGGCCTGCTCGACATCGACATGCTGGTGCAGGAGCGGCCGGACGCGCTCGAGCCGCCCGCCTTCACGGGGGCGATCGCGCTCGAACACGTCGCCTTCGCGTACACCCCCGACACACCGGTGCTGTCCGACGTGACGCTGTCGATCCGGCCCGGGACGTTCGTCGGGATCGTCGGACCGACGGGCAGCGGCAAGTCGACGATCGCCAGCCTGATCCCGCGGTTCTACGATTCGGCGGCGGGGCGGATTCTGGTCGACGGCACCGACATCCGGGACTACACGCTGCGCGGGCTGCGGCGCCAGATCGGATTCGTGCTGCAGGAAACGGTGCTGTTCCGCGGCACGATCCGCGACAACATCGCGTACGGCCGGCACGACGCCACCGACGCCGACGTCATGACCGCGGCGCGGCTCGCCAACGCGGACGAGTTCATCGCGAGGCTGCCCAACGGGTACGACACGCTGGTCGGCGAACGCGGCGCGACGCTGTCGGGCGGCCAGCGGCAGCGCCTGGGCATCGCGCGAGCCTTCATCCGGAACGTACCGATCCTGATCCTCGACGAGCCTACGGCGGCACTCGATCCGGAGTCGGAGCACCTGGTCGTGGAAGGGCTGAAGCGGCTCATGAAAGGACGCACGGTCATCATGATTTCCCACCGCTTGAGCACGCTGCGCGACGCAGACCAGATCATCGTGCTTCGCGGCGGCGTCGTCGCCGAGCAGGGGACGCACGACGATCTCCTCGCCCTCAACGGCGTCTACGCCGGTTTGTTCTGGGCCGGGCCGGAACACGCTCCGGGCCGGGCCGCGGCCGTCGCGCAGCCCGTCGCGGGAGCCGGACTGTCATGAGCCGAACCCTGATCGTGATGCCGGACGACTCGGCGCAGCCGTTCGTGAAGGCGATCGCCGAGGCGACGCGCAGCCTGCGCATCAAGATGTTCGTGTTCTCGGATCCGAAACTGCTGAACGCGGTCATCGCGGCCCGCCGCCGCGGCGTCAAAGTCCAGGTGATGCTGAATCCGGCCCGCCGCAGCGGTGAACGCAACAACGAGCACGCCCGGAAGGTGCTGGAGCGGCGTCACGTCGAAGTGCGCGATGCCAACCCGGCCTTCGATCTCACGCACGAGAAGTCGATGGTCGTCGACGAGGGGCACGCCTTCGTCATGTCCCTGAACTGGGCGACGAAGAACCTGACCGAGACGCGGGACCATGCCGTCGTGACCACGAAGCCTCGCGACGTGCGTGAGGTGAGCGAGGGCTTCGACGCGGACTGGCATCGACAGACGTTCACGCCGTCGCGGGACAGCCATCTCGTCTGGTGCCCCGGGCCCGGCCGGGATCGGATCTGCCAGTTCATCGACAGTGCCCGGCACCGGCTGTTCGTGCAGAACGAGCGATTCCAGGACACCGTCATCATCGAGCGGCTCGTGCGAGCGGCCGTGCGGGGCGTGCAGGTTCGCGTGATGGCCCGTCCTCCTCATGCCCTGAAGCGGGAAAAGCTGATCGAAGGCGTGGGCGGGCTGCGGATCCTGGATGACGTAGGAGTCAAGATCCACAAACTGAAGCGGCTGAAGCTCCACGGCAAGGCGCTGCTCGCCGACGATGTGGCGGCGATCATCGGGTCGATGAATTTCGCGGCCGGGAGCCTGGACGGCCGGCGCGAGCTCGGCATCGAGGTCCGCGACGACAGCGTCACCGATCGGCTGCGGGAGATCGCCGAGCACGACTGGCAGCACTCGCGGCCGCTCGATCTCTCCGACGAAGGGCTGCTCGCCGACCTCGACGACCGGATCGAGGGGGGCGCGCACCTGCTCTCCCTCGACGGCCACCAGGACGAGTGAGAGGACGGCAGGGCATGACCACTCCGGGGACCGGGTTCTGGTCCGTGCGAACCATCTTCAGCCTGGCGCGGGCGTCACTGGCGGCGGGGGCGATGCTCGTGGCGCCTTCGCTCGGCGGTGCGCAGCCGCCCAAGGCGCCCGCGTCGCAGCCGTCGCCGTGCCAGCCGCCGGTGTGGGGGGACTTGCGCACGCCCTTCGAAGCGCGGGTGCGGGCCTACGCCGCGCTGCGCGATCGCCTCGAGGCGGAGCTCCCGCCGCCGGTTGCGACCGCGGAGGTCACCCCGGCGCGCGCGACACAGCGCGCCCTCGCGATCCGGATCCGCTCCGCGCGCGTCAACGCGCGGCAGGGCGATCTCTTCACCGCCGCGATCGCCGCCGAGATCCGGAAGAGCCTCAGGTGGGAAATCGACGCGCGGACGTGGAAGGTCATCATGGACGAGGACAATCCCGGTGAGCTTCCTTCGCAGGTCAACGACGAGTACCGGGAAGGGCAACCCCTCTCGACCATGCCGCCGAACATCCTGGCGGCGCTGCCGGCGCTGCCGCGGGATCTCGAGTACCGGTTCGTCGGCCGCACCTTGATTCTGCTCGACACGAGATCGAAGTTGATCGTCGATCGCATTCCGTCGGCGGTTTCGCTCGCCGATGCCGGGCGCGGCTGCCGGTGACGGCGGGCGGAAGAGCCTCCGATCACGAGCCATGCGCCGCGGAGAGCGGCCGTCACCGGCGTCAGCGTGGTCACGCATGCGCTTTGGTCGCCCCAGTCGAGCGTGGTAGGATCCCTGCCCAATCAAAGGGTGAGCGACAGAGACATGGCATCGCAGTCCGACGCGCAGTGGAGTGACGAGGACGCGGCGACGTTTCTGAGATACGGCCCGGCCTTCGTCCCGCGACGCGCGGAACAGTTCCGCGTCGTCACCACGGTGGTCGCGATGGCCGCGCCGCGGCTTGTCGTAGATCTCTGCTGTGGCGAGGGGCACCTCTCGCGCGCGCTCCTCGACGAACTTCCCGACGTGACTGTCGAGGGGCTCGACGCCTCCGAGGCCACGCGGCGGGCTGCGCAGGTCGCGCTGCACAGCTACGAAGATCGCTTTCGCACCGCCCGCTTCGACGTCCACCAGCGCCCGTGGCGCGACCACCTGAAACCGGCGGACGCGTTCGTGTCCTCGCTGGCCTTGCACCATCTCACGGCTGACGAAAAGGCGGCCGCGTATGGCGACCTGCGCGCCACGCTGACGCCGGGCGGCATCTTCGTCAACGCGGATCTCGTGATGGCGGCGAACCCGGCGGGACGCGTCCTCGCCGCGGAGGCGTGGGATCGGTCGGTGCGGGACGCGGCCGGCGGCGAGGCCTTCGCCGCGTTCGAGTCCTTGCGCTGGAATCTGTTCCGCTATCCCGACGACAACGACACCGACTATCCGCTGCCCGTCGCGCAGGAGCTCGCGCTGATGAGCGCCGCCGGGTTCGTCGATGTCGACGTGTACTGGCTCTACGCCGGACATGCGATCTGGGGAGGCCGCGCTCCGTAAGCGGGCGCGGCCGCACCGCTGCTGCGGCGGATCACGGAGCCGCCGCGCGGAACGCGCTCCACTGAATCTGGAGCTTCCGCATGCGCGCGCGCAGCGTGTGCGGATTGATCTTCAGCAGGCGGGCCGCGCCGTGCGGACCTTCGACGCGTCCGCCCGTGGCTCTCAGCGCCGCCTGTATGTGGCGGCCGACGATCACGTCGAGGGGCTCGATGGTCGACGGCTCCGGACGCGGGACTTCACGCGCCATCGACGCCGGTCCGGACGTGACGGCCGGGCCCGCGTGGCCCAGGGCCGCGGCCACATCGAGCGTCCGGCCCTGGCCGATCAGCACCGCACGGTCCATCACGGCGGCCATTTCCCTGACGTTCCCCGGCCACGTGTACGCTGCCAGGATCCGCACATCGTCGGGGGACACCGGCACCGGCTTGACGCCGAAGCGGTTCGCCGCCCGCTCGGCGAAGTACTCGGCGAAGGCCCGAATGTCGGACGGGCGATCGCGTAACGGCGGGATCACGATCGGGAAGACCGACAGGCGGTAATACAAGTCCTCGCGGAACGTCTGCCGCTCGACCATCGCCGGCAGGTCGCGGTGGGTGGCGGCGACAATGCGGACGTGGACGTGGACCGGACGCTCGCCGCCGACGCGCACCACCTCGTTGTCCTGCACGACACGGAGCAGACGCACCTGCGCGGCGAGCGGCAGCTCGCCGACTTCGTCGAGAAACAGCGTGCCGCCGTCGGCCTGCTCGAACCAGCCCTTGCGCCGCGCGACCGCGCCGGTGAACGCTCCCGGCTCGTGCCCGAACAGCTCCGAGTCGATCAGCTCCGGCGCGATGGCGCCGCAGTTCACGCGGCGGAAGACGCCGGCCCGGAAGGGCGAATGCTCGTGGATCGCGCGCGCCACGATTTCCTTTCCGGTGCCGGTTTCTCCGAACAGCAGGACGGGCGCTCCGCTGCGCGACACCAGGCGGGCGCGGCTCATGACGGCGGCGAGCCCGGTATCGCCGCCGATCAGGCGTTCGTCCCCCACCCGGGAGTCGCCGTCGATCAGCCGGTCGGCCTCTGCGCGGGTCTGCTTCGCCCGTGAAATAGTCTGGCTCAAGCCATCTAAAGTAACAGAAATTCCGTGATTAGTAACGGGCAATTGCTCGCCTCGGCAGTGAGGGCCTGCCTGGCGCGCGCCTTGCTGATGTCGGCCGCGTGCCTCTCGTGTCCTGTTGTCGCCGCCCGCGTCGCCGCGCCGCACTCGTGTGCGCGTGTACGCGGCCGAACGGCAGGTGACGTGAGGCGCGCCCGCAAGACCCCGCCTCGCAGCCTCCTGTCGATCGGCTGACTCTCCCTTACAGGTTTCCGGCAATTTGCTGCGTCCCGGCGCGGCTTTGATGCCGATCGCCGCGCGATCGGCGGGATGGTCGTCATGTCTCGGATCGTTGTCAGTGTCTGCCTTGCCTGCGTGATGTCCGTGGCCGCGATGGCCCAGGCTCCCGCCGGATCGATCTCCGGCCTGCTGCGCGACAGCTCGGGCGCCCGCATCCCCGGCGCCACGATCCGCATCGTCAACGCCGAGACGAGCGCGAGTACGTTCGCGGTCAGCGACGGCGAGGGGAGTTATCGCATCGCGGGCCTGGCGCCGGGACGCTACACGGTGGAAGTGCGGCTCGACGGATTCGAGTCGGTCGATCGCCAGGTGGTGCTGGCGGCGGAGCAGGCGGCGGCTCCCGTGGACATCGCGCTGACGCCGTCACGCCTCGGCGAGTCCGTGGTCGTGACCGCGCGGCGCGTCGAGGAGACCGCACAGGACGTGCCGATTCCGCTGTCGGTCGTGGACGGCCGGCTGGCGAGCGACAGCGGGGCCTTCAACGTGAACCGCTTGAAGGAGCTCGTGCCGACCGTGCAGTTCTATTCGACGAACCCTCGCAATTCCGCCATCAACATCCGCGGGCTTGGTGCGCCGTTCGGCCTGACCAACGACGGCCTGGAGCCCGGCGTCGGCCTGTATGTCGACGGCGTGTTCTATGCGAGGCCGGCCGCGGCCACTCTGGACTTCCTCGACATCGAGCGGATCGAGGTGCTGCGCGGCCCGCAGGGCACGCTGTTCGGCAAGAACACGACGGCCGGTGCGATCAACATCACGTCCAGAAAACCGTCGTTCACCCGCTCGAGCGACGTCGAGCTGACGGTCGGCGAGCTCGGGTTCGTCCAGGCGAAGGCGTCGGTGGCGGGACCGCTCGCGCGCAAGGTGGCCGGCCGCGTGTCGTTCTCCGGCACCGAGCGCGACGGAACGGTCTTCAACACCAGGACGCAGCGGCCTGCCAACGACCTCAACAACCTCGGCGTCCGCGGACAGGTCCTCGCCGCCCCGACCGATGCCGTGGCCATCACCGTGGCCGTCGATCACACGCGCCAGCGGCCGGACGGCTACACGCAGGTCGTCGCCGGCGTGGCGCCGACGCAGCGTCCGCTCAATCGTCAGTACGCCCAGATCGCCGCGGATCTCGGCTACACGGCTCCCAGCTTCAACGCGTTCGATCGCCTGACCGACGTGGACACGGCGCTCCGTTCCTATCAGGACCTGGGCGGAACGTCGGCGAACGTCGACTGGAAGATCGGCGGCGGGCAGCTGACGTCGACGACGGCGTGGCGCTACTGGAACTGGAATCCGTCGAACGATCGGGACTTCATCGGGCTGCCCGTGACGACGGTGTCGGCCGCGCCGTCGCGCCAGCGGCAGTGGACGCAGGAGATTCGCTATGCCGCCGACCTCGCGCGCAGCGTGAACTTCGTCGCCGGCGCCTTCGGGTTTCATCAGACGCTGGCGTCCAATCCGTCGTTCGATCAGGAGCAGGGATCCGCCGCCGCCCGCTTCCTGCTCGCGCCGACGGCCGCCGCGGCGACGCCGGGACTGCTCGACGGCTACGGGTACCACCAGTTCGTCGACTACGTGAACACGTCGGCCGCCGTCTTCGGCCAGGTGACCTGGTCGATCGGCTCGCGCCTGCGCCTGCTGCCCGGACTGCGGTTCAACTACGACGAGAAGAAGGTCGACTTCGATCAGCAGGTCTACGGCGGGTTGCAGACGACGGACCCTGCGCTGATCGCGCTGAAGCAGTCGATCTTCGCGCCGCAGGCGTACACCGCCGACGTCGGCGACACGAACCTCTCGGGCCAGATGACGGCCGTCTACAGGATCGCGAGGCGCGTCAGCGCGTACGGGACGTACGCGACCGGCTTCAAGTCGGTCGGACTGAATCTCAATGGACTGCCGACCGATGCGTTGAACCGACCGGTGCTGTCCGCGGCGGTGGTCAAGCCCGAGGACACGAGCAACGTCGAGATCGGCCTGAAGACGGAGCCGTTTCGCGGCGTGACCGCCAACGTCACGGCGTTCAACACGGTCATCAAGGACTTTCAGGCGCAGGTGACCAACGGCAGCGTCGGCGTCATCCGGGGCTATCTGGCCAACGCGGAGAAAGTCCGGGTGCGCGGCGCGGAATTCGATGCGACGGTTCGTCTCTCTCCGCGCTGGTCCACCTACACGGCGCTCGCCTATACCGACGGCCGCTATGTCACCTTCCGCGACGCGCCGCCGCCCCTCGAGGAAACGGGCGGACCGCAGATCAAGGACATCTCCGGAACGGTGCTGCCGGGTATCTCCACGTGGGCGTGGTCGGCGGGCGCCGAATACAGCCGTCCCGTCACGGTGCGGCGCCACGACGGACAGGTGTTCGGCGCGCTCGACACGAGCTATCGATCGTCGTTCTCGTCGAGCGCGTCGTACTCGCGCGACCTGGTCGTGCCCGGGTACGGTCTGCTGAACGCGCGCGTCGGCTTCCGCGCCGCGCGCGGGTGGACGGTGAGCCTGTGGTCCCGCAACCTTCTGGACAAGAACTACTACGAACTGCTGACGGCGGCGCCGGGCAACACCGGCCTCTTCGTCGGGCAGCCGGGCGATTCGCGCCAGGTCGGCCTCTCGCTGCGCATCGCGCTCGGTTCAGCGAAGCCGTGATCTCGATGAGGTGGAGATACCATTGATCGCATGTCGAGGACTTCGGGCTCTCTCGTTTTTGTAATCGCGCTCCTGCTGACGACCGGCTGCAAGGCCGGGGGCATGCCGGAAATCAAGCAGCCGGGCGTCTTCATCGAGTCGGACGGCTTTCTCGTCGAAGTCAAGAAACTGGGGACCCTGGGCTGGACCTACGGGCCGCGCGTCTACCCTGAGCTCGCGGAGTACAACGTTCCAGCCGTGACCCGGGTCACCCCGATCTATGTCAACCTTCCCGAACTGGCCACGGCGCCGCTGAAGGGCATCGAGTGGCATGGCTACCGCCTCGGCGGGAATGCCTCGCCGGACACGCCGAGCACTGCGGCTCCGCAGGACTGGAAAGCGGTGCCAATCAAGAAGGAATCGACGAGCGTGCCGGGCATCTTCAAGGTCGTCGTCGCGGCCGCCGATGCACAGGGCCGATGGAAGCCCGAGTCCTCGCACGAGTACTTCGGCATTGCCGTGGATGCGGGCTACAAGACCGGGCCGATCTGGGCGGTGAGGATCAAGTGAGCGGGAGGAACGGGACGATGAGAAGGACCGTCGATCGAGCGAGCGCGCGGGGCACCCGCTGGGGATCGCTCGCCGTGGCGGCGGCGGTCGTCGCGTCGGGCGTCGTGTTCGCACAACAGAGTGCGCCGGTCGAGACCGTCCGGGCGTTGTACGCCGCGGCGACCGAGGCCTACACGAAGAAGGACTATCCCGAGTACCTGAAGAAGATGGAAGCCGTCATCGCGCAGCGGCCCGTGCATCCCACGCTGCTCCGCCGGCTGGCCGGGGCCTACGCGCTGAACGGGCGCGCGGCGGATGCCGCCGGCGTGCTCCGGAAGATGGCGGCGCTCTCGCTCTACTACGACGCGCTCGGCGACGCGGACTTCGGCGCCGTGCGCGGCGACGACGGCGTGCAGAGCGCCGCGCGCGCGCTCGATGGCGTGCGGAGCCGCCGCATCGGCTCGAGCGACGTCGCCTGGACGATTCACGACCGGCTGTTCGTGCCGGAAGGCATCGCCTACGACGCGTCGACACGCGCGTTCTTCGTGAGCAGTCAGTACCGGCGAAAGATCGTGCGGATCGATCCGTCCGGCGCCGTGCAGGATTTCGTCACGAGCGGCCGCGACGGCCTGTGGATGGTGTTCGGCATCGCGGTGGATCCCTCGCGGCGCCTCCTGTGGGCCGTCAGCACGGCGGAGCCGGTGATGGAGCGCTATTCGGCGGCGGACGAGAACGCCACCGGCGTCTTTGCGTTCGACATCAAGACGGGCGCGCTTGCGCACAAGTACCTGCTGCCGGATCGATCGCCGGCGCACCGCTTCGACGATCTCACGGTCGCCTCCGACGGCCGCGTCTTCGTCTCGGACGGCGGATCGGGCATCGTCTACACCATCCAGCCGGGCGGCACGTCGCTCGAGGTCTTCGTTCCGGCGGGTACGGTCCAGGGACCGAACGGACTCGCCGCGACCCCGGACGGCAAATGGCTGTACGTGTCCGACTACGCCGGATACGTCTTCCGCGCGGAGATCGCGACGAAGGCCGTGACTCGTCTGGCCGCGCCCTCCGATGTGGCCCTCTACGGGATCGACGGGCTCGCGTGGCACGAAGGGGCGCTCATCGGCGTGCAGAATGGCGTCGAGCCCGCGCGGGTCGTGCGGCTCGATCTCTCGCCGGACGGCACCCGCATCAGCGCCGTTCGCATCATCGACATGAATCAGCCGCGGGTGGCGGAGCCGACCATCGGCGTGGTGGTGGGCGACCGGTACTACTACGTCGCCAACAGTTTCGGCGGGCTCCTGCGCAAGCCGAATTCGGTGCTCGCGGATCAACCGCTGGAAGAGCCCGTCATCCTCATGATGAAGCTCGGGTGAATCGATGCCTGTTCTGATCTGTGTGGCCGCGTTCGCCGCGGTTGCGGCGGTGTGCAGCGATCGAACCGCCGCCGAGTCCCCGGGGAAGATCACGATCGACGGCGTCGCGCGCCCGGTACGCGGCGCGACGTTCGGCATCGACGTGAGGACCGAGGTGCTCTACAGCATCGACATCGACGTGGACGAGCACTCGGGCGAGGACGGCGCGCCGGCGCCGCAGGTGAGCAGCATTCCCGTGGCGCGCGCGAACGGCGGACGGCACCCGTCGCTGGAAGCCCTGGCCAGGCTGTCCGTGAAGGAGCTCGACGACGGCGCCGACTGCGACGAGTGGGACGCCTGGTTCGGCAACGACGCGCCCAGCCTCTGCGGCAACCGCGTGACCTTTCAGGGATGGGAAGGCAACGCGCTGCGCGTGCGCTGGGAGGCGCACTACGACGACCGCGGCCGCCGGCGCCCGTTCCTGTACGAAGGGCTGGTGGACTTCACGGGCATCTACGTCCAGGTCACACAGCCCGAGGAGGCCGACGTCGTCCTGTCGCGCGAGTGGGGCGGTCAGGCGGTGGCGAGACTCGAGCGCCACGTGCTCGGCTGGCGAGACTACGGCACGAAGTTCAGACCCGACCGGAGGTTCTGGTACTCGGTGGTCTACGGGCGCAAGGGCGCGCCGCTCCACAGCCGGTACCGCGCCGGAGCGCCCACGAAGGAAGCCGCAACGGCCGCGGCGGAGGCCAACAGCGCCCGCTACGCCGAAGCGCGGAAACAGCGCGAAATCACGCCGCCGCCGGATCTGAAACCGGGGCCGTCGAAGCGGCTCTCGGACAGCCGGCAGCGGTTCTCGCTGGAAGCGACATCGGACTGGACGGTCGTTCCGCCGGAGGCGGACCCGGTCATGGCCAGGCTCGGCGGGATCTCGCTGCGGCGCGGCACCAGCCCGCGCGAGGAGAGCCTCAAGGCCGTCGCGGTCGAGATGCTCATCGCGGACGATGTCGTGGAGTACGCCGACACGTCCATCGGCGCCTACAAGACCATCTGGACGATCGAAGCGCGCGAGGACGTGACGCTCGCCGGAGCGAAGGGCGTGCGGCTCGTCATCCTGCAGAAGCTCGGCCCGGTGGCGACTCGTCTGCTCAAGTATTTCGTCGCGCTGCCGAACAAGCAGGCGCTGGTGCTGACTTTCGCCGCGCCGCCCGACGCGTTCGCGTCGCGACTCGACGCCTACGAGACGCTGGCCCGTTCGCTCCAGCTGACGCGCTGATCGCAGCCCGCGATCTCACGCTTGCGGTCTGCCGGCGGCCTCCTCATTGATCAGAACTGCACCGACAGACCGATGGACGGCGCGACGGGGAACCCTCTCCGCAGCCCGCTGCTGTATTGGCCGGTCCGCGCGACTGTGAGGAGGGTCGACTCGACGTTGTACTCGTTCTTGCGGTTCAGCACGTTGAGCACTTCTCCCGAGAGCGTGAAGACACCCCATCGGAAGAGGAAGACTTTGCGGAGGCGCAGATCGAGCCGGTCGTACGGCGGCAGGCGGATCTGATTCCGCTCGGACCCGAGCGCGAGCGTGGCGCCGTCCTGAGTCAGGAACCCGCGGCGCGGCATGCCGCTGCCATGGCGCCATTGCGCGCCAAGTGCCAGTGTTCCCGAGAGACGAAACGCGCCGACCGCATTGAGCGTGTGCCGCTGGTCGTCATCGCTCGGAAAGGCGAGGCCGTCGACGTCGTCGTTCATGCGCGCGTTCCCGTAGGCGTATGACACCCATCCGCTGAGACGGCGGGCGCTGCCGCGGCGAATCGCCATCTCGAGGCCGCGTGACGTGCCGTCGAGCGCGTTCTCGAAAGGATTGAGGCGTGCGGTCGCGCGGCCGTTTTCGAGGCGCGGCTCGGCCAGCGCGAACAGGCCGTCGCGGTCGCGGCGGCGATACACGTCGACGCTCAGCGTCTGCCCGCCCCCGACCGCGTGTTCGACTCCTCCGTCGATCTCGAACGCATCCGGCATCCGCAGCGCAGGGTTGCCCAGCAGCCCGTGCAGGGCGGCGAGCGGCGGAAGCTGATATTGCGTCCCGGCCGAGGCGCGCAGCGTCCACCCCCGCGCCGCGGCGGCGGCGAGCACGCGCGGCGCGGCCACGGTTTCGCCGGCCGCGCTGTCCACGCGCGCGCCAGCGGTGATCGACACACGCGCCGACGGCGTCCACCGATCCTGGACGTACCACGACGGCTCGGTCCGCGTCGCGTCGAAGGCGCCGAGAGACTCGACGCCGCCGGCATGCGCGTGGACGCGCTGCGCGTAGATGCCCGCCTGCAGCTGGTGGGCGGATGTTGCCTGGAAGGTGACGTCGGCGCGTCCTCCGGCGGCCTGTTGTCCGTCTTCCAGCGTCACCGGACGAGCCGCCTCGTGCTCCCGATACGCCGTCGACAGGAAGAATCCTTGAGCGCGGGTGAACAGCCGGCCGTTCATGACCGCCCGCCACGCGACCGAACCGAGCCGGTTCGACGACTTTGCGCCCGAGCCGTCGCGCTCGTCGTTCGTGAACGCGCCCGCGAGCCACGACGCGGTGATCTGGTGCCTGGCCGACAGATCGATCACCGTCTTGCCGATCACGTCCCCGAAAGCCAGATCGGATCCGTCGTCGTCATCGCCGGTGCCGGCCACGCGATCGACGGCCTGCTGCAGGTAGTCGAGGCGCGTGGTCCGGCCGCCCAGCAGCCAGGCGCCGCGCTCGCGGGGAAGCGGCCCCTCGAGCACGCCGGACGACACAATGAACCCGGTCGACAGATGCGCCGTCAGGCGATCGCGGTTGCCCTCGCGCGTGTCGAGCGCGAGCGCGCCGGCGGTCACGCCGCCGGTGCGCGCGTCGTTGACGCCCGGCGTCAGCGCGGCGGACGCGAGCGTGTCCTGGTTGACGACCGACAGTGACAGTTGATCCGTCGTCCCCGAATCCGACAACAGGTGCACGAACCCGTTGGTGCGGACGCCGTCGACATACACGCCGACCTGGTCGAACCCGGCGCCCCGCAGCGAGAACTCGGCCTTCAGATCGTTGTTGGCCGCAACGCCCGGCAGCGCGTGGACGGAGCGGAGCGGATCGTCCACGATCACCATCGACAGCGTCTCCAGATCCGCTTTCGTGAGCGTGCGAGCCGGCGCGGCGTCGCGAGTCTGGGCGCCGCGGACCTCGACGCGTTCGGAAAGGGCGGCGGACTCGCGGTTGAGCCGAACGTCCCCGAGATCCGCGCCGCCGGCGGTCACGTCGACGCGGCGAGTCACGAAGGCGTATCCGATCGCGGTGACGAGCACGTCGACGCGGCGCGTCGAACCGGCCGGCACCGAGAAGACGCCGTCCGCGCCGGCCGCCCCGGCGGTTCGGCCGTCGATGACAATCGCGGCGCCGGCGACCGGGTCGCCCGTCTGCGCGTCGAGCACGCGGCCGGCGATCGACGGACCGCTCTGGAGCGCCTCCAACCCGAGCCACGCCGAGAGTGCCAGCACCGCCACCATGCCATCCTCCTCGCCGTCATTACTACGCGTGTAGTTTTAGACGTTACTACACGTGTAGTAGCCTGGGCGAGGTCAGCGGAGTTCGTACGTCGGGCGTTGGGGGTCGAACGAGAGGAGGACGCGCTGCCCGCGGATCCAGTTCTGGACGCGCCGCTGCAGATCCGGCTCGTCGAACCGCGTCCGCGACGGCGCCGGTCCCGGCGTGATCCGGGCGGCGGCAACCGCGTCTCGAAGACGGGTCGACGGGGCCGGGACGGCCTCGGGACCCGCGCCGGCGGGCGTCGGTTCCGGCGTCGTGGCGGGGGGTGGCTCGTCGAGCGGGATCCCGGGAACCGCGGCTCGATCGGCCGCCGCGGCACTCGGCGGCGCCGCTGCGGCCGTCGTCGACGCACGCGGCGCCGGCCGTGCGTCGGCGATCCTGGGGGACGGCACGCCGCGCGCGGCCGGCGCCTCCGGGGCCTGCACCTCTCTCGCCAGCCGGACCGCAGCCGCGGGTACGCGCGAGAGGCCCGCGATCGTGACGACGGGTGCGAGGCACACGGCCGGCAGGGCGACAGCCGTCACCGCGAGCCAGGGGTCCACGCGCCGACGGCGGCGGGGCGCGTCGTCGAGCAGCGACTCGAGCCGCCGCCGCAGCGCCGACCCGCGGCTCGCCATCCCGGCGAGCTCGTGACGGTGATGCTGCACGCCCCATTCGGCGACCTTGATCAGGCACCGCGCCAGCGCGGCACGTTCGTGCGGCTCCGCGGCGGCCCGCTCGTCGCAGCACAACTCCATGGCCAGCCGCAGCCGCGCCGCGGCCACGAGATTGAGCGGCTGCCACCATCCCAGCGCGCGAACGGCGGCGGCGATCATCAGCCAGACCGCGTCGCGGCGGACGACGTGTGCCGCTTCATGCGCGAGGAGCGCGCGGAGCTCGTCGTCCGGGAGCTCACGCAACGCGCGGACCGGCACGCAGATTTCGCGCGCGAACGCGACCGGCACGCGCAGCGTGCGGCTGCACGACAACGTCACGCGATCGGCGGCGGGACCGAGAATCTCCCGGAGAAGCACGGGCGCCTGGCCCCGTCGAATGACGCGGCGCCGCCCGGCATGGCGCACGCCCAGACGCCACGCGCGGGCCGTGCGCAGCGCCAGCATCGCCGTGATCGCCGTCCACGCCGTCGCCAGCCAGAACACGCCGTTGCTCGCCAGGGCGGGTGCGATGACGCCTTGCGGCGACAGGCGAACCGCCGCGCCGGCCGGCGCCGATCCCGCCGCCACGAACACGGTGGACGTCACGATCCCGCCGACGAGCGCCAGCTTCCAGAACGCGTCTCGGCGCGACGCCACGGCTCCCCAGCGGGTGCGTTCG
>Ga0075362_10000159_pt1 | contig 18140 bp, 13 predicted proteins | sample EndMetdeltDD1762_FD_71397 | JGI IMG/M metagenome (GOLD analysis project Ga0075362, IMG submission 71397) | Populus endosphere microbial communities from Tennessee, USA - Endosphere MetaG P. deltoides DD176-2 | ecosystem: Host-associated > Plants > Roots > Endosphere | place: USA: Tennessee...
GTTGATGCTCTGTGGACAGCCATTGGCTCGTTCCTTGAGCGCTTCGCTCCTTGTGAATGTACAAATGACTTTAACCACTCAGGTTATGGACGATTCATGTGAAAATGCTCTAATTGATCGACACCACACATTCAGGCACACGAAATCTCGGAAATTTTTCGCGAACAAGCGGGCCCTAACCACTCATCGGCTATTGCCTCACTTGTTATTCGCGACCTGTCCATGGGCCGTGTTATTCCACATAAAGGCAAGGATATCGGCTTCTTCTTCGATGATCTTGGTGACTGGTTTGCCGCCACCGTGTCCCGCTTTGCTGTCGATACGAATCAATACCGGGTTATCACAACCCTGAGCCGCTTGCAGCATTGCCGCAAACTTGAATGAGTGACCTGGTACGACTCTGTCATCATGATCACCGGTCGTGATCAGGGTTGGCGGATAGCAGGTCCCTTTTTTAATGTTATGGAGCGGCGAATACTTGATCAGGTGGTTGAATCCTTCCGCGGTATCCGACGACCCGTAGTCCGAGGACCAAGCCCAGCCAATGGTAAATTTCTGGAACCGTAACATGTCGAGCACACCCACCTTTGGAACGACTGCACCGAACAGATCAGGACGCTGAGTCAGAGCCGCCCCCATCAAGAGTCCGCCGTTGGAAGCGCCGACGATCGCGATTCTACCCGAGCTGGTATATTTCTCCCGGATTAAGGTTTCCGCAGCGGAAATGAAATCATCAAAGACGTTTTGCTTTCGTTCCTTTGTCCCGGCTTCGTGCCATTCGCGACCATACTCCCCACCCCCACGCAGGTTCGGCAAAGCGAATACTCCACCCTTTTCAAGCCAGCTCAGGTATGAGGTCGAAAAGCTGGGTGTAAGTGAAATATTGAACCCCCCATAAGCGGTCAGATAGACCGGGCTAGTTCCATCAATTTTAAGACCCTTTTTGTGGACCACAAACATTGGGATCTTGACCCCATTTTTCGATGGATAGAAGATTTGCTTCGTTTCGAATACATCGGCGTCGACATTAACGCTTGGTTTCTTGAAAACCTCGCTCTTGCCGGTTTCAACGTTGTAGCAGTAGATCGCTGGCGGATAAAGGAAGGAAGTAAACACATAGAAGAGTTCTGGTTGATCTAGACCCCCGGAAAGACCGCTCACCGTCCCAAGCGTTGGCAAGCTGACGTCAGTCTGTTGAGTGCCAACCAAGTCAAAGATAAAAAGCTGATTCTTCGCATCAGCAAGGTAATTGACAGCCAGTTTATTACCGACAAGCTCAGCATCCTGCAGCAGATCCTTCGTTTCCGGAACAAGATCTTTCCAGTATTCGCGCCCAGGGTTAGTCAGATCGACTTCGACGATCTTATACTTTGCCGCGCCGACATCCGTCCGTAGATAGGCTTTGGTACCGACCGAACCAATGAAGACGAAGTTAGCTTCGAACCGGTCGATGATCGGTTGAAATGGCGCATCAAGTTTCGGCGACGCCGGATCTTTAAGATCCTTAAAATAGGCGGCGTTCTTCTGATCTGTCCCTTTATTGACAGTCATGAACAGATAACGGCCGTCGTAGGAAGTGGAAAGATCATAAGTCAGGTCCGGCTCATCCGAGCGTTCATAGATCAGTTGATCCTTGTCCTGAGTATCGCCGATCCGATGATAGTAAATCTTCTGATTTTGCAGTTTTGCGAAGGTCTGATTTTCGGAAGCATTTGGTTCTGGAAATCTAGCGTAGAAAAATCCTTTACTATCGTTCGTCCACCGTGGACCTGAAAATTTTACCCATTTGATCATATCCGGCAGATCTTGTACGGAATCGATGTTCCTGACCCGGATCTCATTCCAATCCGAACCGCTTGTTGCGACGCCATAGGCGAGAAGCCTTCCATCCTCGCTAACATCAACATCGGAAATGGCCATGGTTCCGTCGCTGGCCAGCTGATTAGGATCCAGTAATACCGTCGGCTTATCGGTCAGTTTCTTGACCGTGTAGATCACACTTTGGTTCTGGAGCCCGCTATTTGCCCGATAGAGGTATCGGTGACCTTTCCAACTCGGCGGCGTGAACCGCTCAAAATCAAACAGCTTTGTCAGACGTTCTTTGAACGCAGTGCGGTCCGGCAACTTGTCAAGGTAGGAGAAGGTAATCTGGGTTTCAGTCTCCACCCACGCAGCCGTTTCCGGTGAATCGGTATCTTCCAGCCATCGATAAGGATCGGCAACTTTCGTCCCGAAATAATCATCAACAATATCTCCCTTTTTCGCTTCAGGATAATGAATTGGCTGCGAAAGGGTCACGGTCGCGGAAAATCCGATCAGCAAGACAAGGCGAAACATGGGGACCATTCAACCATGAATTAAAGCTGAATTCAAAAGGAGGTTGCCGAGGAACTTTACAAATCGCAAGCAGCGCACCATATTCATACCTTTATGTGGCTGAGTATTGTCAATCCTATCCTGCTAACGATTCTGGTGATCGTTTGCATCTTACTTACGCTTGTTGTATTGATGCAGCGACCGAAGAACGAAGGTCTCGGAGCGGCGTTCGGTAGTGGAATGACGGAGAACATCTTTGGTGCACAAACCGCCACTGTCTTGACGAAGGCTACGGTCTATCTTGGCGTCATCTTCTTTGTGCTTACGCTTTTATTGACGATCCTGACTGCTCGCCAAAGCGCCGACTATCGCGTGGGTGTCCTGGAAAGTGAAGCGCACAAAGCAGCAGCCACTCCGGCGGCATCCGCGAGCCCGGCAGTTTCACCGAGCGCTGCAAGCACTCCAGAAGTGTCGCCATCTGAGGCTCCAAAATCTGAGCAGGCGACTCCTATGCCCTCGCCCTCACCCCAGTCATAGTGTGCCGTTTCACATATATAATTAATGGTGAAGGTGAGTACGTTGTCTGTTGAGTGTTTCCGTGGTGAAGATTTGCGAACCGACTAAGGGCATCATGCCTCGTGCCGATGAGACGATGCACTCAACCCATCTTCCTGAATTGCTTTTTAGCCTTTTTATTCACGTTGTTTCTTGTTCTCGGCATCACCAGCTGTGATCTGGGTGGCCGAAGAGCTGACCTCGTTACTCTAGGAACTGAACCGGAATCGATCGATCCGCCGATTTTCACAAGCCAGCCTGAAGGTCGCGTTGCCTATGCTTTGTTTGAAGGGCTCCTCCGTTTCGACCGTTTCGGTAAACCACAACCGGGAGTAGCCGAACACTGGGATATCTCCGATGACGGTAAGAGTTACACCTTTTACCTGCGAGCAAACGCGAAATGGACGAATGGAGATCCCGTTGTGGCACGTGATTTCGTTGAATCGTGGAAACGCGTTCTATTACCAGAGACCGCTTCCGAATACGCTTACCTCCTTTACCGGATCAAGAACGGGCAACCCTTTAATGAAGGAACAATCAAAGACTTTAATGAAGTTGGCGTAAAGGCCATCGATGATCGGACGCTGCAGGTCGAACTCGAAGCAGCGACAGCTTATTTTCTCGATCTCTGTGCGTTTGCGACGCTGCTCCCGGTCCACACGCCCACCATCCAGAAGTACGGTGATGACTGGACAAAGCCCGGAAAACTGGTTAACAATGGTGCATTTCGCCTGACGGAATGGCACTTGAACTATCGAATGCGGCTCGAAAAAAATCCGACCTTTTGGGACAAGAATAATGTTCGACTCAACTCAATCGACATCCTATCTATCGATAATCCCACTACTGCCTACAACTTTTATGCATCAAAAGTGATTGATTTGATTCTCGGCACGAGCCAAATCCCGCCCTCGCTGATTTCCAAATTAAAGATACGGCCCGATTTTCATGCTTCACCCTTCCTGGGTGGCGATTTCATCCGTTTCAATGTGACTCGGAAACAGTTTGCCGACGTCAGGGTCAGACAAGCGTTTGCGATGGCTATCGACAGGGAACGCATCGTCCAGAAGATCACTCAAGCCGGCGACCCACCCGCCTACTCGTTTACCCCGCCAGGCACCGCTAACAATTATCAGCCGCCCAAAATGTTCGGGCGAAACCCTGACCGAGCTCGGCAACTCCTCGCTGAAGCTGGCTATCCGGGTGGCAAAGGATTTCCGACGGTCACGTATCTCTACGACAGCAATAAACTGAACGAAGATATTGCTGTCGAAATCCAAAGCATGTTGGCAGAAACACTTGGCGTCCAGGTCGAACTGCAAAAGCAGGAATGGAAGGTCTACCTAAATTCGTCACGCCGGTTGGAATACGATTTCTGCCGGTCGAGCTGGGTGGGAGATTACAATGACCCGAACACATTCTTAGACTGCTTTGTCAGTAACGGAGGAAACAACCGGACTGGATGGGGCAGTCCCGAATATGACCGACTTATCGAAGTTGCAACCCGGGAACCAGACATCCAGAAGCGGCTTGAATTTTTTCGCAAAGCCGAGGACATCCTACTCAATCAAGAAACGCCTATCTGTCCACTCTATTACTATATGGGAGTTCAGATCTACGATGGACAGAAATTCGGCGGGATCGAAGGGAATCTGCTCGATGCGCACCCCTTCCGAGAGATGTATCGGCGGTGAGAGAAAGAATATGGAATTCGGGAGTTAGCATTCAAATGAATGCATGCTGGATTCCTACTCCGTCCTGTACAAGCAAGACACATAAGATATAAGAACCTAGGATAGCCAACTTGGGCTGTCATTGTATCGCCTCTTCGAAGCGTATGATCGTCAGACGATTTGCCTCTCATGCGATGATCAATTTCGCGACATAGATCTGACTCCTTCTGAATTCCGGAGGCCGGCTTTCGGCTTCGCCTACCTTCTCATTAGTTCGCGGTAAGCCAGTTGATCCTCGTACATTCGGAGAAATACCTTGTACTTCCGATCGTGGAATTCTCGGATTTTACCTTGCTGCGGCAAAACCCGTTTACCGGCGCGATTCATCGATTCCATCGCGGCGAGAATGTTGGAGAAGTCACCGGAAGCAACAGCTCCGAGAATTGCCGCTCCAAGAAGCACTGCTTCCGGTTCATGTGGAAGCACAAGCTCGCAACCTGTGATATCTGCGTGCGCCTGAAGGAATACTTCATTTTTTAATCCGCCGCCGCAGGCGAAGAGCATCGAGATTGCGTATCCTTTGGCGTTCATTTTATCCAGAATATTTCTGAGCCCATAGGCGATGGCTTGGACCGTCGCCAAATAAATCAGTGCCAGATCATCGATACCAGCTGAGAGCTTCAATCCACTTAGCATTCCGCGTAGGGTCGGATTCGCTCGTGGTGACCGGTTCCCGTGGAAATCAGGGTAGACATGGAGTTCGTCTACCAGTTCAGCCATATGAGCGAGGCCACGTTCCATTTGGAGCCTTGCGAGTTGGTGATTCAAAAAACCAAAAATTGAGAGCCCTTCAGCGTCCGCAAGTTCCTTGGTTTCCGGGTAAGCGCCATGTGTATGGATAATATGATCTAGAACTGCGCCGGTCGCTGATTGGCCGGCTTCAGTCAGCCAGAGGCCTGGGATCATCGCTGAGAAATAGGGGCCCCAGACACCCGTAATGAACCGAGGTTCACTCGATACGGCCATATGACAGGAAGAGGTTCCTGCAATCACTGCAACCCGCGAATTAAATACTTCAGGGGTAAGGCGATCTTCCTCATCGACGGTGCCGAGCACGCCAAGACCGCCGGCGTGCGCATCGATAATCGATGCGCCTACAGCTGTTCCCGGAGGCAATCCAAGTTCAGTTGCAGCCCGATCCGACAAGCCATTTCCAATCGGTGCTCCCATCGGTCGAACCACGGTCCCAATTCGACGGTAACCCTCAGCCACAAGATCGCCGAGACCAATTTCTTTCCAGTAGGAATCACTCCAGCCTTGTACTGCATTTCCCTTCTGTTCATGAGCTAAATAAGTCCATTTGCAGACCAATGAACAGAGCGACCGTCCGGTATCACCTGTAGCGCGGTAGGTCAGAAAATCAGGAAGATCAAAAAAATGGCCGGCTTTCGCCCAAGTTTCTGGGAGATGCTCCTTCAACCAAAGCAGTTTCGGAGATTCCATTTCAGGCGAGATCGAACCGCCAACATACTGGAGAACATCGTGTTTCGTCTGATTAATCCGATCCGCCTGATCGACAGCCCGGTGATCCATCCAGACAATGATATTCTGCTCACCGTTTCCAGTCGGGCTAACCGAGACCGGTTGGCCAATAGGGTCTAGAATAACCAATGAACAGGTGGCATCGAAACCCAATCCGACGATTGTCTGGGGGGCGATCCCAGCTTTCGCCACAGCGGCTCGAACAACCTCACAACATTTCGCCCAGATATTTTCGGAAGATTGCTCAACGTAATCTGGGGCCGGTTTCCAGATCTGGATTGGCGCTGTAGCACTCCCCTTAAGATTGCCCTTGACATCGAACACCCCAGCACGAGCGCTCCCTGTTCCGACATCGACGCCCATAAAAAATCTCTCTTTGGAGGAACCTGACATACTCAGGATGGTTAGGATGGAGAAGGAGCGTTGCCAAGCAGAATTCGAGCAGCATTTCTCCCTGGATTCCCAATTCTGAATGCTGAATGGTACTTCCATGTGTGATCACTTTATCAACAGACGCTGGATTTCCGGGACCGGGGAATCGTTCACAGCGACCAATCCCACTCAGTGGAATCAACCGTTTATCACAAAAAACGCCACTGCCACGGAAGTGACAAATGCTTGTTCTGTCGCTGCTGAAGCTCAGATCGGTTGGGCGGAGGAGCCGTTCGATCACCGTGCGGCAGTAGCTGAAGCATATGCTACAGTTCTGGAAAAAGAAAAAGAATCGCTCACTCGATTGATTAGCCAGGAAGTCGGCAAGCCGTTCTGGGAGTCGCGAACTGAAGTTGACACGATGATTCGCAAAGTGAGCTTCAGTATCCAGGGGTACAAATCGCGGACAGGTTTTTCGAAACAAGAGCTTGGAGATGGCAGCCGCGCAATTTTATCTCATCATTCTCACGGGGTAGTTGCTATACTCGGTCCCTTCAATTTTCCCGGGCATCTACCGAATGGGCATATTGTTCCGGCGATTTTGGCTGGCAATACGATTGTGTTCAAACCCAGTGAGTTCACACCTGGGGTCGGCGCTTTTCTGGCCCGTTGTTGGGAACAAGCCGGATTGCCGAAGGGTGTGTTGAATCTCGTTCAGGGAGATCGTTTGACGGCCGGTTTTCTGCTTGATGATCCACGAATTGCAGGACTCTATTTTACTGGTAGCACTGCTGCGGGACTCGCTATTCATCGGAAATTCGCAGGCCGCCCAGAAGTTATTCTCACACTGGAAATGGGCGGGAATAATCCGATGGTCGTCCTCAATTCCACGAATCTTGCAGAGAGTGCGCGCCTCATTGCAATCTCGGCCTTTGTGACCAGCGGTCAACGTTGCACTTGTACACGGTGTTTGATTGTTACTCCTGAAGCGGAACCGGTCATTGAAGCATTGGTAGCGCTCACTAAGGACATCGTGGTGGATTCCCCTGATGCAGACCCACAGCCATTTATCGGTCCTGTCATCCATCTTCCTGCCGCTGATCGAGTTTTGGCGTTTCAAAGGGAGCTGACAGAACGAGGTGGAAAAATCCTGGAGGAATCTCGGCCCACAAAATATGGTCTCCCGTTTCTCCGGCCTGGAATTGTGGATGTAACCGATTTGGAGGATTTACCGGATGAAGAAATCTTTGGTCCACTCCTGCAGGTCATTCGAGTCGCATCTTTCGAAGAAGCTATTGCAAGGTCGAACGCGACTCGGTACGGCCTTGCAGCAGGACTGGTTGGCGGAACGCGTGACGAATTTGAACTTTTCCGCCGAAAGGTTCGTGCCGGGGTTATCAACTGGAACCGTCCGACAACCGGCGCGAGTAGTGCGGCACCATTTGGTGGGATTGGTTTATCCGGCAACCATCGACCTACCGCCCTATACGCCGCCGACTACTGTGCCTACCCGGTCGCCACGTTGGAGAGCAGCACCCCGAACGCTCCGAAGCACGCCGGATTGCCGTAATAATAAAGAAATTCGCCGGCCATGTCTGTTTTAAGACCTGAAGAATGCAGCTGTCGTTTGGCCTTGAGTCCGATGTATGCCATCCTCTTATCCTTGCTGAGCCATTTCTGACAATTGTGATGATGGAGGCTTAACCTTGTGAAAAAAATCCTTTATTGGCTTGAATGGTTTCTGGTGAGCTTTTTCGCTAGGCTCATTCCATTGATGCCGTTTCGCTTGGTGCGCAGACTAGCTGCTCTGGCGGGTTTAATTGTGTACCGATTCGATTCAAAGAGTCGGGCGGTGGCTCTTGCCAACCTAGAAGCCGCTTTTGGAGATAAACTGACTCCAAACCAACGCCAGATAATCGCGAAACGTTCTGTCCAGATTTTCGCGCAGAGTTTTCTCGAATTGTTCTGGATACCGCGTATCAACTGCAAAAATATCGAACAGTTTATCCGGTTCGAAAATCCGGAAGCGTTCCGGACATTATGTGAAGCGGAGGTGCCCGGCATTGGGGTGACGCTCCATTTTGGAAACTTCGAATGGGGGAGCGCGCTCTTCGCGTTCCTTGGACACCGAGGAATAATACTGACGCAACGGTTCAAGAACGATCGATTGACGGCGATCTTCGCCCGCCTTCGGGCAGTCTCGGGCCACGAAGTTGTGACACAAGAGGGCTCGATCATCAGGCTATTGAAAGCACTGCGTCACGGCAAAGCAGTCGGTATCCTGACTGATCTGACAGTGAAGATGGGGGATCCAGCGGTCATTATCGATGCGTTCAGCCTGAAAACCCGGGTCACGCTCGTACATTCTCTCCTTCACGAAAGAACGCGGTCACCCATCATTCCCTTCATCACGCTGCCGCGGTCCGACGGCGGATACATGGTCCGGATATTGCCTACCTTAATTTTTGAAAAGGGCACCCCGTACCAAGAAATTGCGCAGGCATGTTGGAACCAATTCGAGCCAATCATCCGGGAACATCCGGAACACTGGCTTTGGGCTTACAAACATTGGCGATACCAACCATCCACAACCGACTGGACCTACCCATTTTACTCGAACCGTTCCAGGAAATTCGATGCCGAACTGCTCACACGGAAAAACGGGAAAGAGGAGGAAAAATTATCTCGATCAACGAATTAATCCTGCCGAGCTGAGGCTCAACTAGTACTACGCTGGTATACTTTCAGCGCCATCGGATTCGGAGCTTTCAGCGCCTTTTGATAAGCTTTCCTCCTATCTTTCCAACCAAAATGAACCACTAATTTTACGCTCGCTCCGGAACTTCGAAATCGGATCAATGAGATCTACATTTTCTTCTATTTCATAGATAGCACGCTCGGGCCATTTAGCCATTGGGTTGGCGTATGCGTCACTGGCGCAATTCTGAGCTTAGCAGAGCTCGTGATGTTATTTCTCCAGCTTGAGCCACTGCCCAATCGTCAGCACAAGGTGCGCTTGCCGAGGGTTAAGGCGTCTCTGAAGAGTCCACACAGGATAAAGTATCCCCCCGATAACTTACACAAAAATCAATAAGTGACTTCATTTACGTTGTTGCAAATTTAATGGATGCAGTAAAATACACGCTCAACTTACCATCTATGAGAATTAATTATCATCTATGAGAAGCCATGTCCTTCGGGCCCTGTTCATTGGAACTGTTGTCGGGTTCAACCTGCTCACCAGCTGTAGTATATTCACCACGTCCAAAAAGCCGTACGAAGTCGTTGCTTATAAACCAAAAAATCCAAAAAACGTACACGTTAAAGTATCTCTTCAAAACCGGATGGTTTATGTCCTGGAAGGAAATCGGCCACTCTTAGTTACCCCAACGACCATCGGAAAAGCCGGTGCCGTCACTCCGACTGGAACGTTCCACGTGACGAATAAAATTGCGCATAAGCGCTCGAATACCTATGGCTTTTGGGCAAAAGGCAACGATATTCGTCCCGGGACCAGCAACAAACGTCCTGGAAGAGGATACCGATATGTCGGTTATCCGATGGCTTATTGGGTTGAGTTCAAGCCGGCCTACGGATTTCATCAAGGCGCTGTTTGGCCGATTCCACGTTCGCATGGTTGTCTTCGACTCCATTTGAATGCAGCACCAAAATTTTTCGCTCTTGTTCGTATGGGAACCCCAGTGATGATTGCGCAATCTCTACCTGAAGACCAAACCATCGGCAAAAGCGTGCCTCGTCCGACGGATTACAACGACCCGGATCCGCCAGGAGCCTACATAATTTCGGACAAAGTGTTCGAGCCGATCAAGGGCCCGTTGCTACAGGATCAATAAATCCCTGTACCGAACTGAATCTTCGGTTAGTCTTTTGCATGTCAGCACAGCCCACGCTTGCCCCTGCCAAGTCAAAGAAGATCAATCTCCGTACACCCAATGTGATGGAGAAAGTCCAAGAGCAGGTTGAATCGCACTATCGTAGCGTCGTCGTTGAACGGATTCGCGCTAACGGCGGGATTTTGACAGTTCGCGACACTACGGTTCGGCTGGCAAAGCAGTTTGGGTTCTGTTATGGCGTCGAACGGGCGATCGATCTTGCTTACGCCGCTCGGAAGGTTTTTTCGAATCGGCGCCTGTTTATTCTGGGTGAAATTATTCATAACCCGAACGTCAACGAACAAATTGCCGCTCTGGGCATCAAGAATCTACTTGGTAACGGCAAGGAAGCCGAGATCGACGAACTGACGGCGAACGACATTGTGATCGTTCCCGCGTTCGGGGTCGATCTCATCACCTTGAAGAAGATCCAAGATCGCGGCTGTCAGCTTGTCGATACCACCTGTGGTGACGTGATGAGCGTCTGGAAACGGGTTCGTCAGAACGCAACTGAAAACGTGACCTCGATTATCCACGGTAAAGCGGAGCATGAAGAAACCAAAGCAACCGCTTCACGCGCTCTCGGGCTAGGCCAGGGTCATTACTTAATCGTCCTCACACTGACCGACACGGACTACGTGTGCGATTACATCCGGCACAACGGGAACAAACAGGATTTTTTCAAACGTTTTGAAGAGGCCTATTCCCCTGGATTTGATCCGGATGTCCATCTTACAGCCGTCGGCGTCGCAAATCAGACAACGATGTTGCGCGGCGAAACTGAAGAGGTGCAGCGACGTATTCGCGCAGCGATCATCGACCGAGATGGACCAGAACTTGGGTCCAAGAATTTTCGTTTCTTCGATACAATTTGCGGAGCCACTCAGGAACGACAGGATGCCCTAAGCCAGCTGCTCAAAGAGAAAATGGATCTTCTTCTGGTCGTTGGAGGATACAATAGCTCCAACACCTCTCATTTGGCCGAGATGGGCGAGGCCGAGCTCCCCACCTATTTCATTCGGAGCGCCAGCAAACTGGAATCAGTCAATCGAATCACCCACTTCAATCCTCACGAAAAGCGGGAGGTTATCACGGAAAATTGGTTGCCCTCTAGGCCGATTATCATTGGCATAACTGCGGGCGCCTCCTGTCCAAACAATCTCATCGAAGACACGATCTTGCGGGTTTACCAACTCCGAGGGGTGTCGACCAACGAGGTTCTCACAGCTTAAACGCTCAACAAACCGCTCGCCTTGTTCGATCACCTCCGACGGAGCGCCGGCCCTCAGCCCTTGATCCATGCTACTATCACCGCTGTTCTTCAGAAGGCGCGCCAGTACGCTGATTCTATCTAACTTTATAAACTTCGGATCGTCGGATCTAGCTCGCGCGCCAAAATTTCTGTCAGCTGCTTTGGTGATTCCAACGGCGCCAACAAGCCTGCATTGTTTAGCACGATCACACAGCTCTGTTTGGCCATTGGCTGAAGCCGGTAAGCCCATTCCAACGGCGGATAGATCGTCTTCTCGCCCCATAGAAGAGTGACCGGTTGCGAAACTTCGGCCAAGCGTTTTTGTAGATCTACGTTGAGGTGTCTCGACAACCAGTTGAATACCGCACGCTCTGCGCCGAATTGCTGAGCGCAGTTGGTAAGCACGTCGACAACTTCATCCGAAATCTTTTCCGCATCGGCAAAACCGACACTGCTCAACCAAGCCCGAATCTGGACCCTTGTTGCCAGGTAACGCCGATAAAACACGCGGTTCACTCCAGGTAGCTTCGAGAGAATACGGTAGCGCTGCGGCAACCGCTGGCGACCAAACTCGGTCAACCCGGTTGGAGCAAGCAGGAATAAACGCCGGACGAGATCTGGATGCTGTGCGGCCAACATCGTGGCAAACCCAGCACCAAGTCCACTGGCGACAATCGTCGCCTGTTCACCTCCGCATTTTACACAAATGATCTCGACTAGAACCTGGACATAATCCGATGCAGAAAGCGCCCTATCAGGGCGCTCCGACTCGCCAAATCCGAGCTGATCAATGGCGAGCACCTGGTGCGTTTCAGCAAAGAATGGGTAGACTTTCGACCATTCATATGACGACGCTCCAACGTAAAAACCGTGCAAGAAGATCAGCAGATCGCCCTGACCGGATTCATGATACACAACCTGGCCCCGACTTGAGTAAAAAATTCGTGTGGCAAAGATGGCGGGCGAAAGCGTTTCAGGCAACCGCGACTTCGCGATTGGTCGCAAAGCATAGCGAACTCCCAGCACCAAAGCACCTAGTAGCCCGGCACCCAGGCTCACTCCCCAGGGTTTTCGCGCTTGAGCAAGAAGCTTCCTCCACATGGTACAGCACACTCCTATGTCAGAAACACTTTGCCAGAGCCAGGGGTAATCTGTCCAATAACCTTTCCTTTCGTCAGCGCCAAAACTTCGGCACTATGACGTTTCGAAACGACGAGTGCCATTCCGATGCCCATGTTGAAGACCTGGAACATCTCTTCCTGTGCAATTGCACCACCCCGTTGGATCAGGCAAAAGATCGCCGGAATTTTCCATGACGACGTGTGAATTAGCGCATTGCACGAGGGCGGCAGGATTCGCGGAAGATTGTCCACCAAGCCACCACCGGTGATGTGTGCTGCACCTTTGAGACGATCGCCAGGAATGGAGGCCAAAATCGGTTGGTAATTCTTGTGGACCCGCAGCAGCTCCTCCCCAAGTGGCTTCGTCATACCTTCGGCCTTCTTTCTGAGATCGAGACGCATCTGATCCAAAAGAACTCGGCGCGCCAGCGTGTATCCGTTCGTGTGCAATCCGTTGGACGGTAGACCGATCACTACGTCCGAAGGCACAATTTGACTGCCATCTAGCATCTTTAACCGATCCACGATACCGATGATACACCCAGCAAGGTCATACTCACCCGTGTGATACATATCGGTCAATTGTGCTGTCTCACCCCCGATCAAAGCACAGCCGCCGGCTTTGCATGCTTTGGTAAATCCCGCAATCAGCTGGTCGAACACAACCGGATCAAGACGTTCGGCACCAATGTAATCCAAGAAGAAAAGCGGACGCGCTCCAGTAACCGCAATATCGTTGATGCAATGGTTAACGAGATCCTGTGCGACAGAGTTGTGCTTGCCCAAAGCGAATACAATCTTCAGTTTGGTGCCAACGCCGTCAATGCTAGAGACCAGGATCGGCTCCTTCATCCCTCGGAAGTCCGCACGAAACAAACCGCCAAATCCGCCGATCAGGCCCAGAACTTCAGGTCCAAATGTGGAGCGAATTTTGTCTTGAAGTCCCTTTTTGACCCAGTTCCCAAGATCAATATCGACGCCGACATTTGCGTACGCCTTCTTCTGTAATGTCCTCATTTAGATCGGGCAAAAAGCTGAGGCTGGATCCGGCCTTCGGTCAACAGTCGTGAACGTGCTTGCCGACGTTCCATGATATACTTGTTGAGTTTCGGATCGAAGTCGACCGGATACTCCCCATTAAAGCAGGCCAAACAAAATTCATTCATTGGGAGACCGGTCGCTCGCACCATCCCCTCAATATCGAGATAACCGATCGAATCGACGCCAAGGTAATCACTAATCTCTTCTTGAGTGAATTGGTTCGCCAAAAGATTCTTCGGGTCGGGAAAATCGATACCATAGTGGCACGCGAATTTATGCGGCGGACAACTGATGCGGAGGTGCACTTCTTTCGCTCCGGCTTCCCGGAGATTGACAACGCGCGTCCGGGCCGTTGTCCCACGTACAACTGAATCGTCGACGACAACTACTCGTTTCCCGACAACTAGCTCTTTGATTAAGTTTAGCTTCACTCGGACATTGAAATCCCGGATTAGTTGGGTCGGTTGGAGAAATGTTCGCCCAATGTAGTGGTTTCGGACAAAGGCATGCTCGAACGGAATATTCAATTCATGGCTGAACCCGAGCGCTGCATAGTTTCCGGAATCTGGCACCGGCACCACGATATCGGCTTCGACCGGATGCAGTTTAGCCAATTCCCGACCCATGGCAACACGGACTCTGCTGACGTTGCGATCTGAGATCAGGCTGTCTGGCCGCGCAAAGTAGACATATTCAAACATGCAGAACGCTTTGCGTTCTTCCTTAAATGGCCACTCCGACCGGATACCGTCTTCGCTGATAATGACCACTTCTCCGGGGTCAATCTCCCGAATAAATTCGGCATGAATCAAATCAAACGCACAGGTCTCAGATGAGAGAATAAAGGCGTCACCTAATTTCCCGAGTACCAGTGGACGAAATCCGAACGGGTCACGTACACCAATGATTTCCCGTCCCCCCATCAACACGAATGAGAAAGCCCCATGGATCTGCCGCAGAGCAGTCAGCACATCTTGTTTGTCTGTTTTGCGAGCCAAGAGATGCAGGATGATTTCACTGTCGACAGTTGTCTGGAAAATGGATCCGTTTGATTCCAGTTCTTCCCGGAGCATCCCGGCGTTTACGAGGTTTCCGTTGTGGCCAATTGCCAATTGGCCGCGCGCACAATCCACAACCAGAGGTTGCGCATTCTTAAGTGTACTGGATCCGGTAGTAGAATAACGAACATGCCCGATCGAACGAGTCCCGCCCAATGCCTTCAGCTCCTTTTCGCCGAACACCTGAGGAACTAAGCCCATACCACGATGGACCTTGAATGGCTGATTCGATCTTTCCGCCGTGGCGATACCAGCACTTTCCTGGCCCCGATGTTGGAGCGCAAAAAGGCCGTAGTAGGTTAAAAGAGCAGCGTCCGGATGACCGTAGACCGCAAAAACGCCACATTCATGTTGAGGTTTATGAAAGGTGTTCACAGTTCAATGGTTAGCCATGGCACGTCGGATCGAATAGTACCATGAATCGTAAAGTTCATCTACACTCCAATATATCGTCTCATTACCGACTTCGATCACCAGTTCGGTTCCGCCTACTTGCCCTATCCGACTGAATATAATACTGCTCGCTTCACAGAGTTGTTCAAATTCAGCGATGTTCTCGGGCCCCACCGAGATGACCAAACGCGACTGCGTTTCATTAAAAAGAACCAGATCAATTCGCCCAGCGGTCTTTGGGAAATGGATTGTTGCTCCAACCAGTGTTTCACCGGACATACAGCTTTCGGCCAGCGCGACCGCCAGTCCCCCTTCGGAACAATCATGCGCGCTCTTGATCAATCCTTTCCGGATCGCTTGCGACGTTATTGATTCCACAGCCAGCTCCAACTCAAAATCGAGTCTGGGAGGCAGCCCTTCCTTGCGGCCATAAATCTCTTTCAGAAAATGGGTCGCCCCGATCTCGTGACCGACCGGTCCAAGTAGGAAAATTGCATCGCCGCAATCTTGGAAAGACTGCCGCGTAATCCAACTCTCCTTTTCAATGATGCCGACCATTCCAACGGTCGGCGTCGGATCAATCGCGCCCGCTGGGTTCTGGTTATAGAGACTCACATTGCCACCGGTGACCGGTGTACTGAACTTTCGACACGCCTCGGCCAAGCCTTCCACCGCTTCGCGCAACTGCCAGAAATTCTCTGGCCGATACGGATTCCCGAAATTCAGGTTATCGGTTACCGCAATCGGCGTTGCTCCGGAACAAACGAGATTGCGCGCTGCTTCGGCAACTGCGATCCGCGCACCTTCGCGAGGATCAAGTTTACAGTAGATCCCGCTACAATCAGATGTTGCCGCCAGAAACTTGTCCGCTTCGCGGACATAAAAAACTGCAGCATCAGAACCAGGTGGCACCACTGTTCCGGCACGGACCGTGTGATCGTACTGGTGATAAACCCAATTCTTCGACGCAATTGTCGGATGCGCAAGTAGCTGGAGCAAACTTGCTCGGACATCAACAGGTGGGAGTTCATCGATTCGAATCTTCGGAGGGACCGGGATTGCCTTCACCTCTCGCTCATAGACCGGTGCGTCGTTGGCCAGCTTATCAGCCGGAATTTCGACTTCGATCTTCCCATGATGGAGGACTCGCATCATTCCATCGTCGGTAACCTCACCGACGAGTGCATACAACAGATCCCACTTCTCAAAGATCTCTTTGACCTTCGCCTCCTGCCCACGGTGAACGATGATTAACATCCGCTCCTGCGATTCGCTCAAGAGTATTTCATACGGCGTCATCCCTTTTTCCCGCATCGGAACGAGCGCCAGCTCGATCTGGACACCTGTCCCTCCTCGACTCGCCGTTTCGCACGTCGAACAGGTGAGCCCAGCGGCACCCATGTCCTGAATCCCGGCGACACACCCGAGCGCCAGGAGCTCTAGGCAGGCTTCCAGCAAGAGCTTCTCTTTGAACGGGTCGCCAATCTGGACCGCTGGCCGGTCTTTTTTAGATTTCTTGGTGAGATCACGAGAGGCGAACGACGCCCCAGCCAGACCGTCGCGGCCAGTCTCAGAGCCGACATAGAAAACCGGATTCCCAACCCCTTTGGCAGCGCCTCGTGCAATCTGTTCATGCCGCAGCACTCCTAGACAAAAAACGTTCACCAATGGGTTACCATTGTACGATTCGTCGAAATAAATCTCTCCGCCAATCGTCGGAATGCCAATGCAGTTACTGTAATGCGAGATCCCAGAAACAACACCTGCAAATAGAGATCGATTATTCCGCGCCGCCGGCGTCTCCCCATGAATCGGACCGAATCGAAGAGAGTTTAATGAGAAAACCGGGCGAGCACCCATCGTAAAGATATCTCGGATGATCCCGCCCACACCAGTCGCTGCGCCCTGGAATGGTTCCACTGCGCTTGGATGATTGTGGCTCTCCATCTTAAAAGCCACCGCCCATCCGTCACCAATATCGATAACGCCGGCGTTCTCTTCCCCCGCTTTCACCAGGACCTTCGACCCGGTCGTTGGAAATTTCTTCAATTCCAACCGCGTATTCTTGTAAGAGCAATGTTCGCTCCACATGACAGAGAAAATTCCGAGCTCCGTAAAGTTCGGTTCGCGACCCAGGATGGTCCTGATTCGCCCATATTCTTCCGGGGTCAAACCGTGATCTTCAATCACCTCCGCGGTAACTTCAGCAGCCATTTATCGGACAAGTGATTCAACGGTGTGTACCATGGACGCGAACAGGAATTTACCATCCTCGCTCCCCAATTTCTTGTCCCAGGCGCGGTCCGGATGCGGCATCATACCGACTACGTTCCGGGCTTCGTTGCAGATCCCCGCGATATTATGAATCGATCCATTGGGGTTTGCCTGTTCGGTTGCTTGACCGGCCTTGTCAACGTAACGAAAAACAACTTGCTTATTCGCCTCAATCCGTACAATCGTTTCTGCATCTGCGAAAAATGCACCCTCGCCATGTGCGACCGGCATCCGGAGAATCTTGCCTGCGGGCATCTCCCAGGTAAAGGGCGTCTCACAGCTCTCCACCCTGAGCGAGACTTGGCGGCATACAAAATTCAGTGACTGATTCCGGAGAAGCGCTCCCGGCAGCAGCCCAGCTTCACATAAAATTTGAAACCCGTTGCAGATCCCAATGACTGGCATTCCATACTGAGCGGCTTGGAGAATCGATTTCATGATCGGCGAAAAACGGGCAATTGCCCCACACCGAAGATAATCTCCATACGAAAAACCACCGGGAAGAACAACGCCGTCAATACCATTCAATGAAGTCTCTTTATGCCAAACATAGTCAGCATTAACCTGCAGACCGTTAGTTAAAGCGTGTAAACAATCCTGGTCACAGTTGGAACCAGGAAATTGCACAACGGCGATTTTCATTCTTATGC
>Ga0075362_10000162_pt1 | contig 18103 bp, 16 predicted proteins | sample EndMetdeltDD1762_FD_71397 | JGI IMG/M metagenome (GOLD analysis project Ga0075362, IMG submission 71397) | Populus endosphere microbial communities from Tennessee, USA - Endosphere MetaG P. deltoides DD176-2 | ecosystem: Host-associated > Plants > Roots > Endosphere | place: USA: Tennessee...
TCGTTATCGCGCCAGAGACCGACTTCGACATCCAACATCTCGCGTTTTACCTGTGGGTCAAGATCAGCAAATTTGTGCTTGGCATTGGCCGTTTTGTCGTAAATCGCACGCAAAACCATCGGATGCAAACAGACTTCACGGAAGAAATGAGCCGCCGGACGAGCTATGAACGTTCGGGCCATAGCTCGATACAGCCAGTAGCGAGTCTTGCTGAAAATAAAGTCGTCGTGATGTGCAAAGCCGACAAGACTCACTAAAATATCAACTTTTTTGGTCAGGTCAGGGAAGCGCTGCAGCATACGCGTAGCGATTACAAAGCCCAGCGACATACCAACAATAGTTACGCGGCGACGCTTGTAGCGCATTTTTACGAAGGCAGCCATATAATCGGCCAGGTCGTCGAGTGTTGGTTTTTTGCCAATTTTATAGAAGCTTTCCATGCCACCAAAGCCGGGGAGATCCGGCATAGTCACGGCACCATAGCGGTTGAGCACTTGCGCTAAGCCCCACCAACGCTCCAGGCTGGAGTGGTGCCCATAGATGAGCAATATTTCACGATTGCGGCCCTTGGGAGCCGGCAGATACATCATACGGCCTTGCAAGCCATTCATATTGAGAGGAACAATGTAGTCCCCGGGTTGAGGTGGTGTTTTTGCCATTCTGTTAATTATCCTGTATACCTTCCACCAAAGGCAGTTTTTTCCTAAATTGCGATACTTTTTACATTGTATCAATTTTGGGCCTACAATACCTAGTATGAAAAAGAAATTTTTACTGATAGTTTTGGTTATTATCGTCTTTGTGGCTGGCACTGCGTGGTGGCTGAAGCGCGATACGGCCTTGGCGCCGACTGATAACAACAGCCCCAATAGCCAACGGTCCACATTGGAGGCACTTGATAAAAAGCAATTTTCTATTGATGATCCGACGAGTATCTGGGTGGTCGTCAATAAACACCGCCCGCTTAATCCAAAAACCTACGCGCCGAATGACCTGGTGACGCCGAATGTGCCGATGCGCGCAAACATTACTTCCGACGAAAAACAGATGCGTGCCGAGGCAGCTCAAGCGCTGGAATCGATGGTGACGACTGGGGCCCAAGAGGGTCTAGGCTTTACAATGCAGAGCGGGTATCGATCGTATAATTTCCAGGTCTCGTTATATAACCGCTACGTTTCGCAGCAGGGCCAAGCCACGGCCGACACACAAAGCGCCCGGCCAGGCTACAGCGAACATCAGACGGGACTAGCAGTCGACCTGGGCAGCAAAAGCCATCCGGAATGTGACGTCGAGGCCTGTTTTGGCCAAACCGCAGAAGGCGAGTGGCTTGCAAAAAACGCTGCTGCATACGGCTTTATCGTGCGCTACACTTCCGGAAACGAACAAACAACCGGGTATATTGCCGAACCATGGCATCTTCGTTACGTTGGCAAGGCTCTAGCGCAAGAATTGCAAAAGAGCAATATTTCGACATTAGAGACCTTTTTTAACCTCGGAAATGCACCAAGTTATCAGTAATCTTCCTCTGTTAAGATGTTTACGCTTTTAGTTGTTGTTTTGTCACGTTTATGTTACAATATATAGGTCTGTGCTGAGGAACATTATCCCCATGGACGAACTTTGATAAGCAGACAGACACGGGATGGAATTATGCGTTTTAGGACTTTAGAGCGCGTGATTCCGTCTCGTGTATTACGATAATACAACTGCATTCGCAGTGAGACACGCCACAGAAAGCGAGAAGTCACATGACCTCCAGCGAACAGTTCCTGGCGAACGTTCTCACCAACGCACTGTCCGACATCATGCCGTACATCTGCGTCGCCATCCTTGGCCTCCGTGCCTTGGCATACCTGCGATCCAACTTCCTGCTCGCCAGGACGGTGGTCGCCACTGACGGAACCTTGGTTCGCGTCAACGAAACCACCAGCAGTCAGAGCGGTGGCCTGTGCCTCCTCGACCTGATGGCCGTGGCCTCCTTCTACTTCGGTGCAGCGCTCAACTCCGACAGTCGCCTCAGCGGTGTACTCCTCGGCGTACTCACGTCCGCCTTCATGGTGCTCAGCTTCCTGTTGGCCATCCACAACTTCCGCATCGCCATGAGCACCGTCAAGGACGAAGCCTCGATCATCGGGTACCAACACCGCGAGGACGTCCTCGCCGTCAACATCTTCACCGGTGCGCTGGCCGTCGCCTTCATGTTCTGATCGTTCGATCGACACACGCGTGGAGATGATGAACAGGCAGCGATGCAGTTGAGATTTGTCGAGATGGCTCTTGCCGCTCACATTCTTAATTGTCCTGTCTGCTTATCATCTCCACCCTTAATTTGCCAATAACGCAACACTTACGTATAGTAGTGTGGTCGTCGTTGAGGCTACCTCGCGAGGACGTTCCTCGATAAGTAGGCAGCTTTGACAATCACCGCACTCACGTAAGGAGCACTCATGGAACTTCTCGGCATGTTTCTGGCGGCAGCATACTCTGTCGTTCAGCTGAACAGCTACTTTCCCCATATCGGAATCGCGCTGGCTATTACTGCCCTGATTCTGATTGAATGGGTGTACGCCCGTGCCCTGACCGGCAAACTCCGTGACGGCGAGAGTCTTCTTTCGTTTCCAGCGCTCATCGTTGTGTACCTGCACTTGGTGTGCGCCGGAGTACAACGGCTTTTCGCCGGCAAGTTTGACCCCAGCGCTCCAATGTTCCACCTCGGCGTGGTCATCATCGCCCTGGACGCCATGATCGTATTCGTGATCGTGATGTCAACGAAAGACACCAAATCCACCCACGTCTCCGCCGTATCCAGCACGTTCTGTCTGGTGATGGTCGGACTCTCGACCTATTCGCTGTAGTTGAATGGTTTGAGGTACGTTGGTGATGAGGTGCTTCCCGCATCGGGGCCACAAGCCGCCACTCACTGCCTACTTATCTCAAACCCCAGGTATTTTACCCGGTTTGTAGTTGAAAAAATCGCATAAATACGGTAAAATCAATCTGTTATAAGGTAACTGCCTTCGCACCTTACATCTGATGGGACGTCGCCAAGTGGTAAGGCACCTGGTTTTGGTCCAGGCATTCGGGGGTTCGAATCCCTCCGTCCCAGCCAAGTAAAAAGCATCGGCATTTGTCGGTGCTTTTTACTTTGTTCGGAAATGTGAGGGGTGAGACGGGAAGTGCGCAAAGTTGCCAGTGGCAAGTTTGCTGCCACCAGAAAGCGAATACCTCCGTCCCAGCCAAAATATTATTAGAAAATATACTCTTGATTTGCACGAGTTCGAATCCTTCCAGCTAAGATTTAGACAAGGCGAAGTAAGATAGCGCCTAGTACAATGCAGCAGATGGCGGCAATTTTCGCTAAGCTCCATCGTTCTTTTAGGACAAGCACACCAATAACAGCTCCGATTGCAACTGATATTTCTCGCAATGCAACGACAAAACTAAGTTCCGTCAGCTGATAGACGAAGAGAATGACAAGATAGGTGCCGATAGAACCAATGCCCACGATCAAACTTGGCTTCTTATAATTCCTCCATGCGTCCAATAATCTTCCATCTCGCCACAAACGCAATGGCAGCAAGAAAACTAACGTAAAGAACGTTAGTCCGGTTGCGTATACTATCGGACTAACTTGTTTGACGCCTTCATTGTCTACGAGCGTATATCCCACAATACTCACACCGATCAAAAATGGCAGGAGCTTGGCTAGAGTATTGTTCTTTAGTAACCTTAGCGACTTACCCGTACCGATCCCGAGAATAGCTACGCCACACACGATAGTAAGTAAAGCTAGCAATCCGATAAAAGGAATATCGGCACTGAAAAATGTTATCGAAATGAGAGTGACGCCTACAATACCAACCCCTCTCGCCAAGGGGTACAAGCTTGAAAGATCGTTAGTCGCATAGCCCTTAAACAGCAGTGAGTAATAAATGGCGTGCAAGATTCCCGTCGCCACCATGTAAGGTAAAGCCCGACTTAAATCACCCCATGTGCTGAATGCAAACATGGCAGGTATTATTAGGACCACGAGAGCGAAGCCGAGCCCCATAAAGAAGACCGCTGGATTGCGAGCCTGTTTTTTAGCAATTAAATTCCAGTATGCATGTAGTGCTGCGGAAAAAATAACCAGAACAAAAGCGAGAGTAGACATATCAGTGATTATACCCCACTCGTTAGATTAGACGATTCTATCGGAAGCTCAAGATCCCGCAACTTTTGGCGCATCATCATTATCGATGTCTTAGGGCATCGTGTGTCATTGTTTGATTTTGCAGGATTACAATAAGCTAAAGGGCCTCGGCACGGCCGACTATGATGTAAGCCGAAATTGATACTGTCATATGTAACATAATTGACGCGCTCGCTTAGCTGACTCATACTACCTTTCAAAGGATCTTAATCAAGAGGTGAGATATGGCGCGCTACTATTACTACAAAAACGTGACAAACCCCATTACCGGCGAAACCGCCTATTTAAAAGCTTCTGATAAGTACAGCCTAAGCTTGAAAGTTCAAAAACAGTACGAACGTTGGGAACGCGAACGAATCAGGAGTGAAAAAGCTGAGAAAAAACAATTAGCCGAAAGCCAGACACATGACGCAGAGGCACGAGCTGAGCAGCTTAATGGCATTTTGCGTGCCACTCTAACGGTAGATGACCGCATTGACTGGGGGTCGCTTAAGGACGTTCAAACATATCCTGGTGTTGAACCTAGGGCAGCCGACTTCCATAAGCCAAGCTTGTCCAAGTCGCTAAGCTTCATTTCTGCATTTAAACGAAAAGCAGAGCAGCAGGCTATTGAAGAGAATGAGAGTTTCAAGCGTGCACTGCACGAGTACAAAAGACTTAAATCTGAATGGCTTGCAGAACAAAAGAAATATAATGACAGACTAAAGAGTCAACAGAGTTCTTATGAAAATGGCGAAGTCAAAGGCGTCGAGGATTATATCTCCCTAGTATTGGATAGGTCTAATTATCCAGACATTTTAGTAGTTAATAACGAGCTTCTATACGACGCAAATACACAAACTTTATTAGTCGAACTTGATCTTCCCAACCAAACAAACATTCCTCGCGGTATTTCATATAAGTATATAGCCGCACAGGATCAAATCAGTGAAAAATTAATGACTGATAAGGTTTTCGAGCAGCTTTACGACAATATCATTTATCAGATTATAATTCGGACAATCCATGAAGTATTTGAGTCCGACTACAAAGAGCTCATCAAGGCAGTAGTGGTCAACGGCAACGTTTCTATTACAGATAAGGGAACTGGTAAGGCGAGCAATAAGACCTTGGCAACAATTCATGTCCAAAGAGAAGAATTTATTGAAGTTAATCTCGCAAGCGTAGAGCCAAAAGCCTGCTTCAGACACTTTAAAGGCATCACGGCTGGTGCGCTCGTAGAACTCCAGCCGGTAAAACCACTCATGAAATTGAATAGAAAAGACGGACGAATCATCAAGGCAGAAAATATTTTAGAAGAGTTTGACCCATCACAAAATCTTGCCACCATGGAATGGGAAAAATTTGAAGTCTTAGTACGAGATCTTATTCAAAAAGAGTTTAGTAATGAAGGGGCAACTGTCGAAGTAACTCGTGCTTCTCGCGATGCAGGTGTTGATGCTCTGGCTTTTGACGAAGACCCAATTAGGGGTGGAAAATTCGTAATTCAAGCTAAGCGTTACAACAATCTTGTACCGGTTAGCGCGATTCGTGACCTCTTTGGAACAGTTCATAATGAAGGCGCTGTTAAAGGAATTATCATTACAACAAGCCACTATGGGCCTGATGCCATGACCTTTGCAAAAGACAAGCCTTTGACGCTTATCAATGGAGAGCAATTACTTTATATGTTTGAGAAGCACGGCTACAATTTTAGAATTGAGCTCCAAAAGAAGCGCGCAAACCACAGCAAACTTATCTAACATGAGCAAGAATACTCAACTGTCTGAGGAGCGCCTCGAACTACTCACCCAAATTAATGAGCTTATGGATAGGCCCTTATTCTATCTGTCATTTGCATGGCTTGCGATAATGGGATTCGAGCTAACAGTAGGAGCTAGCCAACTAGCAGAGAATATAAGCTATGTAATTTGGGTCATCTTTATTGCTGACTTCTTACTTGAGCTAACAATTGCGCCCAGTAATAAAAAATACCTGAAAGATAACTGGCTAATTGCGTTATCCCTGTTGTTGCCGGCACTTCGGTTCCTGCGAGTCTTCAGTATGTTTAGATATCTTAAGTTCGTTCGCTCATTACGTTCTATAAATATGGTCAGAATTGTGGCTTCACTCAATAAGAGCATCAGTAATATTCGCAAGCGCGCAAAAGCATACGGCGTGAGACATGTATCTCTTCTGAGTTCGATAATTATATTCCTAGGGGCTGCAGGAATGCTAAACTTTGAACGTGACATAGCTCAGCAGAACCATACACATGGAATGGATAACTACGGTGAGGCTTTGTGGTGGGCAATTATGCTCATGAGCACAATAGGATCTGGCTATGAGGCCCAAACAACAGCCGGAAGAGTATTAACGATTATTGTTTCACTCTACGCTATCGCTATTTTCGGATACGTTACCGCTATTCTTGCGACCGTTCTTATTGAGAAAAAGACGCCAAGCAGCAATAACTAATCGAGCTTTCATGCGTCCATCATAGCAGAACATTCGCTGCAACACGCACTCCAGCAATCACTCCTAAGTTGCACGATTAGCGGGCAAGGGGCACGTGCGAAGGCATGGAATAGTCACCGTTAAATGGCGACAGATCGAATCTGCTAGCCGGATATCCTGTTGCTGCCACCATGGCCTCGAGCGACAGATAGCCAATAGATTCTACGCGCAGCTGGTCGCGTATTCCGTCCATGTCGTATTTTGCGGCAATAAGTTCGCTCCTGCTTTTTAGGTCGACTCCGTAAATGTGCGGATACTTAATGGGTGGCGAGCTAATGCGCAAGTGCACTTCGCTAGCGCCAGCCTCCCTGAGCATTACAGCCAAATTGCGCGTGGTGCTGCCGCGCACCACCGAGTCATCAACGAGCACGACACGTTTGCCATCAACGCTGTCTTGAATGATACGAAATTTATCGCGTATTGCTGCTTCTCGCAATTCTTGCGTCGGCAATATAAAGGTGCGGTGAATGTACGGATTCTTAAAGAGAGCTTCGTCTAAGGGTATGCCGCTGGCCTGGGAGTAGCCAAAGGCCGCTGATTTTGCCGAGTTAGGAATAGGAACCACGATATCTGCATCTGCTGGCTGTTCTTGCGCCAAACGACGGCCAAATTCCAAACGATAGTCATGAATACTCCTACCAAGCATAACGCTATCCGGTGCCGCAAAATAAATAAGTTCAAATATGTCAAAATGAGGCCTGGCTTCGACTATTTGCTGAGGGTGCAAGCCATCTCGATCAATAACTACCATTTCGCCCGGCTCAACATCACGCTCATAGGTGGCTCCAAGCGGTGAAAATGCACACGTCTCAGAAGCAACTACCCAGCCGCATCCAAGTCGCCCGATAGACAGTGGCCGCAACCCGCACTCGTCGCGAAAAGCTACCATTGTTCGTGTTTTTTCATCCATTGTAATACCAGAAAACGCGCCTTCAAATAACGGATAGGCCTGCATTACCGCTTCGTGTATGGGCGAACCGCGCATCTTGTACAGGGCAACGGCATTTGACATCATTTCGGTATCGTTGAGTCCAGATATATCGATACCTTTGTCGATCAGCGTTTTCTCAAGGTGGCCGGTAGAAGGCAGATTGCCATTAATGGCCATGGCGATCCCTGCGTGCCGTTCAATTGTCGGCCCGCAGTGCATACCGCCGGAAGTACCAGACGTTGCATATCTGTTATGGCCGAGCGCATAATCACCCGGCAAAGCAGATAGCACCTCTGGCTTAAGTACCTCGGACACCAAACCGCCAGCAACAAAACGATGGAAGTCTCGATCCTCTGCGGCAGTAACAATGCCGGTGCTTTCTTGTCCACGATGTTGCATAGCCAGCAATCCACGAGCAGCATGCTGGGCGGCGTCTGGCAGGCCCCAAACACCAAGTGCAGCGCAAGCCTCTTGAAAGCGATCAGGTGACTCTTCTATCTGTATACCCTCCAAGACACTCCCGCTTCCATTTTGCTGGCTGTTATTACCTATATCGTAGCCGATGGCTACTTTTGGCGCAAGCTTCGCATATCCTGCGCTCCAAAGACCCCCGAGCGGTCAGCCATGATGGGCGTTACTCTGTCTTCTCCTCGAAAAAGTCGTGGGGCACACCGATACTTTTGGAGATTTTTACCATGAGTAACTACAGATTTGCTGAAAATACTTTGAAACAAGCCAACCGTACATTATACTCAACTTAAAGCTTAAGAGGGTTACATGTCGTGAAAAAATGGTTCCTTATATTAGGGGCACTAATTGTTGCTACAGGTGCAGCGATTTTTGTGGTAATTAATAGAGAAACAGAGGCGAATGGCCTAAAAACCGAGATTCAAATTTCGGCCAGCGGGTTTAGCCCCAGTACCGTTGTAGTCAAGGCGGGCACGCAAATAGTTTGGAAAAATGTCGATACTGCGCCTCATTCGGTTGCCAGCAATCCGTATCCGAGTAACTCCAGCGTGAAGGATCTGCGTTCGCAGGCTATTTTACCAAACGGTGTTTACTCATATACGACGACCAAAGCCGGTACTATCAATTATCACGATAATACGCAGCCGACACATAACGCCAGTATAAAGGTGGAGAAATAATATGATGGCGTTCTCCCGACAATCATTTAAACAAACGGCCGTCCTATCCTGGTTCAAAAAGAACATTCCATTAGTCGTATTTATCGCGGTATTCGCCACGGCCGGCACGCTAGCGTTAACCCGTAGTTTTGCCGACAGCGACACCGTTAGCGTGCTGTCGAACGCCGGCGTGCCAAGAGAAATTGACTCCAACGACGCTCAGCCCGTTGAACTCGGCCTTAAGTTTAAGAGCGACGTTGCAGGTACGGTTACCGGCGTACGATTTTATAAAAGTGCCGCCAATACCGGCACGCACACCGGCAGCCTCTGGTCTAGCACCGGCACGCGGCTGGCAACTGTAACATTTACCAATGAGTCCAGCAGCGGCTGGCAGCAAGCAACTTTCTCTACACCAGTAACCGTTGCGGCCAATACGACGTACGTCGTGTCCTACCACACTGATACCGGGCATTATTCTGATAGTCTCGGCGGCTTCACAAGTCAGATCGCCAACGCTCCCTTGCGCGCATTAACTGATGGTTCGAGCGGTCCCAATGGCGTTTACAGCTACGGTAAGAGCGCGTTTCCAACCAATGGCTGGAAAGCGGCAAACTATTGGGTGGACGTCGTGTTTAAACCTAAAGAGACGACCACCACTCCGCCACCTACAACACCGCCGCCAGCACCCGCTCCAGTGTTGAGTGTCGATCAGCAGGTAATTACACATTCTAACCGTGCCAGCCAAACCATTGTTTCGCCAGCCTTAGCTACTGCAGGCGACAATGAGCTGCTTATAGCCTTCGTTACCGCTGACAGTTCGAGTGCAGCCAAAGGATCAACCGTAAATCGCATAACAGGAGGAGGCTTAACGTGGACGTTGCGCCAGCGCAGCAACGCGCAAGGCGGTACGACCGAAATTTGGCAGGCAGTCGCCCCTAAAGCACTCAGCTCCAGTAAGTTCACGGCTACGCTATCCGGACCGTTTGCAAGCTCGATGGTGATTACCGCTTTTAAGGGTGCTGACGTTACCGCCAAGGGAGCAGTCGCAGCAGCAAACGCCACCACCGGCGCACCACGAGTATCCCTCACGACCACACGCAACGGTTCGTGGGTATGGGGTGCAGGCAACGACTACGATAACGCCATAGCTCGAACAGTTGGCTCCGGCCAAGTGCTTGTCGATCAAATGCTTGCCTCTGTCGGCGACACCTACTGGGTGCAGCGCCTGGCGGCAGCAACACCTACAAAAGGCACGAGCGTCACCCTAGACGACACGGCACCCACTAAAGATCGCTGGAACATGGCGGCGATCGAAATTCTGCCCGCAGTTGCCACCACCACACCTACGACGCCACCACCGCCCACAACACCACCAGTCACAGATACGACAGCACCATCGGCACCAAGTAACGTAGCAGCCTCGGGTACCAGCTCAACACAAATTGACGTATCATGGCAAGCAAGTACCGATAACGTTGCGGTTGCCGGCTATAATATCTATCGAAACGGCACCAAGGTCACCAACGTTACTGGTCTAAAATATAGCGACACCGGCCTAACGCCAGAAACGACGTACTCGTATTCTGTGGAGGCTTATGATGCAGCGGGCAACAAGAGTGCGGTGAGTTCGTTGGCTACAGCAAGCACTTTGAAGAGTCCCGACCAGACAGTCCCAAGCGCTCCAAGTAGCCTTACGGCAACCGCCAAGAGTCCAACTCAGATCGCACTCTCCTGGAATGCAAGTACCGATAACGTCGGCGTCACAAGCTACCTTGTATTGCGCAACAATGCAGTTATCGCTACGACCTCCGGCACCACTTACACCGACTCTACCGTCGTAGCTAACACTACTTATTCGTACTCAATCGTGGCAAAAGATGCAGCAGGCAATGTTTCGGCAACTAGCTCAGCCGTTAGTGTAAAAACGCCAAACCCTGCAGATACAGCCGCTCCAAATATTCCGACCGGACTATTGGCTATTGCGCCGAGCGAAAATCAGATCAACCTGACCTGGGCGCCAAGCACTGACAATATTGCAGTTGCTGGCTATAACATTTACCGTGGCGGCACCAAGATTGCCACCAGCACCACAACGTCGTTTGGCGACGGTACCGTCGCTGCAAACACGAGCTACAGCTACACCGTCAGTGCATACGATGGTGCTGGAAACACTTCGGCACAATCTGCGAGCGCAACCGTTAAGACTCCGGCCACAACCGTACCGACACCACCCACGTCAGGCGGCACCGCAATCACCAGCCGCCCTAATGACGGATCGGGTTATTGGCCAGACTTCTCCAACACCGGTTACAAAAACACGCCAGCTAACGCAGGCGGCACGGGCGTACCCGCCTATCCCGGCAAGCTGACCGACTACCAAGCTGGAATGAGCCCCGATAAGTACATTAGTGCTACTTTTCCCGACAACAGCGTCATATCCTACAAACGCTTTGTGGGCAAGGTCGGTATTTTTGGCAAGAACCTAACCTTTGTCGGCTGCTTGTTCGAGGGAACCAACCCGAACGACAACTTGGTACAAATCTACACTCCAGACAAGGTCAGATTCCTCTACAACACACTTAAACCCATTTCGTACGCAATGCCTCCGGGTAACAACGGCACTGTATCGTCATCTCCCACATCGCCAGGAACACCATTTAACCAATCATGGCAGCTCGCTACCACCATGGACCAAGCAGTGGCAACCATGGACCACAACGACATATGGGGCAACGCAGGGCTCATTATCGTTACCGGCTACCCAGGTCGTCCATCAGTCTGGACAAACAACTACATCCATGACTCTGCAGACACCGCCAACGACATTTACCACCATGATGGCATCGGACCACAGAGTGAGGGCAACGGCGGGCCGATGATCGTTGACCACAACACAATCGCATCGCTCGGCAATACCAACGGGCTTGCTTTGCAAGGTAGCGGCGTTTACGATAACATCTCGGTCACCAACAACTACATATCTGGGTGGGGTTATGCGCTGAGCATAGGTGTCAGCAATAATGCCACGAATATTACCGTAACAGGCAACGTCTTCTCGGCTGAACTAAACCAGCTATACGGTTTCTTATACGGCAGTATGTGGGGCGGCACTGCTCGCGGCTCAACATGGCGAAACAACTTGATACAAGCACGTACGGGTGACGGCAATAAAGCGTTCACTACCACCGACAATGCCAAGTATTACTGGCCCACCGACAATAAAAGCCACGCCACGGACTACGTCAACTAATAACTACTCAAACAATTCTAAGTAGTTAAGAATGTTGTTACAGCATCGGCGATCAGGCTATGGCCCTTGTCGGACGGGTGCACTTCATCACCGGCGGCCCAACCACCATATACATCAGTATCGGCGCCGAGCATGCGAGGACCCAACGTAAAGTCCATGACAGTCACAATAGAATTACCGCTTGGCCCGCCGGTATCACTTGCTGCAATATTCCAAGCTGCAGCAACATATTGCGACCATGGGTAGGTGTAGCTAGACTGATTGACTCTTGGAGGCAGCATATTAAGAATAACCGCAGGGTAGGGAGCCGTAGCAACGGCACGGAGCTGTGAAATAATCGTCGTAAGGTTGGATTGCACTGTAGCAGGCGGAACACCCGCAAACTGATCGTTCACGCCAAGCGTAATAATAATTGCCGTCGGAGATAACTGATTGATTGCCCGCGCCGGGCTGGCTACACCACCTGTTGTCACGCTAACCCAATTCGTTGTTTGCCAACCATAGTGCGCTGCATCGTGAACGTGCACGCCACGCGCATAGTCGGAGCTGTACTCTACGACTCCATCGATGTTGGAATTGCCCGAAACCCACGCTAAGGTAAGCGTGTGAGCACTATTTGCACCGAGCGTTATGTGCGTAAGCATGCCGTCGAGGATACTACCGCCATTTGTTGATACATTGACTGCCGTGCCGCCGTCAATGCTGTAGCTAAAAGTGCCACCAAACGGCACTTGCGTCCACATAATGTCGGCAGAATCACCAACAAGATTATACGTGATAGCCTGGCCAGCACCACTGAGCTGCACGAATTGACCTTTCGGCCCAAGCGTCGTAGCTTGTGTGGGCGATCCGGTGATAGTCGTCGGCCACACAAACGAAATCTCGCCACTTGAGGCTGCTCCCAAGAAACCACGCCCACCACCGGTTAACAAAGTTGTTTGATAGTGCTGACGTAAGTTATCTCGCAAGCGAGCGATCCACCGGCGATCAACCTGTGTCGCACCTTGGCCTTCGGATATGCTGTCACCAATACACACGACATTGCAGCGGGCATAATGTCGATTAGCCAAACCCGCAGACAAGGGAAGTAAAGCCTGCGAACGCTGCGTGGCCAATTGCTGCTGCGTATAGCTATTCGTATCTATGCCATTTGAATTAATGACAACGTCGACTTTGTTGTTCGCATTGTCGTCGGTTGCAGATACTGTGACGTTATTGCCGGCAATCAGATTAATTCGCTTGCGAGTACCCGCCAATGTGCCGTCGGCTGCAACCTCAAGTCGTTGCGTTGTAGTGTCGGGGGTAACGCTCAAGGTCCGATCAGCGCTTAAATCGCCGCCGCCAGCCAAGCCAGTACCAGTAGAGACGGCTCGAGAAGCAGGCACAAACGTGTCATCACTCCTCACTTTAAGTGTGCCGTCAGCATTATGCTCGACAGTTAAGAAATCGTTAAGGATGGTGCCCCAGGCGTTACTATCGTCCCCAGGAACAGGAAGTCTTGCCATATTTCCCACCGTTTTACGTCTACTATTTAGTATAGCCCTATGCGGCCGACCCGCAAGGCAAGTTCAACGTCTTAGCTGATAGTCTTTTTCTTCTTTCTAATTTCTTTTTTGGGATGAGCATTGCCTTTTGACATCGAATAAACCTTTCGTTATCTGCTTTTTTAAGAATACCATATGCAGCATGATTACCCGCTACTCGCAGGGTCGTCTTAGCAATAGATGTGGTATAGTAAGTGTATTCATGGCCAACGAAGCATCGAATTGGATGCTAAAAACAAAGAAGGGGAGCTACTAAATGAGCAAAAAATATGTAGACGGCGAATACACTGCCGAGGGTATTTACGGCGGTAAAAAGAGTATTATCGTGAAACTGTCCTTAAGTGATGACAAAATCGCACACGTTGAAGTAACCCCGAACACTCCGACGATCAAAATGTCCTTTAATTTACAGAAACGTTTTGCCGAAGCGGTACCAGAAGTTGTTGTGGGACAGCCCATCGACAATGTCCACCTTGATAGATTAGCTGGCTCAAGCCTTACCACTAAAGGCTTCAATGACGCCTTGAATAAAATCAAATCAGAAGCTGCCCAATAAGGTATATTCCTCACAAAACTGGCGTATTACGCTGAAACACTGACATATCCGCCCCCACTATTATTTTGTGATTTTATTGTACCGTATTTAACGCACGGTGCCGTGGACTAAACGTCGTAATTTTTCGCGGTAAGCACGTTGGTTAAACTGGCCAGGGTAGTCTACGAGTTCGGTATTAAGCACCTGGAATCCAGCGTCACGCAGCGGTTGAGCGGCAACGTCGAAGACATTGGATTTTATAAGAATGATTCGGGTATCGGGGGCACAAAGCGACCGTACTTTCGTAATAAGCGCCGGAAGATGCGCACGGATTTTTTCCTGGCGCTCGCGTTTGGTTGCTTCGTGTGGCTGTGATTCGTCAAGTGCTTCTATCATGTAAAAGCCATCGGCCTGAAAGCGCCTGAGCCATACCTCTTTATTCGCCTCAATCTGGGCCTCTGTCAGCGTATCAGCATCTTCATATAATGCCTTTATGGTGCTCACGAACAATCGGTCGGCTTTACGAATCCGGTCGGCATAATAAAATTGTCGGCTGCTCTGTATGTTTGCAGCTGGCGGCGGAGATTCGGCAATCAGTAACACATGTATGTGGTCAGGTTTGTAGCTCTGCCGAATCGTTTCGTAGGTTGTCATACACCCATCATACCAGGTGTTACTTGCGGCAAGGTTTGCTATTATAAGACGATGAAATCATCAACGTTGAGAAAACTCAATAAGCTGTCCTCCAAACGGCTTAAGCCTCGCGACTACGTTATGATGGTAGCCGGAGCACTGCTTATATTATTAGGAGCGATCATGTACGACAAAACCAAGGATCAGCCTATAGCATTGATTCCACAAAGCAACGTCATTACATCGCCATGGATTCCGGACAGCGTCAAGCAATGGCAGCCACTTATCCAGGAAATGTCAAAAAAATACGCGATCGATCCGAACTTGATTGCTATTATTATGACATTAGAGTCAGGTGGCGGACCAAAAGCCGAAAGCGGCGTAGGAGCCCAGGGGCTCATGCAAATTATGCCTCTGACGGCCAAAGATATTGCCGCAAAACATCTCAAAAAGCCAGTCGAAACGTACAATATTTTTGATCCTCGCACCAATATCGAGTTCGGTGCCGCCTACCTTGCATATTTGCGTGACGAATTTGGTGAGGCCAGCCAGGGTCCAGACTGGAACGAAACGGTGGAATTAATCGCCGCTGGCTACAACGGCGGACCTGGTGCTGCTGGCAATCTTTTGCATGGTCGCGGGCTAGAAAGTAGTGAAACGCTCTCGTACTCCCGTGATGCCTACAATATGTGGCGCGAGCGCAACGCGACACAGAGCCCAACCTATAATCGTTGGCTGGAGCGCGGCGGTTCGTCGCTCGTCGAAAAAGCGCAAAATCCTTAGACCTTGGAACAGACAGTAGAACAAGCAAGAGCTGTCTCAGGCATGCTATGATACAAATATCATGAAACATTTTGTTGCACGCTTACAACAGTTTCTTCGTCTTAACTTCTGCGGTATTGTTGTAGGTACTGCTTTTTACTGCCTTGCGCTTACGCCATCCTTGCTGCCCAGACCGCCGTTATTTGCGGGTATTATTGCCGGTATTAGCTTTGCGTTCGGTTACGGTCTTGGCGTCGGCATAAGTTGGATTGGTCGACAGTTACTCAAGCATAAAGAACCCTCGCCCCGCGTCAAAAAATACGCCTGGCGGCTTGCCATCCTGGGCATGGGGGTGCTTTTTCTGGCCTATAGTATCTGGAATACTTCCTGGGAGAATGACGTTCGCAGACTTATCGATGAACCCATACTCAATGGGCAATATGCGGCCATCATAGTGGGCATGGCCGTTGTGGCCGGCGAGGCAGTCATCATTTTGGGCAAACTGATCGGGCGGGCGATTCTGGGTATCAGCAATTTTGCCGATAAGTGGCTGCCGTTGTATGCAAGCTTTATTATCGGCGTCGTCACCGTAACGGCCATCGCGGCTTTTTTGTACAACGGCATTGTTTCAAAGCAGTTCGTCCGCACAACTAACAATATCTATAGCAAGGTCAACACTACCACTCCCAAAGGTGTAGTTCCTACGAGTCGACCGCTTCGCTCCGGCAGCCCTGATTCGCTGGTATCATGGCAATCGCTCGGGTACCAGGGGCGAAACTTCATAGGCAATGGGCCAAGCAAAGAACAAATCGCCAAGAAAACCGGTCAAGAAGCGTCCGAGCCCATCCGCGTGTATATCGGGCTCGATGCAAGCGACAGCGCAGAAACTCGTGCCGATCTTGCCGTGCGCGAGTTAGAGCGCACCGGTGCGTTTGATCGCCCCATACTCGTGGTAGCTGGCTCGACCGGAACCGGGTGGATCGAACCTCGATCTGCCGATGCCTTAGAGTACATTTGGGGTGGTAAAAGCGCTATCGTGACGGCACAATACTCTTATTTGCCAAGCTGGATATCATTTTTGGTTGACCAGCGCAAAGCATCAGATACCGGCACCGCTCTCTTTGACGCAGTATACGCCAGATGGAAAACACTACCCGAAGACAAACGTCCAAAGCTCGTCTCATACGGGCTGAGCCTCGGATCTTTCGGAGCACAATCGGCATTCAAAAACGTCGATGATATCCGCGCACGAACAGATGGCGCACTTTATATGGGCACGCCGCATTTCACACAACCCTGGGAAACTGTTGAGCGAACTCGCGACAAAGGAAGTCCAGAGTGGCAGCCCACCTACGAACAAGGTACTACCGTGCGCTTTGCGGCAACAAATACTGACTTGCAGCGCATCAAACCAGCCACATGGCAGCATCCACGCATACTCTACATGCAGCACGCTTCCGATCCGGTGGTATGGTGGGATTACAGTCTACTTTGGGAAAAACCGGATTGGCTGGATGAAAAACGCGGCCCCGATGTATCGCCCAATATGAAATGGTACCCGTTCGTTACCTTTGCCCAAGTCACTGTTGATCAGTTCTTCGGTGTCACTGCGCCCGATGGCCATGGACACAACTATGGCAACACCATCGTACGCGCCTGGACATCAGTTGCCGCCCCTCAAGGCTGGACATCAGAGCAAACTCAAAAAATCCAAGAAATCATCGATACCTATCCCGACGAATAATAAACAATCAAAAAGAGCCCCAGCGAACAAGAGCTCTTTTTTGGATAGCGCGATTAGACTGCGCGTGTCGTAGCCGGACCAACTGATGGTCCTTTGTATTTTGCATCGCCAAAGCCCACAATCATGTAGCCAATGAACGAGAAGAGCCATAGACCCAGTACGCCAAATGCCGAACTCTTTCCAAATGATTTTGCAGCATCAAGCGCTACCACAAGATGTACGATAATATTCACAAATGGAATGAGATAGAGCAAAACCCACCAACCCGGGCGGCCAACGATCTTAAGAAGTATGTATATATTGTAGATAGGAATAATCGCAGCCCAACCCGGCTGCTTGGCCTTTTGGAAGACTTTCCACAGAGCAATAATACTAATTACGCCGAGGATTACGCCGACAATAGCCCCCATACCATTGCCATCGTCTGTCGCTGTGGTAGTTGTTGTGTAGTCATATGTTTGCCCAAATAAAGAAACGATATCCATATACATCCTTTGTCTTAGCTTATGCTTTAACTATACTGAGGATAACCATATTTCACAACAAAATGAATACAGTGCGGTAGTCGACAACTCGGGCGTGCATAGAATACTATAGTCATATAGAAAGGGAATACCACATGTTTCACGATACCGAGCCGCTCACAGAGCAAGCAAAGCAGCACGCGATTCAAGATTTATTGTCAAAAACAACGCACGATACCGACTACTATGTATTATTAGTGGGAGCCATACTGATAGCACTCGGCGCTATCTTTACCGATAGTATTCCGGGACTCATCGCCAGCATGATCGTTGCGCCGCTGGCTTATCCGATATTATTATTAGGGCTTGGGATGGCCGCTGGCAGTATGCGACTCATTGGCCGTGCATTCGGTATGTTATTTATT
>Ga0075362_10000163_pt1 | contig 18101 bp, 9 predicted proteins | sample EndMetdeltDD1762_FD_71397 | JGI IMG/M metagenome (GOLD analysis project Ga0075362, IMG submission 71397) | Populus endosphere microbial communities from Tennessee, USA - Endosphere MetaG P. deltoides DD176-2 | ecosystem: Host-associated > Plants > Roots > Endosphere | place: USA: Tennessee...
CATCCGGACCACGTCCACACGCGGGAGTTTCCGTTCGGCACCGCCACCGTGTTCTACCCCGAAGCGAGCGAGACGGCCTGCGAGGCCGCGGTCCTGCTCGACGTGGATCCCGTCGGCCTCGTGCGCGGGCACGGCGACCAGGAGCAGTACGTGAACGATCGGCCCTACGTCGCCTCGTCGCTGCTGTCGGTCGTGCTCGCGCGCTGGTTCAACGCGGCGCTCGGCGGGCGGTGCGAGCGCCGGCCGGAGCTGGCCGACATGGCGCTGCCGCTCGAGGCCCGACTCGCCGCGGTCCCGTGTCGCGGCGGCGAGGAGTTCATGCGGGCGGTCTTCGAGCCGCTCGGCTACGACGTCACGGCCACGCGGCACGCACTCGACACGACGATGCCCGCGCTCGGTCCGAGCCGGCTGTTCACGGTGACGCTGCGCGGCACACGCCGGGTGAGCGAGCTGCTGACGCACCTCTACGTGCTGGTGCCCGTCCTCGACGATCGCAAGCACTACTGGGTGGGCGGCGACGAGGTCGAGAAGCTCCTGCGGCGCGGCGAAGGCTGGCTCGAACGGCATCCGGCGCGCGACGTCATCGCATCCCGCTATCTGGTCCACCAGCGCGGGCTCGTCCGCGACGCCATCGCCCGGCTGACCGCGGAGGAACAGCCGGACGAGGAAACCGCCGCGGCACAGAAAGACGAACAGGAAGCGTCCGCGGAGCGGACGATCAGCCTCAACGAGCGGCGCCTCGATGCCGTCGCCGATGCGCTCAAGGCCTCCGGCGCGTCTCGGGTGCTCGATCTCGGCTGCGGAGAGGGGCGGCTGCTGCGACGCCTGCTGGCCGAACGCCAGTTCACCGACATCGCCGGCATGGACGTCTCCGCGCGGGCGCTCGAAAGCGCGGCCTCGCGGCTCAAGCTGGATCGCCTGGCGCCGAAGCAGCGCGAGCGCATCCGCCTGCTCCACGGATCGCTCGTCTACCGGGATCCGCGCCTCGCCGGCTTCGACGCGGCCGCCGTCGTCGAGGTCGTCGAGCACCTCGATCCGCCGCGCCTGCACGCCTTCGAACGGGTGCTCTTCGAGTCGGCGTCTCCGGCGACGATCGTGCTCACGACTCCGAACGCCGAGTACAACGTGATGTGGCCGTCGTTGCCGGCGGGCCGCTTCCGTCACGGCGATCACCGGTTCGAGTGGACGCGTGCCGAGTTCGCAGCCTGGGCCGCCGCCGTCGCCTCGCGGTTCGGATACGAGGTGACCCTTCGTAGCGTGGGCGACGCGGACGCCGCTGTCGGCTCGCCGACGCAGATGGCGGTATTCACTCGATCGCAACTGGCCCGGCAATGACGCTGACGATTCCGGAGCTCTCGCTCGTCGTCCTCATCGGACCGTCAGGGTGCGGCAAGTCCACGTTCGCGCGCACGCACTTCAAGCCCACCGAAGTGCTCTCGTCCGACGGCTTTCGCGCGCTGGTGTCGGACGACGAGAACGATCAGGCGGCGACCAGCGACGCCTTCGCGGCGCTGCACTACGTCGCCGGGCGGCGGCTGGCGCGCGGCCGGCTCACGGTCGTGGACGCGACGAACGTCCAGCCCGAGGCCCGGCAGCCGCTCGTCGCGCTCGCGCGTGAGTATCACGTGCTGCCGGTCGCCATCGTGCTCGATCTCCCGGAGCGCGTCTGCCACGAGCGCAACCGCATGCGTCCGGATCGCGCCTTCGGTCCGCACGTCGTGCGCAACCAGAGGAGCCAGCTGCACCGATCCATCAAGGGTCTCGGACGTGAGGGATTCCGGCACATCCACGTGCTGAAGACAGAAGAGGACGTGGCTGCCGCCGTCGTCCAGCGTCAGCCGCTGTGGAACAACCGCAAGAGCGATCACGGTCCCTTCGACATCATCGGAGACGTCCACGGATGCTGCGACGAGCTCGAAGAGTTGCTGGAGATGCTCGGGTACGCGCGCGTTGAGGGACGCGCGTGGACGCACCCGGCCGGGCGAAAGGCCGTCTTCCTCGGCGACCTGGTCGATCGCGGTCCGCGCATCGCCGACACGCTCGCGACCGTCATGGCGATGGCGGAGGCCGGCAGCGCGCTCGCCGTGCCTGGCAACCACGACATGAAGCTGAAACAGAAGCTCGACGGACGCAACGTCAGGATCGGCCATGGCCTCGCCCAATCCCTCGCCGAGCTCGACGCGCAGACTCCGGAGCTCCGCGCCGCGGTGCAGCAGTTCCTCGACGGACTGGTGAGCCACTACGTGCTCGACGGCGGCCGGCTCGTGGTCGCACACGCCGGCATGAAGGAGGAGCTGCAGGGCCGCGGATCCGGAAAGGTGCGCGAGTTCGCGCTCTTCGGCGAGACGACGGGCGAGACCGACGAATTCGGCCTGCCGGTTCGTTACAACTGGGCGGCCGAGTATCGAGGCGCCGCGACCGTCGTCTACGGGCACACGCCGGTGCCCGAGCCCGAGTGGCTCAATCGCACGATCAACATCGACACCGGGTGCGTCTTCGGCGGCCGCCTCACCGCGCTGCGCTGGCCCGAGAAATCGCTCGTGTCGGTCGCGGCGCGCGCGACCTACGCCGATCCCATCCGGCCGCTGCAGCCCGCGCCCGCCGCGGCGCTCGACGCGCAGCAGTCCAACGACGACCTGCTCGACATCGACGACGTGCGCGGCAAACGCCTGGTGACAACGCGGCTGAATCGCAACGTCACGATACGCGAAGAGAACGCCGCCGCCGCGCTCGAGGTGATGAGCCGGTTCGCAGCCAATCCGAAATGGCTCATCTATCTGCCGCCCACGATGTCGCCGAGCGAGACGAGCAAGGTCGACGGCCTGCTCGAGCATCCGGCCGAGGCGCTCGCCTACTACCGCGCTGCCGGCGTGAAGGCGGCGGTGGTGGAACAGAAGCACATGGGATCGCGCGCGATCGTGATCGTCTGCCGCAGCGCCGACGCCGCACGGAAGCGATTCGGGATCATGGAGGAGGAGGACGGCCTCTGCTACACGCGAACGGGCCGCCGCTTCTTCGACAACGCGAGACTCGAGCGCGAGCTGCTGGCGAGCATCCGGGCATCACTGGATCGCAGCGGCTTCTGGACCGAGTTCCAGACGGAGTGGGTGTGCCTCGACTGCGAGCTGATGCCGTGGTCGGCGAAGGCACTGGAGCTCGTGCGGCAGCAGTATGCCGCCGTCGGTGCCGCCGCACAGGCGGGCCTGACCGCAGCCGTCGGTGTCCTCGAGCGGGCGGCCCAACGCGGCATCGACGTCGCGGCGGCGCTCGACCGCGAACGGCTGCGCCTCGATCTCGCGACGCGCTACGTCGATGCGTACCGCCACTACTGCTGGCCGGTCGAGTCGCTCGCCGACATCCGCGTGGCTCCCTTTCACGTCATGGCGACCGAAGGCGCGGTCCACACGGACAAGGACCACGCCTGGCACATGCAGACGATTCGCGGATTTGCCGCCGACGGCGACGGACTGCTCATGCGCACCCCGTACGACGTCGTGGACCTCGCGGATCCGGACGCGGAAACGGCGGTCACCGCGTGGTGGACGTCGCTCACCGAGAGCGGCGGAGAGGGCGTGGTGGTCAAGCCGCTGCCGTTCGTCGCGACGGGCGCGCGCGGCCTGGTGCAGCCCGCGGTGAAGTGCCGCGGGCGTGAATACCTGCGGATCATCTACGGCCCTGAATACACGCTGCCGGAACACCTCGCGCGGCTGCGCGAGCGCGGCCTCTCGGCCAAGCGTTCGCTCGCCCTGCGCGAGTTCGCGCTCGGCATCGAAGGCCTCGAGCGATTCGTCGCGCGCGAGCCGCTCAGGCGCGTACACGAGTGCGTCTTCGGCGTCCTCGCGCTCGAGAGCGAACCGGTCGATCCGCGGCTGTAGTGCCGGACCGGCTTGTGACGAGCTACTTCAACCGCGGGCGCTCGCCCCTCGCGCTCGAGTGCGTGAGACGAAGGATCTTGCCCGCATTGCCGTCGGTGAGCACGTAGAGCGCGCCGTCGGGCCCTTCGGCCACGCCGCGAATCCGCGTGTTGAGATCGGTCAGCAGGCGCTCTTCCGCCACCACGCGATCGTGGGCCAGGACGAGCCGGCTCACACAGCGGCCGACGAGCTCCGCCACGAAGAGATTGCCGCGCCACGACGGAAACTCGCGGCCGTCGTAGAACGCGATGCCGGCCGGCGCGATGTCGGGCGTCCAGAAGTAGATCGGCTGCTCCATCCCCGGCTGCGCGGTGCGGTCGCCGTTGATCGGCTTGCCGGAATACTCGCGGCCGTAGCCGATCACCGGGAATCCGTAGTTGGCCCCCTTCTTCACGACGTTGATCTCGTCGCCGCCGCGAGGCCCGTGCTCGCTCGTCCACAGCCGTCCCGTGCGCGGCTCGATGGCGACGCCCTGGATGTCGCGGAACCCGAGCGCATAGATCTCGGGATTCGCGCCGCCGCGTCCCGCGTACGGGTTGTCCTTCGGAATCGATCCATCGGGATTGATCCGAAGGACCTTGCCCATGTCGCTGTCGAGCTGCTGCGGCTGCGGCCAGTCCACCGAGTTGATGCCGAGACCCGCCGGAATCGTCGACGTCACGTAGAGCGTGCCATCGGGTGCCTGAATCAACCGCCCGCCCGTACCCGCGGCGTCGAGCAGCACGCGAACGTCTTCGAGCCGGCGATCGTCTGTCGACAGCCGTGCGCTCGCCGCGAGCAGGACGCCTGGCGAACGCGGCAGCGCGGCGGGATCGAGCCCGTCGGGCAGGGCGGCGTAGGTGAAATAGATGGTCCGGTTCGACGCGAACGCGCGATCCGCGCGCACGTCGAACAGGCCGCGCGTATAGAGATTGGCCGGCAGCCCTTCGATCGGCGCCGAGACGCGGCCGTCGGTGCCGACGATCTTGATGCGGCCCTGACGCTCGCCGACGAGGATCCGCCCGTCGGGCAGGAAGCTGAAACAGAACGCGCCGCTCAATCCTTCCGCGACCGTCGTGACGGTGTAGGCCGACGCCGCCGCGGGAACGGGCGCGCGCGTCTGGCCGAGCCATTGGGGTGACGGCGCGTACCCATCAGGCGCCGCGCTGCCATCCTCGGGACGCGGCGGCCCGGGTGCCGCCGCGGGCGGGCGCGGCGCCGGGCGGATGGCCTGCGAAGCAGCCGAGATCAACAGCAGCAGGATCGTGGCGAACGTGGTCATGTGAGCTCCGCACGCGCGTACGTTTCGAGTATCGCTGCCTCGGACGGTGGATTCAGCACATTGCGCTCTGCGAACGTCGAGGCCGCGGGATACGCCGTCGCGCGGATGCGATCGGCGGCCGATGGCAGATCGTAGGTCGTGCGCTTCAGCTCGACCCGCTGCCGATCGAGCAGGAGCCAGTACGCGCCCGGCTCGCCGAACGGCATCCCGACGCTCCCGGCGTTCACGACGCGCACGCGGCCCACCGTGCGATCGAACTGCATGTGTGTGTGGCCGCAGACGACCACTGGCGCGCCAGCCGCCTCGAAGATCGGAATGAGGCGGGCCTCGTCAGTGGTGCGCACGAAGATCTCGTGTTCGCTGCGCGGCGTGGCATGGCAGAACAGCCGGTCGCCGATGCGCGCGGTCTTCGGCCACGCGGCGATCCATCGGACGTCGTCGTCCGAGATCTGCGATGCGACCCACTGGATGCTGGATCGATGCGGCGCCGGCACGCCCGAGTCCCGTCCCGCCCGCTCCGCCAGGACGGCGACTTCTCCGTTGCCGGTGATGAACGTCGCCGGCACGTCGAGCGCGCGCAGACGATCGAGCGCCTCGCAGGGCATGGGACCCGGCAGCACGTCGCCGCCGACGACGATCCGATCGATGCCCGCGGCGGACACGTCGGCGAGGACCGCCTCGAGCGCCGGCAGGTTGCCGTGGATGTCGTACAACGCGGCGACCACGGCGAGTCCTACTTCAGCTCCAGCACGACGACCGACTTCGACGGCAGCGTCAACGTGACCTGGCCGTTCTGCACCTGGAACGCGGTGAACGGCGCCGGCGTGACGGCCGGCGGCTTGTCGAACGCGTTGATCGCGTCGATCGCACCCGCCGTCAGCACGCGGCCGGCGACCGTCGCCGGCGACGCGCCGGTCACCTTCATCGTCACCGTCGCCGCGCGGTTCGCGTCGAGGTTGACGATCGACACGTGATACGCCCCCGCGGCGTCCTTCGAGGCCGACGCGTGCAGCGCGGGAATCGCGCTCTGCCCGACGCGGTACTCCGGCGCCGTCAGCTCGATCGGAATCGCGGTGGCCCCCTGGTGCACCTTGAACATCTCGAACACGTGATACGTCGGCGTCAGGACCATCTTTTCGCCCTGCGTGAGGATGACGGCCTGCAGCACGTTGACCATCTGTGCGATGGCCGCCATCTGCACGCGGTCGGCGTGCTTGTGGAAGATGTTGAGATTGATGGCCGCCACGAGGGCGTCACGCAGGCTGTTCTGCTGGAAGAGTCCGCCGCCCGGCGTGCCCGGCTCGGGGTCGTACCACGTGCCCCACTCGTCCACCATCAACCCGACGCGCTTCTCCGGATCGTACTTGTCCATCACCTCGCTGTGCTTCGCGATGAACTCGTCCATCCGCAGCGTCCGTTTCAGCGTCGCGAACCACGCGGCCTCGTCGAAGCCCGTGGCCGGCCCCTTGCGGTTCCAGTCGCCGGTCGGCAGCGTGTAGTAGTGCAGCGAGAGACCCTGCATCTGCCGCCCGACGCGCGACATCATGACGTCGGTCCAGGTGTAGTTCTCGTCGCTGGCGCCGCTCGCGATGCGGACGACGCGGTTGCCGGAGTAGCTCTTCACGTAGGTGGCGAAGCGGCGGTATTCGTCGGCGTAGTACTCCACGCGCATGTTCCCGCCGCAGCCCCAGTTCTCGTTGCCGACGCCGAAGTACGGCACTTTCCACGGCTGCGCCCGTCCGTTCTTCCGCCGCAGGTTCGCCAGCTCGGAGTCGGAGTCGGAGGTCATGTACTCCATCCACTCGAGCATCTCCCGCGGCGACCCGCTGCCGAGATTCCCTGCGATGTACGGCGCCGCGCCGAGCTGGTCGGCGAGATCCATGAATTCGTGCGTCCCGAAGGCGTTCGTCTCGATGACACCGCCCCAGTGCGTGTTGATCCGCTTCGGCCGCTGATCGCGCGGGCCGATGCCGTCGCGCCAGTGATATTCGTCGGCGAAGCAGCCGCCCGGCCAGCGCAGCACGGGGATGTCGAGGCTCTTCAACGCGGCGACGACGTCGGTGCGCATGCCGCGGGTGTTGGGAATGCGCGAGCCCTCGCCCACCCAGATGCCGTCGTAGACCAGGCGCCCGAGATGCTCGGCGAAATGTCCGTAGATGTTGCGATTGATCGTGCCCTTCGCCTGGTCGGCCCGGACCGTCAGATCGGCGGTGACCCGATCCGGCGATTGCGCCATGGTCCCGAACATGACGGCGGCGAGAAGCGCGAGCGCGACTTTGGTCAGCACGCGCGCATCTTACTTCGATCGCGGGCCGGCGACGCGGCTAGCGCGGCACGGGCACGAAACCGGCGCCGCCGAGCGTCCGCGCCACGATCAGCGTGCGCGCGCTCGCGGACGTGTACACGCGCCACTCGCCGCTCGCGGCGTCGTAGCTGGTGGGATCCGCGATGCCGTCGGCGTCATAGTCGGCCGACAGCGGCGTGTCGATCGGCCCGCCGGACGGGACGGTGAACGTGCTGGTGTAGCCGTGTCCCGACAGGAGGATGTACCACGTGCCCGTCGTCGCGACGACGGCCGCGAGGTCGGCCTTGCCGTCGCCGTCGTAGTCACGCGCCACCGGGGTGTACGCGGTTCCGCCCCAGGCGATCGAGAGCGCCGTCGCGTACGCGCCCGCGCTCAACGCCACGCGCCACTGCCCGGTCGCGGGCGTGTAGACGCCGAGATCGGTCCGGCCGTCGCCGTCGTAGTCCGCCGGCGTCGTGCGATCGCCTGGCGTGCCCCACGCGATATTGATCGCATCCGCGAAGCCGGCGCTCGACAGCAGCAGATGCCACGTCTGAGTGGCCGAGGCGTAGACCGCGAGGTCGGTCCGCAGATCGCCGTCGTAGTCGCCAGGCACGGGGTCGTAGCCCGGGCCGCCCCACGAGATCGAGAGCGTCGACGTGCCGCCGCTCGACGACAGCCGCACCGACCACAGACTCGACGCGGCGTGATAGACGGCGAGGTCCGTGATGCCGTCGCCATCGTAGTCGCCCGGGACAGCGGCGTAGCCGGTCCCGCCCCAGTTCATGATGCGGATCGTGCTGAACCGGCTGGCCGACTCGAGCACGCGCCATTCGCCCGTCGTCTGCTGGTAGACGACGATGTCCGAGACGCCGTCGCCGTCGAAATCGCTGGCGCGCAGCGTGTCGTTCCAGGCGACGCGCGGCGGCATGCGCGCGATGGCGATGTCTCCGGGGTTTCCCCAGACGGCGGTCATGCTCGTGGCGTAGCTCTCCGCGGATCGCAGGATGTCCCACCGGCCCGAGGCCGCCAGATAGAGGGCGAGATCCGCGAGACCGTCGCCGTCGTAGTCGCCTGGCACCGGCGCGTAACCGCTTCCGCCCCAATTCAGCGTCCAGGGTGTCGACCCACTCGCCGTCGACTTCAGCACCTGCCACGTGCCGAGTGCCTGCTGATAGACGGCGACGTCGGTGCGGCCGTCGCCGTCGTAGTCGGCCGGAACCGGCGTACAGCCCGGCCCGCCCAGGGTCGACTGGACGGTCTCCGTGTACGCGCTCGTCGACGGGCGGATGCGCCAGGCACCGGTCGCGGGCTCGTAGAGCGCCACGTCGGCGCGTCGATCGCCGTCGTAGTCGCCCGGCACGGGAATCGCGCCGGGGCCGCCCTCGTGAACGGCGAGGCTCGTCGTGAAGGACGCCGCCGACAGGAGCACGTACCAATCGCCGGTGGCGGCGCGGTACACGGCGGGATCGGCCTTGCCGTCGCCATCGTAGTCGCCGGGCACCGGTACGTAGCCGATGCCCCCCCAGCTCGCGAGCGAGCCCGGCGCGGTGAATCCGCTGTTTGCGGTGAGCACGTGCCACGCGCCCGTCGCGGCGTGATACACCGCGATGTCGAGACGGCCGTCGCCGTCGTAGTCTGCGGGCACCGGCGTGTAGGCGGGCCCACCGAGCGCAATCGTCCGCGATGAAGTGTGGTCGCTGCCGGAGGTCAGGATCCGCCAGGTACCGGTGGCAGGGTCGTACATCGGCAGGTCCGCCTTCACGTCGCCGTCGACATCTCCCGCCGTCGTGCGGAGCATGACGCGGTAAACGGTGCCCTGGTTGGCTTCGCCGCCTCTGAGGGTGACGCCGTACAGGTTTCCGTCGCTCGCGCGCATCAGGGGACCGGCCGGCCCCTCCCCGTCCGTGGCGCCGCCCGCGAACGCGTGAAGGAGCGTGAGCGAACCCGCGGGAGAGAGCACGGATACCGATCCGCGGTCCTCCGGGGTGAAATTGCCGACGTAGGTGATGTAGAGATTCATGTCCGCGACGTGCGTCACCCATCGCCACCGACCGTCCACGCCAGGGAGTGGTGTGATCGTGCCGTCCGGCGTCATCCGGTAGATGACGTCCCACGCCTGGGGGGCGAAAGGCCCCGAGCCAGCCGTCGACCCGTAGAAGTTGCCGTCCGCCCCGAGTACGAGCCCCTTGTCGGGTCCGCCGCCGTTTGCGCCGCAGCCAAACGGAACGGAAAAGCCGGAACCACCGGTGATGGAAATCGCGTAGACGTTGCCGCAGCCCACATTGCTGCCGTTCTTCACGTGCCAGGAGAACTGTGTCGTCCCATAGACGAGGCCGCCGGACCCCTCCACCAGCGAGCCATGCGGGTTGTTGGGTCCTCTCTCGGAGAAGCCCCCCACTCCCGTCAGCAGACCGTCGAGCGTCATCGTGTACAGCGCGCCAACCCCAAAGGGAAAGTCCGGGCTGCCCCAACCGCCGGCGTGGGTCACTCCGCGGAGCAGGCCATCGCTCGTCTGAATCACGCCGCCTGAGGGCGAGTCGCCGTCGCCGGGTGCTCCCATGAACGAGTGAAGGATGGTGAGGTCGCCCGCTGTTGTCATGCGGAAGACCGTGCCCATGTTGCGCGCGCCACCCAAGGACGTCGTCCCGTAGAGGTTGCCGTCGCTCGCCTGGATCAGAGCGCCGAGCGGCGAGGCACCGCCGGTCCCTCCCGCGAACGAGTGCAGCACGGCGAACGTGCCGCCCGCGGTGATCCTGAAGATGGTTCCCGCTCCCGCGGCGCCGCCAGTTTCGGTGACGCCATAGAAGGCGCCGTCGGCAGCCTGCAGCAGCGCGCCCGTTGGTCGTGCGCCCCCCTCGGCACCCGTGAACGAATGGAGGATGTGCACGGGCGCCTGGGCGAGGGCCGGGCCGGAAAGGCCTACGGCAAGAACCACGATCGCGATGACCGCGCGCATGCAATCTCCCAAGCAAACCGCATGCGCGCGGATCCGCGCCGGATTCGGTACACCTGCCGGGCGATCGCCGGAATCCCGGCGCCCGGCGGGTTCACGCGGAACGCTTCGCCGCCAGTTCGGCGGCCACCTCCTCCAGGAGGTCGTAGCTGATCGCCGCGCCTTTCTCCATGCCCGTCGCGATCACGGTGTCGCGGACGTCCTTCGAGGGGTACTCGGCCACGACCGTCAGACGGGTCTTGCCACCTTCCTCGGTGAAGGTCGCCGTCACGAGCGATCCGCTGTCGGGATACGGCTCGAAGACTTCGGTGAAGACGAGGCGCTCCGGCCGCGTCACCTCTTTATAGACCCCGTAGAACGTGCACGTCCCTTTCGGGAAGGCGTTGGTGAACTTCCACGCGCCGCCCGGCCGCAGATCGACCTCGCACACCGGTACGGAATAACCCTCGCCGAGAATCCCCCACCAGCGCCTGATGTGCTCGGGTCTGGTCATGGCGTCGAAGACGAGATCGCGCGGCGCGTCGAAGAGCCGCGTGAGGGCGATTTCACGATCGGACGGCGTGCTGACCTTGAACGTACCGCTATTTGCGGCGGTGCTGACGGGCATGTCCCTTCTCCTTCTTCTGTTTCTGTTGTCCCTGCAGGTGTGTCAGATAGGCGTCCAGGCGGTCGAGACGGCCTTCCCAGAGCGCGCGGTACCGCTCGGCCCACTCGGCGACGTCCTTGAGCGGCGCTGGCTCGATCCGGCAGGGCCGCCGCTGCGCGTCGCGGCCGCGCGCGATGAGACCGGCGCGCTCCAGCACGCGCAGGTGCTTCGACACGGCCGGCAGGCTCATGGCGAACGGCGAGGCGAGATCCGTGACCGACTGTTCGCCCGCGGCGAGCTGCGCGAGGATCGCGCGGCGGGTCGGATCGGCCAGGGCGGCAAACGTGGCACTCAGGCGGTCGGCGTCCATGAAGCGTATTTAACCATACGGTTATTTAACCGTCAAGTTCACTATGGCCCGGACAGGCCACGCCGCCCGCGCGCCGCGGTGACCCGGCGAGGGGATGCAGGGACACGACCTCGCTCGCTATAGTGCGGATGTGAACGATTCCCTGCGGCTGCTCGTGACGGCGGCGCACCCGGACGACGAGACGCTCGGGTTCGGCGGGACGCTCGTGCGCTCCGCGCGCGCCGGCGTCGAGACGTATCTCCTCACCGCGACGCGCGGGCAGCGCGGCCGCTACATGGGGCATCCGTTCGGATCGGCGGACCACCCCGGTCCCGAGGCGCTCGGCGCCATCCGCGAAGAGGAGCTGCGCGCCGCCGCGCGCGTGCTCGGCATCCGCAACGTGACGCTCCTCGACTACGTCGATCAGCATCTCGATCGCGCCGATCCCGCCGAGGCGACGGCCGCCATCGTCAACGAGATCCGCCGCGTGCGGCCGCAGGTCATCCTCACGTTTCCGCCCGACGGCGCCTACGGCCATCCCGATCACATCGCCATCTCGCAATTCACCACCGCCGCCGTGGTCGCCGCGGCGGATCCCGCGTTCGGCGGCGCGGCGCGCGGCGCGCCCCACACCGTTTCGAAGCTGTACTACCTCGCCTGGGACGAGGCGACCTGGGCCCTCTACGAGGCCGCCTTCAAGAGGCTGGTCGCCACCGTGGACGGCGTCGAGCGGCGGGCGACGCCCTGGCCGTCGTGGGCGGTGACGACGGTGATCGAGACGGGGGACGCGGGAACGGAGGTGTGGCAGGCGGTCGACTGCCACGCGTCGCAGACGCGCGCCTACGAGGCGTTGCGCGGTCTCGATGCAGACCAACGCGCCGCACTTTGGCGCACGCAGCCGTTCTACCGTACGTTCAGTCTCGTCAACGGCGGCCGCGCGCGCGAAACGGATCTCTTCGAGGGACTTCGATGACTGCACCACTGAGGGAGGCGCCGCTCGCGATGGACGCGGCGCAGTTCAAGGCGCTCGGCCACGCGCTGGTCGATCAGATCGCCGATCTGCTGGCCGCCGTACCGGCTGGTCCGGTGACGCGCGACTGCACGCCGTCCATGATCCGCGACGCGCTCGACCTGTCGTCGCCGCTGCCGGAGCAGGGCATGGATCCCGGCGAGCTGCTCGCCCGGCTGCCGGGTCCGCTGTTCGCGCATTCGCTCTTCAACGCGCATCCACGTTTCTTCGGCTACATCACGGCGCCGCCGGCGCCGATCGGCGTTCTCGGCGACTTCCTCGCGTCCGCGCTCAATCCCAACGTCGGCTCGTGGATCCTCGGTCCGGCGGCGACGGAAATCGAGGCGCAGACCGTCCGGTGGATCGCGCAGCTGATCGGCTTCCCCGCCGGCGACGGCCTGCTGGTCACCGGCGGCAACATGGCCAATATCGTCTGCCTCGTGGCGGCGCGGGCGGCGGCAGCGCCGTGGGACGTACGCACCGGCGGGATCGCCGCGGGCGGCGGACGCGAGCTGGTGGCCTACGCGTCGCGCGAGACGCACACCTGGATCCAGAAAGCGGCCGACATCTGCGGTCTCGGCACCGCGTCGATCCGCTGGATCGACACGACACCCGATCTGCGGATGGACGTCGGGGCGCTCGAGCGCGCCATCGACGCCGACGTCGCCGCAGGCCGCCTGCCGTTCCTCGTCGTCGGCACGGCGGGATCGGTGAGCACGGGCGCGGTCGATCCGCTCGGCGACATCGCCGCCGTCTGCCGCGCCAGGCGGATCTGGTTCCACGTGGATGGCGCCTACGGCGCGTTCGCGGCGGCGGTTCCCGACGCGTCCGCCGACCTTCGCGCGCTCGCCGAGGCCGATTCGATCGCGGTCGATCCGCACAAGTGGCTCTACGCCCCGCTCGAGGCCGGCTGCGCCATCGTGCGTGAGACGGGCGCGCTCCGCCGCGCCTTCGCGTATCACCCGCCGTATTACCGCTTCGAAGAGCAGCTGCTGAACTTCGTGGAGTACGGCCCGCAGAACTCGCGCGGCTTCCGCGCGCTGAAAGTGTGGCTGGCGCTCCGCCAGGCGGGCGCGTCGGGCTATCGCCGGATGATCGCCGGGGACATCGCACTGTCTGGGCGGCTGGCGGATGCCGTCGAACGGCACGCCGAGCTGGAGCTCCTGACGCAGTCGCTGAGCATCACGACGTTTCGCTACGTGCCACGGGACATGCGACAGGACGTGGCCGCTCACGACGAGTACCTGAATCGCCTCAACGCTTCGCTGCTCGAAGCCCTCCAGCACGGCGGCGAGATCTTCGTCTCGAACGCCGTCATCGCCGGCCGCTACGCGCTTCGCGCCTGCATCGTCAACTTTCACACGCGCGCGGAAGACGTGGACGCGGTACCGCCGATCGTCGCCGCACACGGGGCGCGCATCGACGCACATATGCGCGCCACGATTTCTCGTGGCGACGTCACATCGACGTGACCGCGGCGCGAGTCGCGTCGAGTACGTCGAAGTCCTACGCCGGAAGTTTTCCGTAGCGGCGATCACGAAACGTGTCGTTGCTCCGCGCCGGAGCGTCATCGATAATCGACGCCTCCCCGGAGTAACACCCGATGCCCCACGTACTTCGACGTTCATGGGCCGCGTTCGCGGCCGCGCTCCTTCTGATTTCCGTTGTCGAACGCGGCCATGCGCAGGCGCCGCCCTGCCCGTGCTCGCTGTTCTCTCCATCCGCCGTCCCGACCAATCCCGCCGTCACCGACGGCGTGCCGATCGAGACCGGCGTGAAGTTCCGCGCGGACGTCGACGGCTACGTCACAGCAATCCGGTTCTACAAGGGGACGCTCAATACCGGCGCGCACGTCGCGCATGTGTGGTCCGCGGCCGGCGCGCTGCTGGCGGAAGCCGCGTTCGTGAGCGAAACGGCGAGCGGCTGGCAGGAGGTCTCGCTCGCCTCGCCGCTGCCGGTCGCCGCGAACACGACCTACGTCGCGTCGTACCACGCCGACTCGGGATATTTCGCGTACGATGCCGGGTTCTTCGGCGCATCCGGCGTCGACGCGCCGCCGCTCCACGCGCCGCAGTCCGGCGGCGAAGGCCCCAACGGCGTCTTTCTCTACGGAGCCAGCGGGTTTCCGGCCAACGGCGCCGCCGCCAACTACTGGGTGGACGTCGTCTTCCAGACCTCGATCGGTCCCGACACCACGCCGCCGACGGTGACGTCGCTGTCGCCCGCCGCCGGCGCCACCGGTGCCGGGCTGACCGTGCAGCCGCGAGCGACGTTCAGTGAAGGGCTCGATCCCTCGACGGTGAATGCCTCCACCGTTCACATGCGCGACGCCGCCGACGTGGACGTCGCGGGCACGGTGTCGTACCAGGCCGCCACGCGATCGATCGTGTTCTCGACCACCGCGGGCCTGCTGCCGCAGACCGCCTATGCCGTCACCATCACCGGAGGTGCGACCGGCGTGAAGGACCCCGCCGGTAATGCGCTCGCCGGTGATGTCGTCTGGACGTTCACGACCGCGGCCGCCACGCCGCCGCCCGACGAGGGGCCCGGCGGCCCGATCCTCGTCGTCAGCAGCACGTCGAATCCGTTCGGACGCTACTACGCGGAGATCCTGCGGACCGAAGGCCTGAACGCGTTCACGGCGACCGACATCTCCCTCGTCACCGCCGGGATGCTGGCCGGCTACGACGTCGTGATTCTCGCCGAGCTGCCGCTGAGCGCCGCGCAGGCGGGCATGTTCGCCGACTACGTCTCGAGTGGCGGCAGTCTCGTGGCCATGCGCCCCGACAAGCAGCTCGCCGGGCTCCTCGGCTTGAGCGACGCCGGCGCGACGCTCGCCAACGCCTACCTCCAGATCGACACGACGGGCGCACCAGGCGCGGGCATCACCGGCGAGTCGATGCAGTTCCATGGAACGGCGGATCGCTACACGGCGGCCGGCGCATCTGTCGTCGCGACGCTCTCGAGCGACGCGGTGACGGCGACGGCGAACCCCGCCGTGACGATCCGCAGCGTGGGCACGCTCGGCGGATACGCGGCGGCCTTCACCTTCGATCTCGCGCGTTCGATCGTCTACACGCGCCAGGGCAATCCGGCGTGGTCGGGGCTGGAGCGCGACGGCATCGCGCCGCGCCGGTCCGACGACCTCTTCTTCGGCGCCGCTCCCGGCGACCCGCAGCCCGACTGGATCGATCTGACCAAGGTCGCCATCCCCCAGGCCGACGAGCAGCAGCGGCTGCTCGCGAATCTCGTCCTGCATCTCGATCGCGCGAAGAAGCCGCTGCCCCGCTTCTGGTATCTGCCGCGCGGGCTCAAGGCCGCGCTCGTCATGACCGGGGACGATCACGGCAACGGCGGTACGGTGGGGCGCTTCAACCAGTACAAGGCGCTGAGCCCGGCTGGGTGCTCGGTTGCCGATTGGGAGTGCGTCCGCAGCACGTCGTACGTCTACAACGGCACGCCGGGCATGGACGACGCGGCGTCGGCCGCATTCGTCGCCGACGGCTTCGAGGTCGGACTGCACGTCAGCACCAACTGCGCCGACTGGACGCCCGCGTCCCTCGCCACGTTCTACGGCCAGCAGATCGCCCAGTTCACGGCCGATCATCCGAGCGTACCGGCGCTCCGCACCAACCGCACGCACTGCATCGTCTGGAGCGACTACGTCACGCAGCCGAAAGTGGAGCTGGCGAACGGCATCCGCTTCGACACCAACTACTACTACTTCCCGCCGGGCTGGGTGCAGGATCGTCCCGGCTTCTTCACCGGCTCGGGCATGCCGATGCGCTTCGCCGACGTGGACGGCTCGACGATCGACGTCTACCAGGCGACGACACAGATGACCGACGAGTCCGGCCAGAGCTATCCGTTCACCGCCGACACGCTGTTCGATCGCGCGCTCGGACCGCTCGGCTACTACGGCGTCTTCACCGCGAACATGCACACCGACGCGCCGACCGAGCAGCCGTCGGACGCGTCCGTGGCCTCTGCACTGGCGCGCGGCGTCCCCGTCGTCAGCGCCAAGCAGATGCTGGACTGGCTCGACGGGCGCAACGGGTCGTCGTTCGGCTCGATCGCGTGGACCGGCGGAACGCTGTCGTTCACGATCGCGGCAGACGCGACGGCGAACGGCCTCACCGCGATGGTGCCGACCGTCGGGCGCGGCGGCGCTCTGACGGGCATCACGCGCAACGGCGCGGCAGTCGCCTACACCGTTCAGACGATCAAAGGCGTCGAGTACGCGTTCTTCGCGGCGCTCGACGGCAGCTACGCGGCATCGTACGTGATTGACACGACGCCGCCCGTCATCTCGGGCGTCACGGCGACGCCCGGCCAGGGGAACACGGCCGCGATCGCGTGGAGCACCGACGAGCCGGCGGATTCACGCGTGGACTACGGCACGTCCGCGGCGTCGCTGACGCTGTCGGTTTCGAGCAGCACGCTGACGGCGTCGCACGCGCTGACGCTGACGGGCCTCGCACCGCTCACGACGTATTTCTATCGCGTCACCTCCGCGGATGCCGCGTCCAACGTCTCGTCCTCCGCGATCGAATCGTTCACCACACCGGCAACGGTGTTCTCCGCAACGGACACGACGGCTGTGGACTTCGGCGCCGGCACGGGTGACGGACAGATCTACGTTGCCCAGACGGCCGACGGCGAGGTTCTCCTCGCGCCGGCAAGCGGATCGGAGCTTTCCGGCACGGCACTCCCGGCCGACTGGACGTCGAGCCCGTGGAATGCGGGCGGGACGGCCGTCGTCGCCGCGGGCTCGCTGGTGGTGGACGGCGCGAAGGCGGGCACGTCGGCGGCATTCACGTCCGGCCGCGCGCTCGAATTCGTGGCCGTCTTCGGCGGCGCCCCCTTCCAGCATGGAGGCTTCGGCGACACCTACGACGCCGCGCCGTGGGCGATGTTCAGCACGTTCGCCGGCGGCGGCCTCTACGCCCGGACGCACTCGGGCGCGGCGAGCGCCGACACGCCGATCGCCGGCGCCCTGCTCGGGTCGGCACATCTCTTCCGCATCGAGTGGACGCCCGCGTCGGTGATCTTCTCCATTGACGGTGCGGTCGTCGCGACGCACGCGATCGCCGTGACGCAGCCGATGCGGCCGCTGTTCAGCGACTTCTCCGCCGGCGGAGGCGGAGTGACGGTGGATTGGGTGCGCCTGAGCCCGTACGCCGCGGCAGGGACGTTCACGTCGCGCGTCTTCGACGCCGGCCAGCCGGTGAACTGGGGGTCGCTGTCGTGGACGTCGTCGACACCACCGGGCACCGCCGTCGCGCTCGCCGTCCGGACCGGCGGTACTCCAGTGCCGGACGGATCGTGGACGGCGTTCTCGCCGGTCGCGTCGCCGGGTGGAGCGATTGCGGGCAGCTCGCGCTACGTGCAGTACCAGGCGGCGCTGACCTCGAACGATCCGTCGGTCACACCGGCGCTCGAGAGCGTGACGATCGGTTACACGGCGGTTCCGCCGAACCACCCGCCGGCGGCGGTGGACGATGCGTTCGCCGGAACGCAGGATACGGCGCTCACGGTGAACGCCCCTGGCGTTCTCGCGAACGACACGGATGCCGATGGTGAAGCGCTGACCGCCGCGCTCGCGACGGGTCCGGCGCACGGGTCGATCTCGCTCTCGTCGAACGGCGGCTTCGTCTACACACCGGCCGCCGGCTTCTCGGGAACGGATACGTTCACCTACACGGCGTTCGACGGCCACGTCAGCTCCGCCGCCGCGACGGT
>Ga0075362_10000165_pt1 | contig 18031 bp, 19 predicted proteins | sample EndMetdeltDD1762_FD_71397 | JGI IMG/M metagenome (GOLD analysis project Ga0075362, IMG submission 71397) | Populus endosphere microbial communities from Tennessee, USA - Endosphere MetaG P. deltoides DD176-2 | ecosystem: Host-associated > Plants > Roots > Endosphere | place: USA: Tennessee...
GCGTTTCGCTCCTTGTGAATGTACAAATGACTTTAACCACTCAGGTTATGGACGATTCATGTGAAAATGCTCTAATTCTACGCGAATAGGCGTGAGCTGAGTGCTGATGTCACTCGAAGTCCATTTTCAGGTCCGGAGTTGGTCAATGATTGTGGCCAGATCCGTCTGATTATATTTAACATGGGTCACCGGCACATCGAGCAGATTCTGTAGTATGCCGAAATTGGTAGCTTGCGATGGATCGGAGGGTGGTTCAAGTTCGTTGAGGATAACCATCTGACATGTGAGCTTGGCAGCCTTGACCGCTTGCAGCGTCAATCGAGTATGGTTGATCGTGCCCAAGCGGTTGGCGGCGACGATCACAACCGAGAGCCCGAGCTCGCCCGCGAGATCTCTGAAATCATACTTGGCTGAGATTGGGACCGTGAGGCCGCCTGCTCCCTCAACCAGGACCCAAGCGTGGCGCATCGCGAGCTCCTGATAGGCGGCTCGAATTGATTCTAGATCGACCAGTCGATCCTCTATGAGGCTCGCTGTATACGGTGCAGCCGGCGTGTCAAACCAGACTGGGTTAACCAGCTGTTCCGGCTCAATATTTTCCGTGGCTGCCAGCAGCGAAAGGGCATCCTCGTTCCCGCCTGAGCAGATTGGTTTCATTCCGACACAATCGATTCCGTGGCTGCGAGCGCTCTTGATGAGAGCGGCAGTGATAAAAGTTTTTCCAACGCCAGTATCCGTCCCGGTAATGAAAAAGTTCATGCTCCAAGGTTCCTGGTAACTTCTGCCACGATCCTGTCAGCAATCCTCTCTAGAATCGAGGGTTCCGGTCCCTCGACAAGTAAACGGATTTTCGGCTCTGTGCCGGAATACCGGAGTAGAATTCGTCCCTTGCCCACGAGTTGGGACTCACTCTCGGAGAGAAGTTTCGCGAGCGAGGGGAACTGGTCAATCGGGGTCTTTTCCAGAACACGCATATCCCGTTTCAACTGGGGAAGTTTTTTGAGGACCTGGCGCAGTTCGCTGAGCGGTTTTTTGGTTCTGGAAACAACAGCTAGAATTTGCAATGCAGCCACAAGGCCGTCGCCGGTCGTGATAAAATCGCGAAAGATCAGATGACCACTTTGTTCGCCACCAAGATTCAGGTGATGCCGTACCATGGCGTCGATGACGTGGCGGTCTCCGACCTCGGTCCGCAGCACTTTACCCCCATTCTGATCGAGCAGATGGTCAAGGCCGAAGTTGCTCATGATGGTCGTAACCAATGTACGTGATTTGAGTTTGTCGTGGGAAAGTAGATCAATCGCTGCGATCGCCAGAAGCTCGTCCCCATCCAACGGGTCTCCTGTTTCATCACAGAAGAGCAACCGGTCGGCATCTCCGTCATGAGCAAGACCCAAAGTGGCTCCTGACTCTTTGATCTTTTGGGAAAGGGTGCTCGGGTGAGTGCTGCCACACCTTTCGTTGATGTTCCAGCCGTTGGGAGAGGCAAAATGGAGATCGACTGAAGCGCCGAGGCGGGTCAGGACAAGAGGAGTGGTCTGATACGCTGCGCCATTGGCGGTATCAACAACGATCTTGGTCCCGGAGAGTGACAGATCTTTGGGGAAGGTATTGACAGCGAATGCTGCATACTGCTCTGGTGCATCAGTGAGGCGATTAATCCGACCGATTGATCTGCCGGTTCGGAGTGGCCGAGCGGTCGGCTGGAAGTATTCTGCTTCAATCGCCGCTTCGACCAGGCCACTCACCTTATAGCCGTCTCCGCCGAAAAACTTGATCCCATTGTCATTAAATGGATTGTGTGAGGCAGAGATCACTACCCCGAAGGCGGCGTCATGAGTTGTGGTGAAATAGGCAACGGCAGGTGTCGGAATGACCCCCGCTAGAATGACATTCACTCCATTGGCCGTGAGACCAGCGGCAATTGCTGACTCCAACATTTCGCCGGAGGCTCGGGTGTCACGTCCGACGATTGCCCGCGGACGCTCTTCATTCCCTGCAAGTACGGCTGCAGCTGCACTCATTAACCTCAATGCAGAAGTTGAAGTGATCGGTTCCGTATTCGCTGGACCGCGGACTCCATCTGTTCCGAAGAGTTTTTGTGACACTGGACGACCTTCGTAACGGTCGACTTTCACTTCAACCGAAATAGTTTCGCTCCTCACATATCGCTTCAGGCATGTTCGTCGCTCGCGTCTTAATAAAGAGGCTGTTAGGCCGATCAGCGATCTTATGGGCAAGAAAATTCATCAAGGCCAATGATTTAAATTTCCAGGCTAGCGATCTGGCGTGAGCACAGGGTGTTTCTCGAATCGCCGGTGTTCCGGTGTTTCGTCGACATTTTTTCTGATCAGATACCAGACAGCTGTCGCCACGGTTAGTGCCATTAGCTTTACGCGCCAGTTCTCGAAGAGGAATCGTTTCATCGCAAGGACTAAGGGACCGTATCGGGTTCGGGTAGGGTATTCTCTTCGTTATTTTCCGGCTGGCCGTTTTCGGGCAGAAAGAGCTCCGAGAGGCGCTTCTCGAATTGACCCGGTTTAAAGCCGCGCTCGATTTTCCCGCGATGGCAGATCGAGATATTCCCAGTTTCTTCGGAGACAACAATCGCGATGGCGTCCGACTCTTCTGTGATTCCCAGCGCTGCTCGATGTCGCAGTCCCATAGTTCGGTCTAAATCTTCACGCTGACTGACTGGAAAAATGCAAGCTGCTGCAATGATTCGGTCGTTGCGAATGATGACCCCGCCGTCGTGCAATGGAGTTTTCGGGAAGAAAATCGTAAGGAGAAGTTCCTGTGACATATCGCAGTCGATGTTCACTCCGTTCTCGGCGGAGCTCCGAATGGCTGTGTCCCGCTCGATTGCGATCAGTGCGCCGATTTGTTTATTGGCGAGTTCGAAAACCGTTTCAGTAATGACGTCGATAGTCTCTTTCTTTTGCGACGCCGACGAAAAAAAATGTCTGCTGCCGAGTTCGGCAAGCGCACGACGTAGTTCCGGCTGGAAGATTACAATGAGGGCAATGGCAAGGAAGACGACCAAACTCCGGAGTAACCAGCTGATCACGATCAGATTCAGGATTTGAGAAACGAGAGTCAGCGCGATAAACAAAATCGCCAACCCGGTTAAAACCTTGGCTCCACGGGTTTCTCGAAAATAAAGGTAACCGTAGTAGATCACGACAGCGAGAAATAGGATTTCGATCCCGGCGTTCCAGTTATTCTGCAAAAATTCGAGAATTGAGTTAGTCATGCGCAAGGATGGCTTCTGTCATCCGAAGAGATTCCCGATTTACTTTTACATCGTGAACTCGAAAGATGCGTGCTCCTCGTTCCCGCATTAGGCTCGTAAGGCCAACGGTGGGCCAGGTTCGTTCGGATTCTGGCAGAGTTGGATTGCCAGCCAATGTAGCAATCATCGATTTCCTGGAAATGCCGACCACCAACGGATGACCGAGTTCGGTAAAGTGTTCCAAATTCCGGAGAAGATCCAGATTATCCTTTAAGCGTTTACCGAACCCGAATCCCGGATCGATGGCAATGCGTGCTGGATCGATCCCGCTGTCCGCCAGCACATTCCGGCGATCCTTGAGAAACTTGTAAACCTTGGCAGTCACGTCTTGGTAGTAAGGAGCCAATTGCATGGTCTTTGGGGTGCCTCGCATATGTATTAGGATGACGCCCGCGTTTGAATCATTCAAGACGTGTATCATATCAGGATCACTTCGGAGCGCCGAGATATCATTGACAAGGTTTGCACCTGCCTGGATTGCTTGTCGCGCTGTTTCCGCTTTATAAGTATCAATCGACACGAGTATCTCTGGAAATTCAGTCCGGATTCTTTGGATAATGGGGAGAACTTGTTGCAATTCTTTGTCGAGTGGAACAGGATCAGAGCCGGGTCGGGAAGATTCTCCGCCGACATCGAGGATGTCCGCTCCTTCAGTCACCATGAGTCGTGCATGGTCCATGGCTTTTTCCGGGTCAAGGTAAAGGCCGCCATCAGAAAAAGAATCAGGGGTGACATTAAGTATGCCCATGATCAGACCGGAACGGTCCAAGTCAACTTCGCGATGTTGAAGCTTCCAAACCATGATGGATGCTCGTTGATAGGTATAGTTTTGTCTCGAATTCAGACGAGCTTAAGTACGGGTTCATTCGGAGGGAGGATCATGGAGATTAGGAACGAAGGTTGCAGAGGAGAAGATCTTACATCCACCACGAACAAATCACAAAGGTCACAGCAGTGGGAGGAACAGTATACCAAGGACTGGAAGGACCGCCCTCTGCATCCGTTCGGGGTGGGAGAAACTGCCAGGCCTTTGGATTGTTACTGTTGATTTAGCTAAGCGGTCGCAGGTTCACCCTGTTCGGGTTGACCCACTTTGAACACCAGCTTTTCTCCAGCGGAGTGGACGTCGAGTGTGTCTCCGGGCTTGATGTTGCCGCGTAGCAGCTCTTCAGCTAGCGGATCTTCCAGGAATTTTTCCACAGCGCGCCGCATTGGGCGGGCACCATAATCCGGATCGTATCCTTTGTCGATCAGGAACTCGACTGCTGTTGAGTCGAGCTGAACATGGATATCCTTGGCGCGGACGCGCTCGACCACTTTCGCGACTTCGAGGTTGACGATCTTGATCAAGTCCTTCCGTTCTAGCATGTGAAACACGATGATATCATCCAACCGGTTCAGGAACTCAGGCTTAAAGACACGCTTCGATTCGTCCAGGATCTTGGTACGCATGCCTTCGTACGAAGCATTCCCGGAGGCTGCTCCAAATCCGAGAGCTGTTTGACGCTTGATCAGTTCAGCACCGAGGTTCGAGGTCATGATGATAATCGTATTCCGGAAATCAATTTTCCGACTCAGGCTATCTGTGATCTTCCCTTCTTCCAGGATCTGGAGGAGAAGATGCATTACGTCCGGGTGAGCTTTTTCGATTTCATCGAATAGTACAACGGAATAGGGGCGCCGACGGACGGCTTCGGAGAGCTGGCCGCCTTCTTCATACCCGACATAGCCTGGGGGCGAGCCAATGAGGCGAGAAGCGGTGAACTTCTCCATGTATTCCGACATGTCAATCTGAATGAGCGCTTCGGAATCGCCAAACATGAATTCTGCCAGCGATCGGGCAAGGAATGTCTTTCCAACCCCCGTTGCCCCGAGGAAAATAAAGGACCCGATCGGCCGTCGCGGATCTTTGAGGTCTGCACGGGAGCGCCGAAGCGCTTTACTAATCGCCACGACAGCTTCGTCCTGGCCGATCACCTGCTGCTTCAGTTCGTCCTCCATCTTAAGAAGCTTTTGAGCTTCCTTTTCTTCCATCCGATTCAGCGGGACACCGGTCCACTTGGAAATGATGTGCAGCATGTCGTCCGCAGAGACGATCACTTCGTGTTCTTCACGTTCTTCTCTCCATTCCGTCAGGATGCGTTCGAGTTTATCTTTGGCCTGCTGTTCTGAATCCCGGAGAGCTGCAGCCTTTTCGAAATCCTGAGCTTTGATGGCCGCTTCCTTTTCCGCGCGAATTGTCTCGATCTCTTTCTCAATTTCTTTGACATTCGGCGGACGGGTCATTGAATTGATCCGAGCGCGTGCTCCGGCTTCATCCATGATATCGATAGCCTTATCCGGCAGAAACCGGCCGCTTAGGTAACGATCGGAAAGCTTAACCGCTGCTTCGAGTGCTTCGTCCGTGAGTTTTGCTTTGTGGTGCGCTTCGTATTTCGGTCGAAGCCCTTTCAAAATTTGAATGGTTTCATCGAGCGATGGAGCCTCAACCTTAACCGTCTGGAAGCGCCGTTCAAGCGCTGCATCTTTTTCGATGTATTTCCTGTACTCATTCAATGTCGTAGCGCCCACGCATTGGAGTTCACCACGGCTCAACGCCGGTTTGATGATGTTGGAAGCATCCATCGCGCCTTCCGCCGATCCGGCGCCAACGATTGTGTGGAGCTCGTCGATGAAAAGGATGACGTTTTTAGAGCGTCGGATTTCATCCATCACTGCTTTGATCCGTTCTTCAAACTGGCCACGGTACTTTGTGCCTGCCACCATCAAAGCCAAATCGAGCGTGATCACCCGTTTATCGCGGAGCAGTTCGGGCACGTTCCCAGATGCAATTTCTTGTGCGAGCCCTTCAACAATGGCTGTCTTTCCAACGCCGGCCTCTCCAAGCAGAACCGGGTTATTCTTCGTGCGTCGGCAAAGGATTTGGATGACGCGTTCAATTTCGTTCTTACGACCAATCACCGGATCCAACTCGGCTTTCTTTGCCAACTCGGTCAAATCACGTCCAAATGCACGCAGAGCGGGTGTTTTTACGTCTTTCTTATTTCCTTCCTGCGGAGATTCGGCCTCGCTCTCAGAAGGTGTAAAGTTTGGGTCCAATTCTTTGAGAACTTCGTTTCGAGTTCGTTCGATATCGACTTCAAGACTCTTCAATACCCGTGCTGCAACTCCTTCACCTTCCCGTAAGAGTCCCAGTAAAATGTGTTCCGTGCCCACGTAAGAATGGTTGAGGGCTTTGGCTTCCTTCCCTGCCAGGGCCAAGACCTTCTTCACTCGAGGTGTGTATGGGATATTCCCGACCATCTTAGTCTCCGGATGCGATCCCACATGTTTTTCGACTTCCATCCGGACCGTTTCGAGGTCCAACCCCATCTTTTGTAGAACATTTACCGCTACGCCCTGGCTAAGCTTGATCAGTCCGAGCAAAAGATGCTCGGTTCCCACGTAATTGTGGTTGAACCGGTCTGCTTCTTTGCGCGCAAGCGCCAAGACCTGTTGGGCACGTGGTGTAAAGTTATTCATCATTGGGATTCCGATGCCGGGTCCGCTCCCTGATCACCCGACAGCTTGGTAATATGTGGTTTAGGAAAGTTCTTTAGCTTCTCCCGAACAATATCTGCCCGCAGATAATCTCGCTCTTCCACGGTCAGTTTCTGCTGAGAGAAATGCTGTAGGTGCGCCGGCTGTGTTTCCATGAGTAGAGAATTGATCGATATTCGACCCTCTTCCGGAAAAAATCCCAAGTCAATGCCTAGTCGCATGAGAGATAGTAAGTTTAAAACTTCCTTTGATGAAACCATATGAGCATGGATTAGGATCCCATAAGCTCGCCCTACCTGGTCCATCAGCATCATCTGCTTTGTTTCAAGGAGCGTTTCACGCGCCTGTCTCTCTCTCTGGATCAACGTTTCAATTACTTTGTTCAGTCGTTCGATGATCTGACTCTCCTTTTCGCCGAGCGTTGTCTGATTGGATACCTGAAATAGGTTACCCATCGCTTCGGTGCCTTCTCCGTACAGTCCGCGTACGGCAAGCCCGATTTTGTTCACAGAATTGACGACCTGATTGATCTGTTCGCTCAGGACGAGACCGGGTAGGTGAATCATGGCGGAGGCTCGCATTCCAGTCCCGACATTGGTAGGGCATGCGGTGAGGTAACCAAGGTCCGGATCAAAAGCGAAATCAAGCTGTGCTTCCAAGGCGGTGTCGACATCATTGATCGCCTTAAATGTCTCTGGTAGACCCAAGCCCGAGTGCATTGCCTGCATACGCAAGTGATCTTCCTCGTTGATCATGATACTCACGCTTTGCGTGCGATTAATGACCACCGCACTGCCCATCCCTTTGGCGGCGTGCTCGCGACTGATCAGATGGCGTTCGACGAGGACCTGTTTTTCGAGCGCGGAGAGTTCGTTCAACTGTTCTGAGAACGATTTCCGCATAATTTCGAGACCGTCTACTTCGGGTTTGATTTCATCCAAGATCCGGACCCGCTCAGTCTTCTTTGCCCAGCCGGGAAATGGAAGCTTGGCCAAGTTCCGCGCCAAGCGCACCCGGCTACTGATCACAATGGAGTGGTCGTCCCCATGGGGTGCGAGCCATTCCCCAGGGGTCTTCAAAATTGAAGTTATCTTCATCCTAGAATTCCTCCTCGGACTCCAATTGTCGGATTTCATCTCGGATCGTTGCCGCCGATTCGTAATCCTCATTGGATACCGCGTCTTCCAGTGTTTGCTTTAATTCGTTGAGCCGATCGGACCGAGCGATATCTCGAAACATGCGAGCTGGCACTTTGCCAGTATGTTTGGTTCCCTTGTGCATCGCCTTGATCAGCGAGGCGAGGGCATCGGAAAAGGTCGAATAACACTCGCTGCAACCAAGTCGTCCACTCTTTTTGAAATCGGCCTGAGTGAAGCCGCAGATTGGGCAATGTTCAGTCGGCGGAGCTTGTTCGACCTGTTGAGTTTCGCCAAGCCCATGCAAAAGATCAGCCAAGGCAAAGCCGGTTGGATCCGAGACACCCTTATTTTTGGAACAGGATTCACAAAGATTGATCTTCTTCATGTTCCCGTCGACAATTTGAGTGAGGTAAACCGTTGCCGTGTTTGTTTTACATACGTCGCAAGTCATGGTTGTTACTCTCCTTACTCCTTAATCGTATGCCGATCCTAAATCTTTTCCTACTGATAAATCGGAGTGCCGGTCGTGTGTGTCAACTCGCGGAAGCTATCTATTAGCTTTAGAGTGATCGGACCCGGCTGTCCGTTGCCAATCAATCGGCGATCGAGCTGGACACCGGGAATGACCTCAGCAGCCGTGCCGGTGAGAAAACATTCGTCAGCAGTGTACAGGTCGTAACGTGTCAACTCTCGTTCGACGCTCGGGATCTCGTGCTGTTTGGCGAGTTCAAATATAACGTCGCGCGTGATGCCGCACAGGATTCCAGCATGGGGCGGGGGAGTGGCAATCTCACAGTTTTTCACAATGAAGATGTTATCCCCGCTACACTCCGAGATGTAACCTTGTTCATTTAGCATGACCCCTTCTCCAGCTCCCGCGTTCTGGGCTTCGATTTTGGCCATAATATTGTTGAGATAATTAAGCGACTTGACGCGCGGGCTTAGTGTAGCCGGCGAAGTGCGCCGTGTTGCACAGGTTACCATCGTCAGACCTTTCTGGGAAAGCTCTTCCGGATAGAGTGAGATCGTCGCTGCAATGATGATGACGTTCGGGCGCTGGCAACTGTCCGGGCTAAGCCCTAGCGAACCGACTCCACGTGTCACCAGGAGTCGGATATAACCATCACGGAGGGCGTTCTGACGAATCGTCTCGAGGGTGGCAGCAATCATTTCCGATTTTGACATCGGAATCTCAAGGGCAATCACTCGTGCAGAATTCCAGAGTCGGTCAATATGTTCGTTGAAACGGAACACCCGCCCATTGTAAAATCGAATCCCTTCAAAAATTCCGTCACCATACAAGACTCCATGGTCGAATACGGAAATCTTCGCCTCCGATCGATCATAGAAATTTCCGTCAATATAGATTTTGAGGTTCATGGTAATGTAAAATTACGAATTTTGGCTGGTGATTAGACCATCTCGGATATCCACACGTCGATCACCCCTCAACGCGAGTCGCTGGTCATGAGTCACCACAATCAATGTTTTCTGTTTCTCTCGAGCCCAAGCAAGCAGCAATTCGATGATTGCGTTACCATTTGCTGTATCCAGATTGCCGGTTGGTTCATCGGCGAAAATGATCGTGGGATCATTGATCAGGGCCCGGGCAATGGCGACGCGTTGCTGTTCGCCGCCCGACATCTCACTTGGAAGGTGTTGCAGTCGATCGCCGAGACCTACGCGTTCTAGGCCTGCAGCTGCTTCATCCGCTCGCTGCCGATTGCGGATCAAGGAAGGGAGGAGAACGTTTTCGAGGGCGGTCAATTCCGGTAAGAGGAAGTAGCTCTGGAACACAAATCCCATTTTATGATTCCGCACTTTGGCATCTGCTGAAGAGCTTTTCTTGTACAAAGTGTGACCTTCGAAAATCACTTCTCCCATTTCCGGTCTTTCAAGACCGGCCAGTGTGTACAGAAGGGTGGTCTTTCCCGCTCCGGAAACGCCACAAAGGAAGAGAGCTTCGCCGCGTTGTATGTCGATACTGATGCCTCGTAGGACTTCGATTTTGTGACTGCCGATCTTAAAAGATTGGTAGAGGTTCCTGGCTATGAGTTGTGGTTGAGTGCTCAAGTGTTTTGACGAAGTTGGCGTATACCTTCAAATAATACTACAGCTACTGCGGTTGCGAGGTTCAAACTTCGTACGCCTGGCTCGATAGGGATTGTCAGACAGCTGTTGGTGTGTGTCTCAAGAAAGCTTTCTGGCAGGCCTTTGCTCTCTCGCCCGAAAACCAAGTAATCGCCCGGCTGAAAGCGGGTGTTCCAGTAAGGTTTGTTTGATTTCGTCGTCAGGAGAAATCGACAGGTAGGAGTACGGGTTGCCTGTTCAAACTCGACGAAGCTCTCCCAATACTTAAGATCGACCTGTCTCCAGTAATCCATTCCGGCGCGACGCAACTGCTGGTCATCCGTGGAAAAACCGAGAGGCTTCACTAGGTGCAGTCTGCTTCGCGTCGCGAGGCAAAGGCGGGCGATATTTCCAGTATTTGGCGGAATCTCAGGTTCGACCAGAACGACGTTGAACATGACATTACAAAAAACAAAAAAAGCGCCTCAACGAGCGAGGCGCTTTTTCCGTCGGGAGGGAATTCTATTCGCCGAATCAGTTATTGAAACTCACCTGCGCCACTTCGATAGGCTCGACATTGACCTGGCGACTATTCCGATCAAACCGTACAATACCATCTACTAAGGCGAAAATGGTGTAATCCCGACCTAATCCAACATTTTTGCCCGGCAAAAATTTCGTTCCCCGCTGGCGAATGATGATGTTTCCAGCAACCACTTGCTGACTACCGAATTTTTTCACACCCAAGCGTTTACTGACGCTATCGCGTCCGTTTCTAACGCTACCTTGACCTTTCTTATGAGCCATACTTCGAAAATTTTAAACTTCCAAAAATCTCTTAGAGCCCAATTGCTTCGATCTTAACCCGAGTTAATTGACGCCGATGACCAATTGTCCGACGATAACCTTTACGACGCTTATACTTAAATGCGATTATTTTCTTGTCCTTAAATTGCTCGAGAACTTCACCCACAACTTTAGCTCCACTGATCAGCGGGCCGCCAGTAGTTATATTAGAGCCATCAGCATGCAACACAACGTCGTCAAAAGTAATTTTGTCCCCAGCTGCAGCTTTGATCTTTTCGACCGCAATCGTTTCCCCTGGGCCAACCCGATACTGCTTACCTCCCGAACGAATAATTGCGTACGCCATGATCAAATCTCTAATTAGAAAGGCGCCAACACTGCCACAGCCATCCAGGGCTGACAAATTGTTTTTTTGAAAATTTGGTGAAGGAAAGGCTCCAAGGTTCGGAATGAATACGCTAATATTCTCGGGCGAGGAGATGGTCGGCTAACCAATGCAGGACATCGGCTTTGCACCCGAACGGTTTTAAGATCGTGTGTGCTTCTTTGGTCAATTTTTGTGCAATCTTTCTCGAGCGTTCTAAACCGACCAGCGATGGATAGGTGGCTTTTTTAGCCATGAGATCTTTTCCAGCGCTCTTACCCAGCTTTTCGGCGGTCTGGGTCACGTCCAGAATGTCGTCGATGACCTGGAACGCCAGGCCAAGCGCCTTCCCAAACGAGGTGAGTTTTTCCAGTTGGCTCGGAGTAGCGTTGGTGCTCATTGCACCCAATCGGATCGAAGAAGAGAGCAACGCTGCAGTTTTAGATTCGTGGATAAAACGGAGGATTGAGAGCCCAACCTTTTTGCCTTCGCTTTCTAGATCAACGACCTGCCCTCCGATCAAATGTCGGCTTCCAGAAGCGATCGCTAGCTCGCGAATGATATCTCCAACACTGTATCGTGGCCACCCGGGAACAAGCGCAGCGAGTTCGAATGCAATCGTGAGCAGGGCGTCTCCGGCGAGAACGGCGATTCCTTCACCGAAAACTTTATGAGAGGTTGGCATGCCGCGTCGAAAATCGTCGTTGTCCATGCAGGGTAGATCATCATGGATCAGCGAGTAGGTGTGGATACACTCAATCGCGCAGGCGAGTGGGAGCGCTGCTTCCGGCGTACCTCCACATGTTTCCGTCGCTGCGAGGCACAAGATCGGACGAAGCCGTTTGCCGCCCGCAAAGAGACTGTAGCGCATCGCTTTGTAGATGGTCTTGGGTTTGACGGTTGCCTTTGGAAGATAGCTTTCGAGGGCTTCATCCACCATTTTCTGGTGGGAAAGTAGGTAATCTTTCATCAAGAAATTATTGAAGGTAACGCTGAGCAATCGGCATATGCCATCCCATACCAAACGCTAAACTTGTTATTTTCAAACCAGGTGCTGCTTGGCGTCTCTTGTATTCGTTGATATCAACTCTTCGCTGAATCCAACGCACGGTTTCAGAGGCGAACCCGCGTCTGACAATATCTTCCAGGCTTAACTGTTCTTCCACGTAGAGCTTAAGGACTTCGTCGAGAATTTCATAGCTCGGCAAGGTATCTTGATCCTTCTGGCCCGGTTTCAATTCTGCGCTTGGTGGTTTTGTGATAGAGCTATTGGGAATGATTTCCTTGTCGCGATTGATCCATTTTGCCAGGTTGTAAATCGTGGTCTTTGGGACATCGCTAAGTACGGCAAGTCCGCCACACATATCTCCGTAGATCGTGCAGTAGCCAACCGCTAATTCACTCTTATTCCCGGTGGTCAATAGCAGATGGCCGAACTTATTCGACAAAGACATCAAAATGAATCCCCGAAGTCGCGACTGCATGTTTTCCTCAGTCGTATCCTCCTTCAACCCGGCGAAGATCTCTTTGAACTCGCCCTTGAATGCCTCGAATGGCTCTTTGATAGGGACCACGTGCCGGACGATGCCGAGATTCTTCGCAAGCTGTGTGGCGTCGTCGATACTTCCTTGGGATGAGTACTGACTTGGCATTGAGATCCCAACGACATTCTCTTTCCCAAGGGCGGCGACCGCAATGGTCGCTGTGACAGCGGAGTCGATCCCGCCGCTTAACCCCAGGACGGCCGATTTGAACCCACATTTGGCAAAGTAATCACGGACACCAAGAACAAGAGCATTGTAAATTTCCTCTTCAATGGCCAGATTTGTGGGCACGATTGGTTCATTGGTCGAATCGGCGACAGCGATCTCTTCTTGAAATCCGGACATTTGAAAGATGGTATGGCCGGCCGCGTCGACCGCAAACGAGTTGCCGTCGAAGACAAGTTCGTCATTTCCACCGATGGCATTACAGTAATAGAAAGGAACACCGTATTGGACAGCCAGCTCGCTGACCATCTCCCGCCGGAGCGCCGGCTTCCCGATGCTGTACGGTGACGAGCTCAGGTTGAGGATGATTTTGGCCCCTTTAGCGACCAGTGTTTCGAGTGGATCTTGCCAGTAGAGATCTCGTTTGAGATATTTGTCGGTCCAGATATCTTCGCAGATCGTGATGCCGACACTAGTGCCGAGGAGATCCATTGGAGTTTGATCCTCTGCTGGCTCAAAATAGCGAGCTTCGTCAAACACGTCGTAGGTTGGCAGCAGTGTCTTGAACACTTTGCATAGTGGCTGATCCTTGACGAGGACTGTGCACGCGTTGACGAACGGTTTTCCAGTCTTATGCGGGTTGAGGTCGACATAACCAACCAACAGTGGGACCGAACCGACGGCTTTATGCAGTTCTTCAAGGATTTCCAGGGTCTCGGGGACAAACCGAGATTTAAAGACCAGATCCTGAGGTGGATATCCCGTTAAAGCAAGTTCAGGCGTCAGCACGAGATCAGCTCCAGCGGCAACGGCGGTTTCGTAAGCCGAAAAAATCCGCTTCTGGTTTTGCTGTAGATCACCCACCGTTGTGTTTATTTGCGCAAAGCCGATCTGCATAGCTACATAGGTTCGAATTCTGAAAATATTTGGAATTTTCGTTGGGACAAAAGAAAACCGTGTTGGAATCGGACGACCGAATTAGTTGTGATTTGCACCGAAAGCTTTTTCATTAGAATTCCTATTGCCCGAACGGAAGAATCCAGAGAAAGAGGGGGAGCCGAGTTTGAACAGAGTTCGCGATTCGACTCTACCTTTACGAGAGTCTCGCCCGATTCAGTTCAGTGAGAACTTCGGGGTCACGTACGTCGGCCCAATCACCCTTGATTTCAATGGCGTGGATCTTCTGCCCGGTTTTGACCATGGCACGGATCGCATCAGTGAGCTCGTACTCACCTCGAGGCGATTTTTCGAGCGTCGCGACATACGGAAAGATGCTAGGCCGGAAAATATAGATCCCGGCATTGTACCACTTCGTTGCTGTTTCACCCAGGTTTTGCTTTTCCTGGAGATTTACCACTTTGAACGAGTTGTTGAGATAAACCGCACCACCCTTTGAAACGTCGTCGGTGTATCGGACTGTGAGCAGCATTTCGGCATCGCCCAGATCGCTCAGCAGCTTGTAATAGACGGGATCAACCAGGATATCGCCGTAACTGAGGAGAAATGGATCTTGATCGCAGAAATCTCGTGCGAGCTCAATCACTTTCCCGGTCCCGTCCTGGATGGTTTGTTCCACGTACTCAATCGAGACGCCATAGCTGAATCCGTTGCCGAAGTGGTTCTGGATCACTTCTTTCTTGTAACCAACGACTACCAAAAGTCTTTGGAACCCAACGGCTTGCAGGCCTTCAATAATATGCTGCAAGATCGGTTTACCGCGGACTTCGATCATCGGCTTTGGAATTTCATTTGTCAGTTCGCGCATCCGTGTGCCACGTCCAGCGGCAAGGATGACTGCTTTGATGACTTTGGGATTCATAGGGTTGCGACGTTTTTTCCTGGATGAACGTTTCAGTCTGGGTTACCGTTTTTTTAGCTTGCCCATTCCCGTGGCGAAGCAACATTGGATATATCCTTCTTCGGATTCCTCGAAGGCGGTTTCGGGTGCCCTCGCGAAATATTTGGCTTTGAGGAGTTGCAGCGAAAATTCTGTGTTGGTCATGCCCGTTACTCTAGCGGGAGGGAAGGTTCATTGTGGGCGACCAGCAGCTGCCCATTGGTCATAAAGATTCCAGGCACGTGTCAGCAACTGGTTGGCGGCGCTGATACGGTCAGTTGCGTCAAGAACCACAACGGTCACCCGACGCGGCGTCACAAAAGTCGTGTCACCCTGTTGGGCGATCTCTGGATCCCGTTGCGAAGAAATGATAATACACTCACCGGCCTTCGCGGTGCGTCCGGTCTTGACACCATCGATTCCATTGGTGCCAACTAGCTCATTGGTATTGCGAAGCAGGTATTGGAACGTCTGTCCGTTGTGGATGTAGGAGATCTTCCGCTCCCGTTGAGACACGTAAAATCTGAACGCTGCATCCTTCATCGCGTAAGCGGCCAGTTTGGCCATAGCGGATGCAGTAGAGTAGGGCTGGAGTCCTTTGTGCGGCTCGAGACCATGAGGATTCACAAACAGGGTTTTCTCCATTCCAATTTCTCTGGCCAAAGCGTTCATCTGGGTGACAAACGCTTTGATCGGAGTGAGATTTGCCAGTTTGCCGCCACTCTGGAAACGCAAGGCTGACCCAACGTAATAAGCGAGCGTCGTTGCCGCGGTATTATCGGACTGCATCATGGCAGCATAGATCAGGTCTCGGTAACTTATCGTATCGTTCGACTGAAGGCCCATCGGGTTGATGCCTCCTGATTCTGTGATTGCCTGGGGAGGTACTACTGCTTGTTGGGCGAGATCGAGACCGGTTTTTGTGGCCCAGTCAAGGACAACCTTGGCTGTGGCGATCTTAGTCAGACTGGCTATTGGTCGTTTTTCGTTCGCTTTATAGGTGTCTAGTACATGGCCAGTTGTATGATCAGCCAGTACATATGCAGAGGCTATTTGCGCATCGACTTGGGAGGAATTGAAAAAAACAGTTGTGACGACAAAGAATCTAAGAACGTTCGACATGTTATATAAAGTCAGCACAGTCTATTGCTGTTCCTTGCTAAGGCAATCGAGAAGTCAACCCTTCTTTTTCCAAGAGACAATGGTGTCCCGTCCCGGAGCCGGTACCCCTATTTGGCTATGAGCGCCAATGAAGGTGGGATTTTCGGATTCCACGGATTTTCCCGGAAATTTGATGCTTCAATCCTGAGGATACTCTGCGAGCAAAGATCAATCGCTGAATGAAGCTCGAGGTCGAGAAAACGAGGGGTATACGGTTCCAAGTTTTTCCGAGCGAGTTTAAACAGGCGGCATGCTGGGTAGATACGACGTCCATCTATCAGGTCTTCCGGGCGCAGATATTGTTTCCTTAGATGCACAAAGGCACCGGCCAGCTGGATGAGTCCTTTGAAAAACTGATAGGATGGTCCCTCCGAATTTAACCAGAGATGTTCAAGAACATCATGAGCTTCATAATATTGCTGTTGGTTAAAGCAGACAAAATAGCCAACATAATAAGGGTCATGATCTGAAAACAAACGAGTATTAAGACTCTCAACAAATGCTTCGATTTTGTCCTCTTTCTTCATTTCCGTTGATCTGGAATTTGCTTGTCAGATCGCCGGGCGCAAAGAGAATTCCGAACCTTTGGGAGATCCACAGCGGTGAATTACGATAATGTCGATTGAAATTGCAGTTCTGATTTCCTTCATCCTGGTTTTATTGGCTGGGGCTTCAGCCTTCGTTTCTGGCATGGAGACAGCTCTTTTTTCGATTAGCGGGTTCCAATTGCACCGATGGAAGGAGCGGGAGCCAGGTGCCGCGGCTGACTTCGAAAGGTTCATGAGCAATCCGAAGCAGGTGCTCGGCGTGATCCTGCTCACCGACACATTAATCAATATTGGGCTCATCCTTCTTGCGTTAGCCCTCGCTAATGCAGTCACGTTTCCGGTCCTCGGTTGGGTCAAGACCTTGATTATCTTTGGAGTCATCGTTATCATGTGCGATCTACTCCCGAAGGTTCTTGCGCTGGCTGATCCGTTCCGTTTTTCGAAGACGGCAATTAGAATTCTCCGGGTGTTAATCCCTCTCGTTGAACCGCTATCCCGGTCATTGCAGAAGTTTGCTGAGAAAACGGCCGATCTATTTGGCAAACGGAAGACGATGCAGCAAAACCATCTTGATGATGAACTCGTGACTCTGGTCGAGTTGAGCGTGGAAGAAGGTGAACTTAAGCTGGAAGAACGAGAGATGATCGAGCAGATCATCAAGCTTGGGGACAAAACGGTGAAAGATTGTATGACGCCCCGGGTGGATGCCTTCACGATCCCTGATACGTTGTCGAATGAAGACGTCATCCACCAGGTGTGCTTGAAGCGGTATGGGAGGGTCCCGGTCTATGGGGATAGTCCCGACGAAATTCTTGGAATCCTCGATGTAAAGGCGTTTTTACTGAATCAGGAGCAGCCGTACACGGAAAACTTAGAGGCTCCCTCTTTTGTTCCTGAAACGATGGGTGCGCTCGAATTGCTCCAGGCGTTCCTAACCCATCCACAGCGCATGGCCATCGTTCTTGATGAATTTGGCGGGACCGAAGGCGTAGTGACCTTCAACGATATCGTCGCGGAAATTATCGGTGAAGCCGTGCCTTGCAGTAACGAAGAGCTTTATATCCAGGCTCTCAGGGAAGGGGAATGGCTCGTCAGTGGGACGGCTCGATTGGATGATCTTGGGGACCTGGTCGGGCACGAATTGACACGCGAAGGCGTCGATACAATCGGCGGCCTGATCTTCAATCAGCTCGGTTACTTGCCCAAACCAGGGGTCAGGTTGGAGATAGCACCGTTGCGGCTCGAAATTCGCCGGAGCAGCCGGAAACGAGTGCTTGAAGTGCTGGTGAAAAAACTGGGGTCACACAAACTCAGAGACTAAGGCATGAGCTGGCTAATCCTTTTTTCCTGTCTTGTATTATCGTTCCTTGTTTCTGGAACAGAAGCTGGGATCCTGTCGCTGAACCGGTTACGAGTTCAGCACCTGGCGCGCCAGAAGGACCGGGCTGCCATTCAGTTCCAACGGCTGTTGAAGCAGCCAGCCCGTTTGCTGGTCACTGTACTGGTTGTGACAGATTTTCTAAATATTGTTGCGTTGGTTCTACTGACGAACACGCTGGTGAGC
>Ga0075362_10000166_pt1 | contig 18031 bp, 20 predicted proteins | sample EndMetdeltDD1762_FD_71397 | JGI IMG/M metagenome (GOLD analysis project Ga0075362, IMG submission 71397) | Populus endosphere microbial communities from Tennessee, USA - Endosphere MetaG P. deltoides DD176-2 | ecosystem: Host-associated > Plants > Roots > Endosphere | place: USA: Tennessee...
TTTGAACTTCCACCCATACCGACTTGGGAGACGATCAAGCAATTCTTACCAATGGTGACGTTATGGCCGACCTGGACCAAGTTGTCCAACCTGGAACCTTGCCCGATACGTGTTTCTCCAAGGGTGCCACGATCGATGCAGGTGCCGGAGCCGATCTCGACATCATCTTCGATTACGACATTGCCGATCGAATTGATCCGGATCAATTCGGTATTAAAGCTCTTCACTTCACCAGTCTTTTGCACCGACTCAACGCTGCCTGGTTCTGGGGTGACGAATCCAAATCCATCGCCGCCGATTGTTGCATTCGGCTGAATTACGACCCGGCTGCCGATTTTGCAAAAATCTCCGATACAGACTCCGGCATGCAACAGAGCATTTTGGCCCACCATAACATCTGCACCGATACTCACGTGTGCCACAAGTCTTGAGCCTGATCCGATCTTGGAATTTGGGCCGACCCAGCAATAGGGACCGATCTGGACATTTTCGCCGAGTGCTGCGGTTGGATCAATGACAGCCGACGGATGAATTCCTGGTGCAATATACACAGGCCGTTCGAAAAGTTCTGTAAGCCGTGCAAGGACTAGTCTTGGCCGGCTCACGATGATCTGATTTGGCGTTGGGACATCTTCGATGCCGGCTGAGAGGACAACATTCACCACCTTCCCTGAAGCAAGGAATGAAACAGCGTTTGCGGAAAGGATTAGAGCGAGGTCCGAGTCGTCCTCGACCAGGGCGGGATGGACGACACGCTTGATGGGGGCGGCGGCGTCTCCGCGTAATTCTCCACCGACATAGTGAGCGATCTCGCCCAAGGTTTTCATAGGCGGACGAATTATCGAGTCGGGAAAATAGGCCGTCAAGAAAGATTGGAAATGGTGGGCCCTACAGCCCGAAAACCCTGCCGAATCTGGAAGATCTCATTTCACAATCAGTTGCCAGGAATCAAATCGAGCTGTGTGGAGATGCCTGGTTTCAGTCTCCGAAGTGGCTGTTTCTGCCCGGAATACCGCGCCACCGCGAGTCTCTCCGACCCCAGTTATTTGCAGCCGTGATGTAGTGCCTGTTCTTTGGACAAGCGTAATCGCGTACCTATTTGGTTCGATCGCGAACCTTCCGAGCAGCGCTCCGTTCAGCTGCAAATCGACAGAGGCTCCTTTCTGTTGCTCGTCGTCCAGAACCCAGATTGTGAACGCCGCAGCTTGTCCCGTATCAAAATCATCGGCTAACTTCTTCACGAGTGGCTGCAACGCGGAATTCACCTGCCCCTGACGCAAAGCTTGTTCGGCTTCTTCCAGTGTCGTGCCGGTGAGCTGTTGTTGCGCATCATTCCAGAGGGTGACTGAGATTCGGGGATCAATCTGATTCTGCTTCAATAAATTCTTTGTGATGAGGGTCGTTTCGGGGTCGCGATCCTGATCGGTAATTTCCAAGATCTTGTTTGCTGGGTTAATATCATCAAAACCCCTTCCGCTGATCAGCATGATCACAATGGCTGCGAAACCCACGGCTACCAGAAGCACGAGGAAAAAGAAAATGGTGCGCAGCCATCCCCTAATTCCAAGCAGGTGGCCGACTTTCCAGGAGGATTTTTCGATCTTTTTCGGTAATTTCGAGTCGTACCTCGGTGAAGGGTGTGATCGACCTTTCGGAGAGTGTAGTGGAAGGGAGGGAACTCGTGCCATAGGTTTGGGATACAGCCGCATTCTGGCAATGATTGTCGACGATGTAAACTCGATCGGGGCTGCCTATCGGCTATCCGCGCGCAACGCGAGAATCGTGTCGAAATTAGTTTTCGAAAGCTTTATCACGGAGAGACGAGATTGCTTGAGAAGAGCAATCATGGAAAGTTTCGGTTCTTGTTTAATTTGTTCCAAGGTCACAGGAGGTGCGACCGGTGTAATTGGTCGGAGTTCCACAGCATACCAGTCGCCTTCAGTTGCAGTCGGATCCGGGAACGCTTCTTTTGTTACCTTGGCGATTCCGACCACAGCTTTTCCGACGACGCTGTGATAAAATAGGACATGGTCGCCGACTTTCATGGTGCGCAGATGATTTCTGGCCTGGAAATTTCTTACGCCAGTCCAATGGGTCTTACCATCCGCAACGAACTGGTCCCACGAATAGGAAGTTGGTTCCTGCTTAACCAACCAATATTGAGACATCTGACAGCGGTAGCATGCAAATGTCATTCTGTCAGCGAGTCGGATGAAACATTCCTGTTGAGTTTCCAGAACAGCTCAGCTATCGGCTCAGGCATGGCCGGCCTGTTTATCACATTTGAGGGAAGCGAGGCTTGCGGGAAATCAACCCAGGTCAAACGCCTGGAATGCAAGCTCCACGAGATGGGCAAAAAAGCGATCGTTGTCCATGAGCCAGGCTCCACTGACATCGGGCTTGCGATTCGACATATTCTTCTGCATATGAAAGAGAACCGTGCCATGTGCCCGGAAACAGAACTCTTGCTTTTCGCCGCGAGCCGCGCACAGCTGGTCCGTGAAGTGATTGATCCGGCGCTTGCAAGCGGAGCTGTGGTAGTGTCCGATCGGTTTTATGATTCGACCACTGTCTACCAGGGGGTCGCGCGCAATTTGGATCCTGAGTTTGTCGCGCATCTCAACCAATTCGTTGTCGATGGTTATCGTCCAGACCGAACCTTTGTGCTCGATCTGGATGTCGAAGTCGCTAATCGCCGCCGGATCCGAAGAGTCCGGCCGGTCGGAGGTGGGGATCGGATCGAGGAATTGCCACAGGAGTTTTTTATGTTTGTCCGTCAAGGATACCATGACCTTGCAGCGAAAGAACCTGGCCGGGTCAAACTCATTGACGCTGCGCCGTCTGCCGATGAGGTGGAGGCAGCAATCTGGAAACAGCTCGATGGCCTTCTCGATTGAACAGGCGCTGGATTATCTGACAAAAGCGCATCGGCATGGTCGATTGGCGCATGCGTTTCTGTTCTCCGGTCCGCGAGGAAGTGGCAAACGCCGGCTTGTTGAGCAGTTTTTCAACGCGATCAACGGCGATACCACCGATCAATTGGACCTCCATCAAATTGAGCCTGAATCGAAATCCTGCCGCATTATCGTGAATCAGGTTCGCGAGTTGGAATCAGCGCTCCGGATGCGCTCAAATCGCGCATCCACCAAGTTCGGAGTCGTTCATGATGCAGACCGACTGATGCCTCAAGCAGCAAACGCTTTTTTAAAGACGCTTGAAGAACCGCCGGCTCACTCGCTACTGGTATTGGTCACAGCATTGCCAGGAGCATTGCTTGATACGGTTCTTTCCCGGTGCATCCATGTGCAATTGCGACCTTCAGCTAATCGCAAACTTATCGCAGAAGAGGCGAATCTCCTCGTGACTGTCGCGACGGTCATAGAGAAGGAGGGCTTTTCCGTAGTTAGCGCACTGAGAATCGCTGGCGCCTTTCAGGAAGCGTTGAACACAATCCGAAAGCGGATTGAAGCGGAGCATGACGATTTGCTCAAGAAAGATCAGGCCGCCTATAAACAAGCAACTGACGGAACCTGGCTCGAGCAAAGGGAGGAGCGATTGGGGGTGTTGACCGAAAGCCGGTATGTGAGGTCGCGAGCGAACCTGGTACTCAAGATCATCGAGTGGTTCGGTGACGCGATCCGGCTTCAGAAATCGAGTTCGATGCTCGACTTGCCGGAATACCATGAGTCTTCTTCTCGTCTAGCGGAACGTTCGACAACAACCGACTTGGTCAACCGGATCGGTGGGTTGCAGGCACTCATTGACTATTTTTCCAAAAATATCCAGGAGCGGGTGGCAATCGAAGTTGCGTTTCTTCGAGTATTCGGCCCGGGAAAATAATCTCTACTGGCGAAAGAGGACCAGCGATACGAACTCCTTTTTAGACGCCTATGTACATCTATCTTCTTCGGCATGCAGAAGCTGAAACAGATGCTCCCAGAAATGAACTTCGAGCCCTGACAAACAAGGGCCGCAACCAAGCTCAAAAGGTGGGACGGTTCTGCTTAGAACATCGAATCGCGCCAGATGTCATCCTGACAAGTCCACTTGTTCGGGCGGAAGAAACAGCGCGAATCGTGGCTGAAAAATTGGACTTAGCCGACCTTGTGTGTGTCGAGTCATTCCTCAGGAAGGGAATGGCACCGGCTGCGGCCTTTTCCGGATTGAGAAAATATCGGGATAAGGTCAGCGTTCTGCTTGTCGGACACGAACCCGATTTCAGCAGCTTGGCAAGTGAGCTCGTCGGTACCTCTTCGCACAGTATCCATATGCGAAAGGCGATGCTCTTGAAAGTCCAGACACCGAAACTTGAACCTAGAACAGGAGTGATCGAGTTTTTATTGCCGGTAAAATTCCTATGAAACCTGAAATTATCCAAACCAAGTCATTTGTCGACGACGCTGTCGTATTAATTACGAACGCGGCTAAGGAAGCCATTGAAGAGCGTGGGTATTTCCGGATCAGCCTGAGCGGAGGCAATACACCGAAACCGGTGTATCAGGCGCTTGCGTTGTGCGATTGCCAATGGTCGAAATGGATTGTCATCTTCGGAGACGAGCGTTGTGTGCCTCCCGACGATGTCCAGAGCAATTATCGCATGGCATCAGAATCATTCCTGCTGCAGACCAATCCAGGTGAAGTGTTTCGACCGCGCGGTGAGATTCCTCCGAAGGAGGCGGCGACGCGATACAACGAGATAATCGAGACGCTTGCGGTACGATTCGGCGAGAAGCGGTATTCCAATGACCTCATTTTGCTTGGGTTGGGAAACGATGGCCATACAGCTTCTCTGTTCCCGGGAACCGCTGCGTTGAGCGAAACCAGTCGGAATATGGTGAGTAATTTCGTTCCAAAATTTAATTCCTATCGTCTGACATCCACTTATCCGCTGATCAATGCTGCGCGCTGCATTGTATTCCTCGTCAATGACCCGAAAAAGGAGCTGCTGGTCCAGCAGGTGCTCGAAGGCGGACACAGTTTCCCTGCAGAAAACGTCAAATCTGCTGAGGGCCAGACCGTCTGGCTTCTTGGGCAGTGAAGGACACGTGACTGCCAGACCGAGTTCCTTGCTCACGCTGTATGTTCGGTCACTGAGGGGCAGCGCTCTTGGCGACAGAGCGCCCTCTCTAAGAGACTCGTGATCGCACGAAGCATGGTCTTACCATCGACCGCATCGCTTCGAGGGGAGCTCTTTAAGTTTCATTCGAACAGAAACCTGTGCGTCTGATCAACCCGTGGCAGTGACTCTTTTGCCAAGTCGTGATACGGTGCGCGCTATGGGAGTTTCACCCACAGGTTTTGCCATCGCAGAGCTCAGCGAAGTCATTCGCAGGTGCAATCCAAATCTGCATGCGATGCATTCGATTTTGTGGAAGGTCGAGGGAGCAATCGAGCCGAGTTGGATACGCTGGATGGAGACCTGTTTCGAACCATTTTTGTTGCCCCATCTTCAGCAGGTGCTTGAATTTTCGGCTCGGCAATCGGCAAAAGAAATCATCCTGCTGGATGTTGCGTTAGGCAAGTCTCTAGCTGGCAGTTTGTGCGATCGGAGCATTAAGGCGGGTCAATTTCTGTTACAGCAAAAGACGCCGCGCGGTGAACGGATAATCATGCGGTTGCAGGATGCGATCGACAACGGGATCGCTTTCGGGCATTTTACAACGCTATATGGGGTTCGGTGCGGCACTTTTTCGATTCCGGTTCGGACTGCGATTCTCAGTTATTTGCTCCAGGAGCTGATGCTGGGTGCTCCAAAGGAGGAGGCTCCGGTAAGATTAAAATTGCTTGAAGCAACGGTTGAATCGGTTAACGAGTTCTTAAGAGGGCCGTCGAGCGGATCGAGTGAGAGTATGTGTTTCCATGGCTGAAACCATTGTTCAACCAATAATAGAGACGGAGTTGGAGATCCCGTGGAATGTTGTAGTCCACAACGACCCAGTTAATCTTATGAGTTACGTTACCATGGTGCTGCAACGAGTATTCGACTATTCAAAGCAAAAGGCGCAGGAACACATGCTGGAGGTGCACCATGAGGGGCGTTCGATCGTCTGGACAGGCCCACGCGAGAAGGCGGAATTTTATGTACAGCAACTGCACAGTTACCTGCTCCTCGCGACGCTTGAGAAAGCGAACTAGTGCTCTGCTACTCACTCTTTGCAACGGCCCATTTTAATCGCAACAACCCTCTAGATATTAATGAAAACGTCCACTAGATGCTGATCCACCGTTCAAAAAAGGACTTGATCGAGTTTGCTGAGGTGGAGCCGATCGAAGCTGAACTCCTTCGACAGGTTTCCACTCTTTGCAATCTGACTGAAGATCCCAAGGTGGAAGAGCGTTTGTTCAGCCCTCCCACCGACTCTTCAGAGGTGCAGTTCCTGGACGACTGGGAAGAGTATATCAAACCGGAGCTGCGCCATCTATTTGTTTCGGCGAGAAAACTGGTTGAGGACGACCTCGCGAAGCTACAGGGTGGCAATGAGAAAGGGGGACGGCTCTTTGTCCCGCTTGCCCATGGCGATGCCTGGCTGAACACTTTGAATCAGGCGCGGCTGATTCTCGCGACTCGGTACGACTTCAGTGAGGTTGAACTCTCTTCATCTGATCTGCCGAAATCTTTTTCACGTCGGGAACTAGTGTTACTCCAGATTAATTTCTACGCTGCTATTCAAGAACGAATCATTGATGTGCTCGAAGTGAGCTCAGGAGAAAATTAGCCAGGAATTTTCATGGGTCGCTTGGGGTCAGATCTTAACGACCCATTCACCGAACGATGACTTTCACTGGTCGGAGAGTGTCTGATGGACGGTGGTCAGATCGATACGGTTTTGGAGTGGTAGTTCGAGCCTTAAAAGAGCGGTGGAGACTCGAAGCTAAGTCGATCCACAGTTTATTTTGAACCACGAATCACTATTCCCTGGAGCAGTTGTGCACGATACAGAAGATGTGGTACTGGTCATAATAATTCTTTCCAAAATATTGGTCAGTTTGAAACGGAGGGATTTGACTTCAGGGTACGTGCAGCACCAAAGAATTTGTTGGGGAAAGTCGATTTTGAATTCAATGAAATGATGGGGTTGAGATGATTGTCCAAGCGATCCTTAGGCAGCAGGTGAGCATCAAGGCTGCCACGCGACAAGCGCTTGTTTTGGCTGAGGGTTGGTGCTCTTGGAGGGCTTACGCCGCGATCCATCTCTGAAAAACATTGGAGAATCAATGATGCGATACCACTATTCCTACCTAAGTCCGATTGGACTACTTTACTTGGTTTCCGACGGGTCCGCTCTGGTCGGATTACATTTTGAGCCACCTGTGATAAAATTGGACGATCGAGTCATTGGAGGGGCCTCAGTTGAGCCATTTCCTCAAACCGTCGAACAACTCAGTAAATATTTCCGTGGCGAACTACGAAAGTTTGAGTTGCCGATCCGGCTTCAGGGTACAGATTTTCAAATCCGTGCATGGGCAGCGCTGACAGAGATTCCTTATGGCGAAACGATTTCGTACAAAGGGCAGGCTGACCGGATCGGGAGCAACCCTCGAGTTGTTGGTTTGGCGAATGGACGGAATCCGGTTGCAGTGATTGTTCCGTGTCATCGTGTCATTGGTGCAGACGGTAAGCTGGTCGGGTACGGAGGCGGCTTACCTCGGAAGCGGGCATTGCTCCAGTTTGAAGCGCTCGTCCGCAGTTTTGGCCAAGAGCCGATGGAAGCGATCGCCAATCATCAGATGGTTTAGCGCAGAGATTTCATCAATCTTGAGGTAATTTCTACGCCGATTGGCTCTAGGAATCACTTTACAGGGACTGTCAAGATTTGTTGACTATCCTCTTTGGGAGGGTATTTGGGCTCGTTGCCGGTACAGGAGCCACGGGAGAGTAACTACTACAGAGCCGAGCAGCGCAGGTTCGTTTTGAGCTAAGGGGTCCACTTCAACGAAAGCCTGTGCTTTACCTTTCCCCGTCAGTCACTGGTAGAAAAAATTCTGGGCAGTTCCGGGTTCAAGCGAGGTTTTAACCTGAATAAGATAGGCGGTACTCGATGCTGTTTCATTGAATGGACAATTTTCAGATCCTACGACACGCTTGCTAGGTTTTCTACTTCTTGATCTAGTTAATAGAAAGATCGTTCTCACTTCACGTAATACCCACAAATCTTCCAGACGTCTCCCCCTTCTTTTTTGAGGTAAACTGTCTCAACTGCCTCTGACTTGCTGTCGAAATTTGTGGCATACTGCACAACGACGTAGTTGCCTTTTGAAAGCCCAGGCAACTTGTCGCGATGGTGTATCTTTGAAAATTTCCGATTGCCTACCTTACCGAGTGAATCACGAACGGTCCCCATCACCTGACCCCAGCGATCCTCAGGTACCTGATTCTGGAGAAATGCAGAAGTTTTCTTCCAGCTTTGATGGTATTTGTAATCGTCGACAAGATTGAGCCAGTTTTCTGCTGTTTTGGCTGGCGCTTCTCCGAGGGCTGAATCTTGCCGATCGTCGGCAAAGATGCCGCTCGTTGGGACCAAGCAGCAAAGGAAAAACAGGAACAGCCAAAAGCTTTTCATGCTCGAAGGTTCAATACTACGGGCTGATGCGCGATTTCTTTACATGAGCAGTGTGAATCACAGGTCGACATAGGGAAAGGGAGAATACGGAATTTAAGAGACAGGATTTAGAACGAGGAGTTCAAAAGCTATAACTGCCATGGCCCCCAACTTGGATACAGTGTGATTTGGGTATTTGCTTCCCCGCAATCGGGATCTCTTAGGCTTTTTTCTACTTTTTGAGGTGGGAGAAATCCAAGGTCAGAAACTTTCCACTATAACAAATGTCCCATCTTTTCGCGCTTTGTCTCTAGGTATCGTTCGTTGTAAGGGTTGGAAGGTGTCTTGATCGGAATCTGTTCGGTAATATTCAATCCGTATCCCTCAAGGCCGACCACTTTTTTTGGATTATTGGTAATCAGGCGAATATGGCGCACCCCGAGATCTGCGAGGATCTGTGCCCCGGTCCCGTATTCACGGAGATCCATCGGGTACCCAAGCTTCTCATTCGCTTCAACTGTATCGAACCCATCTTCCTGGAGCTTGTATGTCTGAATTTTCGCTGCTAGGCCAATACCTCGTCCCTCTTGGCGCATGTAGACGAGAACGCCGGCTCCGGCTTCGTCGATCTGTTTAAGTGCTGCGTGCAGCTGTTTCCCACAATCGCATCGCTGTGATCCGAAGACATCGCCGGTGAGACATTCACTGTGTACACGGACCAGAGTCGGTTCATTAGGTGAGATTATGCCCTTGACTAGAGCCAGATGGTGTATGTCGTCCACGACGGACCGGTAGAGATGCAATTTGAAATCGCCGTATTCAGTCGGCATCGAAACCATTTCTTTCCGCTCGATTAGAATTTCTCGAGCGCGTCGATAAGCAATCAACGCTTCGATTGAGCAGATTTTGAGTCCATGTGTCTTCTTGAACTTGATGAGGTCTGGTAGCCTCGACATCGAGCCGTCGTCATTGACCACTTCAGCGAGAACGCCCACTGGACGTAGCCCAGCCATCCGGGCCAGATCAACGGCTGCTTCCGTGTGCCCGGCTCGATGAAGGACGCCTCCCTCGCGGTACCGAAGCGGAAAAACATGACCCGGTCGTACCAGATCCTGGGCGTTTGTTGTCGGGTCCGCCAACAAACGAATCGTTCGTGAGCGGTCAGCGGCTGAAATACCAGTCGATACCCCTGTTTTAGCGTCTGCCGAAACCGTATATGCCGTTCGCATCGATTCTGTGTTCCGGATCGTCATCAGCGGCAAATCAAGTCTGTCCAGATCTTCACCTTCCATCGGAACGCAAATGACGCCGGAAGTATACCGGATCATGAAGTTAATCATTTCTGGTGTCGCTTTTTCTGCGGCCAAAATTAGGTCACCCTCATTTTCTCGATAAGCATCATCGGTGACGATGACTGCTCGGCCTTGCTGGAGCTCTTCAAGCACTTCTTCAATCGGATCAAACTCGACATTCATGGGATCCAAACCAACTTTAGAACCATCTAATTGATGTGCGTCATGCGCGCTATCGAAATCTGCAAGCAGGTTTGACGAGTGGGGCATTAACCTGTACGAAAGATTTTCTATGATTTTCGGATCCATCTACATTGCTGGTCACCGTGGACTAGTTGGTGGAGCCGTGCTCCGTGATCTCAAAAAGCGGGGGGTTAAGAACCTTCATTACCAAACAGCGGAAGAATTGGATCTGAAGAACGAAGGTGCAGTCCAACGATTCTTGAGTGAAACCCGGCCAGAAGCAGTTATTGTCGCTGCTGCCAAGGTGGGCGGGATCAAAGCCAATAACGATTATCCGGTTGATTTTCTCCTCGAAAACCTGCGTATTCAAAACAATCTGATCTCGGCCAGCTTTGATGCTGGAGTAGAGAAACTTCTGTTTCTTGGGAGTTCTTGTATCTTTCCAAAATTCGCGCCGCAGCCGATTTCTGAGGACGCACTTCTTACCGGTTCACTTGAGCCGACAAATGAACCGTATGCAATTGCCAAGATTGCCGGAATCAAGCTTTGCCAAGCGTACGCCCGCCAGTATGGCGCGAACTTTATTTCAGTGCTGCCAACCAATCTTTACGGGCCAGGGGATAATTTCGATCTCGAAAAATCCCATGTTCTGCCGGCATTGATCCGTAAGGTGCATGAGGCCAAGATCAAGAACCAACCCGAAATCACTATCTGGGGGACCGGAACACCACGCCGGGAATTTTTGCATGCCGACGACCTGGCCGATGCGCTCCACTTCCTTCTGGAGAACTATGACTCACCGGAAATTGTCAATGTTGGTTCTAGCGAAGATGTTACGATCCGGGAACTAGCCGAGATTATATTGGAGGTCGTTGGATACGATGCCAAACTGGTATTTGATATGACTAAACCTAACGGTGCTCCACGAAAACTTTTGGATACTACTCGACTCCATGAGTTGGGTTGGAAACCTAAGATCCTGCTCCGAGACGGGATTCGGCAAACCTACGAATGGTTCCTCTCAAATTTTCATGCAACTTGATATCTCGAATGGCTAGATCGACGAAGGGATGACAATTGAGCTCTGATTCCAAATCTCTAAGAATTGCAATCTCCAGCCATAGTGGATGTGGAAACACAACCGCAACGAGTACGGTTGGCAAGACACTCGGTCTCGTCGTCGTGAATTATACGTTTCGTGATCTGGCTAACGACCTTGGAGTGCCATTCGATGAAATTCAGAAAAAATCACCGGATACTAAATTTTATGATTTCCTAACAGACCTAAATTTGGTTCGCGCCTCCCTTCGACCTAAGGTAGTTGTTGGATCGAGATTGGCTGGGTGGCTGGTCGATGCCGATCTTCGTATCTGGCTGCATGCGCCGCTGGAAACGCGAGCAAAAAGAATCTATCAGCGCGAGCGGGACAGACATGCTACCTACGAATCGGTCTTATACCACACATTGCAGCGTGACGAACAAAACCGGCAGCGCTACCTACAGATTTACGGCATCGATATCAACGATCGCAGTGATTTTGACGTCATTATTAATACCGAAAAGCTTACGGCCGAACAGGTCTCGAGCCTAATCATAGCAGCTGCACGCTGGGCCAGTCAGAACCAATTGGATCGGAAGAATCTGCATTTACCCCGAATCCGCAAAATCATATCGGATAATCTCAGAGTCAGTTCGGACGTGTTATCTGACCCTTCCACCACGGTCAATCTGCCAAAAATTTACCAAGGGATCCTATAAAATGCGGTATCGCGTAGGCTTCGGTTGGTTCTTTGTCCTCCTAGGTCTGTCGTCCCTAACTTCTGCCCAAGATCTCGCGACACAACTGCAGGCTGTTATCGAGACTTAGCGCGCGTTTTCTGCACGGTGTGGTGAGATAGGAATTTGCACATCGTTTCTCGAATATTTTCTCATGGGGCAGTCCATTTTGAACCAGTGCCGCGGCTCGCCCATCCCGACCTGGAAGAGATGCCGGATTCCAAGGAACCGTCGTTGACCTGGATGCCGAAGATGGTTCTCCTGTCCGACTCTGGAACGTTTGCGGTCAGCACCGGACCCTATATTCTCAAAAGGGAGAATGCCAAGGAATCGGATGGATTTTTTCTTACAATCTGGAAACTGGAGAGTGGGGGACAGTGGAAGGTAACTGTCACTGTCAGGACCAAGAATCCACCCGTCCAGTCAGGTCCAGATGATTTTCGTGTCCTCGCTCTTCCCCGGCTCCAGTCGAATCCATTCCCCTGCAGTGGCTCAACAGGCGCCTTCTTCTCCACTCCTTGAACAGTCCAACAAGCGGCAACTCTAAGCTACGAACCGTAGGCAGTTCTTCCCGGAAAATCAACGGTGCCCAGCTCTACAGCTTCCTGGGCGCCCGGGATGCCCGGTTTTGTCGCACCGATCATACGCCGGTGATAGGTGAAGCTACTTATCTGCCTTACATCGAAACACTCAAAATTCGCGGATCAATAATGTCCAGGTCGATGGACAAATCTCCGGCAACCTCGGTTACATCTATGGCCTTTCCGAGATAATTCCAGCACGGGGCCGATCAGTGAAAGGGTATTGTCTCCGAATTTGGTTCTGGGACCAGACTGGCTGGCATCTCTTGATGGATGTCTTCCGCAACAAAGTCTGGTGTGCTCTCCTCTAAACAAAAAGCACGATACGGCCGTCAGTTGGCGATTTTCGTCCACTGCAGCGGCTTGCCTCGAATCGACCTGATGCGAGTACTTCACTCGCACCTTGAAAAATCGCCAACTGACCGCGGCCCAGAGGGTTGTGATGAAAATAGGCTCGTGGCCTCGTTACTTGTTGCTCATGTATCAATTCAGATATGCCCGCTCCTCGCGTCTGGCAGCAACCTGTCAACAATTTTGTAACATTAATGTCGCTTTTTAGAGGATAGCACACTAGCATTGTGGGCTAGCTAGGAATGTTGCGAAAACCTGGGAGAATCGAGATCTTTCGTCCAACTTCAAATCTGCGTAGATTTGCAATAGTCTGCAGATTGCCTTTCCTTAATAATGTGACACGCTAACCAGGATTTCCATGAGCGATTTACCGACTTGCGCACTTCTGATCGTTGATGTGCAATACGATTTTCTCCCTGGAGGCGCATTGGCAGTTAGCGAAGGTGACCAGGTGATCCCGATTATTAACCGTTTGATTCCGAAATTCGAGCTCGTCATCGCAACCCAGGATTACCATCCGGTGAACCATGGCAGTTTTGCAGCGAATCATCCGAATCACAAGATTGGCGATCTCATTGATCTGAACGGTGTAACCCAAATCCTCTGGCCGACCCACTGTGTTCAAGGAACTCCCGGAGCGCTGATCTCGGATCAATTGCCTCTGGCTCGACTGACTCATGTGGTGCAGAAGGGGACCAATCCTGGAATCGACAGCTACAGCGTCTTTTTCGATAACGGTCGTAAACGTGCAACCGGATTGCACGATTACCTGCAGGAACAGAAGGTTGTTGAGGTTTTTGTATGCGGCCTTGCAACGGATTACTGCGTGAAATATTCGGTTCTGGATAGTATCAGTCTTGGACTAAAGACCTATCTGATTAGTGATGCCTGTCGCGGTGTCGATTTGCAACTTGGCGACTCCGCGCGAGCATTGCAAGAAGTGCAGGCAGCTGGCGTGATAATGACTGATTCGACCGAGATCCTGTTTGAGAGCTTAGCGAATAAAGAGTAGTACTTCTAGTAACATTCATGATTCGACTCTATCGACAAAGAGAGATAGACTGAGAAAATCGTTTTGGATACAGCTGGCTCACATTTCTGCGAAAGCTCAGGCATTTATTAATGCCGGTTTTTTGTAAGGTATTTTAATTCTCCACCAAGATTTTAGCGCAACTATGTTGCAACTTGACTTACAGAAGTGCCTCCAACGTTAAAAATTTCTAATTCATAATTGATTATCGTTGTTGGTGTTATACCAAGAATGGGGTTTGTTCCCAGCAGCTTGTGGAACTAGAATCACTCGATAGGTTCAATCAAGCAGTATGAGTGGAGATGGCGGTCGCAAAGGTGCAGCCGCATGGAAGCACCGAAATCTTTCTTGAGCAGACGTGATCCTACCAAAGAGGATTCTTCTTCCTGGATTTCTTCCCGAATCACTCTTCTGGTTCCGTTGTATGGCGGCGTGCTTCCTGAATCAGATTCACTTTCAGCCTGTGCAGCCCTTCATCAAGTCCAACGAGATAGATGTGTGGATTTAATAGACGCTTTATTCCGGTGTAGAATCGTCCGAGTTCGTCACTGACCAATTTCCGAATTTCGTGGATGGAAGGTTTTTTATAGACAAGTTCACCGGACCGAAAGATAGGGATCAGAAGATCACGGAACGTAGCAGTGCTCGGCACGTTGCGGTGGATTGTGACGTCTGCAATATCGACAATCACCCGGCTCGGTTCTGTGCCCGACGCCTCATTGTAGATCATATCCGCAAAATATTCTTCTCGGTACTCGAACCGCCGGATTTGCAGTGAGCCTGGATTTGAGATTTTTGCGGCTTGTTCTGACAGCTTGATCTTGTATTGCCATTTTCCGCCGCGGGTCCGAAGGGCACCCAGTTTGTAAACTCCGCCGAGCGCAGGCTGATCAAAGGTGGTGACAAGCTTGGTTCCAACACCCCATTGATCAATAGCAGCTCCTTGTTCGTGCAGACTTCCAATCACATGCTCGTCGAGATCGTTGCTGGCAAGGATTTTGGTCGATTGAAACCCAGCTTCATCGAGAATTTGCCGTGCCTGAATGCTCAGGTAGGCTAGATCACCCGAGTCCAACCGAATTGCACTCAGTTCTTTCCCTTGAGCACGCAACGATTTTCCTACCTCAACCGCATGATAGACACCGGAGATAGAGTCGTAGGTATCCACAAGGAACGTGGCATTACCCGGCATCGTCTCCGCAAACGCACGGAAGGCTTCGAGTTCACTTGGAAACGACATGACCCAGCTGTGTGCCTGGGTGCCGCGTACCGGGATTCCGAGGACTTTGCCAGCTAGGACGTTCGATGTGGCGGCGCATCCGCCAATGTACGCCGCGCGGCTTGCTGCAAGCGCTCCATCTACACCATGCGCTCTGCGCAGACCAAACTCGAGGACAGGCGCGCCTTTGGCCGCGAGACAGATCCGCACCGATTTGGTCGCGATCAATGTCTGGAAATTGAGGATATTCAGAAGAGCCCCCTCAAAGAGTTGACACTGCAAAAGTGGCCCACTAATCCGCAACAACGGTTCATGTGGAAAAACGACGGTACCTTCTGGGACCGCGTCGACGTTGCAGCAGAATTCAAGTTGTTCAAGATAATCCAGAAACCCGTCCGCAAACAGTGGGTTGCCGTCGTTGCCGGTCAGCTCGTTCAGGTATTTTAGGTCGTCCGATTCAAACTTGAAATACCGCAAGTAATCGATTGCGTCACTGAGGCCGCAGACAATAGTGTACCCACCGTCGAACGGTTGTTGCCTGAAGAAAAGGTTGAATACAGCCTCATGAAACATCCTTTTCTTCCAGTAACCATAAGCCATGGTTAACTCGTAAAGATCTGTGAGAAGCGCCGGCGAGATTCGGTCTTTCGGGGGCATTGCAATCTTCAGATCGTCCTATCACTTTTTCCCAAAGGATGGTGGAGGCCGGTCGCCACTGGACCGAATGGGAGGGATCGACTGAACTGCCAAATGGTGACCCTACCACGCACCTACCTATTTCTTAGATTGAGTCCACTTGATAAACGCCGGTGGGCCGCCATCCAAGGAACCTACCTGACGATTGATTTCTTTTCCGGATGAATCCAGCAAGACATAGGCCGGAAACCCGTTAATCGAGTACTGCTTCTGAAGCTCTTGATTCTGTTCCTTTTCGTTGCTCGGGAGCTGCTTCCTTCTTGGGAAATCGAGTTTGACGAGAATCAGATTCTCTGCGGCGTACTTCTTGAACGCAGGTTTTTCGAAAACCTCTTTGTCCATCTGGATGCAGTACGGGCACCAATCGGAACCGGTGAAATTGAGCAGAACTTGTTTATCCTCTTTTACGGCTTGGTCTAGAGCCTGCTTGTAATCGGTTTGCCAAGCTGCCGAGGTTTCATCGGCGGAACTAGTCTGTGGAACGAGAGCGGTGGCGAATGCAGCCAGCGCGCAGGCTAAGCAAGAAAGAAACCGGGGAATGTTTAATTTCATGGGCATTAATATAAATAAAAATATATGAACTCAACGAAGAAAAAAATCTACTTCTTCTTGGTATTTATGAAATGGATCGGGCATCGGCAGATAATCCTGGCTCTCCAGAGCGATTGAATCCCAGTTGATGATATACGGGAGATTTTTCTCCTGAAAATATTTAATGGCTTTTGAGCGTCCTCGGGCTCGTGTATTCTGCGGTGGCTCCCACATCGTTTCTTCGCGGCGTATGCTCGAATTGAATTCGCCGATCGCTTTGGCTGGGTTCAACGCGAAAAAGAGCCCACGCTTTGGGTTAATATTGTGATATTCGAGATCCAGGCTCTGCAGCCAAGGATCCTGCCACGTGAGGCCTTGTTCTTTCATGAACATCTCCAGAAGCCATTTCTTGGAAATCCAGTCGACACCGCCTATCAAGAGCTCCGGCTTATTTCGGATCGCATCCAGAGTAAAATTCCAGCTCTCGAGGATCCAATCGGTCTCTTCGTCCTGGCCGGCAAAATGCCGGTGAGCGTACTCAAGGAACTGGTACTGAATATCGAGAGCATCCTGTCGGGTGCCATTATCCATCTCAACGAGCCATTTTCCTTCCGGATCTCTGGAGATTTTTCGGGTTGCCGTCACGGCGTCGCGTAGCGCCAGATGGGTCGGCATGAGGGTTTCTTCGAGCAATGTCAGAACGCAGACGGTCGTGCCCACTTTAAGAGCAGTGGCGAACGGACTCATGTTCGAATCACCGATGAGCAGGTGCAGCCGGCGGTATTTGCGGTAATCAGCCAGTGGTTCATCGCGGGCGTTAATAATTGCCCGGTTAAACTGTACCCATTGGTAGATGTCGTTGACGATGTGATCGGCCCGTTGGCTGATCTGAAAATTAACGTGTCCCGGTTGTTCCGGTAGGTCAAAATTGAATGCTAACGGGTTGGCTTGCCCGACACGGCCGGCCCCTGTAAAGATCTGCCGAGTCGTTAAAAAGGTAAGCAATGATGCTAATACCTCTGGTGTAAATTGAGCCTCTCGGCGCATCAGATAGTTTTCATGGCAGCCGAATGTCGCGCCGGTATAGTGATCAATATTGTTCTTGAGGAACGTCACCTGATTTTCGGCGCCAAGTTCTGAGATGGCCCTGTTGACAAGAAGGTCGCCGGCGATATCAAAAGAGACCAGATCACGCAGTGCGACACATTCGGGAGAGGAGTACTCGAGGTGCCCCATATCCAAGTATAATCGACCTCCATTCAAAAGAAAGCCACCATTCCCCGGTGGTTCTTCGTAATCCCGATAATGCATGTCGATGGTTCCAGCGTGACATTTACGAAACAAGTGGTTCTTAATTTTCACCGGCCACGTATCTGCCTGGCTTTGGGCCTGATCCTCGGAAATCAAGCAACCATATTCCGTCTCAAGACCCACAATGCGGTTCATGCTATGCAAGTTTCGAATGAAATGGCTGCACAGGCAAACGAGAAATAGGGTTGGGCAGTCCTTGAGTGGTGGGGGTCTTAAGCGTCGTAGGCATTTCAAAATTAAAGCCCGATCTGTCAGAGCTAGGTGATGAGTTCAAAGACATTGAGCACTGAGAAGTGCAGTGGAGATGATAGGACCATGTTTCTGCGTAGCCGAAGTTGCAACGTCAACGCTGATCAGCGTGGAGATTTTTCTTCTCCTTTTTGCCTTTGGAATTTTCATGGTGTTGCTCATCGTTGGGTCTGTGCTCTGAGTGAAGATGGGACGGTTGCGATGCATGAGCATGCTCCTGAGCCGGTACGTGGTAGACAGTAGCCTGATGGGGTTGTGCCGATTGAACTGGC
>Ga0075362_10000168_pt1 | contig 17857 bp, 6 predicted proteins | sample EndMetdeltDD1762_FD_71397 | JGI IMG/M metagenome (GOLD analysis project Ga0075362, IMG submission 71397) | Populus endosphere microbial communities from Tennessee, USA - Endosphere MetaG P. deltoides DD176-2 | ecosystem: Host-associated > Plants > Roots > Endosphere | place: USA: Tennessee...
CGACACGGTTCAACACTCGAACGCGAGGCTGACTCATCCATGCACGCGGGATATCGCCATGCGATCGTGTGACGCTCGAAGGTCAGCCGTAGTGACTGCGAATGACTCTGATAAATGGATAGACAGGTTCGTAGTGGGGTGCTAGGATTCTCGACGCGCCGCGACTGGCATTCGACGCACCACTCACAGTGCCTGCGTCGCGCAATCAGCGTCCCATCGTCGTCGCTCACGCTCTCGGTCCCGTCAACTTGTGACTTACGTTGCGAGGACTCAGTGACACAACGGCATCCACGGACGGCGGTTCTCATTCCCAGTGTCACACCAGACGTCCACTCCCAGGCGGTGCCTGTCGAGGAAGGAACAAGCTGATCGCGGGTCCGAGAACGCGCGAGCGGCGAAACGGCCCTCGAGCGCGGTCGCATTGGTGCAGGCAGATCGCAGATCGATGAAAGACGTGAGGTGTCCGATGCGCGTACGATCGTCCGCAATTCTGGCAGGCGCGATGCTCATAGTCCTCGCGACCGGGATGCCCCCCGTCACGACTCAGGCGCCAGCGCCGGCGATGCGCGCCCGACGACCGCCCAAGCCGGAGCGGTGTGCGCCCCCTGTGTCGCAACGCATGTACGCGCCGCTGCCGGCGCGCGAGTGGTCGGACGGTGAACTGCTGCTGAACAACCGCAGCGCGAATCCCATGACGGTGTATTCCGCGTTCTTCAGACGCGGGCAGTCCGTGGCTGGCGCATCGGTGACGCTCGCCCCCGCCGAGGTGCGATGGATCCGGCTGACGGATCTCGACGGCACGAACGGCCAGGGCGTGACCCGGAGCGACGGGCTCGAGCTCTCCTATCTGGGGACGATGCTTGAAATTGGCGCGCAGCTGACGCTGACCGGTCTCCAGGGCGGTTCCGCGGATGTGCCGTTCTCCATGCCCGGCGACTACGTCTCGCATGTGCAGGAGGCGGTCTGGCCAACGTCGCCAGGCGTTCGCGCGTTCGTGGGGCTCGCCAATGCGACCGACGCGTTCGTGGTGGCGAACGTCGAACGGCCAGGCACGCGCGCGGAAGAAGTGCGACTCCCTCCCCGGTCGACCGTGACCCTGCCGGATCCGGAACGTCGTGAGGGACGCGATGATCGTCCAGGCGTCGACTGGATGCGTCTGAGCTACAGGGGCGCGATTGGAAGCGTCAGGGCGACCGGACTGCTCGAACGGCGCGGCCGACTGGTCGGCAGCGTCAGGTTCTACGACCCCGCGGCGGCGCGGCAATCGGATCTGTTTGCGACGAACCTGCCCCTGGGCGGCAACGTGCCGGTCATGGTGCTCAAGAACACGAGCAACGCTGCGCTCTCCGTCATGCCGATGTTCATGGGACCCGATGGCGACGGTTCCGGCGCCGTCACCCTCCCGGCGATGTTGCTCGGCGCGGGCGCGGCGTCAGTGGTCGACTTGTCGCCGCTGGTGGAGGCGGCCGCTGCCGGGACCGTCCCGGACCACGTCAGTGTTCGCGTCCAGAGTACCGGCGCGCCGGGGTCGCTGATTGGCAGCCTGCTCGCCTCGCAAACGGGTCACGCCGGCGTGTCTGACGTGCCGCTGCGGGACACGGGGCCCGTACGCCAATCGACCGGCAGCTATCCCTGGCGGATCGACGGGGACTATACGACGCTGGTCTCGATCACGAACGTCAGCGACCGCCCCGCGCGATACCACATTCGGATCGCGTTCGACGGTGGCGAGTACGCGCCGAACATTCCCGAGCTTGCGCCCCACGCATCGGCGTTCTTCGATCTCCGGAGCCTGCGGGATCAGGGTGTGCCCGATCGAAAAGGCAGGAACATTCCCGGCCAGGCGACACATGGCCAGTTCCACTGGAGCATCCTCATGAGCGGGGGCGAAACAAAGCTCGTGGGGCGCGCCGACGTCTTCAGCCGCCAGTCCGGACGACGAAGCAGTTACAGCTGTCCGGATTGTTGCCCCGATAGCTGGACTGGGTATTCATACCTGGATCCCGGCAGCCTCAGCGTGCCCCTCGGAAACACCAACGATGTGGTCGTCATCTCCGCCTATCAGGACTGCTACCAGAACATTTACGAGACGTCCGCCAATTCCATATCCGCGTACTGGAACGTCGAGGCGCCCAGCGTGACGTCGATGTCGAATGTGTACTACGGGCTTGCCCGGGCGCAGGGGAACCAGGACGGTGACACCGGTATTTCTGGAGACTTCACCGAAGAGCGCTTCATGTTCCATGCGGACTTCTGTGAGCTGGAACAGCCGGGTGCCAATGTTGCCGGTCAGGTACAGGTGGGATGCCCGATATCGACCGTGGGTGCGCATAATCCCGATCCATACCCGTTGAACACAACGAGCATGACGGCCGGGACCCAGACCGCGCTCACATGCTTGCGGAATGCGGTTCAGGGAGCGGGCGGCACGCTCAACGTGGTGTCGGCCTATCGCCCGCAGTCCTATCAGGATCATCTGCAGGAAGTCTGGGACAAGTGGCAGGCCATCAAGAATCGGAATGACGCGGCATGCGCGGCAAACAAGGCACAGGTCCAGACCGAGTGGAACAGGCACGGACTCGGCTTCCGCCCTGCCGACCACTCGGATCACACGGACGGCATTGCCTTCGATGCGAACTGGACTGGCAATCTCAACATCGATTCGCTCGCCGGCACGTGTCAGTTGTCGCGGCCGGTTCCGAACGATGACACGCATTTTCGCTACAATGGAAGCTAGAGGTTTGCTATGCGCAATGCTCTGACCCTCGTCTGGGTTCTGGTGGCGGCCGCGCCCCTTCTCGAGGCTCGCGGAGGGGCACCTGCGGCGTTTGCGTGCGCGGGACAAAACCAGGTGCGCATCACGGCGCAGCAACTGAGCGTCACTCCGCCGTTCTATGCGTTCTTGGTCACGAATCTGTCGAACGCGGCGATCACGGGGATTGTGCTGGGCAGGCGCGACGAGACGATGTCAATCATCGGGACCGCTCCGAATGTGCCCGCGAGCATGGAGGCTCCCACAGGATGGGACGGGCGGCCCGTCCACGGGGAAGAAAGCCGATACATGTACTATCTGTGGGAGAACAAGGATCCATCGAAGCGGATCGCCCCGCAGCAATCGACCGCGGGCTTCCGCATTACGTTGCCAGCGGTGAAAGATCCCGCACAGATCTCGTTCGATCGAGTGCCGTTTGAGGTTGCACTCGCCGACGGCTCCTGCCGGTCGGGATTCGTAGGAGTCGACAGGCTCGTCAAGTAGGGTCGGCAGAGCCGACGTACCGCGTCGAACAATAGTCATCGCCGTCCGCCCATGGGCGCGCGGCTAGATGCTCGGCGTGTAGGTCCAGGTCCATCCGTTCTTCTTGACAACGATGGACTTCCTGTCGGGCGAGATCGAGATCTCCTTGTTGTCCCCCAGCGGCATCGCGAAGAGCATCGGCGACACGACGCCGAATTCCTCGGTCTGCGTCTCGGTCTTTCCTGCCACGGCTTTGGGTGCGCCGGTACAGAACTGGATCACGTTCGCCGCCGGGTAGACCCGCTGCACCTGCATCTCGGCCGAGCCCGCGAGCCCCTCCTTGATCGAGAGCAGCGTGTAGTGCTCGTACTCCCCCTTCAGCGTCGGCGGGTTGCACTTGGGCTCGTAGTTCGACAGGTTCTTGATCGCCGACTTTTCGTTCGTGATCGCCGGCGTGCCGACCAGCTTCGCCTCGGACAGCTTCCACGTCAGGTCGATGACGACGCGATCGGTGACGTCGGCATAGCCGACTTCGCTGCCCGCCAGGACGTCCGTCTTCGCCGAGTAGACGCCGACGATGTGGTACTTGATGACGTCGGCGGAGGCCCACTTCATCATCGCGTCCGTGTCCTGCGCATGTGGACGCGACGAGAGCAGCATGGCCGAGGCGACGAGCGCGATGGCGAGGAGGCGGAGCTTCATGGGGCGGTAATCTAGCACGCTCGGGACCATCCATTGACAGGCGATGCCCTCGGGATGTTTGTTTTCCCCCTGAACATCGCCGTCCTGTTCACCATCATCAGCAAGGCTCAGGCCTGGTATAAGGCGCGCGGCATCGCGTGCGGGTTCCTGGGGCCGAAGCTCAATCGGCCAGCGTCGGTCTGACGCCGCGCCGCGGCGACGCAGCATCATCGGCCCGATCGTTCTGCAACCGATGCAACGGGAACGCGACGAGAAGAAGCGCTGTCGAAGAACTCGACGGAGATGTTGAGAGTCTCGAGGAGAAGACGGGTATCGCTTCACGCACCCGGGCGTGCAGCGACGATCAACTGGCGGGCGATTCGTACAAGGTCGCGAGAAGGTCGTTCACCTCACGTTCAATCCTTCTGACATCGTCGGCGTATTGCTCGCCCGCGTCCTGTGGTTCCTGCCCGGGTAGTGCGATCGTGACGGCCCTGCCGATGGCGATCTTCACGGGAGCCAGACGAACCTTGTCTCCGCCCTTCGCCCAGATGCCGTAGGAGCCCTTGATTGCGACCGGCACGACGGGAACGCGGAGTCGTCGCGCGAGGATCGCGGCGCCTGGCTTGAACGGTTGCGGCTTGCCATCCAGAGACACACCTCCCTCTGGGAAGATGAGCAGGATCTTGTTCTCGCTCAGTCCGACCGCGCTGATCTTCATCGCATCCAGCACGTTGCTGTTCGCGCTGATCGGAATCGTGTTGATCAGCCGCGCGAGCACGCCCTTCAGGCCGCCGGTGAAGAAGGGGGCCCAGCCCAGGGAGAAGAGGTCGCTGAAGACCCTGTATGGCAGCACCGCGCAGACGAGAATCCCGTCGAGATAACTCTGATGGTTCGGACAGATCAGGTAGGGGCCGCGCGCCGGAAGGTTGTCCAGCCCGCGAACCTCCAGCCTGAACAACACCTTCGCGAGCCCAAAGATGATCCTGAGGGCGACGAAGTTGAAGAGCGTCGACAACGGGCGCCGCTCCAGGATGTAGTCCTTCGAGATCTCGTCACGCCTCGCCGATTCCAGGATGCCCTGCCACGTGACCGACTTCGGGCTGGCGCCGGCGAGCCTCGTCCGGCTTTCGTCCACGGTGCGTTCGATCTCCTTCAGCAGATCCCGCACGGTCAGGCACTGGTCGATGGCGTCGTCGAAGTCGTGGCCGACCAGTTGCTCGAGATTGGCGACCAGCTCGACGCGCTCGATGGAATCGAAGCCCAGGTCGAGCTCCAGATTCATGTCGAGATGCAGCGGCGACGCGAGGGCCGCTTTGCCGGTGAGCAGTTCCAGTACCTTCTTGGACGTCTCCGACGCCAGCAGCCGATCGTCCCCCTCGAAATACCGGTAGTCCCTCCCTCTCCACGCGCGCGCGTTCGGCGGATGGACATCGAGCTCGTCCTGCAGAATCCAGCGCATCACTTTTCGAGTGGCCGTGCGAGGCAGCGGATCCGCACGCAGGCTGTAGGTCAGAATCCGCTTGTACGGCGGCAGCCGCGCCGACAGGTCTTCGATGTCGTCCCGGATCGCCTCTCCCATGCTCGCGAGCTTGTGGGTCCTGACGTACTCGAAATCGGGAACGACGATCGCGTGAAGCGCCGTCGTGCCGGCGTAGTCGGAGTCCGGCGACACGCCCAGCACGCACACTTCCTTGATGCACGGGCTCTGGAGGTAGTGCTTTTCCAGCTCCTCCGGAGCCACTTTCTTTCCGGAGCTCAGGACGATCATTTCCTTCCGGCGTCCCGTGATGTACAGGTTACCGGCGGCATCCTGGTGCCCGAGGTCGCCTGTGTACAGCCATCCATCCCTCAGCACCTGCGAGGTCAGCTCGGGATCGTTCAAGTAGCCTTGCATCACGGTGGGGCCGGAAATCGCGACCTCCCCTACTCCCGTGTCGTCGGGATTGACGATGCGGATGGCGACGTGCGGAAGTGAAGCGCCGACCGATCCGGACGCGTTCCGCTTCACGGGCGTCAGCGTTCCGCCACCGAAGGTCTCCGTCAGGCCGTAGCCCTGCTGAACGGTGAACCCCAGCGCGTGAAAGTCGCGAATGACCTGCGGATCGAAATACGCGCCGCCGCTGATGAGCAGACGCAGGCGTCCGCCGAGTTTCCGATGGATGTCTGGAAACAACCGGCGTCCCACCGTGATGCCCAGACGCTCCCGCATCCAGCGGGAGAACGCCAGGAGGCTGCGGAACAGCAGCCGTACCGCGAGACGCCTCTGGCGGACCGCCTCGAAGATTCTCTTGTGCACCAGGTAGAAGACGTCCGGGACGCACGGAAACGCCGTGATGCCCGCCGTCTGCAGCGTCTTCACCAGTTCGGGACTGCCGACGCCGTGCATGTACGTGATCGTGGCTCCCGCCGCCAGCGGAACGAAGAGACTCCCGATCGGGGCGAACACATGGTGGGACGGCAGGACTGCCAGCACGTTGTCGCCCGGTCCGACCTCGAGATATTCGAGGACCCCGGCAATGACGGTCGCCACGCTTGCGTGGGAGATCACCGCGCCTTTCGGCACGCCGGTGGTGCCGGAGGTGTAGATGATCGTGGCCACATCTTCGGGACGGATCGGCACGCGCGACGGAACTCCGTCACGCTCGTGCCACAGGATCTCCACCGGAACGGCGTCATCCGAGCCCGGGGCGGAATCGAGCGTGATGACCGACGACAGGCTCGGAACGGCCGCCCTGAGCCTGCGCACGGCGGCGAGCCTGTCCGCGACGGTGAACACGAGCCGGCAGCCGGTTTCGAGCAGCACGGCGTGCGTCTGTGACTCGGCACCGTCGAAGTCGAGCGGAACGACGACGGCGCCGCTGTACAACACTGCGAGATAGGCGATGGCCCACCTGGGCCCAGCCGGCGACCAGATGGCGATCCGATCGCCTGGCTCGATGCCACGCTCGCGCAGCGATCGGCTCAGGTTCCTGGCGAGCTGAAACGTCTGGCGAAAGGTGTACGTCTCTGGCTCGGTCCCGATCTGCAGGGCGACGTGGTCGGGCCAGGCGGCCGACGCCGTCTCCAGGATGTCGCAGACGGACGAGAACGGGACAGCCGCGTCCGCGCGTTCACGCGCGACGACGTCCGGCGAACGGGGCTCCAGAACGGCAGACGGTTGGCGCATCGGCATGCGCCACGTCAGCTCGCGGCCCCGACAGCGATGACCGGCAGCTTCACAGGGATCTCGTCATAAGGATCGACCCAATCGGCCAGGATGTCGTCGCCCAGCGGTTCCGTCACGACCGGGTGCTCCCGTAGGTAGTCCTCGCGCAGCCGATCCTGTGAGTCGTAGTAGGGAGCCTCGATCTCTTCGAGACGACGCTGATGGACCTCCGAGACCTTGGCCAGCTTCCGCATGATGTAGAACATGCCCGACTGGAATGCCAGGCCGCGCCTCTTGCCGAAGACTGACGCGAAGAGTTGCTGGGGACTGTAGAAACGCAGCGACGCCGAGTAGACGCCGCGTTCCAGCACGCTCGGCCGGACGTTCTTCGGGAAGGTGTTGACGAAGTGCGCCCCCGAGTAGTCGAGGTCCAGCTCGCAGATACGGCGCCGGGAGATCGTCCGGCCCGGCAGCCCGGGATACTCGGTCAGACAGTACATGCTCATCCCGCACACGTCGTGTTCCTGGCAGAACGAGATGATGGAGTCGGGCGTCGACGCCCGATCCTCGTCGAAGCCGACCATGAACAACCCGAACACTTCGATCCCGAACGATCGAATGCGGGCGACCGATTCGACCATCTCGGCCATCGTCTGCTTCTTCTGGACGCTGGCGAGGGTCGGGTTCTGGAGGCTCTCGAGTCCGAGCGCCACGCTGCGGAAGCCCGCCTCTTTCATCAGCGCGAGCGTCTCGGGATGCCGGCCGATGTCGACGCGGCACAGGGCCGTGAAGTGACAGCCGAGATCGGCGTCGATGATGGCCCGAAGCACCTCGCGGGAGTGGGACGGGTTCGCACCGAAGTTCGGATCGGCGAAGTCGAACTCCCGTGTCTTGAAGAACTCCTTCTTCCGCCGGATGTCCTCGATCAGCGGCTCGATCGCGTGCTTGCGGTATCCCGTCCCGCCGACCATGTTCTCGTAGCAGAACGTGCAGGGATACGGGCACCCGCGCGACGAGACGACCTGTCCGATGTAGCGCCCCCGGTACTTCAGGATCTGGCCGGCCAGCGACAGCCGGCGGAAGCCGGTCAGCAGCTCCAGGTCCTGGACCGTCCCCGGACGGCTGAGGAACTCCCGCCGCCGATTGTGGATGACGCGGCCGTCCCGTTTGAAGGAGATGCCCGCAATCTGATCGATCGGCGCGTTCGCCTCGAAGGCGGCGAGGAGCTCGACGAAGGTGATCTCGCCTTCCTCCCGCACGGCGACGTCGGCGAAGCTCAGGACGTCGTTCGGCGAGACGGACGCGTGCGGACCTCCGGCGACGAGCTTGACCCGCGGATTCACCTGCCTGGTCCGCTCGAAGAAGCGTGCGTTCGAGGTGAAATTCGGTCCCGAGATCGCGGCGCCCAGCACGTCGTACTCGGCCAGGCGCGCCGACGGAACGCCGTTCAGGATCTCGACGTAGACCTCCACGTCGTGCCCCTTCGCGCGGGCGGCGGTGCCGACCGCCAGAACGTCACGGCGCGGCTGCAGCAGCAAATCGCACACGGCTGGCAGCTTGGCTTCCATGTCCATGATCGCGACCTTGAGAGGCATGATGATCTCCTCGATGTTCAGGAACTGGCAACGCCGGACAGCATCTCTTTCAAGTGGACCGCCAGCGCGGAGGCGTGCGCCTCCGAGAGGATGTCGTGGTGCGTCGCCCCTTCGATTCTCTTGACGGTCAGCGAGTCGACCCACCGGTCCCAGCCATATCCCAGCCGGCCGGCGTCAGGGTGCAGCGCCAGGTATTCCGGCGCTTCCTTGTCCGCGGTGAAGAACGTCACCTCGCCGGGATAGCTGTCGGGAACGTATTCGATGTGGGCCCGCACGTTGGTCTTGAAGACGGCAAGCATGCGAGCGACGCGTTCCCGGCTCAGGTGCTTCCCTTCGATGCTCAGCTCCGTCGTGCGATCGAGAATGTACGAGATCCGCTGCGCCTCATCGAGCGGGAGGATCTCGTCACGGCTGGCGCGGAGCCGGCGGCCGAGCGTCATGCCCAGCTCCGTCACGAACCACGCGATCAGCTGGGCGTCGTCGAGCTTGTCCGCTTCCCGGCCCAGGGACGGTGACGGCGTGTCGACGAGCACGAGCGCACGGATGCTCTCGCCTTCGCTCCGCATCTGCTGGGCCATCTCATACGCGATGGCGCCGCCCATCGAGTAGCCGAGAAGACAGTAGGGTCCGGTTGGCTGGACCTTCCGCACCAGGCCGATGTACGCGCGTGCAATCTGCTCGATCGTCGTGGTGCCTGCGTGGCCGTCGCGTCCGGCTTCTATCCCGAAGAACGGCTGCGCCGCACCGAGGTGAACGGAGAGGTCCGTATAGCACCCGACCTTCCCGCTGCTCGGATGAATGCCGAAGCATGGCAGATTCTCGCCGTGAGGCTGAATGGGCACGAGCCGGCCGATCTCGTCGGCGATCGGAGCGGACGGCGCCGGCGCGTCGGCGGGCGCCGTGCTGATCTGCCGAAGCAGCCGCTCGGCCAGCTGCTGGAGGGTCGGTCCCTGCAGGAGCGCCGTCATCGGCACGTCCACCTCGAGATCGCGATCGACGCGAGTCTTGAGCTCCAGCGCCATGAGCGAGTCGAGGCCATGGTCGGTCAGCGGGCTGTCGACGCTCACCTTGGCCTTCGGCATGCGGAGCACTTTCGCGATGCGCTCCGCCAGATAGTCCACCAGGAACGCGAGCCGCTGGTCGGGCGGCAGCTGTAGAAACGACTTCCGCACCGACACGAACGATTCCTGCGTGCCCTGGCTGGCGATCGTCTCGAGGAACTTGGAGAATCTCGCCGAGACGGCGCTTCGAGGATAGGACTCGCTCCACTTCGTCCAATCCATCCGCGCCGCCACGACGTCCGGGACGTCCGCCGCGATGATGCTGCTCAGACTGCGGAGCGCGTCATCCGGCGAGAACTGCTTCAGCCCCTGCTGATCGAGGAACTGGCTGAGTTTGGCGTGGCGGGCCAGATAGCCGACCTCGCTCAAGGCTCCCCAGCGGATCGACACGGCGGGCCGCCCCAGCGATCGCCGGTAGTGCGCGAACGCGTCCAGGAATACGTTCGCCGCGACGTAGTTCGCCTGGCCGGGATTCCCGAACATCGTCGCGACCGACGAGAACAGGACGAAGAAGTCGAGCTCGCAGTCGAGCGTGTGCCGGTGCAGATTCCAGACGCCGGTCGCCTTCGGCGCGAGGACCCGGTTCATCTGGTCGGCGGTCAGCTGACTGAGGTACCCGTCGCTGAGGACCATGGCGGCGTGCACGACGCCGCGCAGCGGCGGCATCGATTCGCTGATGCGCGCGGCGACGGCGGCAACGTCGTCTTCCCGGGTGACGTCTGCCTCGGCGATCAGGACGCTCGCTCCCATCGCGCGCAGCGCCTCGATGTCGGCCGCGGCGGGTCCGTCCGCAACGGGTGCGGTCCTCCCCATCAGCACCAGGTGCGTCGCACCCGCGCCGACGAGCCACTTCGCCACCGTCAGACCGAATCCTCCCAGTCCTCCCGTGATGAGGTACGTCGCGTCGGACCTGACGAACGTTCGCGCCGTGTCCGTTCGCGTGATCCACGCCGCATCGTCGTCCATGGACACGACGATCTTCCCGATGTGACGGGCCTGGGCCATGTCGCGGAAGGCGGTGGCGATGTCCGACAGCGGGTAGGCGGTCGAATGCACCGGACGAAGGCCTTCCCGCTCGAAGTAGGCCATCGCCTCCTGGAAGAGCGCCGCCGCGTAGGTGGGCCTGGCGTGCAGGATCCGGTCGATGTCGACGGCGAAGTAAGACAGGCTGTTCGCGAATGGCGCAAGGTTGAGGTTCTTGCCCTGCGCGATGTCCGTCTTGCCGATTTCCACGAATCGTCCCTGCGGGCCGAGAATCGACATGCTCTTGCCGATCGCTTCACCCGACAGCGAGTTCAGCACGACGTCGACGCCGTTCCCGTCGGTCGCCTCCATGATTTCGTCGGCGAATGCCAGCGTCCGCGAGTTCATCACGTGCGTGACGCCCAGCGATCTCAGGAAGTCGCGCTTCTGCTCGCTGCCGGCCGTGGCAAAGATTTCGGCCCCTGCCTTCTGCGCGAGCATGACGGCGACCAGACCGACGCCGCCCGCCGCCGCGTGGATCAGGATCCGCTCTCCACGCGCCAGCTGGCTCAAGCGGTTCAACGCGTAGTACGCGGTGACGAACGCGACCGGGATCGTCGCCGCCTCCTCGAACGTCAGGTGCCCCGGCTTGCGCACCACGTAGTCGGCTTGCGTGGTCATGTACGCGGCGAAACAGCCGCGACCCTGCGCGATGACTTCGTCCCCGACGGCGACGTTCCGCACCTGATCGCCGACCGCCGTGATCGTCCCCGCGCATTCCATGCCGAGCGCGTCGCCGAAGTAGCTGCCCTCCTGAACGGCGTCGACGAGCAGCCCCATGCCCAGCATCACATCCCTGAAATTCAAACCCGCCGCGTGCACGCGAACTTCGACCTCGTCCGGTCCCGGCGGCCGGCGCTCCGTCGCCTTCAGCGAAAGAGTGTCCAGTGCGCCCGGGGTGACGACCTCGAGCCGGAACGGCGGCGCTTCGTCGCCGGCAGGCCTGCTCTGCTCCCGCAGGATCTCGTCCAGGTTCAGTCTCGAGAATCTGCTGATGATGCGTGCGCCGCCGCGAAGAGCGATCTCTTCCTCGCCGTCGTCCGTCCAGAGCTCCCGCCAGAGCGTCTCGACCTCGTCGTCTCGACGGACGGGATCGAGATCCACCATCCTCGTCTTCAACGCCGGGACTTCGTTCCGCATGACCCGGCCGATGCCAATCACGGGGGCCTGGGCGGCGCAGGCGACCTGTCCGTCCGCGGGCTGTGCGCCGCGAGTGACGACATGGAACTCGGGACCGGACGGCCAGGACCGCGCCAGCACGACGTTCAGGATGGAGACGAGACTGTTGCTGCCGAGAGCCTGCGCCCGTTCGAGCGAGGCGACGTCCTCGAGCGGCGGCGCGGCCACACTCCACATGTGAACGATCGCGCGGCAGTCGTCGAGCGACTCGAATACCTCTTCGAGCAGCGACACCATCCGCTCGGGCTGAGCGGGATCGGTCGTGAAGTCGCGGCCGTGCCTGCCGTGACGTCCGTCGGCATTGGCGTGAATCACCGTGGGACGGCCACCACCGGACGCAATGCGTTCCGCGATGCCGGACGACAGATCTCCTGAATCCGCCAGGATGATCCAGTTGCCGGTCGCGTCGACGTCGGGCAGCACGCGGCTGGCTGTCGGGACGGCCGCCGGCGCTTGCGCGACGAGGACGCTCTGTGTCGAACCGAGCCCCTCGAAGTCGTGCACGATCGTGCCGACGTCGGGGAACCCCGCCTCGCTCAACACGCTGACCCACCGTTCACGGGACAGCAGCGGGTAGGATCCTCGCAGGCTGGCGTCGGTGAAACGGAACCACCCTTCCGTGATGCCGAAGACCAGGTCGACCCAGCGTGGCGCGCTCGTGACCTCCAGCAGGACGAACAATCCCTGCGGCGCCAGGAGCCGCTTGACGTGCTCCAGCGTGGACTCGAGATCGCGGGTCGTGTGCAACACGTCGGCCGCGATGACCACGTCGAAGCCCTGACGCTCGAAGCCCTGCTCCTCGGGATCCCGTTCGATATCCAGAAGCCGCGTTTCGAATCCTGGACGGTCGCGGAACTTGTCGTCGGCGATCTGTAGGAACCGCGCCGACAGATCGCTGAACACATACCGCGTGCGGTCGGCCGGGAGGGCTGGCAACACATGGGCCGTCGTCCCGCCGGTGCCCGCGCCGATTTCGAGGACGGTGATGGCGCTGTCGGACGGCAGGCGGCCCACCGCCATCCGCACGGCGTCCCCGATCAGGAGGTTGTAGACGCGGAATGCGGTCGAACTCCTGTACACGCGCTCCGCCTCGTCATGCGAACCGCCGGGGAACAGCAGTTCGACAGGATTCGCCCGGCCCTGCAGGACCTCCGCCAGATGTCCACCACAACGCTCCAGCAGACCCAGCTCGGGAACGTCTGAACTGGCGGATCGCAGGCGTTCGATCAGCGGACTGACGTCCGGAGCGAGAGGCGCGGGTCCGACTTTCCACAGGTCGCCTTCCCGCTGCACCAGGCCCTCGGCCTCGAGCAGCGACAGGTAGCGGCCGAAGAACGGCCGGAGTGCGGGGACGACGCCGACGGTCGTCGCGAGATCCGCCTCTGAGAACGCGCCGCCCGATGGAAACCCCAGCTTGCGGAACGCGGTCCTGATGTATGCGCCTGCCAGACCATCCAACTGCTGCTGCACCTGCACGACGGTCTCTTCCTCGCGGTCCGTCAGGACCGGCGGCGCCGTGCGCAGTCGTTCGACGATCTCGGTCGGCGTCAGGAGATCCAGCGGGACATCGCTCTTCCGGGCGTGATCCTTCGCCACCCACTTGAAGTGATAGAGGGACTCCGTGACCGGATCCTCGGCTCGCGCAGCCTGCAGCGCGGCGAGACGCTGGCAGCGGAAACCCGCGATCTTGACCAGCAGATCGCCGGCTGCGCTCCAGAGGCAGATGTCACCCGAAAGGAACTTCGCCGTGCGCGTGCGAATGCGCGCGGTGCAGTAGAGCGGTCCCGCCGGTCGCCGATGCAGGCGCAGCTGCTTGATGAGGACCGGCAGGTACACGCCACCGCCGTGGGATTCAGCGGCGCTCGCGGTGCCCACGGCTCCGATCAGGACCTGGAAGCAGGCGTCGAGCAGCGCGGGATGGAGACGGTACGCGTTCTCCCCGACCTCCCCATCGTCCGGCGTCCGCAATCGCGCGAAGGCTTCGCCGTGCCCGCGCCACAACCGTTCGATCCCCTGGAAACCGGGACCGTATTGCAGGCCCATCTTCCGCAGCGCGTCGTAGCAATCACGCGCCGACACCTCCTCGGAGCAGCGCTGCCGCGCGCGGGCGAACGCCGTCGCGTCGTTCGCGCGATCGTCGGTTGCCGGGAGGAGACGGCCGCTCGCGTGGAGCACCCAGGCGTTCTCGGCGCTCGAGGTATTCGAGAAGATGTCGAAGCCGACGCCATCGGGCCGGCACACGAGCTGGACCTTCGGCGTGGCGCCGTCGGTGAAGAACAGGGCCTTTCGAAACTCCATCTCCTCCAGCACGAACGGCGAGGCCGGCACCACGGCGCCGCCGGCCGCAAGACCCATCTCGACGAACGCCGCGGCGGGCATCACGATCGCGTCCTGTACCTGGTGATCGCGGAGGTACGGAAGCCTGGTGAGATCGAGATGGTTCTCCCATGCCGGAACCGCCAGACCGAGCCGGCGGCCGAGCAGGACGTGATGGGTCCCGTTGACGCGCTCCTGGAGCGACTCGTCGGACTCCCGCCAATGTGTGTCGCGCTGCCAGGGGTACCCCGGCAGGCGCACGTGGCGTCCCGACGGATAGAGCGTCCGCCAGTCGATGGGATATCCGCTGGTGTAGAGGCGCGCGATCGCGCCCATCAGATCGGCCTGCTCCTTCTCGTGCCGCCGGAGTGACGGCATCACCACGCCGTCCCGCCCCCGATGCGCGAGGCAGGCCGACACGAAACCGCCAAGCGTGGGATGCGGCCCGATCTCCAGGAAGATGTTGCAGCCCAGCTCGAGCAGGCCGTCGACGGCGCTCGTGAAGCGGACCGGGTGCCGGACGTTGTGCCACCAGTAGCCGGCGTCGAGGGACTCACCCGCGATCGACTGTCCGGTCACGGTCGAGATGAACGGCACCACTGTCGGCCGCGGCCGTATCGGCGCGAGCGCGTCGAGCAGCTCATGCCGTATCGGATCCATCATCGGACTGTGGTACGGGACGCGTCCGCGAAGCACACGGCAGTAGATGCCGCGCTGCTCGCACGTCTGGACGAGGCGCTCGCGTGCGCCGCCGGTCACCGACAGCGTGACGTCGGACGGACCGTTGATGGCGGCGACCGTCACGTCGCCCATGAACTCGTCGGCCAGTCGCTGCGCGTCCGCCGGCGGCAGATGCACGGCGACCATGTGTCCCTGCCCCGCCGTTCGATGCTGCAATCGGCTGCGGTGGACGATCACATGAATCGCCTGCTCCAGGGTCATGGCGCCGGCGACGTGGATGGCCGCCACTTCACCCGCGCTGTGCCCGATGATCGCGTGCGGCTCCACGCCCCAGGAGCGGAACAACGCGGCCAGCGCCGTCTGGAGCGCGAAGTTCGCGGGCTGGGCGACGTCCGCGTCCTCCATGCGCGAGCGCGCTTCGTCGGCCAACATCTCGTCGAGCAGCGACCAGTCCACATAACGCCGGAGCAGCGCGTCGCACTCTTCGATGACCGAGCGAAACACCGGCTCGCGGGCCAACAGCTCGCGGCCCATGGCGTACCACTGGGGGCCCATGCCAGAGAATACGAACGCCAGTTTCGGCCGCTCGTGCAGCCCCACTCGACCGGACCAGAGCGAGCGCGACGGGTCGTCCGCAAGGAACTGGTTGAGCGCCTCGATCGCCTCATCGCCCGTCTCCGCGACCAGCGCGAGACGATGACCGTGGTGAGAGAGACGGACGGCCGCCGTGTAGCAGAAGTCGCGCATGGCGGCTGGTGATTCGCCTGCGGTCTCCGCGAGCCGCTCGACGTACGACGCGACGAGCGCCTGCAGCTCTTTCTCGCCGCGGGCGGAGATCGGCAGGATGTGCGGCCGCTCGACGTCCGCGCCGCCGTCGGGTCCCGCCGCCGGCGGGGCGGGCGCCTCGGCGGCGATGACGTGCGCGTTGGTGCCGCCGAACCCGAACGAGTTCACGCTGGCGATCGCGCGCTCGTCCGGCGCGGCCGGCCACCTCTGGGTCCGCGTCGGCACCTGCAGGCCCAACTGCTGCAGATCGATGTCGGGGTTCGCGCGCCGGAAATGGAGGCTCGCCGGGATCGTGCGCCGCTGCAGCGAGAGGGCCGCCTTGATCAATCCCGCCATGCCCGACGCCGCCTCGAGATGGCCGAGATTCGTCTTCGCCGACCCGATGAGACACGGGCGATCGGCGGGCCGGTTCCGCGAGAGCACGCGCCCGACGGCGTTGGCTTCAATCGGATCGCCGACAGGCGTGCCGGTTCCGTGAGCCTCCACGTACTGGATGTCGATCGGTTCGATGCCGGCGGCGGCGCAGGCGGTCTCGATGAGCGCCTCCTGAGACGCCCGGCTCGGCACCGTCAACCCCTTCGAGCGGCCGTCCTGGTTGACCGCGCTCCCGATGATGACGCAATAGACGTCGTCGCCGTCGGCGACCGCCCTCGAGAGCGGCTTCAGCACCACGGCGCCGGCCCCCTCCGCGCGCACGTACCCGTTGGCCTGCTCATCGAACGCCTTGCACCGGCCGTCCGGCGACAACATCGACGCCTTGCTGAAGCCGATGAAGGGCTCGGCGCAGAGGAGCAGGTTGACGCCGCCGGCAATCGCCACGGAGCACTCGCGATGGCGGATCGCCTGACACGCCTGGTGCACCGCGACCAGCGACGAGGAGCACGCGGTGTCGACCGCCATGCTCGGTCCGCGAAGGTCGAGCACGTACGAGATCCGGTTGGCGGCGATCGACAGCGCGCCGCCGGTCGCCGTATGGGCGTCGATGAGCCGGCGGTTGCTCGAGCTGAACTTGATGTCGGAGAAATCGTGCGTCGAAATCCCGATGAAGACGCCGGTGTCGGTGCCGGCCAGCGCCTGGGGGATCTGCCCCGCATCCTCGAGCGCCCGCCACGCCACTTCGAGCATGAGCCGCTGCTGCGGATCCATGCTCGCCGCCTCGCGCGGTGAAATCGCGAAGAACTCCGGTGAGAACTGGTCGATGTGGCGGACGAACCCGCCCGATCGGGAAATGAAGGTGCCGGGCGTCGCGTGATCGGGGCTGTGGTAGGTCAGAAGGTCGAGGCGATCGCGGGGAATCTCGGTGACCGCGTCGACGCCGTTCACCAGCAGATCCCAGTACGACCGCGGATCGTCGACGTTCCCCGGAAACCGGCAGCCGATTCCGACGATCGCGATGGGCTCCGGACCTGCATCTGGCGTCTGTGTCGTCTGAAGCACGTCGCCTTCCATGTCGAGGGTTATTGCGCGAGCGCGGCCTGCACGCGCCGGTGGATTTCAGGAACCAGTCCGACGCGGCTCTCGAAATCGAGCGCGCGCACGCCCAGGTAGTAGAGAAACACCGTCGTCAGCCACTTCGTGAACTCGGGCTTCGAGTTCAGGTGATATTCCAGCTTGGTCATGATCCAGACCATGTGCGCGTAGGTGTCGAAGCACGTCGCACAGTCCCGCTCGTTGCCGATGCAGCAGCGCCGCGTCGTGACCAGGTCGGGGTTGTAGGCACGGAAGTGCGCGTCGTAGAAGTTGCCGTTCCTGACGCGCTCGCGATTCAACTCGTGGGCGGGGGTGATGCTGGCGCAGACCGCGTGTCCCCATCGCTCGCCGTACAGGCGGCCGGTGGTCGTGACCTCGTTGACGTACGACGTCATGAGGATCTTGGCGGGATGGCGTGCGATCATCCGGTCGATCTCCGCGCGCGCGTCGGCGAACCCCTGGCGATGATCGAGCTGGCCCCCGGCGCCGGCCAGGTCGCCGTAGAAATTGAACATGACGTAGTTGCCGTTGGCGACGCACTGATCGACGACGTGTTCGATCTCGTGGACGTTGCCGGGCGTGACCGTGTAGTACCAGATGGCGCGCGGATCGTCCTTGTAGTTCTGCAGCGCCTTGGCGAAGACCGCCTTTTTACCGCCCCCGCGCAGCCGGATGTCCGTCT
>Ga0075362_10000169_pt1 | contig 17840 bp, 21 predicted proteins | sample EndMetdeltDD1762_FD_71397 | JGI IMG/M metagenome (GOLD analysis project Ga0075362, IMG submission 71397) | Populus endosphere microbial communities from Tennessee, USA - Endosphere MetaG P. deltoides DD176-2 | ecosystem: Host-associated > Plants > Roots > Endosphere | place: USA: Tennessee...
AACCATTGCCTTCAGGCTCTTGATGAGCGCGTCGAGTTTGGCGATGTTGGCGACCGTGTACTCGACTTGTTCGCCGTTCTGATCGACGAACCGCCTGACCGCTGTGCCTGAGATGAGTGAGTCGTACGCAGCTTGGAGGTTGACGATACGGGCCTGAATGGCGCTTCGCTCTTCAGTGGTCAGCGGCGGACAAGACATTCTGCTATCCTATCTTGCGGCCGAAGTCGGCGAAGTTGAACTTGGGCTTCTCTCGGTTCTCGTATGCCGTTTCCGCCTCTGCGCTTATGACCAAGGGGTTGTCGTCCCAGTCTGCGGCGAAAGGTGGGGGACGGCCCCAATTAACCTTGTCTATCCCAATGAGGGACGAGATGCAAGCCCCGATGGCGTAGTAGAACAAATCCCACGCTTCGTTGCGCTTCGATGTCTTCTCCCAGCCCTTACCCGGCATGCGCGTCTCTGAAGTAAGTTCTGCGAAGAACCACCTCATTCCCTCGGAGATCAGCCACTTCGGTAGGTGGATCATGCCTTTGCCGGGCTCCATCACGTCGAGCCTGGCGTCTAAGTTATCCTTACACATCGTAGGGTTAAGCTGGAGAACAGGTATTTCCGCCCGGCGACGTGACTTGTCTTTGGCGATCTCGCTGTCCGGGTAGGTGATTCGGGCGCGAGGGGCACCAGGTGAACTATCGCCCTTCAGCAAATGGAACCGACTGGCCAAGCCCTCGCCGCGCATCTTCCGCCAGAAGTCATAAGCATTTGTCGTCACACCTCGCTTGGTCTCCGAGCCCTCACGACTACGGCCCTCGCCGCCTGAGTCACACAAGGTCAGCTTGACCGTCATCTTGCGTCCGCTGTCGTCGTCGAGTTCGTACGCGGCGAAGATCACCTGTTCTTTGATCTTGTCCCAGTCTTCCAGGTATGACGCTGGCTTGACCCACAGGTAAGACGAGCGGCCCTCAGGCGCGCTAGGGTCTTCTCGGTCAGAGTATTGGATCGTGAACCTATCAACGAGATAGAGGTCGAAAGGTTCGCCGGGGGCCACGCCGATGATCTGCACCACGAAGGCGTTCTTCTGCACGTCAACGAGACCAAGCAGGAACCGCACGCGGGCAGGAACTTTGCGCGTGCCCCACTCTTCGACTCGGCTCTCCAATGATTCCGGAGTCCGGTTATCCGATTCGACGATGTGCTTGGGGACGTACGGCAGGCCCAAGTCGGTGTTGAAGAACTTGGTGAGCGCCCCTTCGTCTCCGGTCGCCAGGTAGTCGTCCTCTGCGTCTAGGTAGGACTTCACCAGTTGCGGCCAGGACGTGAAAGACGCGGCCACGCCCATCAGCCAGAACGACGCGATGTTCGAGCCGTTGCCCTCGCCGCGCAGATAGCCTTCTTCGTCGATCCACTGGCCTTCTTTGACCCACTGGCCCCACTGGTTCATGCCGTGTCGCTTGTTGGGCTTGATCCGGTGCGAGCAATGCGGACATTCCATGTAAGCCGTCTCGGCCTTGGCGGAGTTCGTCGGCAACTCGTTATTCCAGCCTATGTGCTCCCATCTGCCCTCGAAGTAACTTCCACATTCCGGGCAAGGCCAGTGCCAACGCCTGCGATCTCCACGGTTGTACAGCGAAAGGATTCCAGTCGTCGGCGGAGCCATGTGCCCGGTCACGACTTTCTTATAGTCGGTGATCTCACGGGACGGGCTACTTTCAGCCAGGGTCATGGCGTTCGAGCCGTAGGTGGTGGCACGCTTCGACGACAAGTCGAAAGCGTTACCTTCGCCGTCGATATCGTCTTCGATACGGTCATAGTCTGTGATGGCGATGCGGCCGATAGGCTTGCCTGACAGTTCGTTCTTTGACGGGTGCGAGATCGTCAGTAACATGCCGTTGTCGAATGTCTTATCGAATTTGTTATCGTTCTGACTACCCTTCGCCAGGGCGCGTTTGACCGAAGGGCTGTATCGGATAAGTCGGTCGATACGTCGCATAGAGAAGTCGCGCGCTGCGGTGAACGACTGGCAGACGATCATCATGTCCTGGCCGTCCACGGACGCGCCGTAGCCGGTCCAGTTCACGATGAGGCCATCAGTCTTGCCTGTCTGAGCGCTGCCGACGAAAATCTCCCCGCGCAAATCGGGGTTGGTCAACTCGTCGGCCGGCTCTTCCATGTACGGCGTGGTGGAGTTTCGGTAAGGCCCCACATACGCGCCCGGCTGGTTGACCACGCGCTCTTCTTCCGCCCACTCGCTAACCGTCATACGGCGCGGCGGCACGAAGACTTTCTCCGTAACCGTGCAAGCAAGGTCGCACAGATCGGCGTATTTAGATATCGACTTCTTCGTCTTCCTCGGGATCAAAAACTCTTCCTGCGTCACCACTGGGATCGCCCACGGGTTTAGTTCGTCCGGGGCTTGGTGCTTCGACGCGGTTTTCATAGTAGTCCTTGAAAGCCTCTGTAAGCTTCTCTTTGAGAGTGGATATCGCAGAATCGGTTATACGCCGGATCGCCTTGCGCTGTCCAGTGGTCAGAGTTTCCTCGCGATCCACGTCGTCGAGCACCAAAAGTAGGGACTGGCGGACGCCTTGCTCCAGCACCGCGAAAAGTTCAACCACATCTTCGGTAGGCCAGTAGTTTCCGATCTCGCGCTCGTACGATAGGCGGGCTCGCTGGCCGTTCCAGTATTCCTTCAGCAAGAGTGGCGGCAATTCCTGCGGCGACATCTGGCGGATGAACTCTTCGATCTCATAGCCAGGCTCGACCAAGCGAGACGCGGCAGACCGGATGTCGTACACCTTGTAGCCGTTCCGCTGGCCGAGCGGCGCGATGCCTCGAAGCCTCTGTGGAAGCGTCTTGGCGTCAGTGCGAAACAGCTTGCCGATCTGTGCAAGGGTTGCCGCGCCTGACGCCAGAATCTCGGAAGTAACATCCGATTCGCGTTTCACTTCTTCCACCCCTTCGTCAGGACAAGCCAATTGCTATAAGTCGCGTGTTCGGTAGCAGACATGCGCGCAGCGCGCAAATGCCAAGTCAGGAGCGCCATCTCGTCCTCCAGGCTGCGCTGACGCTCAGAACGGGATGTCGCCATCTTCGTCCTCCAAGTTGCTGGTGTACCGATGGGCCGATATGTGGAGCGCCAATCCGAACATCTCACGCTCCAGGCGGAGCATAGCGCCGCGAAGCCCTGGAACGCGGTCAGCAAGGAACGTCCGCAGAGCCGCGTCCACGGCTTTCCGCAAAGTCGGCGCTCCGGCAACCGCATCGACGGTAAGCCCCGGTCCTGTGATGCAGATCGTGACCCAGTTTTTGTCCTCGCGGCTGGTGTATTTCTGCTTCTCTTCGTTCCATACGTCGCGCTTCGGGTGCTTGGCTTCCCACAACACCAGGTCCATATCGGCCAGTTCTTCGACGATCAGTGGATCAATTCTTACAGGCATGAATAGCCTCCATGAGGTCTTGGACCGCCTGCTCGGTTCGGGCCATCGCCGCCCTCAGTCCCCCAGGGGCGTCCTCTATCTCAGCCAGGCCGCGCTCAATCGCCGCGCGCAGATCGTCGCCGACCGTTGTACGCACGACGCCTACTTCTCCCTCTCGGCGGAAAATCGCCTGCCACGGGTCTTCAGGCTCGGGCACGTTCGGCAGTTTGCGCCCGTTCTTCCGGAAAAGAAAAACAGGCTGATAGCAGTTCACAGATAGCCGACGCTCATTGAGCACCTGGCGTAGGTCGATAGGTAGTCTAGGCTGCACGTCTCTTGGTCCTCTTGTTATCATTCGCCGCGAGCCTCGCTCTCGCTTTGCGGATGAACTTGAACAAGCGCTCTTGGCCTCTGTGCTTGTCCTCCAAGCACAGGTACACCATCTCGTCGTAGGTATCAACACAGATGAGTTTCCACACTCTGACAAGTTGCTTTTGACCTTGCCGAGCCAGGCGGCCGATCACCTGTTCGTACAACTCGCGGCTGTAGAAAGGATCGAAGATCGCCAAATCGTGCCCAGGGCCTTTCTGTAGATTGAGCCCGTGGCCGGCGCTCGCTGGATGGACCAGAAGCATCTTGATCTTGCCTGCGTTCCACGCGTCTTTGCACTTCGCCTCGCGATCCATAACCACGGCGTCAGGGAACGCTTTCTTCAACCGCTTCAGGGACGACTGGAACCAGTAGGTCACCATAAGCGGCGTGTCGCCCAGTTCTTCGATCAGTTCCTTCAGGTCTTCGATTTTCTCGTCGTGCACTGGAACGACGTTTTTCTCGGCGTCATATACCGCGCCGGCCGATAGCTGGAGCAACTTGTTGAAGAGCGCGGCCGAGTTCATCGCCTCGATCAACTGGTCAGGCAGTTCGAGGATGAAATCTTTCTCGAAGGCTTTGTACCGCTCGCGCACGTCGCTGGGCAGTACGATCCTGCGGGTGATCGGCATCCAGTCTTCAACCTGGACGTACTCGCGAACGTCCGCCAGCTTGACCACTTTGCAGATGTCGGCAATCTTGTCACCGATCTTCTGGTCAGCGCCGCGCCGCAGTCGCCATTTCTGCTTCCGGTTGGGCCGGAAGAAGTAGCGATTGTGGTAGCTGTGAACATTGCGGCCAAGGCGCTCGCCACGGTCCAAGAGGAACAGTTGCGCGAACAACCCCTCATAGCTTTCGCTCGCCGGAGAGGCGGTCAACTGGTGTAGGCGCTTCAGCCGGCTGCGGACTTTATTGAGCGCCGTCCATCGGAGGGTCGTTGGGTCTTTGAACTTGGAACTCTCGTCCAGGAAAACCGTGTCGTACGGCCAGTGCTCTCCGGTCTCCCGGCCGCGCTGCTCCCAAAACTCGACGAGCCAAACAAGCTGCTCGACGTTGATGATGTGAAGTTCCGTGTCCTCCAACGTGAGCCGCTGACGCTTGGCCTCTTTCGCCGCCTGGCGGAACGGTGCTGCTTTTCGCGCAGCAAACCGGCGCGCATCGGCAGGGTGCTCGCCTAGACGGCGCTCTTCAGCGTAGAACCTATCGTAGTGCTCTTTGTACACGGCGCGGATGTCGTCGTCTGAGTCTTCCGCCCGGATAAGCGTGTGCGCGATCCCGGCCGCCTGCTTCCACTCTTTGATCTCTTCCGGCCAGGTGCTGCGCGCCACGCGGAGCGGCGCGATCACAAGCACCTTCTTTACTTCCCCGGAGTTGAGCAAATTGGCTATCAGGGTCAGCGAGATGATGGACTTCCCGAGGCCAACGTCAATGAACAACGCCGAGTACGGGTTACGCTTCAGGTGCTTGACGCAACTCCGCTGGAACGGGTGCAACGACTCGCGGCCGCGAATGACGTGTTGGTACGTCTCTTCGAGCCACGTCTCGGCGTTGAAGCGCCGCTGGAGGTCGGCGTCATACAGCATCGAACCCGTACAACTTACGGATGTGGCGCTTGGCACTCTCCGGGTATTCAACCTCATAGCCGCCCGGATCGAGCCGGACGATACGGCGGTAGCCTTGGACGCTATCAGTCCACCAGGCTTCAATCCCAGCGTTGCGGAGTTCCCATATCCGAATCCACTGCTGCGGGCGCGGCTTGTCACCGAACTTCTTGAACTCGATAAAGACGCCGCCACCCGTGGCCTTGCCTGCGATTGTGTCCGGAAAACCGTTGCAGGCCTTGCCTTCTACTTGCCAGAACAAAAGATCGTTCGGCCGAGCATGCTCGTCGCGGCATGTGTCTTTCAGGATTCCCTCAGGCGTCCGCTTAGCCATTGCGCAACTTCTCGATCTCGGAAGTTAGTTCCGCCAGTTCCCCTTCGAGGACTTCCATCGCGGCGCGCATGCCGACGCCCCCGTATCCTTCGTACTTCAGACGCGAAAGAGGCTCGGCCGCGCAGTACCTTTCGCTCATCGGACGCGCGGCGTTTTCTCCCGTCCACAGCACCCACATGCAGTCCATCAGAGGGCTGTTGCCGCGTTCGGTCGGCAGGAAAGCGAGACGCCATGTCAGTTTCAGTTCAAGGTCTGGCATGTGGTCTAACCACAGGCCCTTGCTCCGGCCGCCGACATTCCAGTACGTTTGCTTCAAGAGCATCGCGACGTTCGGCGTGATAGAGAGCGAACGTCGGATGAACTCTTCGGCTAAGCTGAAGGGCGGGTTGGAGACGATGGCGTCGATCTCCCCGATATCCCAGCCCCACTTCTCTTCCGGCGTCTCGCAAAGGAAGTCCAAGCCCCCGGTGCCGAAGCCTGGGTATTCGCGCAGATCGGTGGCTATCACCTCGAAGCCGTTGGCCTCCAGGACGCGCGCTAAACGTCCGTCGCCGCAGGCAGGCTCCCAAATCCGTTTGACCGGCTGACCGTCCGGACGCCGCATAGCCTTCAGCGCCGGGATCAACGACTGCGTTCCATCAACGGGTGTCGGGTAGAGATCGGCCGGCTTGCGCTCCCACTTCTTGTAAGATGAGATGATGGCCTTCGCGATGCCCTTGCTCTCGACCACGGGGCTGATCTTTCCGGGGCACTTGATCCCGCGCTTGGCTGCTGCGTCGTGGAACCTGGCGTCGTCTGTCACGTCGTCACAAAGTGGGTCCGCGCAGAACTCGTCCCAAAATATCGAATCGCTTTCAGGGTGATAATAGAGCCTCATTTGCTGGTCCTTTGCTCTAGCCGCGCACGTCGGCGTTGCATCCGTTTGCAGTTGCCGCAGTCTGTTTGCTCGCTATCGTTGCGAACATACCGCAGGAAGCCGCGACCGCCGCACAGGGCTCCGTCGCCGTGCCGAACGTGTCGGCGCTCCTGGTAAGGGTGATTCAGGTCCATCAGTCTTTCCTGTAGATCACAGTCTCCATGCCCGCTGCGTTGAGCGGCATGTCGTACTGGTTGTTCTTGCCGTAGGTCATCCACTTGCGCTTTCGTATCATCTGCTCGCGCATGTTCTTGTAGCCGTGCTCTTCGTCATCCGCTTGTTGCTCTGCGATTGCTTCGTCATGCACATGGCCTATGAGATAGAAACCAGCTTCGTGCAAGGCCATTAAACCTTCGCGCAGGATGTCCCGTGCGATGGCCTGCACGATGTTTTCGATGAACTTCCCGCCGTGGCTGTTTACTCTAATCCATGAAGAACCGTTCTGCTGCTTCCCCATGTATGAGATGGATTTTTTGGTGTAGGTGTATTCCTCGCCACTCTTATCATCGACGGCCTTCATCACCTCTGTTCTGATCTGCGGATTCTTGTAGAAGATGCACCGTCCTGAAGGCAGTTCGCAGACCAGGTACGGCTTCTCCATGTAGAAGGTGACCGGGCCGACCGTGCGCTCGCCGCCACGTCGGATCACCGACATGATCGCCTCTTCGAGGTCGTACCAGCACTGCGGAATTTCTTTGTACACGCGGCGGAAGGTCTTCACATTGGCGTGCGATTCCGCCCGCGTCATATCGACGCCCATGTTCTCAGCGTAGCCCCACAGGCCGGTCTTCTTGCCGTCTCGTATGTCGCCGCCGCCCAAGCGATATCCCGCGCCAAGCGTGGCAGGCTTCGCCATCTTGCGCATCTGTTTCGTCACAGCTTCGTACGCGACTTTGTACAGTTCGGTCGCGAAGTCCTTGTAGGCGTCTTTGCCGTCACGGAAGACGTTGAGAAGTCGCTCGCACCGTGCAACCCAGCCGATCACCACCGATTCGATAGAGGACAGGTCGCAAACCACAAGCTTCTTGTTCTTCGGTGCGCGGATTGACGAACGGACGAGACCGGCCAGGGCGTCGAGAGGTTCCTTGCGGTACAGCGCCAAGGCTTCGTAGTCGCTTTCACGGATGATCTGCGTCATCTGAAAGAGAACGTCCGGGTCTTCGATGTCGCGCATAGTCGTGAGGTTTTGCGGCTGGAACCTACGTCCGGCAAAACGTCCGGTCCGCGATGCCCCACAGAACTGGAAGACATAGCGGATTCGCCGATCTTCGCCCATGGCCTTCAAGAGCGCCGAATATTTGCTCGTACTGGTGCGCGCCTGCTGTTGACGCAGCTTCAGGACCGCAACGGCGCGCTTGGTCAGTGTGTCAGGATAGAGTTCCCCTTCGACTTTCTCCAGTTCGCCGTCCTGTATGCCCTTCCAAGCAGTCAGAACCTTCTTGACGGAATCCTTCTGTAGATCGTTGAACGGGTATCCGCGTGCCTTCAGCCAGGGGAGAAGTTGCGCGCCGGAGCCGGGGTTGGCGAGACCCGTCTTCTCTTTCATCTCTTCGAGTAATTCGGCCTTCCTGGCGTTCGCCATTTCCAACGCGTTCTCGGTGAACAGCCGGTCGATGGGTAAGCCACGGTCATTGATGATCTGATCGAGCGCGTAGAATTGCCATTCGCGCTTGGGTATGTGGTATCTCGGTTTGTCCAGGAGCCTCTTGATCTCGCTCTCTGCGTCCACGTCGCGAATGTTATACTCGACGAACATCTTCCACTCGACCGGATGAGTCTTCGAGGTGAACCGTTTCAGAGGTTGGTTCTTCGTGACGCGCTGCGGCATCGAGAACATGCGAATCAGTTTCTTGCCGGTCGCGAGTTTGCTCTTGTCTTGCTGCACGCCGATCTGCCGGCCCACCATATCCAGGGTGCCGGTGTAGCTGTGCATGTAGGCTAGGACTTGGGTGCAACGCCAACGGTGGATCGCCGGAACGATGCCCAGTACGCGGGCGAGAATGACGCGCTCGAACTGCGCGTTAAACGCCCAAATCAGAAAGTTTTCGTCGAGAAGCGCGGCCTCCAGATCGCGGGGCATCGGAGCACCCGTGGTCGCGTCCCAGTGCTTGATCGGTCCACCGTCGATCCGGTAGGCGCACATGAGGACTTCGCAAGACGGGTGCGCGGAGTATCGGTCGAGACCAACGTCCGTGAGATCGAGATCGCAGTACGTCTCGAAGTCCATAGACAGTTCGCGCGTAGGTGCTGCGGCTGGCCGCAAGGCCCAGTCCGCCTCAAAGCGTTCGTCTAGTTGTCCTACGCGGAGGGCCATCGGTCACCTGGTGTGAGGTGAGAGGGCGGCCGCACGAGCCGCCCTCTCGTTCAGATCGGAAGTAACTTCCGACTAAATGTCGTCGTCATCATCATCGTCGTCGCGTGAGCGGCGATTGCTCCGCTTGGACGACGAATCGTCGTCATCATCATCGTCGTCGTCGTAGGACCGGAAGGTGTCATCCAGTTCTTCCTCGGACAGGCCGCCCTTGCCGAACGTCTCGTCCTTCATCAGGAATTGCACGGCCGAGAGGCCGCAGTTGACACGCTTGCCCCAGTCGCTGCTGTCCTGATACCACGGGCGGATAAGAACCGCGCCCCAGTGGCCGCCGACAAAAAGTTCCTGCTCTTGCGCGTCTTCACGGTCAATCGGTTTGCCGTTCTTACCGCGAAGCGGAGGACGCTTCGTTTCCTTGGCCGAAACGCACATGAAGCCTTCACGATTGGTGTCTTCGTGATCGTCGCCGTCCGACAAGAAAGTCCGATCCGACTTCAGCTTCTTGACCTTGTTGCGCAGCAACAGGTCTTGGATGTGCTCTTCGATCAGCTTGATGGCTTTGGCGTGGGTTTCCTTACCCAGCATGGCGACAACGCTAAACTTCGCTGCCCCCTGGTCGCCTTCCTTCTTCCACGGGGAGGTGACGTGTGGGTGTGAGAACCTTACCCATTCGATGAAGATTGTGTCGTCGTCGTACAGGTAGCAGAAGCCCTCTTGGCCCTTGGGCCCTTTCACTTTCGCTTTTTTCACGATAGTTCTTGACATCTTTTCATCCTTCTCGGTTTTCATCGTCTTCCGCGTGATTGCGGAAAACATCTCCGTCCTTGGGCAGCGCTACTCTGCGATCCGATTTCTGCGCCAAGGTTTTTTGGCCGGGCGGTTGCACGGCCAGTCCTGCGTCTCGGAGCAACTTCTTCGCCTTTGACGCAGGCATCTTCAGCTTCGTGTGCAGCATGCGCTCCATCTCGGCTGGCGATAGCATGACAGTTTTGTACATATATTTTGGATCGAGCCCTTCATCAGAAAGAGTCTCGACTATGAAATCTTCGTCGTCAACCCAGCGCCGCATAGAGCGCCCTGCGACTATCTTCCACCACGTCAGATGCTCTTCGTCGGAGATCGCGCGATTGAGAAGTTCCTCTGCGACGGCATTGAAGAAATTCTCCATCAGCTTTCGATAGCGAAGCAGCTTTTCCATCGCCTTCGTACTGAGTTGCGCTGGCTCCGGCAGACGGAAAGGCGTCGGCTCGAACTCGTCGAGTATGAGCGCGTTCGCGCCTCGCATCTCTTCTTCGGAAATAACTTCCTCGAACTCTGCGTCTTCGATATCGTGATCGCGGAACGCCACGTCGTCGAGCGCGTTCGACATGAAAATGTACAGCGCCGGACACGTCGTCCGGGCACAGCACCACCGGCAACCTTTGATTGAAGGGAGCCGACCTTTCGGGTTTGCCCAGTTGTAAGCCCACGCGGAGCGTATTTCATCGGCAAAAGCAATCAACTCTTCGCGGCTGATCGTGACTTCGGTATAACTAGGGACCACGCGCGGCTGGCTGATAGCCAGGGTGATCTCCTGAAAATTGTAAAGCCAGTCAAACTCCTGAAAGACTCCCCAGGCATAAATCCCAAGCTGCTTGTTGATCTTGTTCTCCACCGGGTCAAAAGCCAGCACCACCTCTTTGCCGTATTTCAGATCGACGATCTTGAGCCAGCCGGGGCCCATACCGCCGAAGTCAAGTGTGCCACCCTGGTTGGGGATAGGCGTTAGATCGGAGATATCCACGCGCTGTTCAGTAAAACTTTCTTCCGACTCTCCGGCCAGGTTCGTGCACGTCCGTACGAAGTCGCCGACGTACTCCAGCATCTCTTCGGTGATCTCTATGTCGAAGTCTTTGACCGTCCGCACCTTGCCTATCTGGTCTGACGGCATGACGCCACGTTTGAGCCATCGCTCGGCGAGCCAGTGGGCCACGGTGCCTGTAGCGCTGTCTATGTTCGTGTCGTCCGGGGCCACTGCGTTCAAGACAAGGCTCTCCGGGCATGTGCAAGTCATTTCAGCCCCGCTCGGACTGAAGACACTGTGGCCACCGGCCATCTTCTTGGCTATTTGGGCCGCTGTCAGAGGTCCAGACACGGCGGGAAGGTGATGTTCGCTCATATGTGAGCCTCTGTACTGAAGTCACCGGAGACTTCCAGCGAAGCGACCCTTCTGGCGTCAAGTGCTTCAGCTACCGTATCGAACGAACCTAGGAACCGTTGCCGGCCCTGCTTGTTGACGCACGCGCGGAACTTATTCCTGTGGCGATAGACACCAACCGGAAGCCCACTTAGCTTGACTGCTTTCCCCCCGTGGTTGGCGGTGTTCTCTCGGCGAGTTGCAATCCGCAAATTGTGCCAACGGTTATCGTCGTGCTTCCGATTCCGGTGATCCACTTCAGGGTAAGGCCAATAGCCCTTGACCAAAAACCATATCAATCTGTGTTCGAGATAGACCACTCCGCCAAACTTGACTTGCCTACGCCCGTCCGGACGAACGGTCCCGGCACGCGATCCTTTCAACGCCCGACTGTTAACAGTCTCTTTCCACGACAAAAACCCTGTCTTCGGGTCGTAGTCGAAAGCGTTCCTAAGCCGCGCCCTAAAGGTCATCATCTTCATCCGGGTACGCAATCCTGCCGCTCTGGATATTCTCCCACTGGGCTGCGGCTACATCATCCGGGCTCGCGGATAGTGGTTCGACCAGGGTTATCGACCGTAGGATATCGCCCAAGGTGTCCAAGGTCGCGGAGACGCGATCCTCGAACTCTTGCCTCTTTTCGGCTGCGGTGATCGCTTCACCGAGCAATTCCGTTTCAATCACCAGAAGGCATGCCTGGACCAGCGGTGTGGCTCGACCGCTTTCCCGGATCGCCCGACTGGCGGCGGCCATGGGGTTGGCGTCGAAAGCGTTGTTATGGTGATAGACGTTCCGCTCGCGGATCGTGATAATTTCTGCGGCGTACTGGCGCGACGTGTAGCTGTACTCGACCGTGAAGCTGAATCCTGCTTCCGGGAGTGCGTCGATCAGCGCCTTGTAGCTGTCCCGCTGCGAATACATCGCGAAGCGGTCGTCAGGCACCCAAAACTTGCCCCTCTGATAGCCAAGCGACATGCGCGGTTCCATTTTCGTTTCTCGGTTTTCGATTTGGCCCCGCAGACCGGGGAAACAGCCTCTGCCTGCTGGGGGCAGACAGAGGCTGTGGGTTGACGCGGCTTAAACGTCGTCTTCGTCTTCGGCGTCGGCGATCAACTTCTCGGCGAAGTCGAACGCGGCGTCGAACAGTTCCGGCTGAGTGAGAAGTTCGGCCAGGTCTTCACAGCCGACCTTGCCCAGGTACTTCTTGCACTTCGGCTTGTCGATCTTGGCCGCCTTGCGGAAGATCGAGCCCACTTCGTCAGAATCGTGCTCAGGCTCTTCCGCCTTGGGCTTGGCCTTACCCTTCGCCTTGGCGGCAGGCTTGGCGTCTTCGTCGTCATCGTCGTCGTCAGCCGGCGCGGCCTTCGCGCCCTTCGCCTTGGTGGCCGGCTTCGCACCGCCGAGCCCGCTGGCCGCGATATCCTGACGCAAACCGATGATCTGCTTCGTCAGTTCGTCGAACTTTTCTTCAAGTGCCATGAGTATGGTATCCCTCTTTGGTCTGGTTGCTCTGAAAGCCCGGCCTGACTAAATCCCCGAAACATCTCTGTCAAGCTAGAAAGAGGTCTTGCATTGAACTTTTGCCCGTGCCAATGCTCTGCGGCGACCAAACCGGCGAGGTACAATGTCTAGTGAACGCTATTGGCCCAAGCCACCACGGCTTGTAGGCTCATCCGATTCCCGCGAACTCGTTCGCTTCCACCTCCGACTCGCGATCATCTGCGAGGACGGTTCCGCAACAACGCTCGCGGAGAAACTGGGGATAACCCCTAACACCCTGCATCTCTCTGTCCACCGGGGATCGTGCACTGTGGAACTCGCCAAGAGAATCGAGAACCACTACGGCCGCGAATTTTTCCCTCGGGAGATGTTCCTTCCGGAGTTCGATCCGGCAGAGGGGTGACGTTCGGTGGCAATCCATTATCTCAAAAGGTATGCGCAGCGCGTAGTCGATAACGGCTACAGCATCTGCTTCATCCGTCCCGGCGAGAAGCGCCCGTTCGGCAAAGAGTGGCAGACCAAGACGCACGGGCCGAAGCGGATCGCCGCAATGCTCGAAGCCGGACGCGGGCACTTCGGCGTCGGCGTAAAGACCGGGCACACCATCGGCGTTGACATCGACTGCTACGACAAGGCTGTCGTCAAGAAGATGGTGAAGGCCTGCGAAGACTTGCTCGGCAAGACCCTGCGGCGCACCGGCCTGCCGCCGAAGACGCTCCTGGTCTATCGCACCGACAAGCCCTTCACCAAGGTACAGAGCAAGACTTGGATCGACGACGAAGGTCGGGCCGTGAAGCTTGAAGTGCTCGGCGACGGCCAGCAATTCGTCGCCTTCCACACGCACCCGGATACCGAAGAGCCCTACGAGTGGCTGGATGGCGAGTCGGTGCTCGACGTGCCCCAGGACCAACTGGAGATGATCGAACAGGACGACGCTCTCGAACTGGCCGCAGAGTTCGACCGTCTGGCGAACCAAGCGGGTTGGACACAGAAACGTGGCACCGATCTGGCGCTGCGGTCACCAGGCGGCGAGCGCGCGAGCGATCCTTTCCTGACCGATAAGAGCCCTGTTGAACTGACCGCCGATGAAGTCATCGCCAAGTTGATGATGGTGCCAGGCGCTGAAGACTATGATGTCTGGCGGCAAATCGGCATGGCGCTCTACCACCAGTCTAGTGGCGATCAATGGGGCCTGGACGCCTGGCACCAGTGGTCGAGCGAAGCCCACAACTATGACATGGACGTGCTCGACGCCAAGTGGCCGACGTTCGAGATCGAAGGCAAGGGCCGCGAGCCGGTCACGGCCCGTTTGATCCTGAAGCTGGCGAAGGAAGAAGAGGATCGCGTTGCCTCAGAGACCTTCGACGCTATCCGCCGCGAGGTGCGCGAGTGCGAGGACGAGCGCGACTTCAACATGGTGATGGAGAAGATCAGGCACGTCGCCTTCACGCCTATCGCCCGCGAGTCGCTCGTGCAGAACCTGAGAGCGGCCATCAAGAGCAAGACAGATTCCGTCATGCCCATCGGCCTTATCCGCCGCATGACCAACTTCGAGAATCCCGAGAACCGCTCCAAGCCGGCATGGCTGCGCGACTGGTTCTACATCCAGCAAGACGACACTTTCTACAACTCGAAGACCCGCCAAGTGATGACCACCAAGGGCTTCGATATGACCTTCAACCGCTTCCTGCTGACGAAGAAGGACATCATCGACGGCATCACCGTGCCTGAGAGTTCAGCCACGAATGTCGCGGTCAACAGGTTCCAGATACCCTCCGTCGCCAACAAGATGTACGCGCCGCTGGAGGACGAGCGGTTCGAGGCCAACGGGCTCGCTTTCGTCAACAGTTATTCCGGCGCGACGGTGCCCGAGATGCCCGACACGCTGACGCCAAAGCAGAAGCGGATATGCGACCGCGTAAAGGAACACATGGTCCACCTGTGCTCGGTTGGACGTGACCGAGAAATCCTCCTGTCATGGTTCGCCTACATCGTCCGCACAGGCGGCAAAGTGAACTGGGCTCCGGTGCTCCAGGGCGTCGAGAACGATGGCAAGTCGTTCTTCGGCCGCGTGATGGTGGCGGTCCTGGGCGGTGACAATGTGAACGCGATCAACGGCAGCGATCTGGCCGAGACCTACACCTCATGGGCTGAAGGCTCGCAATTCTGCATGATCGAGGAAGTCCGCCTCCACGGGCAAGATCGCTTCGCCGTCATCAACAAGCTGAAGCCTTACATCACCAACGATATGGTTTCGATCCGGCGCATGCGGACAGACAGCTACAAGGTCATCAACACCGTCAACTATTTCCTGACGACGAACCACAAGGATGGTGTGCCGGTCAACGATTCTTCGTCGCGGTACTTCCCGATCTTCTCTCGGTTCCAGACCAAGGCAGCGCTCGACAAGTTCAACCGGGCGAATCCGGACTACTACAAGAAGCTGCACGAAGTTCTCGAACACCCTGGCGCGCTGCGCCGCTGGTTCCACGACTACCCGCTCCACCCTGAGTTCGATCCGGTCGAGCGCGCCACCGAGAGCGCCAGCCTGAAGGAAATGCGGTTCCTCAACCAGTCGGATGAAGAAGAGAGCCTGATCGTGATCCTGGATCGCGAAGAGCCCGGCCTGACGCGCCAGTTGCTCGATTCGGCGGCGCTGGCCGACGCTATGGCCGACTCAGGCTTGGTGGCCCCGTACGGGCTCGCGTGGAAGCGCATGCTGTCGGAAAACGGCTTCAGCTACCTCGGAGCCGTGAAGATCGACGGCAAGACCAAGAAGTTCTGGAGCCAAGAGCCGGATCGGTTCAACCGCAGCGGGCGGCTGGACACAAAGGCGATCCGGGAACACCTCGATCCAATCTGAGTGGTCGCCTCGGCCGCGTCCTGGTGGTGCGCGGCCGAAACGTGAGAGGGCCCTTGGCGCAGGCCGGCTACCCCGTCAAGGCACAAAAATAGGACGGCCCGAGAGCCGCCCTTGGAGGTTTGGGAGAGGATGCCGTCTAAGGCCCCTGCCCCATCGCCCAGGTGGGACTTCGTGTCAACAGGCGGTGAAACCGTCTGTGTTGAAAAGCGGCTCGACGTTGAAAGGGCGTAGCCCCATCCGCACCATCCGCTTCAAGTCTTTCATCGCATTGGTCGAGAATTGGAAATTCGGGTACTGCTTGCGTAGCGCGACGATCTGCTCGTCGTTGAACCAGGCTTGGTGGCCGGCAGGATCGACCAGGATGTAGGACTTCACCGACTCCAGCCGCAGAAGATGATACTCGCCGGTCGCCTGGGTTTTGACCGGCTTGAACACCTGTCCGCCAAGCACTTCGATCTGCTGCACCTTGCGCGGGATCACCAGGCTTGGCGGCAGTTTCGCTTCGTCGCCATCATTATTCATTTTGGTCCTCCGATGATCTGCACGGCGGCCTCTATGCCCGCTCGTTCGAGATTAGACAAGCCTCATTGAACTTGCGCACCTGGTCCGCCTTGCGGTCGAGCCATATCCGCTCCTGCCTCCGTAGCAGGCCGATCTTGAAATGCTGTGTCTCGTCGAGAAGTTGCTTCCGAATGTAGCAAATGCGGCGCTCACACCGGACCAATGAATTGGCCAGGTTGTGAATCCGGCTCTCGAACTTCACGATCTCCTGGTTGGCCTCGCGCCACCGGGTGACGCGCTGCACGTTGGTCATGGGAGTCGGCATACGATCACCCCTTCTGCTTCGATGACAACGGCATCGCCGTAGCGCTCGCGGGTGAACACGATGTGCTCGCTCGGGTTGTCCGGGTCCAGATAATACAGCACTGGGCTGTGGTCCGGGACATCGAACGCATCCTTCGGCGCATGCGGAGCCATGTGGTTCCAGATCACCTTCAGGAGATCGGCGCGTGAGATGTCCTCCGGCACGACGGCGAAGTGCTCGATCTCTCCGGCGAGAACCGCCGCGATCAGTTCGTGAATGTTCATCCTACCTCGCATGACGGTTCTCCACTTTGTACTTGCTGCGTTTGATACCATAAGCCGCGTTGCCCCGCCAGTGGGCGACGACGTGCTGCTTCACGCTCGGTTTGTAGAACGCCCGGACGAAGTGCAGCGGTCGCTTGTCGGCAACGTGATTGTCGATCTCCTGGCCGTGCATGTCGCGGGTTGGTTTGCCGATCACCAGTTCGGTCCAGGCCTTCAACGGGAATTTCCCGAAGCCGAGCCCGGTCAGCCGGCGCACCTGGCCTTTGTGCGGCTGGTGGACTTTCACACCGACGATCTGCGGCTCGTTGATGGCCGCCAGCATCCAACGGATGTGCGCCGCCATCGACTCCGCAACTCGGCCGGCGTGTTCTCTGTCCGGATCGTCGAGCCGCTTGGCCAGGTTGCCGCCCAGGGCCTCATCCGCTCCAAATCCTTTCGGCATGATGCCGAGATATATCGCGTTGGTCCGGCCGCTGTTGCGGACGTAAACCCAAGCCTCGCCGTAGAAGTCCTCCTGCTCGTCCGCGACAAGGTAGGCTAAGGTCGAAGGCGTGCGATCCCGTTCGTAGACAAACTTCGCCTCCAGCCAGGTTGCAGGCGACGGAAGGAACCTCAGGTGTGGTTCAGGCCACGCGGTGTACATGGATGTGTCGTCGAGAAGCGGCGCAATGGCGCTGCACTCGAACGCATGTAGGTCTGGAAGGTGGCGGTTGATCGCGTCAAACAATTCGTCATTGCGGTTCTTCGCGTTCATCTGTTTCACGATGCTGTGCAGGAAAGGTGTCATGGTTGGTCCTCCGAGTCGAGGTCATACCCAAATAGGGGGTAGCTGGCAACAGGTTACAATGTGAGGTTACGATTGGGTTACGATAATGCACTTTTTCGGCACATTACGCTCGGCGTGTATGTTTTATCCAGGGGCGGAGACTGCTGTTACGCTGTGCGTGTAAGTTACGATCTGAGTGTAGCAAAAATTATCGTAACCGCCATTATCGTAACCTTTATCGTAACCTCTTATTTTATATAGGAAATACACACAAAGTTACGAAGATACGATGTTGTTATACACATAGAGAAGAAATTCAATGTTTTTCGTCCCCATAGGAGATAGTAGGTCTGGCGATTTATCGTAACCTCGGCTCAAAATCGTACACTCCAGACGTATCTCGTCTGTTACGTTGCGTTCGTATTTCAGGGAGTCGCCTCTCGATTCACGAATTTCGGCAGTGGGGCCATGCCAGTTGAGGGAAAAAATACGGAAAATCGGCTCA